>Ga0187862_10007187_pt1 | contig 9983 bp, 15 predicted proteins | sample June2016WEW_10_1_FD_133003 | JGI IMG/M metagenome (GOLD analysis project Ga0187862, IMG submission 133003) | Peatland microbial communities from SPRUCE experiment site at the Marcell Experimental Forest, Minnesota, USA - June2016WEW_10_150 | ecosystem: Environmental > Terrestrial > Soil >... | reverse complement strand
CATCGTTAAGCTTGAAGCGAAGGACGTGTCTCTGATTTGCAAGATCATCATAACGGTCAAGAGCATATGCCTTTCCTTTTCCAATGAACTTCTCAAGTTCGACATCGAGAGCATCAAGATGCATCTTCGACCGACCGAGTTTCAAATAGGGATCGAGTAGTCCGGGCATTCGTGTGGCGGTCTTTACCTAGGGATTCGCATCCCATCGTCTATGGGTGTCATGGATCGTGTTGAAGTCGTTGTGCAGGCATTCGATTTCGCTCTTGATGGCAGCGAGCAGCGAGATGCAGGAACCCGCGCAAATGGCGATCAGCAACAGAAAAAGTCCGCTCAGTTGATTAAGGTCCTTGAGAAAGTTCGACATGGGAGAATCCTCGGCTCACTCAACAGGAGTATAGAATGATCCGTAAATGATCCCGAAACTCGCAGGATTCGCCATTCTGGCGTTGCTAATCGTTTCATCAAGGCGATTGCATATTGGTTGAAGCGAAAATAGACAACCGTATGGCAAGACAGATACGGCTACAAGCCAAGAGTCCGATTGCGGCTTTATTACCCAAGCGATTCCGCTTTGATCACACGTTCCCCACATGCCTTCAAACATCTTCCAAACTCCGCAACGGCTCCGCCCGAGATGCTGATTTCGTGGTGATAAGCTTCGGTCTCTGCAATCCTTTGACCTTCCTCCACTGCTTCGGCTGCGCTAAGGACTCTTTCGAGCTTTGCCTCGCCAACTCGAAACGTCACCTTCACTTTGTTGCCCTCGATGTTGACATTCACAGAGTCGTTGCTGTTGGGCCTAAGGTCGATGTGCACTCCACGCAAACGGCCGTTCATTTGTTTCCCTCCTGAGGAACAGAAACCCTAGTGACGCTTTACGTAACCTTCCCCCACCAACGCGTTCACCACAGCTTTATCCGCAGGCTCGCGGTTATGCTTCGGTGCGTAACGTTGAAAGCACTGCATCATATCTGCAACGTTGAAATCTCGCATGATTTCAAGATCAGGGTTGCTGTCGATGAAATCGAAAACAGCATTTAGGTAGCCCGCGCAGACGCCGCCTTTCGTCGTTCGCTCAGAGTCCCATACATAGGAGCGTTCGGCTGTAACGGCATCGCAGTTCAGGCTTAATTCACCCGCACTCATGTGCGCGAATGCAGGTGCCGCAAATAGAACCAGAGAGAATAAGATCGCGGTCGTTCTGTATCGCATCCTTCAACCTCCACCATTAGTTGAACCGATTAGCAGTGAGCTTTCAGTCTACCGCGCTGCGGTGACATGAAGCCCCCCATGCATTCAACGGCACGAGGATAGCAAGGCAATTCAGCGCGATTTGCCCGCGCCAGGAACGAACCGCGAAAGCACGGGATCTGTACTCGATGCGAAAGGATACCAAGGCTGAGTACAATCGTGGCCTTGAGAACAAGGCAATTGCACTTGGACTTAATCCGAACCACTTCAACGTCGAGGCTCTGAATCAGAAGGCCAAGACGCAAGAGGATTACCAACCCAACGGGAAGATCGGCCAGAACCTTACAGCGTTCCGTGCATTCATCGAACACGGTCTTGACGCAAAGGTTGCCAACGATGCGTGGCAACGTTCAGGTTCGCCTGATCTTGATAAGTCGATTGCGTGGTGGGATGAGCACGCCGCCAACGATCAGAATTTCCAACGGTTCCGAGCGTCGATTATCGCACCTGCTCAAGAGTACATGAATTTCCTGAAGGCGAATCATGCAACGACTGTAGGTGATGAAGCGGCACTTAATGCAATCTTGAAGGATAACGCTACGCCACAAACCATCTATACCGCTCTGCAGACTTTCACGAGAACGGCTGATGACAGATTGCTATCTCTAGGTCAAGGATATGTCAACTCGGTCGGTACTACGAATCCAGGCTTGTTGACAAAGACGGCTATCGACAGCATGAAGGCCCTCGGCGTTGATAGTCGGGCGAAGAATGTTGCGGGCGAACTCCCTCGGGCACAATCTTGGGTAACTAATCTGCAACCGCAGACACTCAACACGCAGAATCCGCAAGACAGGAAAGTTGCTAAACAGTTCCTTGACGCTGCGAGCGGTGATAAAGACCTAGCTCAGAGCATGGCGAAGGAACACGGTTACTCGTTCTAAGGAGCTATCATGGGAAACATATTCGACGACGTAGCCGCACAACCCGCTCAACCGCAACCTACCACAGCCCCGACAGCCGCACCCGCAGCGTCGGGGAATATCTTCGACTCCGTCGCAGCGGAGCAATCACAAAAGACAACTACGAGTTCGGCGGGTTCGAGTTCTCTGTCCGATGCAGGCGTCGTATCCGCTGTTCTCGGTTCGGAAAGAGATCCATTGAAAGCGGGATTTGAAAAAGGTCTTGCAGAAGCAGGACACACGGTCGGAGCCCTTGCAGGGAAAGTTATGCCGAATTCTTGGCGGGATGCACTTGGATTGCCGTCATCCTTCACACAGCCCGATTATCTTCGATCAACAAGTGGAGCGGAGACAGCGGGCAAGGTAGGCGAGGGTATCGCAGAGTTCGTGATGGGTGACGAAGCCCTCAAGGGTTTGCAAATTACCGAACGATTAGGGCTGGCACAGAAGATGTCACAGATGGCGAAGAGTTCGCCGTACATCGCCAAGATCCTAGAGCACGGTCTGACGGCAATACGTGGCGGAGCGGTCACCGTGCCCCAGCAGATGCTTCATGGTGCGACCCCGACGGAAGCATTGAAAACAGGAGCAGAGGCGACTGCTTTAGGCGCGGCCACAGGGGCTGCGGTTGAAGGGGCATCCAAACTAGCCGACGTTACCGGAGTATCCGAGAAACTTGCCAGTGCTCGTAGAGGCGGAATTCTATCAGGCGGTCAACCGAAACTCCAGACTGCTGTTCGTGAAGCAGCACAAACAGGTACGGATGTTGCTGCGGCACGCACCGCTGCGGAGGCAGCAAATATTAAAGTCCCCGATCAGTATAAGGCTGCAATCGACGAAGCGATGAAGGCAGAGCCTGCATGGACGCCTGAGTCGGCGAAACCAATTGCAAAGGCTCTCGGAAAGGATTTCGAGATTCGTGGTTCGGTTGGAGAAGGTAAACCGACTGACAATGATCTTGATATCTGGCAGAAGAACGGCAAGGCAAACGCCGCCGACACACTCACGAAACAAGGTTTTGAATACAGTCATGACACACCCCACGGGGAAGTGTGGACGAAGGGCGACCAGCACATTGATCTTTGGGATTCGGAACACGAGCCGATTAAAGGCTATGGTAAGGATACGAATGCTGAAGTGACTGCTCCGAATCCTGCAACAGGTGAAGTCAACCCCGTCCCTGGAAAGAAGGGTGTTGTTACGGCAATAGAAAACGTCAGCAATGATGTCAAGGCGAAGTCTCAGGGACTCTATCGCCAACTCGATCAAGCAACGGGCGGACGCTGGCAGCGATATGAAGATCAGATCAAGAATATTGAAGCGAAGATGGACGAAGTCAACGGAATCGATGATGATGCTTACGACCGATTGGAGACCAAGCGGAACGATATCGAAACTTCTCAGGCTCAAGCAATCGAGGATCTGAAAGCGAAGGGTGTCGATCCTAAGATCGCTGATGACGCAGTCGCACATTATAAACAAGCGATGGCCCTCCGTGATTTGGACAAGGCGGTGAAGATCAGCACCACGGGTGACGTTCGAGTAGGAATGAGCGAGAAAGTCAATCCGAAGATGTTCGTCAATCGTGTCCAGAAACTGTATAGCTCTGGTCGGCTGAAGCAAGCCCTCGGTGACGATGGTGCAAATGCTCTGTTGAAAGCGGCTTATGATGCAAAGAATGCCCAGTCGATTCGTCGATGGGCACTAGCAGTCACTGGTCTTGTAGCGGCAGCTAGCGGTGTCGGACATCACTACGGTGTTCTGAAAGCGGGGGCTGAAGCAGCACTCTAAGAGACTGCAAGATTGCGGAACTGGAAAGAACAGGGAGGAACATCATGGTAAATGCGGGAATGAACACGGAACGACTCGAAACTCATGCGGAGTTGCTGGTGCTTGTGCCCAGTGCTTCCCAGAAGGACACCATCGAGAAAAAGGAGAGACGCCCTCTGCTGCATCAAGTATTTTCTCGGGTGCTACGGACTTATCCGAGACTGCGAATGTTTGTATTAGAGTGCCGCAGTTTCCTGTATCGCAGTCGTATTGTATTGACCAGCAAAGATACTCATCGTGTTCCCATGGGCCCTGCGTATCTTGAGTCTCCATCTGGACGTGTTTTTCGGAATATTCGTTCACTTGCCTGCAATGAAGACATAGAAAGAAATGCTTCCAACCGACCGTGGGCAACTCCGCTTGACTGGGCTGCGTATCGTGACTCTTGGGAGGCGGGAGTGGAATGGGCTGTAAACACTCTGGGTTCGGACACTTTAGTAGATAGCGAACATAAGGCATTGCTCATCTCCGAGCGTTTGTAATTGAAAGCAGCGACTGCAACAGGATCTCCGCTTGACGAACTGCTTTAACGTTTGCCCGTCGCATCCTCGTTCGCAAACTCCAGCGGGTTTCCGTTACGCTGGATGAAACTCCAGAGTCGATCTCGCTCCGCTGTCGCAAGGGTAGCGGCGGTGAAGGCGTAGGTGAAATGCTCGGCAGGGGTACTCTGTAAATCTAGGCAATTGACCATCTCGTCCGACTCGCCCAACAGAGTTCCGTAGGTTGCGGAGTCTACCGACTTTGCTGTTCGCCATAACCGAGCATCGGCCAAGCACTGTGCAGTTCCAAGGGTTGTCGTTGCGTGTGGCAAATCGGCGTCTATCTTTTGAGCAAATGCCGATGCTGCACAGCAGAGTAGGAATATCGCTAGAAAGGTTTTCATAGTACCTCCAGGGTGTGAACCCACGGCTGCACCGCAGGTAGTTTAATTGTGTGACTCATTGCTTCGACGACATCTGTTGTGGGTGCATCGAGTGTTGCATTGTAAAAATGAATCCCATCGACAACCACGTGACCCCGAGCACCGTGAACATGCCCTGCTACAAAAAGCTGGGGGTGTGCTGATAGGACGGCTCGACGCAAAACGGGAGAACCCATCCCTGCGTCAAGTATCCCATGGCACGGCTCGTGGGAAATGACGACATCCGTTCCCGCTGGAATATTTGGTGCGGATTTCCACGCCACTCCGTAAAAAGTGACGCCATTGATTTCGATGCTCGAATCTTCTAGCAGATGAATCGGGCGAAGTAATTCGGCTGCGTCCTTTCGACAGTTCAGAACGAGGTCATGATTTCCTTTTACTAGAATCTTGACTTGGTGTGGCAAGGATTTGAGCCAAGCGATATCCCGCCGCAAGGATGAGAGGTCATCACCGCAGGCAAAGTCCCCAGCGTGTATCAACACATCGCCGTCGGGGACGACGGGATGGTTCTCGTGGGTGTCGGAGATGGCGACGATCTTCACTTACCCGCCTTCAGTTTGAGGTAGGCATCGAGGGCCCGTCTGATTATTTCAGCAGGTTTAGCCCCCGTCTTCTGGAATTCCTTCCCCAAGGCTGCTACCTGTTTGCCAGTCAGGAACACTGTAGTGCGTTTCAGGTTCATGCATATAACTGTATACAAGTGGAGCCGTCTTGTCAAGCCCCGAAGGATGGGCCCGAAAGTGACAAAAAAGGAGGATATATGGAAACCGTTGAAATGCTCGACACAGAATTATCAAGGGTTGAACGGCAATGTGAGGCTCAAACGGTGGATGTTCATCCTTGGGTCTCGAACGACAATCCCCTCAGCCTTCAACATTGGAGACTCACGCAGCGAAAACTCAGGCTCCTCTGCCCTGGCAGACACGGCGGACTTCCAAAGGCGGCTCAAGCCAAGAAAACCCTGTCATCGACTCATATGGCGGCTTTGCAGGCGGGCAGACTGGCGAGACTAGCTCTTAAAACCCACGAATGCCCATTGTAGGAGCCTCGTGGGGCGTCACGGATGCCCCAAACGACTTATGGCTTGGAATCCCCTAAGTGTGACATTTGGGGATGGTTTCACCCAATGTTAGATGTAATACGCAAGTCGGAAACATCTGGAAGTACAAAGTAGTTTGGGTCAATGACCCAGGAAAGGTAATACAACATGCCAAACTTAGTCAGCAACGGCCCTTACGAAGAGGGCGGGAACGATGTAGCAACGGGAATCGGGATTCCATGTTTCATGCACATCGCAGGCTCGGGTGTCACCAACGCAGGAATACCGCTGGGCAATCAAGATTCATCCCCAACCCCGTACTATGACGAAGCCCAAGTAGGTTCGATAGCGAACCAGGGCCAGGGAGTTGGAGCGGTAGCGGGTGCAGCGGGTTCGAGCCAGCCAGTCGCACAGTACGCTTTGACTCTGAGCGTCTCGGGGACAAAGAGTTACCAGGGAACCGTGTATCCCTCATCGACGGGTCTTATCGCATCCCTTGTGGATGTACTCTCGAACCCTGTGATCGTATCGGAGTACTATAACGAAAATTTCCTATGGACCAGCCAGGGAAATCCACAGTCCATAGACAGCTTCTACAAGAGGTCAAATTCCTTCCAAGCCCAAACCGCTTCGTTAGCGGCTTCAGTATCGGGGAAAATTTCTCCCCCGTACCCAGGTGCTGGAACGGTGAATTCCTCCGTCATCGTGCTTGGCAATCCGTCGGGCTCCTACTATGCCGATGTAGTGGTAACTGCCAAGGCTGTAGGCTTCGCAGTGGTGGAAGCCTCCTACGCCGTGTACGACAATTCCTTAGGCGACAACCTGGGATACGATCCGGCATCGATACAGCCGATTATGAAAATCTACGCTCTGCTGAATGTGACGGTTCTGCCGTAGTACGAGGTTGGCATGCCTCAGGGCGGCTCCAGTAGGATGGGGTCGCCCGCCTTTCCAATCGTGCCATTAAGGAAAGTAGGGTACCTATATTCCAGTCGGAATTGTTAACAATGCATCTTTAGTCGCCGCCCCCTTTGAGTCGTGCGAGACCACACAGGCAGATACATCGCCTGCGACACAGCACGGTTGTTATGGGGAAAGTGTATCCCCAACCATCCAATGTCTGCGAGTGCAACCTTTGCCGAGTGCGGCCCGTGTACAACTCAGTGCTGCAGGTTATGAAGGTTACGACGCCAACATCCAGCAAGTCGGGCCGAATCAATATTCCGTCACGCTCCACGTTGGGAACACTCTTACGCTTCTGCCCGCCCCAGCAGATTGCTTGAACAATGAGACCGCTGCGGTGGCACCAAACACAAGCGTATTCCAGTTTCGATCTCGGCAAAAATTTGTAATTTCAACTGGGCAAGATCCGAATGCATACACGCCAACTTGTTTACTGACCGCCGTTGCCCCTGGAATTACCGAGGTAACAGTCACGAGTTTCAGGAACGTCAACGCCCAGATTCCTGGCAGTGCCGTTCCATCAGGTACAGAGGGAACGCAGTGCAGCCTGATCTGCAGAGTCGTCCCGTAACATTTGAAGTTCGCAGCAAGGCAGAAGGAGATTTTATGGCAATTGAATTCAACCCGCTTGACCCTGTCAGCATCGCTGACTACTACCAGTACAACCCGTCAGATTTCAACAGATACGCAGTGGTCCAGGCACTTACAGCCTTCGCAAACAACGGTCAACCCCAGTATCTCAACGCATATCTTGCGTGGCTGCAGAACACAGATGATGAATATTCCACCCCTTCATAAATCAGGGGCTAACAAGGAGGACAAATGAGTGGAAACAAAACACCGGAGCCCCAGAGACAATGGAGGACAAGCACCCGACGGCAGTTTGCACAAAATCCCATCGGTCTATGAGCAACAAAAACAACAGGCGGAAATAGACTCGCACAAGAGACTGGTTCAGCAGCAACTCGGCAACGTCGCTCCGATTTATGGAAATCAGCGGGTGCCTCTTTACCCAGCACCTGTTGCTCAAAGACCAGCAAGTTCACCGATGGTTCCACATCCCCAGTTCAATACGAATTCGTCGACCTACGAATTCTACGGGGATTGTTTGAATCTGGACGTACTCACGGAGCATACACGCCTCGCCCTGCAGCGGGGGGCGTTCAATATGGAGTGTCTTGTGAGTCACCCAGAGGATACCCAGATCCTGCATGACTGCGGATTCGTGCTCAGTGGAATCGTGGGCAAGAACATCGGCGGGCAATCCGTTCAACTCCAGCGTTGGAGATTGCTTCTGCAACGCAGTGGTGACGGTGAGACTGATGCGATTTCGCCAAAGTAGGACCTATGCCAAAGAACCAACCATCACCTGAAGAGTTCGGAACAGAATTATCCCCGCCGGATAACATACCGCTCGGCACACAAGGAATGATTCGCCCAACAGTGAATGCCCAAGCAGGCGGGAATGTGTCGAAGAATATCCAACGACGCATCAAGAGATTGAGCCGTGTTACGGCCAACCCGTATGCGATTGATGATCAAAAAACGCATGCAGGATTAATAGGAGACTAGTGAAGAAACAACTCAAACAAGAACAGCCGTGTGTTCTGCACCTCGTACCGAACTGCGTGTGGTGTCGACTAGATGCAGACCGCTATAGCGACAAGGACTTCGAACGGCTCAATGCTCAACGTCGAGAACAGTTCGAGTCGGGCGAAAGCCGTATCGGACACGGCAAGTAGATTATATAGGAGGAGACATGGAAGAACCCAAATGCACCAGACGGAGGGTTTACAGATTGCGGAATCTCAAGTCAATCGCAGCAGAGATGCTCGAAGAACTTTCGGCGTTATCCAAGGATGAATCTCAGTCAGCCGCCAAACGCTCAGTGGCCTTGTTTACCAAGGCAGAACTTGTGATGTCGTTGATAAACGCTTCCTCAAGTGAGGCCCGTGCGAAGTTGAAGCACGGCACCGAGGAACCCGAGCCCCCAGACGGGAAGAATTCAAAGCCACAAGCACCAAAGGCAGATTCTGACGCAGCCGCACGGGTAGCTAAGTTCCAAGAGAGAATCAGTAATCTATAAGGAGGATGTATGGACACAGAGATGGAAGCCGCAGTGAACGCCGCCGTAGCAGAAATCGAACGTCAAATGTCACCTGACGATCTGCTTTTGGAAGTAAGGTCCCACCTGATTTCATTGACGGGTGATTATGCTACTCCCGTGGTTGAGAAAAAGATTAAGGAATTCTGCGAGGCTCTGCTCTTTGAGACCGTACCTGCCATAGAAGCCGCAGTGACCCCCGACGAAAAATGGCACCTCGCCGTCTCGGCCAGAGACGCCTGTCGTTCTCGAATTGAATCATTGAAATCTGAGAGGCTGGCGGAGTTTCTGGAAATCGATAAGAGACGGGCTCCCTGGCGATATCGGACTCAAGCCAAGGTTCCATCATCGGCTATGAGCGTGCCAGAGAACATCATACCTTCGAAGGTCAGCAAGATTGAAGAGGTGTTCTAGGGGGGGGGGTATGCAGTTCTTTGGGAGAGAGCCATTTGCACAACAGCCGTACGAATTCGACGAGATAATCCCAGCAATCCCAGATGGGCCCTACGTGGATGAGAATTCGCCATTGACAGAAAAAGAAGTTCGCTTCGAAGAGGACCCGAGTTCCCGTCATCGTTCTATTTACTTCGATTTTCACAACAACCTGGGCGAGGCAGAACTTGAGATCGTGGCGGGCTACAACCCGATTGGACGGGACCTATTAAACGCTGCCATCAGCGAAACTGAATCGATACACGGCCCAATCAAGACCTTGGTTATCACGATGGCTCGGGACAACGCACGGGCATCCGCTTTATTTTTTGTACAGAGCGGATTCCAGCGAATACAGGACCGCAACCGCACGACATGGTCCTACTCCCTGGACGTCGAGGAACGACGTAAGGTTGGAAAGCAGCGTCCTAAGAAGGTGAAGGCCCGTGTTGTAGATGTAAAACCTGAGGCTAAGATCGAACCTAAGTTCACGATGACTATATCTGAGTTCCAGGCGAAGCAGGCCGAACTCGATGGACT
>Ga0187862_10007186_pt1 | contig 9985 bp, 7 predicted proteins | sample June2016WEW_10_1_FD_133003 | JGI IMG/M metagenome (GOLD analysis project Ga0187862, IMG submission 133003) | Peatland microbial communities from SPRUCE experiment site at the Marcell Experimental Forest, Minnesota, USA - June2016WEW_10_150 | ecosystem: Environmental > Terrestrial > Soil >... | reverse complement strand
GTGCTCGGCATGGCGCACCGCGGCCGGCTCAACGTGCTGGTCAACGTGTTGGGCAAATCTCCGGGGCAACTGTTCTCGGAGTTCGAAGGCAAGTACGACGACAATCACGCCAAGGGATCCGGCGATGTCAAGTATCACAAGGGGTTTTCCGCCGACGTACGTACGCCCGGGGGCAACGTGCACGTCGCGCTGGCCTTCAACCCCTCGCATCTGGAGATCGTCAATCCTGTGGTCGAGGGTTCGGTGCGTGCGCGTCAGGAGCGCCGCGAAGATGCTCAGGGCGACAAGGTCGTACCGGTGCTGATGCACGGTGATGCCGCCTTCGCCGGCCAGGGCGTCGTCATGGAAACGCTGCAGCTATCCCAGGCGCGCGGCTACCGCACCGGCGGCACGGTTCATATCATCATCAACAACCAGATCGGTTTCACCACCTCTGATCCGCGCGATGCTCGCTCGACTACTTATTGCAGCGACGTCGCGAAGATCGTGGAAGCGCCGATCTTTCACGTCAACGCCGACGATCCCGAGGACGTGCTATTCGTGACACGTCTGGCGCTGCGCTATCGCCAGCGCTTCCATAAGGACGTCGTCATCGATCTGGTCTGCTACCGGCGGCTCGGGCATAACGAAGCCGACGAGCCCGCAGCGACTCAGCCGGTGATGTATCGGCTCATCCGCCAGCATCCAACGGTGCGCAAACTGTATGCCGATCGGCTGGTCGCCGACAGTGTAGTGTCGGCCGCGGACGTCGAGCAGCTGGCCGGACAATATCGCCAGGCGCTCGACTCCGGCCACCTGGAGTTGCACCCGGCTTTGGGCTTGATCGGCAACAAATACACGATCGACTGGACGCGCTACGGGCAGGCCGATTGGTCCGAGCGCGTGGCCACCGGCGTCGAGCCCGAACGGCTGGCGACGCTGGGCAAACGCCTGGTGCGGTATCCGGACGAACTGGTGCTGCAGCCGCGGGTCGCGCAGGTCATCAGCAACCGCGCCAGAATGGTCGCCGGCGAAATGCCCCTGGACTGGGGTGCGGCCGAATCCCTGGCCTACGCCTCGCTGCTCGATGAGGGCGTTGCGGTGCGTATCTCCGGTCAGGACAGCGGTCGCGGTACGTTCTTCCATCGGCACGCGGTGCTGCACGATCAGAATACCGGCCGTCGTTTCATTCCGTTACAGCACGTCAAGGATGGCCAGCCGCGCTTCACGGTGATCGACTCGGTGCTGTCCGAAGAAGCCGTGGTCGGCTTCGAGTACGGCTATGCAACTACGAGTCCGGATTGTCTCGTGATCTGGGAAGCGCAATTCGGCGATTTCGTCAATGGTGCGCAGGTGGTGATCGACCAGTTCATCTCCTCGGGTGAGGCCAAGTGGGGCCGGCTGTGCGGACTGACTTTGTTTCTGCCGCACGGCTATGAGGGCCAGGGGCCGGAGCATTCGTCGGCGCGACTGGAGCGTTTCCTGCAGCTGTGTGCCGAAGACAACATGCAGGTGGTCGTGCCATCGACGCCGGCGCAGATGTTTCACCTGCTGCGCCGCCAGGTGCTGCAATCGTTTCGCAGACCCTTAATCGTGTTCACACCCAAGAGTTTGTTGCGTCACGAGCTGTCAGTGTCCTCGCTGGCCGACCTGAGCAACACCAGCTTCGCCAATGTGATCGGCGAGCTCGACGACATCCCGGCCGCACAGGTGGAGCGTGTCGTATTCTGCAGCGGCAAGGTGTACTTCGATCTGCTCAAGGCGCGTCGCAACGGCGCGCTGCGCAGCATCGCATTGGTGCGCATCGAGCAGCTCTATCCGTTTCCGGTCGAGCAATATCAAGCCGTGCTGGCGCGCTATGCCAACGCGACCGATCTCGTGTGGTGCCAGGAGGAGCCGCAGAATCAGGGCGCCTGGTATCAGATTCGTCATCGACTGCAGGATCTTGCCGGACCGCGCACCGTGTACTACGCCGGCCGCGCCGCCGCGGCGGCGCCCGCCACCGGCCTGAGCAGGAATCATGAACTCGAGCAGCGCCGTCTGGTCGACACCGCGCTCAATGCAGTGTCGATTGAGCAGACCATGCGCAACACGCCGCGGCTGATATTGACGCCCACCGGCGGCGTGACGGCTGCGACGGAGCGTACCCCGGCGCCGATAAGTACAGCAATAAGGAAGAGTTCGTGAGCGTCGAGATCCGCGTCCCGCAATTGCCCGAGTCCGTGTCCGATGCCACGCTGGTGGCGTGGCGTAAGCAGGCGGGTCAGCCCGTCAGCCGCGACGAGAATCTTGCCGACCTGGAAACCGACAAGGTGGTGCTGGAAGTGCCGGCGCCGATCAGCGGCGTGCTGCGCGAGATCAAGGTGCAGACTGGCACATCGGTCAAGAGCGGCGAGCTGCTGGCGGTGATCGAAGAGGGCGCCGCAGCGACCACGACGACTGCGACGACCGCAAAGACCGCCACGACCGCGACGCCGAGGGCCGGGCCGGCCGCGCGCCGCGTGATCGAGGAGAACAATCTCGTCCCCGGCTCGATCGCGGCTTCCGCGCCTGGTGGGCGCATCACGAAGAATGATGCGCGTGCGGCCGCAGCATCGGCGCCAGCGACGCCGGCAGCGGCGGCCGTGGCGGCAGCGGCGGCCGTGCCGGCAGTACCGGTGCCCGCGATCGCGCGTGCCGGCCGGGCCGAGCAACGTGTGCCGATGACGCGACTGCGTGCGCGCATCGCCGAACGCCTAATACAGGCGCAATCGACGCAGGCTTTGCTCACAACCTTCAATGAAGTGGACTTGACGGCGGTGCAGGAGCTGCGCGCGCGTTACAAGGACAGCTTCGAGAAGAAGCACGGCGTGAAGCTCGGCTTCATGTCGTTCTTCGTCAAGGCCTCGATCGAGGCCTTGAAGCGGTTTCCGGTGGTCAATGCCTCGGTGGAAAACAACGACATCATCTACCACGAATACTTCGATATCGGCGTCGCGGTGTCGACCGAGCGCGGCCTGATGGTACCGGTGCTGCGCGATGCCGATGCAATGAGCTTCGCCGATATCGAGTCTGGCATCGCGAACTACGCCGCGCGCGCACGCACCGCTTCGATCACAATCGAGGATCTGACCGGCGGCACCTTCAGCATCACCAACGGCGGCATCTTCGGTTCACTGATGTCCACGCCGATCGCCAACGCGCCGCAAAGCGCGATCCTCGGCATGCACAAGATTCAGCAGCGGCCGATAGTGATGAACGACCAGATCGTGATCCGGCCGATGATGTATCTGGCGGTGACCTACGACCATCGCATCATCGACGGACGCGAGGCAGTGCAATTTCTCGTCACGATCAAGGACTGCCTCGAGGATCCGGGCCGTCTTTTGCTCGGAGTCTGACAATCATGGCTGAGGCTATTGATGTCGTCGTGATCGGCGCGGGTCCGGCTGGCTATCCGGCGGCAATCCGCGCCGCACAGAACGGCCTCAAAGTGGTATGCGTCGACGCTTGGATGAACCGCGATGGCGGCACCGCGCTCGGCGGTACCTGCCTCAATGCCGGCTGTATACCTTCCAAGGCACTGCTCGAGTCATCCGAGCTGCTGTATCGCACGCAGACCGAATTCGCCGCGCATGGCATCGTGGCCACCGGTATAACGCTCGACCTCACCGTCATGCAAAAGCGCCGTGCGACCATCGTGCGCAACATGACCGGCGGCATCGCATCGCTGTTCAAGGCGGCGGGTGTGACAGCGATCTTCGGGCGCGGCCGGCTGCTGCCGGGCCGCCGAGTGGAAGTCACCAGGCACGACGGCTCCAGGAGTGAGATCGGCGCGCGCCACGTGGTGCTCGCCAGTGGCTCGGTACCGACCGAGCTCAAATCGGCCCCGTTCGATCATGAGCGCATCGTCGATTCCTGGGATGCGCTCGAATTCGCCTCGGTACCCAAAAAGCTTTGCGTCATCGGCGCCGGCGTCATCGGTCTGGAACTCGGCAGTGTCTGGCGCCGGCTCGGCGCCGAGGTGATCGTACTGGAAGCGCTCGAGAGCTTCCTGGCCATCGCCGACCAGCAGCTCGCCGCCGAGGCCGCGCGGCACTTCAGGAAACAGGGACTCGATATCCGCCTCGGCGCCAAAGTGACGGGCGCCGTCGTTGCGAATGGCGGCGTCACCGTCAGCTACAGCGACAAGGCCGAAGCGCACACGCTCGGTTCCGACAAGGTTGTTGTCGCGGTCGGCCGCCAGCCGTACACAGCAAATCTGCTGGCGCCGGACACCGGCGTCGAACTCGATGAGCGCGGATTCATTCAGGTCGATGCGCAATGCCGGACCGGGGCCGAAGCCGTCTGGGCCGTGGGCGACTGCGTGCGCGGGCCGATGCTGGCGCACAAGGGTAAGGAAGAGGGCGTCGCCGTCGCCGATCGAATCGCCGAGCTCTATGCGCACGTGAACTACGAGGTGATTCCTTCGGTGATCTACACGGCGCCCGAGATCGCATGGGTTGGTCAGACCGAGGAGCAGCTCAAGAGCGCTGGTACTGCCTTTAAGAGCGGGGTATTTCCGTTCGCGGCCAGCGGCCGCGCCCGCGCCATGGAAGCGGCGACGGGCTTCGTGAAGATTCTCGCCTCGCGCGAGACCGACACCATTCTGGGCGTGCACATCATCGGGCCAATGGCCGGTGAGCTCATTGCCGAGGCCACGCTGGCAATGGAATTTCAGGCCAGTGCCGAGGATCTGCAGCGCACTATTCACGCGCATCCGACGCTCGCGGAAGCGCTGCACGAGGCGGCAATGGCAGTAGACAAGCGTGCGATCGACAACATCAATCGTTGAGCTCAGGCAAGTCCGCTCGTCGCTGTCAGAGGCAGCGGTAACTTTGCCCGGATTTGAATCCATGACCACCAACCTGCTATTCCGAGACGATGCCTACTTGAAGACCGCGAGCGCGCGTGTCATCGCCGTGCATGAACGCGGCATCGAACTCGATCGCACGATCTTCTATCCGCAAGGCGGCGGGCAGATGGGCGACAGCGGCGCCTTGTTACGCGCCAACGGCGAGCGCATCGCGATCATCGACACCCGCAAGGGCGATGCGATCGACGGCGTGCTGCACATTGCCGGTGCCGGCGCGGCCTCACCCGAGGTTGGAGAGACGCTCACGATCGAAATCGATTGGGATCGCCGCTACTCGCTTATGCGTTTGCATACCGCGTTGCATGTGATGTCGTGCGTGGTGGTCGCGCCGGTGACCGGCGGCAACATCTCCCCGGACAAGGCGCGGCTCGATTTCGACATCGACATGAGTCTGCTCGATGGGGCGCGCATCGAACGGGAAACCAACGCGTTGATCGCGCGCGGGGTGGAAACAGAAACGGTGTGGATCACCGACGCGGATCTCGACGCGCGACCGGAGTTGATCAAGACCATGAGCGTGCAGCCGCCGCGCGGCGCCGACCGGGTCCGATTGCTCAGAATTCCTGACATCGATCTGCAGCCCTGCGGCGGCACGCACGTCCGCAACATCGCCGAGATCGGCGGCATCCGGGTACTCAGGATCCGCAGCGAGGGCAAGCGCAACAAACGCGTCGAGATTGCGCTGGCCGGTTAACTTTGGCCACCTGCGGGGGAACGCGTGGCGGTGGCGCGGCGGTCGGCAAAATAATCGACCGTGAGCTGCCCTGGGGGTTGATCTCGCGGCCGTCGGATGGCCGCTCAGCGATCGACCGAAGCCATGCCTGCCGCCGAGTAACGCTCGCCTGCCGCCGCGCCTACCGGGGCGATTGACGCGATGCGCTCGAGCTCCTGCCGACTGAGCGGCACCTCGACCATCACGGCATTCTCTTCGAGCCGCGCGCGACTGCTGGTGCCGGGAATCGGCACGATGTCCGGCCGCTGCGCGAGCAGCCAGGCCAACGCGAGCTGTGATGGCGTACAGCCCTTCTGTCCGGCGAGCGCTTTGACCTGGTCCACCAGGGCAAGATTCCGGGCAAAGTTCTCGCCCTGGAAGCGCGGCGAGCCGCGGCTCCACAGCGAGTACTCGCTCTGCAACGCAGCGATCGGATGTACCCGGTGCGCGCGGCGCACGGTCGCCGGTGCGGCCTCGGACAGACGCAGCTGGCGCACCTTGCCCTGGCGCACGAGCTCCGCCACGGCACCGACCGTCTCTTCGATCGGCACTGACGGATCGACGCGCTGCTGGTAGCAGAGAGATCGATGTACTCCACGCCCAAGCGCTGTAGAGATTGTTCGCAGGAGGCGCGCGCGGCCGAGCAGCGCTCGAGCCAGGGCAGTGCGGCGTTGGTTAATAATTGTAAGTTGATGATATTAAAACAATCAATGTGAGCCTTCTCGCTGTCCACGCCTGCTTGCGGGCCGGCGTTCGAGCTGCGCGTGCTCAGGCAAGGCGCAGCGCGCGCAGTACGTTTGGCACGGCGCTGAGACGCTGCAGCACGCGCCCGAGTTGCTCACTGTCGCGCACCGCGGTGCGCATGACAATCGTGGCGATACGGTCGTTCGGGTCGGTGTCGGAATTGACGCCGTCGATGCTCAGTCGTTCCAGCGCCATCACATCGGACACATCGCGCAGCAGGCCGCGGCGGTCGAGCGCCTCGACGCGGATCCTGACCGGCAGCAGGCTGTCGGACTCGAGGTTCCATTCGACACGCAGTACCCGCCTGGAATTGAGCGATTGCATGCGCAGCAGGTTCGGGCAGCGCTCACGATGGATGGTGACGCCGCGGCCGAGAGTGACGTAGCCGGCGATGGGTTCGGGCGGCACCGGCCCACAACAGCGCGCGATGGTGGTCGGCAGATCGCCCACGCCCTCGATTTCCACCGGTGAGCGTGGCGCCCACGAGCGGCTTACACGCTTGCGCGTTGGCGTCAGCGGTGCCGCCGCGGGCGCGCGCAGTCGCGACAGCGCCTGGCTGAGCGCGGTGGCGCTGATATCACCCTCGCCGATCCGGCGCTGCAGGTCTTCGGCGCTCTCGGCATGCAGCTCGCGCACGAGGGTTGCGATCGTCTCGGGCCCGCCACCGACACGCGCGAGCTCGCGCTCGAGTGTCTCGCGGCCGAGCGCACGATGCTGCGACTCATCGATGCGCCGAAACCACGCCCTGACCTTGGCGCGGCTCTTGGGCGATACCAGAAACCCAAGTTCCGGCGACAGCCAGTCGCGGCTCGGCGCGGCCTGCTTGCCGGCGATGATCTCGACTACGCCGCCGTTGGCGAGCGGCTGGTTGAGCGGCACGATACGGCCGTCGATCTTGGCGCCGCGACAGCGGTGGCCCAGACTGGTGTGCACCTGATAAGCGAAATCCAGCGGCGTAGCGCCATGCGGCAGATCGACCACATCGCCGCGCGGCGTCATCGCGTAGATGCGATCGGCAAACAGCCCGCCCTTGACGCGCTCGATCAAATCGCCTTCGAACTGCGTCGCACGCGCCGGATCGAGCACGCGTCGTACCCATTCGATCTTGCGTTCATAACCGAGGTCGCGCGCGCCGCCTTCCTTGTAGCGCCAATGCGCCGCGACTCCGAACTCGGCATACTGGTCCATGTCGCGCGATCGGATCTGCACCTCGAGCGATTTGTCATCCGGGCCGATCACCGCATTGTGAATCGAGCGGTACTCGTTATCTTTCGGAGTCGCGATGTAATCGTCGAATTCGCCGGGGATGTAGTGCCACAGCGCGTGCACCACGCCCAGAGCGGCGTAGCAGTCCTCGATCGATTCGACCACGATCCGTACCGCGCGTACGTCAAACAGCTGTTCGAAGGCGACCTGTTTGCGCTGCATTTTTCGCCAGATGCTGTAGATGTGCTTTGGCCGGCCATAGACCGCGACCGCGGCGACGCCAGCCTTGCGCAGCTCACGCTGCAGCAGCGCACAGACGTCCTCAATGTAGCGTTCGCGATCCACGCGCCGCTCGGCCAGGGCACGCGCAATGCGGTGGTAGGCCTCGGGCTCGAGGTAACGGAACGACAGATCCTCGAGTTCCCACTTCAGGCTCCAGACGCCGAGGCGATTGGCAAGCGGGGCCAGGATCTCGCGCGTCTCGATCGCCAGTCGCTGCCGCTCGGGCGCGGACAGTTCGCGCGCGTTGCGCAGTTGCACCATCTGCTCGGCCAGATGCGCCACCACCAGGCGCGGGTCGGCGGCCACGGCCAGCAGCATCTTGCGCAGGATCTCGGCTTGCTGCGCGTTCAGGCCCTGGCTCGCCGACCAGCCGGCAGGCAGATGCAGCTCACCGAGCCGCTCGAGCTCGACCGCCACGCGTGTACAGCTCGTCCCAAGGCGCGCCTCGACCTGGGGGCTCTCGCGCGGCAGTCCGGCCCGGCGCACCCGATGCAGCATGGTGCCCACGGCCAGTTCGGCATCGTGCGTCAAGGCGGCCACGGCTTGGGCGGCCTCGACACCGGCCTCGAGCGCAGCCTGATCCGCGCCGAGCTCAGCAAGTGCTGCGCGCGCCGCTTCGAGCTGCGTGGCGATCTCGGTCGATGCGGGGGTCGCGGTTTCCATGCTGTGTGGCTGGTGGCTTCCGGCTATCATTCAGGGTATGGCCGGCTACAGCAAGTGCGTTTGAGGATATGCATTCATGACGCGATACGCGAGCAAGTCCTGGCGCACGTTCCGGCCGCGCAGCGCCCCCGCAGCGCTGGCGCCGGCGTCAATCAGACTGGTGGCGCGCGACTGCCGCGTGCTCGGTCTGGATCCAGGCTCGCAGCGCACCGGCTATGGAATCATCGATTGTCGGGGCAGCGGCGAGCGCCACGTCGCCAGCGGCTGCGTCGTTGTGATCGGGCACGACATGGTGGTGCGGCTGCAGCGCATCTATGCCGCCGTCATCGCGCTGGTGGCCGAACATCGGCCCGACAGCGTCGCCATCGAGCGCGTGTTCGTGCATCGTAATCCCGACAGCGCCTTGAAGCTTGGTCAGGCTCGCGGTGTGGCATTGTGCGCCGCGGCTTCGCTCGGCGCGAGCGTGCATGAATACGCCCCCAGGGCCATCAAGATGGCCGTGACCGGATACGGCGCCGCGGCCAAGCCGCAGGTCGCGCGGATGGTACGCACGTTGCTGCTGCTCGAGACCAGGCTTGCGGTCGATGCCGCCGATGCGCTCGCCGTGGCGCTCTGTCATGCCCAGACGCGTCGACTGGGCGCGCTCAATGCAATCGATGTCGCCTGAGCGGCGGGCTTTTAGGCCATGATCGGGACGCTCACGGGCGTGCTCGCCTTAAAATCACCGCCGCATCTGCTGCTCGAAGTCGGTGGGGTCGGTTATGAAGTCGAGGCGCCGATGTCGACCTTCTATAGCCTGCCGGCCGTCGGCGAGCGCACCAGGCTGCTGACGCATCTGGTGGTGCGCGAGGACGCGCATGTGCTGTACGGCTTTGCGACGGTCGAGGAGCGCACGCTGTTTCGCAACCTGTTGAAGGTGTCGGGCGTGGGGCCGCGGATCGCACTGGCGATACTCTCGGGCGGAACCGCGGCCACCTTTGCGCATGCCGTGCGCGAACAGGACGCGGCGGCGCTGACGCGCATTCCCGGGGTGGGCCGCAAGATTGCGGAACGCCTGATCGTCGAGATGCGCGATCGCATCGATGCGCCCGGCGCGGCGCCTGCCGCAGGCGGCGTCGGCTCCGGCGCCGCCGCGCAGGGTGCGGAGGCCGAGGCTTACGGCGCGCTGGTGTCGCTGGGCTACAAGCCGGTGGAAGCCACGCGGCTGCTCAAGGGGGTCGGTGCCGAGAGCGCGAGTCTGAGCACCGAAGAGCTGATCCGGCGGGCGCTGCAGAGCGCGGTGCGTGCATGAGTGCCCTGGAAGGCGAACGACTGGTGAGCGGCGCCACGGGCGGTGCCGAGGAGGCCATCGATCAGGCGATTCGTCCGCGAGCCCTGGCCGACTACATCGGTCAGGAGCAGGTCAAATCTCAACTGTCGATCTTCATCGATGCGGCGCGCATGCGCGCCGAGGCCCTCGATCACGTGTTGATCTTCGGACCGCCGGGCTTGGGCAAGACCACGCT
>Ga0187862_10007185_pt1 | contig 9985 bp, 7 predicted proteins | sample June2016WEW_10_1_FD_133003 | JGI IMG/M metagenome (GOLD analysis project Ga0187862, IMG submission 133003) | Peatland microbial communities from SPRUCE experiment site at the Marcell Experimental Forest, Minnesota, USA - June2016WEW_10_150 | ecosystem: Environmental > Terrestrial > Soil >... | reverse complement strand
GGATCGATCGCGGCGTGAGTTCCGGCACCTTCGCTTCAGTGCGCACGACGGGCAGGTAAGATTCGCCGGGCTTCAGAGGTTGATAGGCGCTTTCTGGAAGAGACTTGCTTTCGGTCTCGCTCATCGATGGAAAATCCCCCTTCGTCAATGCCACCGCAGGGCACGTCAATGCAAGCATGCTGGTAAGCGCTGCCCGGATCCGCAGCCGGGTTCAATCGCTTCCAGGAAATGTATCTCCGTAATGTTGTTGCACGCGTTCGACATCCGCAACCGGCAACTTCGGAACGGGCTGACCCATCAACTTCATTCTCTCTTTTGCGCCCATCGTGCCCTTCCTTTTCTCCTTTATGCAACAAGGCCGCCAACGCGTCAGATTATTGATCCGCCAGGGAAGATCGCAGCGACACAAATCTGTCGTCCTGAGCGAGCGAAGCGAGTCGAAAGCTTGCACTGAGCGAAGTCGAAGTGGACCTGCGGTTGCCTTTCATTCAAAATCCCGCATGACAATCGGCCGGATCAAAATGACGGCGAAAGCCTACGCAGCCGTCTTCCTGTTGGTGAACTGCAACAGCTCCACCGGCGCGCCCTGATCCAGAATTATCGCCACCAGCACGCCCGCGCTGGGGCTGTTGGGCGGCGTCAGAATCTCTTTCCCCTTGAGCGCCGCCTCCAGATCGTCCACCTCGAAGGCCACGTGCGGCACGGTCATAACGATCTCCGCATAGGGCGCGTCCTCATCGATGCGCGTCCACTGAATCCCGCAGGGGCTGGACTCGAAGCCTGCTACATGAATCTTCAGCTCCGGCACGTGCACCTCATCCGGCCGCGGCACGCGCGTGGGAATGCCCATGTGATGATAGCGCCAGCCCTCGACGGCGATCGCCGCAGGCGGCTCATCGTCTCGCCGCACGTAAACGCTCGCGCCCGCTGGCCCATTCTCCCTGCCCTCGCTCATGCGTCCCTCCATTCGAATTCCACACCCGAACGGATCATGAAGGCTACCACCCCACGGGGTCAAATCAAGCGTGAAAGTCACACCGCCCAGGTGCAGCCCGCCCCTCGCCAGTTCCGCAAGCAATCATGGGTCACTCGAAACGCATGACTCGCAATCGCGGGACAGTTTGTTCTTCTATTTGGCCCCTGCGTGCTCTGCAACGCGCTACCATTTCACCGTGAGCCCTTCGCCCTTTTCCGTCCTAATGAACCAGCCTCCGCTCGAACACGAGCGCTTTGCCGCGCATCGCGAGCTGGAGGCTCTTCTCAAGTCAACTCTGCGCGGCGACGTTCGCTTCGACCTTGGCTCTCGCGCGCTCTACGCCGCCGATTCCTCCAACTATCGCCAGCTTCCGGTCGGAGTGGTTCTGCCCAGAGACGCAGCCGATGTGGAGGCTGCTCTGGCCGCGTGCCGGGCTACCGGAGCCGCGGTGCTGCCTCGCGGCGCGGGCACCAGCCTGGCCGGGCAGTGCGCCAACGTGGCTGTGGTCTTCGATTTCTCCCGGTATATGCATCGGCTCGGCTCCATCGACCCGGCTGCCAAACTGGCGCGTGTTGAGCCGGGCATCGTACTCGACCGGTTGCGCGAAGCCGCCGAGCATCATCACCTGACCTACGCTCCCGACCCCGCTACACACAGCCGCTGCACTCTGGGGGGCATGATCGGCAACAACAGTTGCGGCGTTCACGGCCTGCTTGGGGGCAAAGTGGCCGACAACGTCGAATCGCTCGACATCGTGCTCTACGACGGTACGCGCATGACAGTCGGCCGCACCGGTCAGGAAGAGCTCAAAGCCTTGATTGGCTCCGGCGGCAGGGTTGGCCAGATTTATTCCGGCCTGGCCAGCCTGCGCAACCGCTATGCAACCCTCATCCGGGAGAGGTTTCCCCACATTCCCCGCCGCGTCTCCGGCTACAACCTCGACGAACTGCTCGACGAGAACGGCTTCCACGTGGCCCGCGCGCAGGTGCCTTCGCCACGGTTGTCTCCGCTACGCTGAACCTGACCGCCAGCCCGCCGTACCGCGTGCTCACGGCGCTGGCCTTCGAAGATGCATTCCAGGCCGCCGACGCCGTCCTGCGCGCGCTGGAGCTCGCGCCCATCGGTTTGGAAGGATTCGACGCCCTGCTGGTCGATTTCATGCGCCGCAAGCGACTGGCAGTCGAAGATGTTGCGTTGCTGCCGTCCGGCGGCGGTTTTCTGCTGGTGGAGATGGGAGCCTGGGAGGCGGCCGAGGCTCAGGCCAAAGCCGAAGCCCTGGTGAGCGCTTCCCAGGCCTGGCCTCATGCTCCGGCGGCCCGCATCTATTCGCCCGCCGAGGCCGCTCGCGTTTGGCACGTCCGCGAGTCCGCGCTCGGCGCCATGGTCTTTGTTCCCGGCGAGCCCGACCGCTTTGAAGGCTGGGAAGACGCTGCCGTCCCGCCCGCGCAACTGGGCCCCTATCTCCGCGGTATCTCGGCCCTGATGGCCGAATACGGCTATCGCAGCCCGCTCTACGGGCACTACGGCCAGGGCTGCGTCCACATGCGCGTCAACTTCGATTTCCGCAGCCAGGAGGGCCTGCGCCGCTATCGCGAGTTCATCGAACGCGCAGCCGATCTGGTGCTCGGTTTCGGCGGGTCGCTCAGCGGCGAACACGGCGACGGCCAATCGCGCGCCGCGCTGCTGCCCAAGATGTTCGGTCCGGAACTGATTGGTGCCTTTCGCGAGTTCAAGGCCCTCTGGGATCCCGGCAATCGCATGAATCCCGGCAAGCTGGTGGATGCGGTTCGGGTCTACGAGCCGGTGGAAAACCTCCGCCACGGACTGCCTGTCGCCGGCGAATTGGTGGCCGGTCTCGAAACACACTTTGCCTTCGCAGCGGACGGAGGCTCGCTGGAGCGTGCTACCGAGCGTTGCGTGGGCGTGGGCGCCTGCCGCAACACCGAGGGCGGAGTCATGTGCCCGAGCTTCCGCGCCACGGGTGAGGAACAGCACTCCACCCGCGGCCGCGCGCGCCTGCTTTGGGAGATGCTGGCCGGCGCTTTGCGGGATGAAGGCTTCCAAAGCAAGGCAGTCCACGAGGCCCTCGACCTCTGTCTCAGTTGCAAGGCCTGCAAATCCGAGTGCCCCGTGCAGGTGGACATGGCCACTTACAAGGCGGAGTTTCTGGCGCAGCGCTACAAGGGCCGCCTTCACCCCCTGCGCCACTACCTTTTCGGCCATGCCGACCGGCTGGCACGCTGGGGTTCGCTCGCCCCGGCCCTGACTAACGCCCTGCTCACCGGCTCCATCACCAGCCCGCTCATCAAGCGGATGGCTGGTGTAGCGCAGGAGCGCCAGCTCCCGTGCCTTGCGCCGCGCAGCTATCAGAGCGATCGCGAATCTGCCTTGAAAGGGCACGACTTGAGTCGTGCCGTAAATGCGCAAGAATCAAAACGGGCTTTAGCCCGTGCGGGAATGCAGGTTCTCTTGTGGCCGGATACCTGGAACAACTACTACCACCCGCAAACCCTCGCCGCTGCCGAATCGGTCCTCACACGGGCTGGCTTCGCGGTTGAGACCCCGCGCGGACACATCTGCTGCGGCCGCCCGCTCTACGACTTCGGGCTGCTCGGCGCCGCCCGCAAGTATCTGGCTAAAGTCCTCGACCGCATGACGCCGCAAATCGAGGCGGGCCTGCCCTTCATCTTTCTCGAGCCAAGTTGCGCCAGCGTCTTCAAGGACGAGTTGCTGGAGCTCTTTCCAGACGATCCCCGCGCGCAACGCCTGAGCAGGCAGGTTTGGCTGCTGGCCGACTGGCTGGCCGCCAAGGCCCCGGAGTGGGCCACGGGCCGTCTCCAGGGCGCGCACGTTCTGCTCCACGGCCACTGCCACCACAAAGCGGTCTTCGGCGGTCCGGCCAGCGAGATCGCGCTGCTCCGCCAGGCCGGAGCCACCGTCGAGCCCATTCAGGCTGGCTGTTGCGGCATGGCCGGCCCCTTCGGCTTCGATTCGGACAAGTTCGAAGTCTCCAAGGCCATTGCGAGCGACGGCCTCCTGCCGGCCATCGCGAGGACTGGCCCAACTACACTCATTGTCGCCGACGGCTTCAGTTGCCGGGAACAAATCGCCCAGCTTTCGCAGTGCAGGGCCGTGCACTTTGCCGAGGCGCTGGCTCAAAGCCGCGATTGCGAAGGATGACGGAACGCCCGGCATGCCAGGTTCCCGCGATGCTGTTAGTGCCAGCTGCTCGGGCGCGTGAGGCCGTCGGGCAGTTGCGTCTTCTCGTCTCCGAAGGTTGAATTCAACTGTTCCTGGGTGAGTCCTGTTGCCCCGCTTAGGTCCGCCCCTTCGAGGTGTGTGCTTTCGAGAACTGCGCCTTGAAGGTGTGCTCCTGTGAGGAGCGCCCCTTCAAGATGTGCCCCTGTGAGGTCCGCCCGCTGAAAGTAAGTACCTATGAGGCGCGCTTGATGAAAACACACTTCCTCTGCGACCGAGCGTTCGAGGGAGGCTTCTTCGAGGTCTGCATAATCGAGATCCGCCCTAACCAAATTTGCCCTTGGAAGTACTGCTGAGGCGAGCCCTGCATTCTCGAGAAGCGACTCGCTCAAGTTCACCTCCGGCATCATAGCTCGGGCGATATCTGCCCCGGATAAGCTTGTCTTTGATAAGTCGATGGGCTCCAGATCGTACCCAAACCGATTGGCTTGCCGGCCAATTACGGTAAGAACTGCCTGGATGTCCTCACGAGGGTGACGGTTCACATCAAAGGTCTTCGCCCCAGCATTGCACGGATCGGGCAAGAGCTTCCCCGCGTTCCCATTCGAGGGAGTGGTGGTCGCCGGCGCATTCTCACGCACATAAGCCGAAAGAACCTCCATGATCGTGGCGCGGTCTTTGGGGGAGTCACGCGAGATCCGCTCCAGAGCATAGATTCCGCCCAGCCGCACGGTCAGGTTGGGCGCGGGAACTCCGTCCTTGCTCTGCGGTGTGCCCGGCAAAACAGCGCCCAACTGTTCAATCGCCTTGGTGTAGCGGTCGGTAATCTGACCTTCGCGCTGAAGATCGAAGGTCTGGATCGACGAATAGAGCCCGGCCAACAGGAACATACCGCCGATGATCTGAGCCAGCGTGGTGCGCGCCTCGTTCTCGCGCTCAAATCGATTGGCTGCACTCAGCCCCTGCGAATGGGCAACCTGCCAATGGGGCACCTTCCAGATCGCGAATATGGCCACGGCAAGCAAGACCGCAACGAAGGCCCCTGTAAGCGGTCGGGAATGATCGCCGAGCCACGATCCGGAATGAAAGCCGATCCAGATTCCGACGTCGTTCAGTTGTTGCCCAAGGTCTTCGTGCCGCAGCGGCAGGATGGACCAGAAGATCCAACCCGCCCCCAGCACCACAACCACCCCAGCAGCGATCAAAAGCCTCTTCCGCCAAGTCTTGTGTTTCGCCGCTGATCCGGTGCTCGTTACTTGCGTGGTCTTCTTGCCGTCGCTCATGACAGCAAACTCCGATCCGCCGCCATTATTGGCCGACAGCACATTGGAAATGCAAACGCGCCCAAAGGAACCAATCGCGGGAGCCTAGCAACTCTTGAGCTGGGCTGTCAAGCATAGTTCGCCTCCGGCAGCAACGCAGAATCAATCGGCATGAGGAAGGCATTTGCTGTATTGTGTTCAGAAGGAGTCGTTTAGCTGCTTGCAGCGCAGGCTCTTGCAACTCCGGATGCTGGAACTGCGTCCAATCCAGTGGGGTTGGTGCGGAGTTTCGCTCCAATCTGGAGTGCGCGCCGATTCAAGAACAGCCGAATTTGGGAATCATCGATTCTCAAATCGGGCGGCGCGGTGAGATTACGATTTGCGGCACAGTAGGCAATTTTGATAGGCTCAGGCATTCGACAGGCTGAGCAGAGGGAGAAGGTTCGTCATGGCGGAAGATAGCAAGGTTCATCATTTGGGATGGTTTCTAGCTGGGTTGGGCGTGGGGGCCCTGGTGGGGATTTTGTATGCCCCCAAAAGCGGCCGCGAGACCCGCGAGAAGATTGCGAACGGAGCCCGCGAGGGATCGGAGTTCCTGCGTGCCCGCACCCAGCAGGCAGCCGAGAAGGTAAGCGTCCTGGTGGAAAAGGGCAAGGAGCAGGCTGGCGATTTCGTGGATCGCGGGCGCGCGCAGTGGGAAGAGTTTGTGGAGCGCGGCAAGAATCTCGTCAGCGATCAGACCACCAGAGTGACCGCTGCCGTGGATGCGGGCCGCGAGGCATATAGGAATACCGTTGGGCCCGTCGATCCGGCCGAGCTCTAGCGATCGAATCTTCCCGGAGATTGTTCCTGCAGGGCCTCATTTTGCTGGGTCGTCCGCTCTGGAGTCTGGCGCGCCAATGACTGAATGTGCTGCGCGGGCTCCGGGCAGGACGCTCGAACCCGCCCAGCGAAGCAGGTTGAAAGCGTTGTTGGATATCCGCAGATGACCTGCGCGAGATTGTTCCGATGCCGAAATTTGACAACCAAACCGTCGAGTTGGTCTTTATCGCTGTCACCGCGCTGGCCGTGTTGCTGCAGGGGATCGTTCTGCTCTTCATCTATCTGGCTCTGCGCAAGGGCATCGTCTCCCTGCGCGAGGAGGTAGAAGATCTGCGTGCCTCGCTGATGCCAATGGTGGAGAATACGCGCGAGTTGATCGACAATTCACGAACGCTGATCGACAACGCGCGTCGTCTCTTTGTCCGCGTGGCTCCCAAGGCTGAACAGGCTGCCAGCGATGTGGCAAGGGTGACGCGCGGGTTGCGTGAGCAAACCGAAGAGCTGGAATCGGCAACGCAGGAGATCCTTGCGCGAGTGCGTGTCCAGACCAGACGCTTGGACGCCATGACCACCAGCGGCCTGGATGCTGTCGATCGGGCCGGCAACTATGTTGCCGACACCGTGGGCAGGCCTGTGAGGCAGCTTGCCGGGCTTGTGGCGGCAGCCAAGGCGGTCGTCGAATCGCTGCGAGGCCCTGTGCGGGAGCCCCGGCAGACACGCTTCTCCAACGATGAGGATAGATTCATTTAGGGAACCTCGCAGGAAGTCGAAGTTGTGAAGTGCGCGGGTTTTGGAAACGCAAGCACGCAACCGAAATGCAATCGCGGATGCTCCATGCAAACACCGGCTTCACGTAAGGGGTTTGCGAACGGGGTTCCGCCAAGCGGAGGGATGGGTGAGCGGTTGATACCGGCGGTCTTGAAAACCGTTGTGCCCGAAAGGGTACCGGGGGTTCGAATCCCTCTCCCTCCGCCATCTAAGTCATTTATAATCAATAGCGAGTTCTACAGAAGCCTCTGAAGCGCACCCGCCGGCACGGGCCAATGATGGCACGAGAAAGCGTTGCTTCTGGCTCCAGAGTGGCTCGAAACAGGTCAGAATCCGCCGGTTTTGTTTACCGATCGGTTAACGGGTGGAAATCCTAAGCTGCTGATTCATGCCGACTTATGAGCAAGAGCCGGTTGAAGAGGAGGCTCCTAGAGAGGCATGGGGGAAGGGGGTGGCTTCCGGTTCGCTCGGCTTCTCCGGCCCGCCTCAGCGGAGCTTCGCGCGCTGCTCATCTATCTACCAGTGTGCGCCGATGGTGGGTAATTCTCTGCAACCACCTGTGGTGGGGCAGGCGCCTGCGGCTCGGTGAACGCTGGCGGTCTCCCACCCCTCGCCAGAAAAAAGGCGAAGGATGGGGCACCCGGATTTGAGGGAGGGTTAACAACCCGAAAAACTTAGGGTGCGCCACAGGCCTTTCTGGAGCGGCCTTACGGCCTGGAGGAACCACGCGGCTAGGGCGATTCTAGCGGCTCACAATCTCCCCAAATACACGCGGACCGGGGCCAATTCCCTGGTATTTCGCAAACGCAATATGAATCCATTCGGCGGTAATGGCCTCAAGAGTGACGCTGCCGGCGGGACCGGCTTGTGTCCCTGTCGAAGTGTGAAGCGATAACGTCCTGTTTCCCTTATCAAACGAGAGCTTGAATCCGGGTTTCATTTCGCTGTCCCTCGACGGATAAGCGGCGGCCAGATCTATACCAATGCTTGCGGATTGAACGCCCCCGTTGCGATTAGCGACTTCATCCTGTTCTGCCACGCGGATTGCAATGCCTTTTTCTTGGTATAGATCGACTATTTCCTGAAATGCGGGCTTGATGACCGCATTCTTCGCCGCTTCAAAGTCGGCAACATTCTGTGCTATTTGCTTTTCTCGTTCAGATGCCCGCACCACGGCCTCCTGCTTCTCTTGATTTTGTCTGTCCAGGTGGTCTGATAATGCCCTTGCTATCTCTGGTTTCATCTTTGCTCCTTTCGGCTACCGCCCATCAGTCGAGTATAAGCGCGGCTATAGCATCGGGGATCAGCACCCAGAATTTCCGCAGTCGCGCTCTACTGCCCCGCTGAGCGCCCTGCGCAACACGCGGGCCGGGGGTATGCCATGTTTTTGGGGGGCTCCCCACACGGCGGGCACAAGCGGCGCTGTCGCAGCATCCGCATACACCGCGCTGTGTATGAGCGCGTGATTGGTGATCTGACGGTGAGTTGAGGGATCAAACACTTGGGTGTATCATGTACCCGTTCCCGTGATGCCAGCTTAGCCGCCGTCTCACGCGGTAGCCAGAGGTGCCAAAGTGCAACTGCGACTTCAATTCCAACAGAATCAGGTTGCCGATGAAGTTTCGGCAATTACGGCTGTCACACGGCCCATTCTAGAGGGCCTCCTGTTCGCTCTCAAACAAGATGTCGTGGACGCGGTGGGTGGTTACAAGAATGTTCCTTTGAAGTTGCTTCCGAGGCTTTACAGACCAGGGGACCGAGACTGCGGCATATGCTTTGAATACGCCGTACACGATGCGCTTTCATCGGGCATCCCGAGCGTGTTGGAACGCGTCAACGATGCTGCGAATCGATGCGGCGTACCGGGGCGGGAAACAAGTTCGATTCTGTTTGGCCTAGAGAAGACTGGGGCGCTCAATCTCATTAACACAGTCAAAGAGCGGCTGACGGATGATTCTAGTTTGCTGGCGGGTAATCGAGGCAGACCCGCAAAGCTAAAACGTCACATTGATAGCATTGCGGCGGCGTTTCGGAAGAGAGATGTGCGAGAGTTGCTGCCCTTTAGCATTTCCGGCCTATGGAAAGCGGACCTGTTTGTAGGCTTTACCGACAGCGATAGATGGGTGGGAACGACCGTAAAAATCAACCCCAGCCAACTAGAAGGTGCCCCAGGTTTGCGTATTGGCATAGTCCCGGCAAGGGACGGCCAAAGCGATGCAATTTACCAGGATAATACTCGCAACCTTGTCGTGTGTCCGCTCCCTTACGACCACTCGTTTATGGAAGTCTTCTACGAGGGATGGAGCGTCGTACAGCAGTTTATGCAGGCCGACGCTCACGTGCCAAAAGAAGTGAACCTTCCCCGGAACGCCCTGCGTCAAGTGGCGCTTTATCTGGCGGAGCGTCGGGAGTTTCCAGTCGTGGAAGTGGTTGAAGCTCTCAAACCGCTATCACAACCTGAGCTATTGAAGACTGAAGAGCAAGCGGCCACACTCGTGAGCAGACGTGAATCGTCGCCGGATGTGGAGACGGGTGCCGTGGTTACCCCTCTTCCCCGCGTCAATTAGTGCGCGGGGAACCTTCCTCCCCATCTTCCGGCGCTATTGGCATAAGCGTCCTGACCTCCCCTCTGGCACGACCTGGGGCACCCTCATTTGCTGCTGGTCAGATGTGGCCCGCCCGCCTCTTCATTCGAGTGACGTCGACAAAGCGACATTTGTAGGCCATCGTGCATAATTTAGACACGATGGGTCTTTTGTGGAATCCCGAGAGCTGGGCGCAGCGGCTCAAGGAGCTGGAGGCGCAGAGCGGCGAGTTGAAAGAGGCTCCGCTGAGGCGCGATGTGCGCTCGCTGGGCACGCTGCTGGGCGAGGTGTTGCGCGAGCAGGCGGGCGAAGAGCTGTTTGCCCACGTGGAGGCGCTGCGGCAAGGGACCATCCGGCGGCGCGACGCCGAGGCG
>Ga0187862_10007184_pt1 | contig 9985 bp, 7 predicted proteins | sample June2016WEW_10_1_FD_133003 | JGI IMG/M metagenome (GOLD analysis project Ga0187862, IMG submission 133003) | Peatland microbial communities from SPRUCE experiment site at the Marcell Experimental Forest, Minnesota, USA - June2016WEW_10_150 | ecosystem: Environmental > Terrestrial > Soil >... | reverse complement strand
CGTACAGCAAGATCGGATCGGAGACCAACTTGTAAGCCTTTTCGTACAAGGTTGCCGCCTCGTCGTACTGCCCAAGGTTGAAGGCGGCCGTTGCCTGTCTGGTGGCCTCTCGGGCGGCCTCTCGGTCGCGGTCTTCTTTCGTCTCTGCCGATGCCGCGCGTCCAACCACTAGGAAGATCGCCAAGGCCGTCAGGACTGCTACTGAACGCATGGTCACAGCTCCTTCCTGCCTATCTTCTCATACATTCAGCGCCCAGCGCCACACTGGCACGAAACACGGGTGACCTGCCCGCAATCGCTGGCAGTCCAGCCGCTAGCCGTTGGGACGCTGGGCCGCCTGGTCATCGGGACGCCGGAACGCCCAGTCAGACCAGCTCGGCCAGCACGATGGCGACGTCGTCCTGCAAAGTCCCGTTCTTGAGCCTGGCCCCGCCGACGAGCGCTGTGCATGCCGCCTCCAGCGGCCGGATGGACGCCGCCTTGGCGATCCGGGCGCGGTCCATGTACTTCCACAGGCCGTCGGTCGCCATGAGGAGCGTCCCCCGGCCGAGCCGCGCCTCGAATCCCGCCGGCTGGGCCGTGCCCTCGCCCAAGAGCGGCTTGATGGCCTGCCGGGCCGTGAGGCTCCTCGGCGCCGCGCCGCCACCGAACATCCAGGCTTCGCAGTCCCCCACGCTCGCACCCACGATGCGGCCGTCGTCCCAGATCTCGATGACGACGGCGGAGGCGAGGCCGACCCGCGAGCGGGACATCTCGTAATCGACGCGGCCGAGCCACCCGGCCCAGTCCGAGGGCATGCGCCAGTCCTGGTAGGCGTAGGCGGCCCCGCGGACGGCCTCCGCGGCGGAGGCTCCTCCGGCAGCGCCGCCGGCGCCGCCGGCGACGACGAAGAGGGTGCGGCCGGGCATCCGGATGTCGACAATCCTGTCCTTGCCGCAACCGGGCCGGGCTTCCTCCGTCCTCGTCGAATGGGGCAGCATCAGCCGCTCTGCTTCCGGGGCGTCCGGAAGCAGGGTCTGTCCGGCGTTGTCCGGAACACGCGCCCACCGTCGAGGGCGCGGAACATCTTGAACTTCATCAAAAGCAAATCTAGCACGCCGAATGTTGCCGGGCGGAACTCATCGGGCACCATGAGACGGCCGGCATACTCGTAGACGTATGCCTTCGAGCAGCATGCGCCGGGGTTCAAGATCTTGCCGGGCAGGGCGTTGTCCCCCAGAGAATGGCGTCTTCATCATGCTCGGCTATCCGCCTCGCCGCCGGACATCATTCCGGAGGCGCAACGCCCGCAGCACGGGTCCCGCGACGGAAAAGTGGCGCTCGGCCGCATCCTCGGCAGGCCGAATACGTGGTCCAGGTGCCTATGCGCCGAAAAGATCGAGTATCCGGTGGTCGGTTTTGTCAGCAACGGCTGTTGGACGGCATCCTGCTTGGTGCTCAGGGTTCACACTACGCCCCCTCGTCGAAGGATCCATTGAGCCGTCGCCCCGGCGCTGTTTCGCAGTCCAACCATGGGCGGCTCTGCCCAATCTCTGCCCAAGTGGACCGAACAGGCGATAATTCCTGGCTATCATGCGGCGTCTCTCACCGCCGTAAGCCAGCGTTTTGTTTCAGGTGAGCGCTCGGTTGAATCAGGACGCATCGCATCAGTTGGATTAGAAGGCCGATGCTCTATCCACTTGAGCTACGGGCGCCCGGGGAGAAAAGTATCATGCCGGCTCGCCCGCCGCACGCCGGGGCGGCCCTGCTCTTGACCGTCGTCGGCGGTCGCGGCGTTGTATGCTGGGGCCATGCCGCCCCTGGTCAGTTGGCGCTCCGGCCTGCATTGCGGATTGCTGTGCCTGGTCTTCGCGACCGGCTGTCGGAGATCCGCGGCCGAGGTCGCGGTCTTCTACGCTACCAGCTTGACCGCCGTGCTGGGGGACGCGGTGGACAAGTTCCAACGCGACAACCCGCGCGTTCGTGTTCGGCTGGACCCGAGCGGCTCCCAGGTTGCCGCGCGCAAGGTGGTCGAGCTGGGCATGCGCGCTGACATCGTCGCAGTCGCGGACGCCGGGATCATCGACAAGATGATGATTCCGCGGCACGCGAGCTGGAACGTCGTGTTCGCGACCAACGAGATCGTGCTGGCCCACAAGGACCACAGCAAGTTTACCGACGAGGTGACGACCCAGAATTGGCCGAGCGTTCTGACCCGGCCGGGGGTGCGCCTGGGCCGGGCCAATCCTGACACTGCACCGGTGGGGTACAACACGCTCCTGGTCTGGCAGCTTGCCGAGAACTCGGGAAGCTATGGCGACGCCGGCGTGAACTTGTCGGCCCGGCTTGTCGGCCAATGCGCGAAGGAACAGGTGACCCACGACGAGGCCGAGCTGCTGACCCTCCTGGAAGCCCGCGCTGTCGACTATGCGTTCTTGTTCCGTTCCACGGCCGAGGATCATCACCTGAAGATCACCGCACTGCCAGCGGACCAGAATCTGTCGCAGCCCGAACTGGCCGAGCACTATGCCAGCGCCAGCGTCGAGGTTCGCATGAAGCAGGGCGAAGGCAAGACGCGCATCACCGGCGGGCCGATCACATATGGTCTCACCATTCCCGCGGGCGCCCCTCACGCCGCCGAGGCGCGCGCTTTCGTCGCCATGTTGCTGGGCGAGGGCGGTCAGCGCCTCCTGCAGAGACGCGGCTTCCGTCCGGCCAAGCCGGCATGGTGCAGTCCCTGCACTGCGCTTCCCGAGGAGCTGAGATCCCTCGTGGTGCCCAAACCTTGAAGTTGGCAGCCAAACAGATCGCGGCCGCCATCGTGGCGCTGGCGGCGATCCACGTCGGGTTGGGTTTGCTGCCCGATCCGCCCTTCTCGCTGCCCATGAACGCGGTGCTGTTCTTCACCAACCTCTTCGTGTTTCACGCGGCGGCCGCGACCCTGGCCCGACGCTCGGCGCGCACGGTGGGGCTTTTCCTGGTCGGCTACTTCGTTCTCTTCCTGCTCGTGCTGGTCCTGCTCGGCAAGACGCCGCTCTTCATTCTGCTGGTGGTGGCTTACGCCAGCCTGTTCGCCTCGCCGGTCTTGCTCGGGTTCTTCGCCATCTTCGTGCTGTCGTTCGTGCTCCTGCAGCCCTATGCCTTCGAGACTTTCATTCCACTCGCCCTCATCTACAGCACCCTGTGGCGCGTGCGCCGGGTTACCTCGCGCTTCGTCCGTCTCTGTCTGGGCGGCGGTCTGGTGGCCTTCGGCATCGTGCTGTTCCCGCTCATCCATCTGGCGACCGAGGACTCGTTGCAGACGCTGTGGCGCACCTTCGTCCGTCCCGAGGTGCGCGACGCCCTGTGGATGAGCCTGGCGTCGTCCACCCTGGCCACGCTGCTGGTGGGGCTGTGGGGCATTCCGCTCGCCTACGCCCTGGCGCGCGTGGACTTCCCGGGCAAGCGCTGGGTGGAGTCGCTGGTGGACGTGCCCATCCTGGTGCCGCAGTCAGTGGCCGGGGTGGCGCTCATCGTGCTGCTCGGCCCAGGCAGCATCTTGGGCGAGGTGCTGGAATCCTGGCACTTGCCCATCTCGGGATCGCTCGCAGGCGTGGTCATAGCCCAGGTCTTCGTGGCCTCGCCCTTCCTCATCAAGACGACCATGACGGCCTTTGAATCGGTGCCTCTGCGCCTGGAACTGGCCTCGCGCAGCCTGGGCGCCTCGTCGGCCGCGACCTTCTGGCGCATCTCGCTGCCCCTGGCCTCGCGCGGGATCCTGGTCGGCGCCACCCTGGCCTGGGCGCGCGCCATCAGCGAGTTCGGCTGCATCGTTCTATTCGCCAGCTCGCCGGTCACCGCGCCGGTGCTGGTGCACACGGAGTTTTTGCGCGCGGGCGTCTCGGAGAGCCGGCCCATTGCCGTGCTGCTGCTGGTGATCTGCCTGTGGGTATTCGTCATGTTGCAATTCGGGCAGACCCTGATGCCCTTTGCCCTACGGCGGCCACGGCCACGCCAGGAGCGCCGACCGTGATCGAAGTCCAGCACCTCGGTTGCCGCTTCGGCGATTTCGCCCTCGACGACGTGTCCCTGCGCATCGGAAAGGGGGAGTACTGGGTGCTGCTCGGCCCCAGCGGCTGCGGCAAGTCGGTGCTGCTGCAGACCATTGCCGGATTTTTTCAGCCGTCGGCCGGTCGGATCTTGGTGGACGGTCGCGACGTCACGGCGCAGGCGCCCGAGCAGCGGAACATCGGTCTCGTGTTCCAGCAGGCGGCGCTGTTCCCGCACCTTTCTGTGCGCAGCAACATCGAATACGGCCTGCGCGCCCGCCGGGTGCCCGAAGTCGAAGCCCGTCGCACCGTCGACGAGTTGATCGAACGTCTGGGTTTGGCCGCGGTTCTCCCCCGGCCGGTCGCCACCCTGAGCGGCGGCGAGGCGCAACGGGTGGCCATCGCGCGCGCGCTGGCCGTGCGGCCGGTGCTTCTCTTGCTGGATGAGCCGCTGAGTTCACTCGACCACAACTCGAGGCTGGAACTGCAGAACGAGCTGGCCCACTGGCACAAGGAACTTAATCTCACCACGCTGCACGTGACCCACAGCCGTGACGAGGCGGCGTCGCTGGGCGATTTTTTGGCAGTGATGCTGGGTGGACGCCTCGTCCAGGCCGGCACGCTGGCTGAATTGCGCGAGAAGCCGCGCTGTCCCTTCGTCGCGCACTTCCTCGGGCTGGCCCCGTCGTCGGCGCTTTCCCGGCCGCCTTGCGCCGCGGCCTGCCTTGACGAGCCGGGGTGTTGTGTCTGCGAACCGCTCGACGGAAAAGGCGAGGGATAACTATACGCGAGGGTACCGACACGGCCCGGGCGTGTCAGACTTGCTGTCACTCGATCGCTTCGTGACGCCAGCCCTTTCGCAGCACCATGCAGCCTGAACGTTCCCCGCTTGGCAAGATCTTCGATGTCCCTTTCCTATCGCTGGACGGGACCAGCGTGGAGATGGCGTCGCTCATCTTTCTCTTTCTCGTCGTGATCGCCATTAGCGGCGTCCAGCGCCGACGCCAGTTTGTCCGCAGGATTGTGCAGGCAGGATCCTTCTTCGTCTTCTTCTACGTCGTGTACTCGTGCCTGGGCGTCTTCGGAATGATTCGCAACGGCCTCTACGGGATGACCTTGCTCGGTTCGGCCTACTCCGAGTCGTTCTACTGGCTGGCCCTGCCGGTCGTGATCATCTCGGTCACTCTGCTGCACGGACCGGTCTTCTGCGGCTGGATCTGCCCCACTGGTGCCGTGCAGGATCTCGCGGGCTGGCTGCGCAAACGGTTTCTCCGTCGCCAGGAACGACTCACCCGCGGAAAGCTGATTGGTCTGACCGTGTTAGTGGCGGGTTTTCTCGTGCTGCTGATTTGGGTTGGGTCAAAGAAGGAGTTGTTGGTCGAGGACTCGAGTGTGCACTGGGCGGCCATGCTGATCCTGCTTTGCTACGTGGTGCTCGCCGGCGTCGTCGACGATCAGCCCTCGCGCAAGCTGCGCCTTTTCAGCCTGGCGGCCATTTTTCTTACGGCGGTGTCGCACTTGGTGGTGACCTCGCCGGTGCATTTCGCCTTCACCGCGCGCGATGACAAGGCGTCCGCGCTCACCACCCTGGTGATCCTGGTGTCGGCAATCTTCGTTCTGCGTCCCTGGTGCCGGTATCTGTGTCCCTGGGGCTACCTGACGGGCTTTCTTCATCGCTTTTCGCGTCTGCACATCCAGAAAGCGCCGGCCCGTTGCACGGAATGCGGCGTGTGCAACACGACCTGCGATGTGGCTGCGATCAAGAATGGAGTGGTTCGCCTGGATCAATGCCAGTTCTGCTATTCGTGTGTGGATCATTGTCCCAATGGCGGCCTGCGCGTGGTCGACATGTGGAGCCAGCAAGGTGAGACGTCCGCACTTCCAGCGAAGAAGGCGGAGGATCGCGCGTGAGGAGTGCCGGTAGGCTCGGGCAACCATCACTCGTGGTCATGAGTGGGGCCGTCCTCGCCGTCGTCCTGTCGCTCGCTGCGCGGCGAGTGCAGGCTTGCTCGCTGTGGTCGCAGAGCCGGTGTGACGCCCAAAACACCGCAGCCATTGAACTGGACGCGCCGGCGAGCGAGCCGCCTCGCGCGTGGAGCTTCGACGGCAGCGGCCGCGTGTGGGGCTACGAGCCGGGCATGACCGTGTGGTCGTCGCCTGCCTTGGCCTCGGTCGAGGGACGGGCCTTACTGGCCGTGGGCAACTACGACCACACCCTGTACGCGCTCGACGCGGCCACAGGCGAGCGGCTGTGGACCTTCACCACCGGCGGGCCGGTGTACGCCGCGCCCGTGTTCTTCCGCGAGGGCAACCGAACGCTTTTGGTTGCGGCCTCGACCGATCGCCTAGTCTACGCCATTGATGCCGCCACCGGCCGGCAAGCCTGGGTCCATTCGGTCGAGGACTACCGACCCACCCTGGGCGGCGCCCGGCTGGCCGCGCCCTGCGTGGGCGGAACCGGGGACAGCGACAACGCGGTCTTCGTGGCCTACTGGGTTTGGGATCGCTCCCTGGCCAACAGTCTGCAGAAGAGCGGCGTGCTGGCCCTCACCCTGGCCGAGGGCAAGCCGCTTTGGCGTCAGGAACTGGGTGACAATGATCTCAGCGCCCCAATCTTCGTGCGCACCGCCGGCCACGGGCAGCTCTTTCTCGGCTCGGCCAATGGCAATGTCTACGCCGTGGACGCCGCGACCGGTGCTGTGCAATGGAAGAAGACCGAACTCGACGCGGTTCGCAGCCCGCCTGCGTTCTTCGTTTCGTCGTCCGGGCCGCTGGTGGTGACGGGTTCCAAGTACGGCACGGTCCGTGGCCTCGACGCGGTCACTGGCGCCGAGCGCTGGAACTACAAGACCGGCGATCGCATCACCGGTTCGCCAGCCATTCTGGTCGAGGGGGGCTCGGCGCGCGCGTTCGTCGGTTCCTACGATCGCTCCTTGCACGCCCTCGATGCCTCCAATGGCTCGCCCATCTGGCGCTTGGCTGCCCGCGGCGGCCTGTATTCGTCGCCTGCTCTGGTGGATTCAAGCGGAGAAGCGATGGTCCTCGTCCTGGGATGGGACCACATGTTGCACGCTGCCGCGCTGAAGACCGGCGAGACGCTCTTCTCCGCCTTCACCGGCCGGCCGCTGTGGAACGTCGCCGGGATGGATGACAGCAACTGGTCGTCGCCGGTGGCCGGACGCATCCTCGACCGGTGGATGGCCTTTGTGGGCAGCTACGACGGCACCCTGCGCGCCCTGCCGCTCGGCGAGGCCGAGCGCGCGGCGCCTGTGCTTCGCTCCAACCTCTGGTTCTGGCTGTCCTTCCCCTTGGTGCTGATTCCGTTCCTGGCGCTCACCGTCGGGCTCACTGCCCGCGAGCGACGGCGGCAGCGGCGGATTACTCCAACTCGGTAGCGGACTTTCTTCGCTTTCGCAGGACGACGAACCAGGCCGCGAGCACGAGCAGGGGAACGGCGAGATAGGCCAGGTAGTGCAGCCGCGAAGGTGCCCGCCTCAGGCTCCCCTTGGCAAGCTGGATCATGCCGCTGTCCTCGGGGATCGCGCGTTTTTCGTTGTTGATTCTGAAGTCGAAGTCTACCAGGTGCGTGCCGGCCACCGAGGTCGAGAGAAAGATGGGATGCTGTCCCTCGGACGCATCGGTTGACCGGACGAACGTCAGGATGAAGTCCGCCAACTCGCCGGGCTGCAAGCTGGGCAACTGCGCCGGCGTGACGTTTATGCTGCATGCCGGGCTGTGTGCGGAGAGAACGAAGTCGTCCATCGGCCGTGTCGAGGTGTTCATCAGCGTGACCCGGGCCTGCGCGATGAGCCCGCGCAGACGGGCCAGCATGGGACCCTGAACCGCGAGTCCCACTTTTTCCGTGGTGTCCACCGCCGCGATCTCCATGGCCGTGCGCCCTTGGGGCGTACGGATGCGGATATCCGCGCGGCGATCGATCAGCGCCTTTGCCACGCTGCCCTGTCGGGCCGTGTGAAGCGGCGTCCTGCCCCGATCGTCGAGGACGTTGACGTCTGCGCCGGCGGTGACCAGCACGGCAACGACCTTGTCGTCGCCGGCCATGTGCAAGGGGGTCATTCCGTAGGCGTTGCGCGCGTCGGTGCGAGCCCCGCGACGAGTGAGCAGACCCGCGACCTCCGCGCGCCCTCTCATCGCGGCCCAGTGGAGTGGCGTCATGCCAAAACGCGCACGGGCGTTGGGATCAGCGCCCCGGTCTAGGAGCAGGGCTGCAACGTTGGTCCACCCGCCCGTAGCAGCGAAATGCAGGGCGGTCCAGTCTGATTCGGCCTTGCTGTCGACGGGCGCACCCCCTGCCAGCAGGGCGCGCACAGCGTCGAGGCGTCCCGCAGCCGCGGCTTGTGTCAAAGCTGAAGCAGGGGCTGCGCCGTCTGCCGTGGTCGCGTGCCCTGATGTGATCCCATGTAGGAAGAAAAGTGCGACTAGGAAGATAAATGAGCCGGCTTTTGCGTGGATTCGCACTACAGTAATGTCAACCTTACCTGACATCGACCGCCCTAGCGAGATGTGAATTGGACGCGATGACCAGAGAGACACCCCCTTTGAAGGAGTTTTGGGTATGAGCATGCGTACAAAGGTTCTGCTCGGAGCGTTCTTGACGATTTCCCTGCTGCCGCTGCAGGCCCGGGCTCACTTTTGCGACGATCTCTGGGCGGGGAGCTACGACATCGTGGTTCGGCCCGCGACAGACACCGTCACTCTCTCATCGTCGGGCACGGCGACGATGAACATCACGGTCCAGAACAACATGGGCTTTGCGCTCATCAATTTTGTGCTGACGGCCAAGATTGGCAACACCGCGATCGCGGCAACCCGGCAGACGGGGAAGATTTCCGGGACCACGTTGCATCCTGGCGAGAGGGCGCAGTACGCCCTGGCAGTCACAGGAACCGCGGGTGGGTCGGTCCCGATCGAGAACATCAGCTTCTTCGTCAGTTTTGGCAATTCTGGCGAAACCGCCTGCTACCCCACCAAGGGTGCAAACGCGGTGATGGTGAAGAAGACAGACGGGACGCTCGTCCCTACGGGTACCCCGCCGGGTCTCAGCCCTGCCGTCGACCCCGGAACAGCCAACGGGGGAACTTGCACCGGTGAAATGGACCAAGCGCGGGCGCTCCAGTACGCCCCTGAGGCGGATTTCATCGACATCGACACCGGATTGAATAGCTTGATGACGTACTACTGCGCGGGACGCGGTTCGTGGAACCAGAACAGCGACGCGGTCACTGCGGCTGCGTGTACCGGTACTGCCATCAACTGCACCGCGGCGACGCGGACCCTGGGCACAGGTTCGGGAACCAAGTATGACTACGCTCACCTGTGGGGATCTCTGGAACTCGCCGTGCGGAAGAGTTCCCTCGGGGCCACCCGTCTCGCCACTTTGCGGCTGGCGCTGCAATGTGGGGCCGGTGACGCGAACACCGGTTTCGCGGGCTTTGCCATGATGATGCTCGGCTACCTGGGCGATGATCCGGGGGCGCGCACCTTCCTCACGGGAAAGGCCGGCGGGACCGGTGACTTGGCCACCATCGCCAAGGCGGCGCTGCTCCTCTTCGGCACCGCGGCCGACGTCAGCAACTACGAGGCCGCGGTCACGGCTGGGCTGACCGGCGACGTGTTCGTGTCCGCAGCCTGCGCGGCTGCGCTGGGTATCGTGGAAAATGACGACGCGCACGTGACCTCGGTCTTGGTACCCGCGGCCAAGTGGGCGGAGCCCGACACGAGTGACAATGGCCAGGGATTCTACGCACAACATCTGCTGGCACTTGTGGCGTGGGATCGTCGTGGCTGGGCGGCAGCGGCTGGAGACACGGGGACGGTATCCTTCTACGAGACCGGGACGACCCCGACTGGCGGCAGCACTGGAACAGGCGGGAGCACGGGCGCTGGCGGGAGCGGCGGGAGCTCGGCTGCTGGCGGGAGCTCGGCTGCTGGCGGGAGCTCGGCTGCTGGCGGGAGCT
>Ga0187862_10007181_pt1 | contig 9987 bp, 14 predicted proteins | sample June2016WEW_10_1_FD_133003 | JGI IMG/M metagenome (GOLD analysis project Ga0187862, IMG submission 133003) | Peatland microbial communities from SPRUCE experiment site at the Marcell Experimental Forest, Minnesota, USA - June2016WEW_10_150 | ecosystem: Environmental > Terrestrial > Soil >... | reverse complement strand
TGAATGCGGCGAGCAAGAAAGCGCACGATGGGCAGATGCTCAAGCAGCACCCGCTCCTGCTCGGCGGTCAGCGCCCCAACGGCCGCCGCCTGCGGCGGATAGCCGCTTCCCGCCACGGGGCGCCGCGCGGGCCTGGACTCTCTCACTGCGGGCGCTGCTTCCATGGCCATGCCTTTCCCCCTGCCGCTCACTCACCGGACCGTGCCCACGGGACGCAGCCGGATCTCGGGTGGAACTTCACTGGCCGCAACCACCGCCAGGCGCGGCAGCACGGGGTCGAGCCAGCGCTTCACGTAATAGCGAGCCGGACTGGGACAAAGAAGCACGGGCGGTGCCGAGGAGGAGGCGGAACCGATAAGGGATCTCACAGAATCGGTGAGGCGGCGGACCACGGATGTCGGCGGGCGCCCGCCAGCCGCCAGCAGCCGCTGTCCGGCGTCCGGCGCAACCGTGGCCAGAATCTCCTCTTCAAGCCCGGCATCGAGCAGAAGCACCGGCAGCTGGCCTTCGCCGTCGACGAGCGGCCTGACCAGCCTGCGCCCCAGCGCTGCCCGAGCCGCTTCGACCAGCGCGACCAGATTCTTCGTCGCCGGAGCGGTCTCGAGCAGCGCCTCCAGAATCGCGCCCAAATCGAGGATCGATACGCGCTCGCGCAGCAACTGCTCGAGAACCCGCGCCACCTCACCCAGGGTCAGCAATTTGGGGACCAGCTCTTCGAGCAGCTTCGGGTGGCTCTCGTTCATCGCATCGAGCAGGCGCTTGATCTCGGCGCGGCCGAGAAGCTCCCACGCATGCTGGCGAATCAGCTCGCCCAGATGCGTGGTGATTACCGTGACCGCATCCACGACCGAATACCCCGCGGCGATGGCCTGTTCTTCAAGCGCGGGCGCGATCCAGATCGCCGGAACTCCGAAGGCCGGTTCGCGCGTCTCCCTGCCCGTCAGCGGCCGCCGGCCTGGTTCGCCGGAAACGGCCAGAAGATGCGGCCCCTCGGTCTGCCAGCGGCCGATCTCGATCCCGCGCAGCGAGACCACGTACTCCCTCGGCTTCAGGCGCAGATTGTCCGAAATGTGCACCGGGGGCACCAGAAAGCCCATCTCCGACGAAAGGTGCCGGCGCAGCGAGCGCACGCGACCGAGCAGTTGCCCGCCCTGCTTCTCGTCGACCAGCGGAATCAGTTGGAAACCGATCTCGAGCGTCAGGTCCTCGAGCCGCATCAGCGCCGCCAGATCGGCCCCGTGCGCACTCTCGGCCTTCTTCTTTTCGCCTGGCCCGAGTTCCGCCGGAAGCGCAGCGGGCGCCGCGGCCGCCATGCGCTTTCCGCCCCAGAAGAGCCCTGCGGCCACACCCAGAAATGCCAACTTCGGCAGGCCGGGAATCAGGCACATGCAGGCCGAGACCGCGGCAGCCATATAGAGCGTGGCCGGCCGCGCTAGCAGTTGCTGCCTTATCTCGCCGCCCAGCATGCCGGCGGAATTCGCGCGCGTCAGCGTAATCCCGCCGGCAACCGACACCAGCAGCGACGGAATAATCGTGACCAGGCCGTCCCCCACGGTCAGCACGGTGTAGGTGTGCGCCGCCTCGCCGAGCTCGATTCCCTGCTGCAAAGTTCCGATCAACAGGCCGGCCACGATGTTGATCGCAGTAATCAGAATCGTGGCCAGCGCATCGCGCTGGTTAAAGCGCGCCGCGCCATCCATGGCGCCGTAAAACTCCGCTTCGCGCGCGATGGCCTGGCGACGCCTGCGCGCCTCGGCCTCGTCGATCAGCCCGGCGTTCATGTCGGCGTCGATGGCCATCTGCTTGCCGGGCAGCGCGTCCAACGTAAACCGTGCCGTCACTTCAGCCGTCCGCACCGCGCCATGCGACACAACAAGAAATTGAATCGCCACCAACGCCAGAAACAGCACGAAGCCGACGACGTAATTGCCGCCCACCACAAACTGTCCGAAGGCCTCGATCACCTTGCCTGCCGCAGCGGTTCCCTCCTGGCCGTGAAGCAGAATGCGCCTCGTGGAGGCGATGTTGAGCGACAGCCGGAAAAGCGTCAGCAGCAGCAAGAGCGTCGGAAACACCGAGAGCTCGACAGCGCGGCGAATCTGCACCGCGGCGAGGAAGACGATGATCGAGCAAGCCATCGAAATCGCCAGCAGCAGATCCAGCACCGGAGCCGGCACCGGCACCAGCATCACGAAGATCACGCTGATCGCGGCCATGGGCAGCAGGTAGTCGCGCAGGCTGTGCCAGAGAGAAGACTTGGCCGGCAACGATCCCGCGGCGAGTGCTGTTGTACTCATCGCGAATCTCCTCCAAAACCTGAAACCGCGGAGCGGCCAAAGCCCGGAACCGCGGAGCGGTGTCTGTCGCGCAGCTCCGCCTCCACGCGCTGCCGGTAGAGATAGGCCAGAATCGCGGCCACCGCCGCATAGAGCTCCACGGGAATCGCCTGTCCCACCTCGACCGTGCGATAAAGCGAGCGAGCCAGCGGCGGATTCTCGACAATGGGCACGCCTGCCCAGCGCGCCTCGGCCTTGATCTCCTCGGCCAGAAGATTTCGTCCCTTGGCCATCACCTTGGGCGCCTCCATGGTCACGAAGTCGAAGCCCAGGGCCACGGCATAATGCGTGGGGTTGGTCAGCACCACAGCCGCTCTCGAGACATCGGCCTTCACGCGGCGGCGGCGCATCTGGCGCTGCAGGTTGCGAATGCGGCTGCGGATCTGCGGGCTGCCCTCGGTCTCCTTGTACTCGTCGCGCAGGTCCTGCCGGCTCATTCTCAAGCGCGACTCCCGGCTCTGCCACTCCACCATGTAGTCGATCGCCGACCAGCCGAAGAGCAGCCACGCCGCCGCCAGCATCAATCCGTAGACGTCCTTGCCCACCAGCTCAAGCCGCTCGGTCGAGAAGGGCGGGATGCTTAGCTGATGGGCCATGCGCTCGACGGCGAAGACGGCCAGAAAGCTTGCCGGGATCAGCGATTTTCCCAGGCGCGAAGCGGCGCGCAGCGAGAAAAGGTTTTTGATATTCACAATCGGATTGATGCGCTCCGGCTTGAAGGCAATGGCGCTCCCGTGAACCGTCACTCCGCCGGTCTGCGCGATGCCCGCTCCGAGCGCCGCCACCACCACCGCGGCCATCACCACGCCTGGGGGCCCGAGAACCGCAAGAATCAGCCGTCGCATGGCCACGAGGGTTGGCGCGATCGTTGCCGGCTCCCATCGCTCCGGCGCGCCGAGCAGCAGGAACCCCCGGAACGCCTCCCGCCACGCTTCGATCGTGCGGCCGCCCAACATGCCCAGCGCAATCACCCCGGCCAAAGTTCCCGCCGCGGCCGTCAGCTCGCGGCTGTGCAGGATGTCGCCTTCCCGGCGCGCTTTCTCGCGGCGGTGCTGCGTGGCCTGTTCGGTGCGCTCGCCGGCCATCGTCTAGCCTCCGAACCCGTGCGCCGCGCCCGGCGCCGCAATCAGCCGCTCCGCCATGTCGAGCAGGCTGCCGAAACGCGCCTCGATAAATCGTGGCCAAAGGGCGAGCGAGCTGGCCAGAATCACGAAGCCGGTCAGAGTTTTGAGCGGAACAGTCAGCGACATCACGGGCAGTTGAGGGCTCAGCTTGCCCACCAATGCCACGGCGATCTCGACCAGCATGGTGCAGGCCAGAACCGGCGCCGCCAGCTCCAGCGCGGCCAGAAAAATCCCTCCCGCGGCGCGCACAATCGTCAGAGCAGCCAACGGAGCTAAAGCGAAAGTGCCCAGTGGCACTATGCGAAAACTCCGCACCACCGACGCGAGCAGAATCCGGTCGAGGCCCGCCGTAATCAGGACCAGCGTGCCCATCAGTTGAAACAGGTCGCCAAGCAACGGCGTCTGAATCGCCGACTCCGGGTCGAGCAGGTTCACCAGCGAGAAGCTGAACTGCAGCCCCGCGATCTGTCCGGCAAAGATGAGCATCTCGCTCAGCAGCGTCAACGAAAGCCCGTAGACCAGTCCCACCGCCAATTCGCCGACGATCGCCGAAAAGCTGAGCGTGGCCTCGGCGTTCGGCAGCGTGGCCACCAGCGGCGCCAGAAGCCACGCCACTGCGCCCGCGAATACCGCCTTCGCGCGCATGGGCAGCGCCGTCGAGGAGAAAAGGGGAGCGAAGGCCACCATGCCGCTCACCCGCACTAGGGCCAGCGTCATTGCACTCAGAAATGTTGGCCAGTCCCGCATTTCAGCCTCTAGCTCCTAGCCTCTAGCTCACTCTTCAGAACTCGGCGCTGCTTGCATCACCGTTGTCCAGCTAGCAGCTAGAAGCTAGTGGCTAGAAGCTGCATTTCTCATCCCAGGTAGCGGTGAAAGTCGCCCAGGAGCAGCCGCGTATACGCCGCCATGCGCTCCAGAAACCACGGCATACCGACGAGCAGAATCAGCGCAATCGCCGCCAGCCGCGGCACCGTGGTCAGCGACTGGTCCTGCAAGCTGGTCAAGGTCTGCACCAGGCTCAGCACAAAACTCAGCGCCGCCGCCGCAATCAGCAGCGGCGCGGCCAGAACGATGGCCTCCCGCATCAGCTGGCGCATCAGCTCGGCAACCAGATCGGGCGTCATCCCAAGTCCTTTCAAAAACTCTTCAAGAGCGAGTTGGCCAGCAGATTCCATCCGTCCACCATCACGAAAAGCAGAATCTTCAACGGCGTCGAAACCACTACCGGCGGCAACTGAAACATGCCGATCGAAGTCGTGATCGCGGCCGTCACCATATCAATCAGCAGGAAGGGCAGAAACAGGACGGCGCCAATGGCGAAGCCGGCCTTCAGCTCCGACAAAATGTAGGCCGGGGCCACCACGCGCATGGGCAAATCGTTGGGCGTGTTGGGCCGCGGAATCTGCCCCGCCGCCGTAAACAGCGCGAGATCCTTTTCTCGCGCGTATTTCAACAAAAAGCGCTTCACCGGCTGGGTGCCGCGATCGATCGCTTCGATTCCCGTGATCTGGCCCGCGCGGTAAGGCTCCACGGCCTGCTGGTCCACTTGGTTCAGGACAGGCGTCATCAGAAACCAGGTCATCATCAGCGCCAGCCCCATCAGCGTGGGATTCGAGGGCGCTGTCTGCGTGCCCAGCGCCTGGCGCAGGAAATGAAATACCACCAAGAGGCGCACCAGCGGGGTCATCGACATCAGGATCGCGGGCAACAGCGTGATCAGCGTAAGAACAAAGAGAATCGTCCACGGCGTCGAATCCGCCGGATGCAGCTTGGCATTCAAATCGGGAAGCAGCGGCACACTCGCCGGAGCCGCCGCGGCCAACGATGTCGCCCAGCCCATCCACCCTCCCAGCCACGCCGTCACCATGAGACCCTCGACTGCCTGCGCTCGGCCGCCACGCGCCTGGCACAATGCAGGCCCGTTTGCCTTCCCGCGTTTGGTCTGTGTCCTTCATCGAGCGGATAAAACGCCGGACCCCCCTCGGCCGACGTCGCCACCAGAATCCGCCGCCCCTCGGCCTCGACCAGCGCCAGCGACTGCCGCGGCGCCAGCGCAATCCGGTCGAGAAGCGCCAGGCGCCGCTCGGCGCGCGGCCTCGGGCGAAGCTTCGCCATCAACCACCCCGCGATGCCGCCAATTCTCCCGATCATTTCGCTGGTTCTACTCACGACTCCCTCTTCCCTGTCCCTAATCCCAGGCTCTGTCTTTTTGGTCCCCTCGTTCCCATGCTCCCTGGGGCCCCCAGCGACAGGTCCATGTCGCTGGGGTGGCTCGGTCCCTGCCTTTTCACGCCAGCCGCGTCACGCGCACCGCCAGCTTCGTGTCCAGAACCTCGAACTCGCTCCACGCCAGTTGCACGTCTCCGGCGGCCAGCGGCAAGTCAATCCCGTGGTTCCACTGCGACGCGATCGTTTCTCCCGGCGCTAACGCCAGCAGATGGCGCACGCGAAAATCGCGCACCGGCACAGCCACGTCCAGCTCCACCGGCAATCGCGCCATCAAAGGCGCGAACTCGGGCTCGTTGTCCTCTTCCGGAATCCGAGGCGATGGAACCAGCGCCTGACCCGTGTTTGTCCCAGCCGCATCTACCGATTGGGCCGCTCCATGCAGGGTCTCGCCCGACGGCGCCGGCAACGGATGCGCGGTCGCCGCAACTGAACGCGCTCCCGCCGGAACTGGTTGCGCTGCTGCCATTTCGCAGAAAACCCTGCAGCAGCGGGACCAGAGGACGGTTGGAGAGATTGGAACGGCTTAAGAAATGCGCGCAGACCCCGCAGCCACGCGCCCCGACCGCAACATGAAACTCACTTCGCTGCTACACTTGAAGCAGGAAAGACTTTGCGGCTTCTCATCCTCCGGGAATCGGGGTCGGCCGCCTTCCGAGGTCGAAAACCATGCCTGAATCCACTGAAAACAAGAGTTTCACCGGTACCAGCCTGCGCCTTAAGGTCGGCCTCGCCGAGATGCTCAAGGGCGGCGTCATCATGGATGTCATGTCCGTCGAGCAGGCGCGCATCGCCGAAGAATCCGGCGCCACCTCCGTCATGGCACTCGAGCGCGTCCCCGCCATGATCCGCGCCGAAGGCGGCGTGGCGCGCATGGCTCGCCCCAGCCTCATCAAGCAGATCATTCAGGCCGTATCCATCCCTGTCATGGCCAAGGCGCGCATCGGCCACACCGCCGAAGCGCAAATCCTTCAGGTGCTCGGCGTCGACTACATCGACGAGAGCGAAGTGCTCACGCCCGCCGACGAGGCACACCACATCGACAAGCACGCCTTCACCACGCCATTCGTCTGCGGCGCGCGTAACCTGGGCGAAGCCCTCCGGCGCATTGCCGAAGGCGCGGCCATGATCCGCACCAAGGGCGAGGCAGGCACCGGCGATGTCGTTCACGCCGTCCAGCACATGCGCCAGATCACCCGCGAGATGCGCATGCTCACCATACTTACCGAGCAGGAGCTCTACGCCGCAGCCAAGGACCTGCAGGCGCCTTACGAACTTGTCCGCATGGTTGCGAAAAGCGGCAAGCTCCCTGTGCCCAACTTCTCCGCCGGGGGCATTGCCACACCCGCCGACGCCGCGCTCATGATGCAACTCGGAGCCGAAGCCGTCTTCGTCGGCTCGGGAATATTCATGAAAGAGCGCGCCACGCCGCTCGATGTCGAGAACTCGCCCAAGGAGCGCGAAGAAGCCGTCTCCCGCGCCAAGGCCATCGTGGTCGCCACCACGCACTGGAACGACCCCAAGATTTTGGCCGAGGTCAGCGAACAGGTCACGGGAACGATGAAGGGCCTCGCCGCCGCCTCCATTGAAGAGTCGCAGCTATTGCAAACCCGCGGCTGGTAGGACTGGCCGTCCAGGCGGACGCTCGCCATTCTCTCGCAAAAGCTTTGTGCATTCTCAGGGTCAGAGCTTAGGTCTCAGAATCGAGACCTGGGGCACCTGCTAGGGATCACGCCTCGCAAGGTTTCTTGGGTGACGCAGCCACGCGGGCTGTACACTGGTGCCATGTACAAGGTACTGAGCCTCCAAAAACGCTCGAACTCAGGCCCGCAGGAATACGAACTGCGGCTACACGACTCAGAAAACAAAAAGTCGGGCTACGTGATGAACACGGAAAACGGCACAGAGGAACAGTTGCGTGCCATGCTGAAGAATGGCGGCCTGAGTGACGCCCAAATAGACCTGTATTTTGCCGGAGCACGCTAAGGCTCCTGCGGGCTAGCGGTCGGCTGCACTGCTTTCGGTTTTGCACGATGCCGCTCTATCCAGTCATACAATTCTGACTGGCTGTCCACGCGATCATGTATCTGCCATACCTGCGGCCCGTTTTCGAGGTCCGTGTACACTACCGGAGACCAAACTCTGCCCGTTTCGGTGTCCAGCAAAAATGTGTCGGCACGTACATTGGGATTTATGAAAATTTGAAATCGCGCCGGGCGCGCATCCTGAACTGGCTGGTTACCTACGCCAGCAGCTTCGCGATCAAGCGCCCACGCTACAAGAGCCGCAGCAAAATCGTCGTAGTTCTTGTAGTCCTTTGAATTCGGCACGGGCTTAGCGGCCACGAATGCGGCAGCCCGCGAGGGCGGCGCTACTGCCTTTTTCGGCGCGGCTTGGCCGTGGGCGATTGCAGCTAAAAACAACAATAGCAAACCAATGCGTTTCATCAGTTGTTCCTCCGGCCGAGAAGTTTCCTTGTGACGATACGATTTCGGCGGTCGGCCTTCCCTTGCTTTTGAGAGCTCCACCCCAGCATAAGCCTGCGGGTGCTGGGTGTCCCATCCTTCGCTTTTTTCTAGCGAAGGGTGAGAAACCGCCCCCGTTCGCAGTGCGCGTGAAGGCGTCCGCCGCACCGCGCGCCTCTCACGCCGACAGCTTGTTCAACAGGTCGATCTTTACATCCCCGTCCGGAAACACCGCGCGAATCTCCAGCGTCCCACCCATCGCCTCCACGTAGCTGCGCAAGGTGCTGATGTACATGTCGGTGCGCTTTTCCAACTTCGAGATGTTCCCCTGGTCCATCTCCAGCACCTCGGCCAGCCGTGTCTGCGTCATCTCCCGCGCATTGCGAAGTTGATGCAACGGCATTTTCGCAAGCTCTTCTTTCACGCGCGCAGCGACACGCGCGCGCCGTTCGGGCGACATCTTGGCTTCCAGCTCTCTGAAGTTTCTCGCCATCTCTACTCCTTTCCAATCTCGCGCAGGTGCAGTGCATAGATTGCATCCGCTTTCGGCACAAACTCCTGATACCAGCGGGGATTGCCTGTCTTGTCGCCACCAATCAACAGAATCCCCGTGCGACGAAGGTTGAAGGCATACAAGACGCGAAACGGACGGCCTTCATGCTGCACCCGCAGTTCGCGCATATTGGGAAAATCCGAGCCGCGGACCGTGTCGGCGTAGGGGCGCGTCAGGGCGGGACAGTGTTCTCTGAGGAGACCGACCCCGAAGGCCACATCGTTTTGAGCGTTCTCGCTCAGCCCCTCCCACTACTCGCCAAATTCATCCGTGAACTCGACTTCCCAGGTCACTAGCACATTATGTACCAATATACATATGTCGTCAAGGGAATTATGGGGGATAAATGCTACCGGCACTGTACCGCACCCGTTCCCTCCTCTTCCCGGAAGCTGGCCCTGACCGCAGCCGAAGGCTGCTGCCGCACCGCAGCCGCTTGACATAGTCATCTGACTAGTCATATGACTATATGAGGAGGTACCGTCACATGGTCTGGCAGGTCTACGACGCAAAAGCCCGCTTCAGCGAGCTCCTCGACGCCGCCCTCAGAGACGGCCCGCAGGTGGTCACGCGCCGCGGGGTGGAAACGGCCGTCCTCGTTCCCATCGACGAGTGGAAACGCCTGAAACATCGTGCCCAGCCCTCCGTTCCGGACCCGCTGCTCGACCCAAACGGTCCCCATGACCTCTACATTCCTCCGCGCAGGCGGCTAAAACTGCGTCCGTTCACCTTTGAAGATGGTGAGTAGGCGTGACATTTCTGCTCGACAATAACGTCATCTCTGAACTGCGAAAGAACCGCCCGCATGGAGCCGTTGTTGCGTGGAGGAAGTCGGTTCCCCTTCACGAGCTCGCAATTCCAGCCGTTGTCGTCGCCGAAATACAGTCCGGCATCGAGATCACCAGAAAGCAAGACCCTGCCAAAGCTGAGGAACTTGAAGGGTGGCTAGATCGGGTCATGAGCTACTACCCAATTCTTCCTGCGGACGGGACAATTTTTCGCGAGTGAGCGCGACTGATGTCTGGCAAGTCCGACGACTTGAGCGGAGATGCGATGATCGCCGCCACCGCCCGAATTCACAGCATGGTCGTTGTCACCAGAAACGTGAAAGACTTTGAAACCTTTGGCGTCCAGGTATTCAACCCCTTTGCTGGCAATCCGAAACAACAAAAGCCCTGAGACTTCCGCCGAATCCGGACCCATCGAAGTCGGCTTTCCTTTTCCCGCACCCGAGGCACCTCTTCCGATTTTCGGTGCGTCAAAACAAAAGTGAGTGTACATTC
>Ga0187862_10007180_pt1 | contig 9987 bp, 14 predicted proteins | sample June2016WEW_10_1_FD_133003 | JGI IMG/M metagenome (GOLD analysis project Ga0187862, IMG submission 133003) | Peatland microbial communities from SPRUCE experiment site at the Marcell Experimental Forest, Minnesota, USA - June2016WEW_10_150 | ecosystem: Environmental > Terrestrial > Soil >... | reverse complement strand
GGCTTTCGCTTTACGCCACCGCCCCCTCGCCAATCAACGTGTCTCCCAATCCGGAAAACTGCGTCCTGCCCATCACGAACATCCGTGAAAAGCAGCCGGTGGAACTACGTGAGAAACGACATCGCCCACATATTGAGCTTGTGGGAGACACTGTTCCCATAGGTCTAGCTCACCAGCTCGCTCTGACAGAACCTGTGGATGGAGACCCAGAGCAGGACGAACGAATTTTGTGGCTGAAGCAAGTTCTAGATTCCGTGGCCAAGCTCTTGGCGTCGTCGTGACAGCAAGGGTGTAGATATGCTCCCGCTGACACGCTGCAAACGCAGCGGCATGATTCTGGTAGAGATCGAGGTGGCAGTGAAAGTCGATGAGGGAAGTGCGCATAGCTGGTCACAGTGGTTTGGTTTGCACGCCCGCAATCAACGACCCGACTTCTTCCAGGCCCCGTCGGTACACCCCCGCAAGTTCATTGAGATGATCTCCAACGTCAACAAGGGTTCCAGGTTTGTGGATGAGAAGATTCTCAAGTCCTGGCCTTGCCCGGAGTCGAGCGATTGCAATCTGGAAAGAACGTACCTGTGCGCCCTGAGCCCGCCGAGTGTCGAGTGGCTGCGCCGCCAAATCCGGGATCGTATAGATTGTTGGATCACCACCGCGGCTCCAGGCGAGCGCAGTCGGCCTCCGCCGGTGCTGGCGCCAGCGTGGCCGAGGCGATCACGTCCATGACTACCAGGAGTCTTATCGGTCTGATGACGCATGGCTGACGCATAGGGCGAATCCTTTTTTGCATCATAACATAAGCCCAAAGGAGGTGCCTCGTGTGTACGACACCGTCAAACCGCGGACACTGATAATTGATCATGGGGGTCAGGTTAGGAACATCGACATCCTGGGATCAAGTGGCCAGTACAGCATCGCCATGATCATATTCCTCCTCCCTCTCCGCCGTTCTTGTCGGACTTGAAGGGCAGGACCCAGGGGGTCTGGCTTTGTACACGGGAGAAGGGGACTACAGCCGTTGTAACCCCAGTGGGGGATCGCGGGCATGAAGCCGGTGATTGCGCTGATACAGACCTCCGCCTTCTGCGTGTAGCCGAAATAGCGCGTCCATGCATACCGTGGAGCTGGGCAAGCCGCATTGCGGCGGCTGCGCTCATGGACGTTTCAGGAACCTCAGATAGAACGCCCCGAACACTAGGACGACCCCGACGTTGACCATCAGCCGCTCCCAGAGCCGGTTCCTGAAGAACAGGACGTCCACGCCGACCACGACGGCTACCATCGCAAGCACGTAGAGCACGACGGCTGTCTGTCTTCCCATCCTTCCTTTCTACTACGGCAGGTGCCCTGTGGGAGGTGGGTAGTCATTTGACACTTGCCGTTCGCCAAGACATCCGGTGCTTGCGTAGACAGAACTCCCGAATGTTCTGGTGTGCAGATGGGCTGCGGTGCAACGTTGCTGGCAACCGTGCCTGCCAGTCCCTCACCAGTAAACCTTGTAGGGAGGAGAGTCGACCCCATGAAGCCGGAACAGCTTGCCGAGGCCCTAGAAACTGCAGCCAGCCAGCTTGGCGTGAAGGTGCGTTACGAGACGCTCACCACTACTGGACCGGCAGGAGGGGGTGGCTTGTGCAGGGTGAAGGGCGAGTGGTTCATCATCATTGACAGGAAGACCGCGGTCTTGGAGCGGGTGTCGATCTTGGTTGAAGCACTGGCCAGCATGGACACGGAACATCTCTACCTGCCGCCGAAGGTACGCGACATGCTTGCGCAAAAGCGGGCTGCAACGCCCAATGCATCGGGTTAGCAGACCTTGTCCGCATCGCCGTCATTGGCTCGGATCGCGATGCTCGCCCGCTGTCACCGCCGCCCAAGCCAGAATGGGATAGCAAGCCAGGACGATCGGGCTGGTAGAGAGGAGGTAGCGGGTTTTCATCCATAGAGGGCACACAGGATCTCGGCGATCCGTTCAGCTGGCAGCTGGTCGAGGGACTGGCAAGTGCCACCCGCTTCGAGCAAGTGGCGCAGCTGGCGCCGACGCCTGGACTTGAAACCCGTTCTGACGGCCGTCGCCATCGCGTTTCCAGGAAACGCCAGTGGGGTGAAATCGCCAGCCTGCACAGCTTTGAATGCCACCTGGAGTTCTGCTTTGAGTGGAGAACAGCGAGCGATCGCATCACCGGCGCGATGGCCGGCATGAAGGAGATTCAGCGCCTTTTGCGCAGCTCCCTCGCCGGCCTTGATGATGATCTGAGGTATCAGGCCCGCGTAAGGCGGCTTGGCGAAGATCGGCTCAATTCGGTTAGCCTGGGATCCAACCATCGGGACCAACTACAAGCTCATCCGTCCGGACCATCAAGCTCCCGTACGGCGACGTGAGGGAGCTGCGGATATACCGCAACAAGCGCACGACCCGGCTCGTCGTCTACGACGAAGACCTAGCCGTGCCGCTCATCAAAGCCCAGTTCGGCGCGTCTGAGCGCGAAGCGCTCCGGAAGGCGCTGGGACGGGACAACTGAAACGCATTCTCAATACGGGCAGGAACCGAGATGGTTCCTGCCTTTCTTCTTGTGTAGGGACGCTCGGCACCATTATTCCCCAGCGTCCAGGCAGTAACTCCCATAGGAGCACGACCAGCCTGCGACGGTGCATGAGCATGTTGCCTTCACGCAGCCCGCTGGCCATCCGTAGAGGCAGGAGTTGCCCAAAGCCCCGCACGTCTGCCCATCGTTGGGCAGTGTAGCTGGACAGGAGGGCGAAGAAGAGCAAGGCGAACCTCCACATGCGCCACCGCCGCATAGCGCGCAGGACCAAGTGGTCCCGTCGCAAGAGCACTCGCTTCCGCAAAAGGCCCAGCTAAGGCAGATCAGCCCATTGCTGGTGCACGGCGAGCCCGCGGTGACCGTGGTTGGGCACGAGGCACAATCGCCTGGGCCTGCCGTGCACTCCCAAGTACCGTTTGACATGCAGACGCAGGCAGTGCAGCCGTCGTACACACATGTTTCGCCCGCAGAGGCACAGGGCGCGCCAGTACCGGGAGCCACCGACGGGCAAATGTTGGGGACCAAGTCCGACACATCAAGGCCATCTTGACCGGCGTCGGCACTGCCTCCTTGGGAGATCGCTCCTCCAGTCCTGGCGCAACGCGCTCCGATGCCACTGGCGTGACTCCCCGGGTAGTCGTCAATGCGGTAGTCCGACTGGAGGAGCGAGACGTCGGAGTCAGGGAATCCTCCGCCCCTGAGCACCCGGCCGGAGGCTTCGGTTAGCTCGGCGCAATTATCGCAAGGAGTTGGATACGAGCTTGTATACCAATCCAGTGTCCACTCGCTCACATTCCCCTCCAGGTCTGACTGTCCCCACTTCCCGTCGCCTTTCGGAGACTTTGAACCGACGTTCTGCGGGCCGCTGCACGAGTTGCCGCAGTTGAAGACCGCGTAACTGTCATCGATTGTCGTGGATGTTGCCGGGCTCGACCACGGATAATACCGCTGCTCGCTTCCCCCGGAGGCTGCGTAGTTCCACTCGGCTTCGGTCGCCAGTCGGCCGCCGTCCCACGCGCAGAAGGCGAACGCCGTGTACCAGTCCAGGCAGTTCACCGGCTTGCTCTCGTTGCTCCCCGCCGTGTCGGTCCAGGTCGTATAGCTGTCAAAGCACAGCATGGCGGCCTTCAGGCTTTCCGTGTCCGCAGACAAATTCGCATTCCACGTCGAGTCCCAGCCCGAACCTGCAATCAACGGATGGGCGCCCGCGCCCGGTGCAGGCGGACTGGCCTGCGTGCCCATTCCCGCGTTCACGAACTGCCGGAACCGGCCCACCGTGATCTCGTACTTGTCGAGGTAGAAGTCAGCTACCATCGCCGGGTAGCTCGTGTCCGTATAGGGCGCCACGCCATCGTAGCTCCGATAGAATGTTCCGCCGGGGACTAACAAGCTCGTGCAGCAGCTCTCGTTCCCCGACGGCCCGCAGGTCGCGGTAAGGCCGCTGCAGCTTGGTACCGATCCGCCGTCCGCAGCGTCATCACTGCTGCTGGCACCGCCACCGCCGCCCGCTGATGTCCCGTCAGCCCCGGTGCCTCCGCCGCTGGCGGTCGGGGCATTTCCACCTGCGCTGCTGTCGTCCTGACCGGCTGCTCCCAAAGCGTCTGTTTTCGTGCAACCGGGCGACGCCAGGGCAAGGGCAACTATTGAGAACAACGAAAGGCAGGAAATCTGGAATGTACTTGGCTTCTTCATGGCACTCCTCGTTTGGTTCTTCCCTTCCCTAGTGACGGCACCGGGCCAAACGTTTCAGGGACAGTGGTGAAGGGCCTGCATAGCTCGCTTGGCCAGGGAATCGGCCAGGCTCTTCTTGAGAACCTCGCCAAGATCCCTTTTGCCCTCGACGCAACGGCCAGCCTTGATACGCAGTTCCCCGCGCACGGTTTGCAGCTCTCGCACACGCGGAATCCCCGACAGGACAACAGTGTCTAGCACCGCCAGTGCGTCAGTCTCGCGCCCCTGCGCCAGATATATCTCGGCGCGCAACATACGTGTCTCCAGGTTCAAGCGACCATTGGGATAGCGCTGCTCGTGTGCGTCGAGTAACGCGAGCGCGGTGCTGGCATTGTGTGTGCGGTGCCAGGGCTCAATCACCGACGCGAGAGAATGACTCTCAGCCACGATGGGGCTTTCTTCCTTGGCGACAGACGGAGTTTGGCCGGGACCCTCCTCCAGCCGGGCGCCCTCCCGCGAGGTGAGAGGATCGCGCACGGCTAAGGTTCGCGGGCGTGGACCCACATGGTGGGACCGTGAGGTAAGCGGGTCAGGCAGGGCAGGCAACTCGGCTTTCTCGGCCTGCGTTGTCTTGGAAATGGGAGCAAGATCGGGGGCAGACTCAGGACTGGGCGCGAGGGGCGGAACGAGTCCGGAAGGTTCCGTCGCAGGCCGAGATTCTGCGGGCACCTTCGGTATGGCAGGCCGGCGACGCTTCTCGGACTTCGTCGCCCCTGCTGTCGGAACGGACGGTGGCGCAAACAGCCCTCCTATGAGTGGCAGCGAGCGTAGGCCGCGCTCGGCCACTGCGAGAGTCGCACTCGCAGCCAGCACGAGAGCAAGGGCAGCCGTGGCTGGCCAAAAAGTCGTGTGACGCAAGTGCCCTTTCCTCTCGTGCAAGCGTCTCTCGATGCGCTCGACCTGGGACGGCAGGAGGCCACGCATGTCGCGCGCTTGATGCAAGAAGCTCAGGCCCTGCCGGAGAAGTTCTGTATCCGTTTCGGTGCCGTGCGCTTTCCTATCGGCTGACATTTTCGCACCTTTGTCGGGTGATGTTCGCTCGGAAAGCAGGAAATTCCTGCTGATAGATGTGCAGAAAGCGCGTCCGCGCTCTGTGGCGTCGCAGACGCGCGTTGGCTGCTTTGATACCCAGCAATGCGGCAACCTCGTGCGCTGCGAGCTCGTCTAGCTCGAACAGAATCAAGATGCGCCGGTCGTCCTCGGACAAGCGATCGAGAACGCGGTAGACTTCCCTTGCGGCTTGGTGTTGTTCGACGACGCGCAGGGGATCGAGGCCGTCCGCAGCGACATGCCCGGCTGTCGCATTGGTGGCGGACCCTGACAGCCATCGCCACCAGCGCTCTTTCCGACGGCGGTGGCGCACGACCTTCTCGGTGATGCCGAAAAGCCAGGTGGACAGGCTCGATTCGCCGCGAAAAGTGGATAGGCGCCTCCAGGCTACCGCAAACACATCATGCACGGTGTCTTCCAAATCGAGCGCCGGTCCACCGAGACGCGCAGCCCAGCGCGCCACCTGATGCACATGCATCCGGTAGATGGTCTCCGTGCTGGGCAAAACTCCTGAATTTGTCACGTCGCTTTAATCTAGTGCCGGCCGGGCGCAAAACGTTTCACCTGTTCTTCGTACCGAAGAGAAATGCCACCCCAGCGCCTATGTTTACGTTCCAGCGCGAAAGCGTGATGATGGTCTGCGGACGATCATAGAGGGTGAGGCGTTCCTCACGCAGATCGTAGCTTCCGCCCACGAACAGAAAGGGCGCAACGCGGCCCACTGTGAGTCCGAGGCGCCCGCGCAAGTCTGCCGCAGCTCCCCAGGCGGTCGCGCTACGTTCGTTCGCGAGCTGTTTGCCGTTGAGGCTGAGCAGCGTCAACTCGGGGAAGAACCCGACATCGCCGAAAACGGCACCCCACCTCCGCAATGCGCTGGCGCCAACGCCAACGCGGAAGCTTCGATAGACCGCCAACCCTGGGCCCAGCGTCCGCTCGCGCTCTCCTGTGGCCTCGAAGAGTGAGCCCAGAACCAAGGCGCCGGTTAGTCTATAGCCCACGAGAATGCCAGCGCCAAAAGTGCCTGCATCTGCGTCGTATGTGCCGAATCCCAGGCCAGCCACCTCGCCGCGTGGGTCTAGCTTCGGTTTCTTGGCTACGACGTCAACCGGGTTCGTCTCGGCCAATGATACTGCTGCTGGTGGAGCTGCTGACGCCTTCGTAGCCGAGGGGGCAGCCGTGGGCTCAAGCGGCTTGGGGGCGGCTACTCGCTGAACCTCAGCTAACTCGCCCGAGGGGAGGCTTGTCCGGCTCGTGGGCTCCGTGGCTCTTGGGCGCGATCTGGGAACATTAGGTGGGAGGGCTGCCGTGTTGTGGTTCGAGGCTTCGAGAGAGTCCTGGCCTTCTACCAGAGGCGTGGTGGTCCACTCCCCGACCCAGGCCGCGATGAAGACTGCGGCCACGGCGGCGCGCTCGTTGCAATCATCGGGCGCCGCGACTTCTCGATCACCGAGTAGGGAACCGTCCCGGCCGAGCAGGACGACATGCATCGTCCTGTCTTTGATGGTGACCTGTGACGAACCCAAAGCAGAAAGCGCAGCAACGGCACCCAGCCGATTCAATTCAGCGGCGATGGCGTCTCCGCTTGGGCAGGACGTGCCCATCGGCAACACCGCGACCGCCCCAGCCCACAGCAAGAATGTTATTGATCCCCACATGCCCAAGGAATATCACCGATCTTGAGCGCAGAAACGAGGGCTGTGCCCACTTGGGTCTTCATAATACTCGGTCTCATCTTCCTTGTGGCGCTCGCGCACAAGATCCAGAACGCCATCGGCCGAGGCGTTGTCCGCGATTGTGCTGACGTGGCCATGCGACTCGGGCTCTCCAGGGCGAGGATCAGTCAACTGCTGGACCTGACGCTGCTGGCGCCGGATATCCAAGAACAGATTCTGTTGGCCGAGTCGGTGGATGGCGTCGAGCCGATGAGCGAGAGTGCCCTGCGGGAAGTGGTGCGTCTGGAAGACTGGGCGAAGCAACGCGAGGTGCCCTCATTATATAGGGGGTAGTTGTTGCCAAATGCTGCCGCGCCCGTGCTCGGGCGCCTACGTGACCTTCGCGAAACGCTTCTCCTGCGAGATCGCTTCCAACCGGTCCCGGGCCTGCACCGTGATCATCCAGCCCGGGTACTCCGGGGGGCAACGCGCTCGCCGTATTCAGGCGGGCAAGCTGGTCCGCAGACAGCTTCGCGGCGGGGCCGTTGAAAAGCGCAGCTGTCGCTTTGTTCAGACCAAGGCTCATGGCATCATCCAGGCCACCATGCGGACCTTCAGACGATACTCGAACCGGAATTTGAGCATTCGAGTCGCTCGGTGAAAAGCTCTCGCTCCTCCGACGTGTCCCTGGAATCCGCGAAAGCTTTCCTCGCGAGAGCGCTCCCGTCCAACATGCCTCGACGGACGCTCCTCATCTTCGTCGCGGTCGAGGTCGTACTCCTCTCGACGCCTGCCAGCGCCCAGCCGCGTGTGTTCCGGCAGCAGGTGACGCTGGTCGGCGGCGCCCAGATCGAGGGGGAGGTCGTCGAGTTGGTCGCGGGCGATCACCTCACTTTGCAGCTCAATGCGGGAGAGGTGCGCCGCATCGCCTGGTCCGAGATCGCGTCGTGGGACGGAGCACCGCCTACCCCCGAGCGGACAACGTGGCCCGAGCCGGATCGGGCGGCGCCCACGCCCTCGGAGGCGACGCGCGCTCAGATCCAGCAGATGAGCCGAGAGGTGCAGACTGCTTTCAGTCCCCCAACCCTCGGTCGCGGGCTGATGCTGGGGGCAGGGATCGGTCTGTCGGGCAGCGGTCCCGCCACTCTCGACGTGGGATTCGAGCCCATCCGCTGGCTCTCCCTCGAACTGGGCGGTGGTTTCGGCGCCCAACTCGGGCCCGCTCTTCGCGAGGGGCTCCGCGCCAACTTCCTCCCTTGGACCGGCAGCTCGATGGTGATGCGCCTGACCGCGGGGCTGGCCGCGCAACAGAACTTCCTGCTCTCGAATACGGCGAACGATCCCACGCAGTCCTATCCGGGCGCCCCGCGCGTGGCCGCGTGGCTGATCCCGTTCGTAGGCTGGGATTACCTGCTCTGGGGAGGCCTCGGGATCCGCGGTGAGTTCGGATACGGTTTCCTGCTGAACCAGGGGAGCTACAGCACGACCTGCCGGTTCGGGTCGCCCTGCTACACCTCGACCATCCCGTCGAACATGCTGCTCGGGCCGAGCGTCCTGGGCGTCGCTGCGCACGAGGCCGGCCCGTGGCTCTTCTTCCGCTTCGAGGTCATCTACCGCTTCGATCTCGGCGGCGCGAGCCCGCCCCAGCCCGCGTCCGTCGCGGCGCCCGTGGCCTTGGCGATGCGCGCGATCGAGGAAGCGTCGCTCAAGCTCGATGCCGAAGGCAGCTTCCAGTCGACGGGCGGCGTCGCCGGCTCCTGGACGATGGCGACCGACCGATGCACGTCGGCGTGGCGCCGCGGCTTCCTCGCGGCCGAGCTGTTCTCGCGCTTTTCCCAGGAGGACACGGAGGTGGTCGTACTCGGTGGGGTCCTCGGCGGGCCGGATCTTCTGGTGCGCGTACCCGGTGCCGACTCCATGGTGCGCGTGCGACGTTCGGACTGCGCGGCGTTCTCGGGGGAAATCCACCAGAGCGGGATGAAGCGAGGGGGCCAGGTCGGCGTGGAGGGGACAATAAGCGTGCTCGACTGCGCCCTTCCCGGCGGTGGGACGCTCACGGGCTCGTCACACTTCACTTGCCTGTAGCCACCGAGCGTGCGAGCACCGCAGTAGGTCCTCGTCATGGATCGAGGGCTGGCAGAGACGGCGGAAGCTGGCGTTTGTCCGGCGACTCGTCTGATCCGATTTCCCAACTTCGGGATCAACATGACAAGCGGTGCCTCGATGGTGGTCGAGGCGAGACTGGCGGAACACTTGGTCGACGATATCCACGCAGAGCAGGCAGGCGCCCTTGCGGCGTATGGGCAAGCTCGCCCCCGCCAATGGGGGCCACAGTGCTCACGACCCGATGTCGTTGCCGGGCGGTCGTGCTGCCGACGCTGTCCCGAGACCCGTCGGTGAACTGCTTACGGATATCGGTAGACTGTTGGTGAGCCATTGGCGGTCTCCTCTCGCGCTAGATTTGCAATTTCCACGAGATCAGACGCCATGGCTCATTTCAAGCTCTTCTCGACGGAAAACGCACGCCGATCACCCTGCCGGACCAATCTTCGAACTTGTCGACAAATCGAGGGACACTTATCTCGTTATGTCGTAAGAGATTCTCGATCTCTGTGAGGTTGCCCCTCACAGTCATGTACCTATATAGTGTTTCGGGAATTGGGGTATCGTTTGAGCTTCCCATGTGTGCTGGGATTGAATAGTACCAGTGCCTAGGCCGGACAAGCGCTGCTTTTCGTGTCAAAGCGTCGCGAGTGGTTATATGTGGGTAAATGTGCGATACGGATCGTGGACGAAGCAGTGCTGCGTTCACAGACCTTCCAGACTTTCGCGTACGCAAAGGCGTAAGTAATATGAACGCCCTCTGGGCGCGCTGGACGCGCTGGGCGCGTTCGAGGGCCGCGTGGAGAGTCTCTCCGCGGGAACCGGCGCCGTCTTTTCGCTACTGCCGCCCGACAACGCGACGGGCAACTTCGTGAAGGTCGTTCAGCGCGTCCCCGTCCGCATCGTGT
>Ga0187862_10007167_pt1 | contig 9996 bp, 8 predicted proteins | sample June2016WEW_10_1_FD_133003 | JGI IMG/M metagenome (GOLD analysis project Ga0187862, IMG submission 133003) | Peatland microbial communities from SPRUCE experiment site at the Marcell Experimental Forest, Minnesota, USA - June2016WEW_10_150 | ecosystem: Environmental > Terrestrial > Soil >... | reverse complement strand
GGTGGGGTTGGTGCTGCCGTTGGGGGCGGCGGCAATGGTTGGCGGTGGTGGTGACGACGTGTCTGGAGGGAAAAGTGCGGCGGCGGTGGCCTGTCTTCGGCGATTTGAGACGGTGGAACGGCGTGGACCCGCCTTCGCCAAGTGCCGGCGAAGTGGCGGTGTAGCTGGTGCAGGCGTAACCTGTGTGTGGTTGTGTGGGCGGATGTGTGGGTTTCTGTTCGCCGTTTTTCAAAGTGTTTCACGATGTTTCACGGAATGATCTCAAAATGGGAGAAACGCTGTAAGTGCTTGAAAATAAGGGCCTAAAACGAGTGTTTTAGGCCCAAAATTGGTTGCGGGGGTGAGATTTGAACTCACGACCTTCAGGTTATGAGCCTGACGAGCTACCAGGCTGCTCCACCCCGCGTCCAAGAAAACGGCCATACAATAACTCGACCGCCACCCCACCGCAAGCCCCATCGGAATGTTTTATTGGGAGGCCGGCGGTTTCTGGAATTGGAGGGTGTAAAGTTTGTGATAGATGCCGCCGAGGGCCAGCAGGTCGGCGTGGCGGCCGGTTTCGGCAATCCGGCCCTGGTCAAGAACAATGATCCGGTCGGCCTCCCGCACGGTGGAGAGGCGATGGGCAATGCATATAGTGGTGCGGCCCTTCATCAGAGCGTCCAAGGCGGCCTGGACGGCGCGTTCGGATTCGTTGTCCAGGGAACTCATGGCTTCGTCCAGAACGAGGATGGGGGCATTTTTCAAAATGGCGCGGGCAATGGAAATGCGCTGGCGCTGGCCGCCGGAAAGGGCGACCCCTTTTTCTCCAATGCTGGCTTCGTAGCCGCCGGGTTTTTCCATGATGAAATCATGGGCGTGGGCGTGCCGGGCCGCTTCTTCCACCTCGGCGGCGGTGGCGCCGGGCCGGCCATAAGCGATGTTGTTGCGAATGGTGTCGTTAAAGAGAATGATCTCCTGGGTGACGATGGCAATTTGGGAACGAAGATCGCCGATGGCCATCTGGCGGAGGTCAATTCCCCCGATGCGCAAGGCGCCCTCGGTGGGATCGTAGAAGCGCAGGAGGAGATTGGTGAGGGTCGTCTTGCCGGAGCCGGTCCTTCCGACCAGGGCGAGCATTTGGCCGGGTTTGACGGTGAGTTGGATCTGGCGCAAAACCATCTGATCCCCGTAGCCGAAGCTAATGTTGTCAAAATGAATTTCCGCGCCGGCGGCGCGAAGGGGGATGGGATTGGGCGGGGCGGTGAGGGTGTTGGGGGTGGCGAGCAAATCAAAGACGCGCTGTGTGGCGGCCTGGGCCTGGGTGATTTGGCTCTGGAGGCGGGTCAAGGCCTTGATGGGGGAGTAGATGGCCAAAAGACTGCCCAGAAAAATGACAAATCCGACCGGGCCGGCCCCGCCCGCCAGATAGAGGAAGATACCCGCGATGCCGATGGCTCCAAGGAATTCGATCAGCGGGCCTGGGGACTCGGTCGCGCGGACCATGCGCATGTAGTGGCTGATGAACCTCTTAATATTCTCCTTGAATTGGCGGATCACCACCCCTTCCAGATTATAGGCCTTGATGATGCGATTTCCCGTGAAGGATTCGTGCATCACCTTGCCGAGCATGGCCTGTTCGGTTTGGAGGGCGGCGCTGGCCCGGCGGCCTTTGCGGTTGTAAATGGAGATGGGAATCACGCACAAGGGAAAAACCAGCGAGGCCAGGATGGTGAGCTTCCAATCAATCGAGAGCATCAGGGTCAAATACGTCAGGATGGTAATCGGGGACTGGATCAGCGTCGTCATGGAAACCCCCAGCGTGTTTTGCAGGATGCTAATATCGCCGCTGCGGGACATCAGCTCGCCGGTGCTGTTGCGCGTGAAGAAGCTTAAGGGAAGATTGAGGAGGTGTTCAAAAAGCCTGGCCCGCAGATCGGAGCAGGTGCGGATGGACACCCAGCCCATGAGATAAGCGCTCAGATAAGCCACCACTCCCCGCAGCAAGACCATCAGCGGGATCAGGCTCACCAGCGCGGTTCTCCAGCCCATGGAGCCGGCGGCTTGAGCGGCCACCCAATCTTTGAGGTGAACAAAAGCCAGGCGCACCCAATCCGGAATCCAGGCGGGCAGCCTGGCGGCGAATTTTCCCAGCTCTTGCGGAGAATTGGCGGCAAACAGGACACTGAAAACAAAGAGAGCCGTCCCGTAAACCACCGGCTGGGCAAAGCCGTTGAGTATTCCGAAAAACACGGCGAGAATGAATCGCCCCTTGTAGGGCCGGTTCAATTCCCAGAGCTTGAGGAGAAATTTGATCATTGGTGATTCCGGCCAGTATGCCCCGGCGGGCGCAAAAATCAAAGGTTAAGGCTTTTGGCGGAAATGGGCCGCATGGAGCGGCTGGCCTCAAAGACTTGCGCGGCGGAAATGGACTCCAGGCATACGGCTTTGCCCTTGGCCAGGCAGTCGTTCCGGCCATCGTCAATGCACGGGCAGCCGGCGGCCAAAAACTGGTGTTCCAGCCCGGGCGAAATCCATTCCTTCAAGCCGGGATATTTGCGGAAAAGCGCGAAGGTGGGAATGCCCAGCGCCATGGCCAAATGGAGCACGCCCGAATCGGCGCCAATATGCAGCCGGCAGCGTTGGAGCACGGCGGCCAATTGTCCAATGTTCAATCCTTCCAGACAGAGCAGACGGGAATCGGGCACGGCCTCGGCCAGGCGGCGCAGACGATCCAACTCGCGTGGATGGGCGGCGGCGGAGGCGACCAGTTGCACGGAGGGGTCGCTTTCCAGGAGCATCCTGGCCAATTGCAGCCAATTGCGCAGCGGCCATTCCTTGAGCAAGCTGCTGGCGTTGATGGAGAAGTGGATGGAGTTGGCCGGGATGTTGGCGGCCGATGCGCGCGCGTCTTCCGGCACGCGCAAATCAAACCGGGCCGGCTCCAGCAAAAAGCCCGCGGCCGCCAAAATCTGCCGGCGTTGTTCGAAGACCGGCATTTCCTGACTTTGCCGCGGGACCCAGTTTGCGATGAGCCACCGATTCCAAAAATGCCGCCGCCCGCCCTCGTGCCCCAGCCGCCATGTTGCCCCTGTCAGCGCGGTGAGGAAGATGGTGCGATCGGCGCCGCTGAAATTGAAAGCCACATCAAATTTCTCCCGGCGCAACGCGCGGAGAATGTCCCAGTGCCGCCACCAGGGCGGGCTTTGGGGCGTCAAAGGAAACGACCACGCTTGGTCCACACAGGGAACCAAGTTGAGCAATTCCGCCCCGATTTCGGCGGACAGGGTGTGGAGGGAGGCGTCCGGATAATGGCGTTTGATTTCGCACAGGGCGGGGATGAGATGGACAGAATCGCCGAGGAAACCCAAATCGACGACGATGATTTTGCGCGCCGAGCGGGTCTGTTCATAAAAATCTGCCGGGGCGGTGTGCATGAAGCTCTGTAGTTAATCGCAAGCAGGGGATTTGCGACAGTAAAATCGCGCGCGGCGACAGGCCCTGGGTTCGCCGGGGTTCTACTTTGAGGACATGGGGGTGTCGGAGAACTTGTCCATGACCATGCCGGTATAACCGGGCACGCCCATTTCGGGCACGTCCAAACCTTCGATCTCGGTTTCGAGCGAAACGCGGTTTCCCACGAGCTTTTCAGCGATCTCATATATGAGGAGGGCCAGCAGGGACAATGTGACAAAACAAGTCACCACGCCGATGATCTGCGCCTCCAATTGACCGAGACCGCCGCCATAAAACAAGCCTCTGACGGGGCCGGGAACGGCATTCCAGCCGCCCCCATAGGCGCCGTCGGCCAGGAGGCCCAGCGACAGGCATCCCCAGGCGCCGTTGACGCCGTGGACAGAGATGGCGCCGACGGCGTCGTCAATACCAATTTTGTCGAAGAAGAACACCGACTCGACGACCAGGACGCCGGCGACCAGGCCCACCCAGCAGGCGCCGCCGGCGCTGACAAAGGCGCAGGGGCAGGTGATGGCCACCAAGCCGGCCAACATCCCGTTGCACATCATGGAGGGATCAGGTCTTTGGGTGCGGACCCACCACATCCAGAAGGTGGCGCCCAGGGCGCCGGTGGCGGAGGCGAGCATGGTGTTGACGGCCACCACGGCGATGCGAAGGTCCGTGCCAGCCAGGCTGGACCCTGCGTTGAATCCAAACCAGGCGAAGGCCAGAATGAAGGTTCCCAGCATGACCATCGGGATGCTGTGCGGGACGATGGGATGGGCGACGCGGCCCGCCTTGTTGTATTTGCCGCGGCGGGGACCGATCAGCCAGGCGAAGATGAGGGCAATCACCCCGCCCTGCATGTGAACGACGGAGGACCCGGCGAAATCAATGTGCCCATGGCCAATGCCGAAATTGGCCCCCAGGTTGGCGAGCCAGCCGCCGCCCCAAACCCAGTTGCCGAAGATGGGATACATGATGGAGCCGATGAAGCAGCCGTACAGCATGAAGGCCGAGAACTTCCAACGTTCCGCAACGCCGCCGGTGGGGATGGTGGCCGCAGTGTCCATGAACATCACTTGGAAGAGGAACAAGGCAAAAACGGCGCAATCATAGCCGGCGCCCTGGAGCATGAAACCATGCCCGCCAATCAGTCCGATAAACTTGCCTCCGAGATGAAACCCAAGCTCATGGTTCAGGCCCCCATAGTCCCCCACAGAGGCCAGGCGGCGGCAGTTGGGGTTCACGGGGTCGGACATGCCCCCGAACATGAAGGCAAAGCCGCAGAGGAAAAAGCCCATCATGCCCATGGGATAAATCATGAAGTTCATGGACATGGTGTGGCCCGCGTTTTTGGCGCGGCACAAGCCGGTTTCCAACAAGGCGAACCCGGCTTGCATGAACATGACCAGGAATCCGGCGACCAGGATCCAGACGATGTTGATGGCCACGCGATTATGGCCGACAGAATCCGAAAGTTTGACGGCCAGCGGCTCGAGTTTGGCCTGGGCGGTGTAATCGTCGAAGGCCTTCTTGGCGGCCTGATAGGCGGCAAGTTTGTTGGTGTCCTGTTTCTCCTGGTCGCTCAACTCGAGCGGCGCGCGGACGATGAAAGAGCCCAGGGGCGATTGGGCGTCGCTGGACAGGCCGGTGTTGGTCCCGGCGTGATCCGGTTCCAGCCCCGCGCCCCGGGCCAGAGCGCCGGAACAGAGCAAGGCAAGCGCAAAGGCGATGAGTGACGCGCTTAGCTTTTTCTTCATGCAATTGGCTGTGCTCCGCCAGGAGAATGCAAAAGAATGAGGTTGCATGAGGAGAATTTAAGCAAGCGCAATGCCATAAGGCTTAATGAGTTATTAAGCCTTTGCCTGCAAGGGGTTAATAAAGAATTGGCAGGCGGGTCAATCGAATTGGGTGGCCATCGCTGTAGCGATTTGTCCAGTATGGCCTCTTTTTACCGTTCAGATGCCATCGTCCTTGTTCGTCTTGCTGGAGGTCAGGGAGAGGAAGACTTGTTCGAGCGTCGCGCTGGATCTGGCCTGGCGGCGGAGTTCGTCCAAGGCGCCCACCGCCACCAGCCGACCCTGGTGCATGATGCCGATTTCGTCGGCCATTTCTTCCGCCACGCCGAGTTGGTGGGTGGAGAGAAGGACGGTGCTGCCTTGCCGGGTGCGTTCCTTTAAGACGTCCTTGACCACGCGGGCGTGTTGCGGGTCCAGGCCCACCATCGGCTCGTCAATCACCAAAACCTCCGGATCATGGAGCAGGGCGGAGACAATCGCCACGCGCTGGCGGGTGCCGTGGGAAAGACCTTCAATCGGTTTGTTGGCGAACGGCTCCAAGTTGAAGCGCGGAATCAGCTCATGGGCGGAGGCCTCAATGCGCGCCGCGCTCATCTGAAAAATCTGGCCGCTGAAGCGGAAAAACTCCCAGGGCGTCAATTTATCGTAAAGGAATGGGAAGTCGGGCACGTAAGCCAGACGCCGGCGCGCTTCAAGGGGGTCGGTTTGAATGTCAAATCCGGCCACCTGGGCCACCCCGGAAGTCGGCTTGAGCAACCCCGCCAGAATGCGCAGGAGTGTGGTCTTGCCTGCGGCATTGGGACCGAGGATGGCGAAAAACCGGCCGCGCGCGACTTTGAGGGACAAGTCACTGACCGCTGTCAGGTCGCCAAATTTTTTGGTGAGATGACACAGTTCAATCATCAGTTGCTCGAGGGGCTGAGGGCTTGGTTGCGCAGCGAGATGTTAAAGGGAAGGTCCAGCCGGAGAATTTCCCCGATGCGGCTGACCATAATCTCAACGCGCTGCCCGAGGATCAAGGAATCGAGCCGGTAAACGCGCAGGTTGGATTGGCCGAAATGAATCCGGTCTTCGCGCGCCTCCCACCGCATGACCGAGCCTGCCCCGCCCAGGAGGTTGCGGTTCAAACTCAGCAGTCCCACCGTAAAGGGGTCTCCGAAATCCCCCAGCAAGGCTTGCGGGTCTTGCAGTTCGGAAAACTTCATCGTCTTGTCCCAGGCGCCGTTTTCATCGCTGACCTTGATCGCGACGGTTTGCTGCGCGGCCACCGCGTGGATGTCCCAGAGTTGGGGCCTCATGTTGAACCGGAGTTCGATGTCCTGCCACATCTTGTTGGTGTCCAGCGCCAGGGTGCATCGGAATTTGACATGGTTAGAATTGTTGATGATGCCGCTGCCCTCAAAACTCAATCCGTAGCCTGTAAGCTTTGGCGCCACCTGGCCGGGACGATAGTCCTGAGCCAGGATTTTGCTGCTGATCAGGGGCGAATTCGCCGCCCCCACTTCCCACCGCCCCAATCCAACCCTCTCGCCGCGATGATAAATATCCAGGGTGGAATTGTCGGGGGCGGTGAGAATTCTATTCCAGACCGTTTCCACCGGCACGGAGCTGCCAAATCCGGTGTGTTCGCCCCATTGGGAGCGGAAGAGCAAAAAGTTCATCACCAGCCAGAAGCTGGCAACCCCAAAAAAGAAAATGCGCGAGCGCATGGCCGTTATGGCAAATTCAAGCTCTGGCCAATGCGCAATCGTGTGGGGTCTATGTTGGGGTTGGCCGCCAGAACCAGGCTGGGTTTCAGGCCGTAACGGGTCGCAATGGAGGTGATGGTGTCGTGGGACTGGATGACATAGACGCGCGGGCGCGCGGCGTCGGCCACCGCGGGCACGGGCGGGGGTTGAGCGGGCGCAAAAGCGCGGGGCAGGACAGGATTGGCGGGAATCTGCGCGGGCGGGGCGGGCGGGGACGGCAGGACGGCGCTGGCGGCGGCGGCGTTTCGGGCGGCGTCCAGTTGTTCTTGGAGGAGCAGGTTTTTCTGGGTCAGAGTCTCCACTTCTTGCTGGAGACTCTGGCTGTTGGGCAGGGCAAATTCGGTGCTGGCCAGTTCCAGTTTGCAGCCGCGAATTCGATCCATGACCCGCTGCGCGCGGGGCGATTTGGGCGCCAGGGCCAGGTAGCGTTGATAGTGGTAGATGGCGGCGGCGTAATCCTCCGTCTTGTTATCCTCCAGGCAGCCCAATTCATAATGGGCCGCCGCGGAGCGCGGGTTGGTTTCCAGCGCCTTTTCAAACTCATCCACCGCCGCCTTGAACTCCTGGCTGTTGACCAGGTCCCGGCCCCGCTGAAAGTGAGGGTCCTTTTCCTCGTCCAGGTTGTTGTCGCTCGAAGGGAAACACCCGGTCAACCCGGCGGTCACCAGTATGAAAACGGCGCTGAACAAAATGGGCCGCAAACATCTCATGCCGCAAGAATAAACGATGCCGGGCCAAAGGTCAAAGATTGCTTGGCGCCAACTTGCCTTGCCAAGAATTGGCCGCTGGCACAGAGTAGCGGGCGCATGAGCAAATCTTTTTATGTCACCACGGCCATTGATTATGTCAACGGGCAGCCGCATCTGGGGCATGCCTACGAAAAGGTGATCGCCGACGTGCTGGCGCGGGCGCGACGCAGCCTGGGGGAGAAAGTGTTCTTTCTGACGGGGCTGGATGAGCACGGCCAAAAGGTGCAGCAAGCGGCGCTGGCGGAGGGGAGGAATCCCCAGGAGTATTGCGACGGGCTGGCGGCGGTCTGGCGGCAGTTCGCGCAAAAGCTGGGATTGTCCAATGACGATTTTGTCCGCACGACAGAACCCCGCCACAAGGAGGTGGTGCAGGCGATCCTGGCGCGATTGCACGCGGAGGGGCAGTTTTACAAGAAGACACACAAGGGGTTTTACTCGACGAGCGCCGAAACGTTTTTGACGGAGAAGGACCGGCTGCCGGATGGATCGTTTGACGCCTCCTACGGAAAAGTCATCGAGCTGGAGGAGGAAAATTATTATTTCAAGCTCAGGGAACACCAACCCTGGCTGATTAATTATATTGAGGCCAACCCGGACTTCATCGCGCCGGAGTCCCGCCGCAATGAGATGCTGGGTTTTTTGCGGAACAACGAGCTGGAGGACCTTTGCGTGAGCCGGCCGGCGGCGCGGCTGGGCTGGGGAATTCCGATTCCGTTTGATCCGGGTTTTGTGACCTATGTCTGGTTTGACGCACTTGTCAATTATATCAGCATCCCGGCGGCGCATGGCGACGCGGCGGTGCTGGGGGCGCTCCAGCCCGGCGGCGGAGGCGGGCATCCTGGCGCGGAGCTTTGGCCGGCGGATGTGCAGGTAATCGGGAAGGACATCCTGAAGTTTCACGCGGTGTTCTGGCCCATCATGCTCAAAGCCATGGGCCTGGCGCTGCCCAAACAAATCCTGGTCCATGGCTGGTGGCAAAAGGACGGGGAAAAACTGAGCAAGAGCACGGGCAATGTGGTGGACCCGATCGCGGTGATCGAGGAGTGGGGGCTGGATGCCTTCCGCTATTATGTGCTCCGCGAATTGGACATCGGCCCGGATGGCAATTGGACGGATGCCGGCTTTCGCGCGCGCTACCAGTCCGAACTGGCCAACGGCCTGGGCAACCTGGTCAACCGCTCGCTGGCCATGATCAAACGCTATCGCAACGGCCGGGTGCCGCGCGGGGGCAATGACCTGGCGGGCGAGATCGGGGAATGCCAGGCGCGGATGGTGGAGTGTTATCGCGGCCACCGCTTGCAGGAGGCGTTGACGCGCGCCGCGGCGTTGATCGCGCGGGCCAACCAGTATATTGACCAAACCAGCCCGTTCAAGCTGGCGAAAGACCCGGCCCAGGCGGCGCGGCTGGACGATATACTTTACACGCTGGCGGAGGTTTGCCGGACGCTGGGGATTCTCCTCTGGCCGGTCATGCCGGGCGTGGCGGAGAAATTGCAGCGGCAACTGGGGTTTAACGAGGTGACGACCAATCTGGCCGAACCGGCGGCCCCGATTGCCGAGGGCCATGAAATCGGCGAGGTCTTCGCGCTCTTTCCGCGCAAAGACGGGTGAGGTGTTGAAACCGGGCGCCCCTTTTAATACATGACAGAACCAGCACAATATATCAATAGTCATCTCTGATGCGCTTCACGGCCCGGGTATGGAAAAAATCGGAGAAATCGGAGAAATCGGAGGTTTCGGAGGGCGGAGTTTTTCCCGGGCAGACGCAAAAACTGGCAGGCCGATTTGTTTGCAACTGTTTGCATAAGAGCAATCTACAAGAGATCATGTGAACTGATGATCAGGTTAAATATGAGTAATATGAGTTATTTACTAAGGTATGAAAAGCTCAACTGCCGTTTTTGGGTTTAAACAAGCGCGGCGTGGCGCGGCTGTCCGGGTGGAACTGGCCAATTACAAGCGGCTGCGAGAGTTGAGCGAACAATGGGTGGGTTCGGTAACACTGCGGAATAGTTTTACTCCTTGCTGCCCAAGGGATGCGATCTCCGGCGGCAGTCCACCCTTCCCGCGGTAAAAACCGGATCGCGATTTCAGAACGCGATTCCAGATTCCGAAGCATGTCAACCAATAATGTGGCAATGCTAGGGACTGACCCGAATGGCCCTTAGTTAAGGGTTCGATAGTTGCGGGGGCGTCCTTTCCAGTAGCGGTTGCGATGGGAGATTTCTACGAAGCGGCGGCGGGGTTGGTTGAGTAATGGGT
>Ga0187862_10007164_pt1 | contig 9999 bp, 9 predicted proteins | sample June2016WEW_10_1_FD_133003 | JGI IMG/M metagenome (GOLD analysis project Ga0187862, IMG submission 133003) | Peatland microbial communities from SPRUCE experiment site at the Marcell Experimental Forest, Minnesota, USA - June2016WEW_10_150 | ecosystem: Environmental > Terrestrial > Soil >... | reverse complement strand
GCTTTTCCTTGGCGGTGTCCGGGATGATTATTCCACCCTTGGTCCGCTCCTCTTCCTTGATACGCTTGACGAGAATTCGATCGCCCAGTGGCTTGATTTTCATTGGGGACCAGCAGCCTCCTTAGCTTGCGATAAGTGTTACTTGGCTGGACGATTCCAGCCGTCGGAAAGTTAATTACTGTCCGGGGTTTGTCAATTGGCACTCGCGATGCCTGAGTGCTAACCGCAGTTTAGCCGGATACGCAAAAAATGCAAGGCCTGTGCACAAACTTGTGGACGGTGCGTGGATACCCGCAAGCGCGCAACGAAACAGCCGCCAAAATCCCCGCCATCAAGGTTCTCATTTGGCTCTGCCCTAGAGCAATCGGCGCCGCCGAGATGACGCAAATGGAAGCACCGTGTATCAGAGTGCACCAGATAGGTTACGATTTCTAATGATGACTCTTCGAAATTTCGAGGGATTAGCGCTGGCACAACCTGTGCGAGCGAGTTATCAGATTGGCTTATAGCGCCCCCCTGGCGCACAGACCAAATCGGAGGTACGGCAATGATCAGACTTCCCCACAGAGTGACGCAGCTCGCCGCGACCGTCACAGCGTTTGCGCTCGCACTCATGTTCGGCGTGTCGGCCGTTTCCGCACAGGTGAAGCCGGGTGATTTCATAACCCCCGGCAACGCGGTGCAGGTCAAAGAACTCGTGTCGCCGGGCGTTTACTACAAAGTCCAGCACGGGATGACCATGAAGATCGTAGCGTCCCAGCGCGTCGATTGGCCACCGCCGTACCAGGATGCGACCGAGAAATATTCCTCGCAGGTACTCCTTTCCAAGGACCATCGGAGCTTGATCGGCTACGTCGCCGGCCAGCCTTTCCCGCTGATCGATCCGAACGACCCGCAGGTCGCCGAGAAGATCATCTGGAACAACGTCTTTCGCCCGATCACGAGCGATGACTACGACCTGCGCTTTTACGACTGCGAGACGTCCTACGAACAAACTGGCGCGCAGTCGCGCCAGATCGAGAACTTTGAGATCGGCCATTACGCGGGTTACGACCTGGTGGGCCGCACCGAAGTCGAGCCGGTCCCGACCGACCCCGATTTCAAGGTGACCGGCCGCCTCTGGCTGTTCGCCCTCTATCCGATCCTGTCGCCGCAGGAGATTCGCGGCACTGGCTTCATCCGCTTCCGTTATAACGACCCCAACCGCGGCGACGACGTCTGGGATTGGGCCAAGAACACGCGGCGCGTGAGACGCCTCAACGAGGCTCAGATGAGCTCGGCGACCACCACCAATGGCAGCTCGGCGACTACCTGGGATCCGGACCATTACGCAGGCTTCAATCCCAAGACCGAGCAGTATGACTACAAGTACCTGGGCGAGAAAAACATGCTCGCGGTCGCAAACGCCGAGCATTCGCCCGAGATCCGATGCACCACCGACGGCGGCACCAGCGCGTGCCCGGAGGCATGGGAGTCTCGCCACATGTACGTGGTGCAGGCGGTGCCAAGGCCCGGAAAGATCAACGCGATCGATTCGAAGACCGTGGTGTACGTCGACGGCGAAATGTGGTTCGAGCCGTATATCGACACCTACGACCATTCGAACCAACTGTTCCGCAACCACATCTACTGGCTGACCACTCGCGACCGTCCGGTGCCGGATGCAAAGGTCGCGATTTATCCGTTCAAGCGCTCGTTCGTGGTGGGCGCGTGCTCGACTGACTTGCAGTCGGGGATGGCTTCGATGTGCTATCTGCCGGGCCGCGACACGCCCGAGCGCGAGTGCTGGTACATCAACATGGGCGCGGTGGACAAGAGCTTCTTCACCACCGACGCGATGGTGAAGGCGGCGCACTGATTTCTGCGCCATCGCTAACCGACACGATTGCCGCGGGGCCGGTGCAGGAATGCGCCGGCCCCGCGGCGCATTAGCCACGAGGTGTTCCCATGGCGCCAAAGATTCCCGTCATCGACATGTGGGCCCCGGTGGTTCCGACCCGCGAAATCATGACGCACGTGGGGAACAACTTTCCCCAGGCGCAGCTCGGTTATTTGCGAGTCTTCCAAAAGCGCGAGCCTGATCTCGATGCCTACCGGGCCGCGGCGCCTCAAATGGCCCGCGACGACGCCCAGATTCTCGCTGAGCTCGATGCGGCAAACATCGCGCGCGCGCTGATCACCGGCTTCGACGAGGCCTCGACCGCCGGGAAGACCTTTGTCACCAACGAATGCGTCGCAGCGCTGGCCCAACGCCATCCGACTCGTTTCATCCCCTTCGCCGGGATCGACATAATGCGCGGCTCACAGGCACTGCGCGAGCTCGAGCATTGGGTGCGCGAGCGCGGCTTTCGCGGCCTTAGTCTGCGCCCGTTCATGATCGGATTGCCCGCGGAGGACCGGCACTACTATCCGTTCTACGAGAAATGCGTCGAGCTTGGGATTCCGCTGAGCATCCACGCCTCCGCCAACTGGACCACCAGCCGGCCAAGCGACCTGGGCCATCCCCGCCACTTTGATGTGGTCGCGTGCGACCTCCCGGAGCTCAAGTTGATCCTGAGCCACGGCGGCTATCCGTGGGTGCTGGAGGCGTGTCTGCTGGCGTGGAAACATCCCAACGTCTATCTCGAACTGGCAGCTCATCGGCCGAAGTACTTCCTGACCCCCGGCGCGGGATGGGAGCCGCTACTGCAATACGGCCAGAGCACCATTGCGGACAAGGTCCTTTACGGCACCGGTGCGTTTCTGATCGGCCGCAGCCCGACCGAGTTGCTGGGCGAATTTGACGCGCTGCCGCTCAAGCCGACGGTAAAGGAAAAATGGCTTTGGAAGAACGCTGCCGCGTTGCTTGGTCTCAGCGCCGACGAAGTGACCTCATCGCTAAAGGGCGGTCCTGCTGCCGAGTAACGCTCGCCCCAGTGCGCACCATGGGGCCCGCGATGGCCGCCAGCCCGTATCTTCTCCATGTATCATTCTGAGCAAAAGCTGCTGTGATTGAGCCGAAGCCCTGAGTGCTGCCGAAGGGGAAGAATCCCGGATCCGGGTTCCTTCGCTTCGCTCAGGATGACACAAAACAGGATGACACTAAAAAACGTCTAGGAGGGACGAACTCCCGCACCCCTGCTCTTAGCACTGGGTGCAGGGGTCAGCCCTGCGGTGCAGGGGTCACCCCTGGCCGAAGAAGTCCTTCGCCGCGACGAACCTGGCGACGCCTGCCGCCTCGCCCGCCAGCCTATCGACTTCCTGATCGCCCACCATCGTCGACGATGCCAAATCCACGCCGTACAGGTCGGCAAGCTCCGTGATCATTCCGCCCTTGGGCTTGCGGCATGTGCACTTGTCGTCGTCGGTATGCGGACAGATTTGCCACGCGGTCAGGATGTCGCCGAGCTGATGGTCGAGCCTGGTGAGCGCGGCCTCCATTTTTTCCGCGGTGAGCCGGCCGCGCCTGATTCCCGCCTGGTTGGTCACGACAAACATCAGATGGTCGTGTATCGGGCGAAGCTTTTCAGCCACGCCGGGAAGCAGTTCGACTACTACCTCACCGTTTGCGTCGAGCGGAATCTCGCGCGTGTCGTTGAGCCTGACCAGCGTGCCACCGAGATCGAAAAACAGCGCCGCGTTGCCATTGGGATTGGCCATCGAAACAAACTCGCTTACGCGTGGCGCCAATCGACGTGGTCGCGAACGTGCGCGAACACCTCGTCGAGGATCGCGATGCCGGCCTCGGCTTGCGCCTCGGTAATAACCAGCGCGGGATTGATTCGAATCTTGGGAAAGTAGCCCATGATCACCAGCCCGCGCTTGAGGCATTCGGCGAATATCAGCTCGGTGACTTTTTTGCCGAGCAGTTCCTTGGTCTCGAGATCGCGGACCAGCTCGACGCCAATCATCAATCCCCTGCCGCGGACGTCGCCGATGAACTGGTACTTTTCCTTGAGTTGCACCAGCCGCGACAGCATCATCGCGCCAACCTTGCGCGAGTTCTCGACCAGGTGCTGTTTCTGAATCGCGCCAATCGTCTCCGCCACCGCCACCGCCGCGAGCGGATTTCCGCCGTAGCTCGACGACGACGCGCTCGGCTTTGAGAACGGCTCCGCCTTGCCCAGTTCGTCGCTTAGCAGGACGCCCGAAACCGGATATCCGCAGCCCATCCCCTTGCCGACGGTGACGATATCCGGGCGAACGCCGCTGTGCTCGACGCCCCACCATTTTCCGGTCCGTCCGAAGCCGGTGATCATCTCGTCGGCGATCAGCAGCGCGCCGAAGTCCTTGGCCACCGATTTGACCGCCGGCATCCAGTCGTCGGGCGGGATCACGTTGCCCGCGGTGCCCTGCATCGGCTCCGCGACGATCGCGGCGAGCGCGCCGCCGGAACTCATCTTGATTTGCTGACGCGCGAAATCGACGCAGTAAAGCCCGCACTCGGGATGCTTCAGCTTGAACGGGCATCGATAGCAGTCCGCGTACGGCACGGTATATTGGCCGCCCTGCAGCGGTCCGTAGCCTTGCTTCGATTCGTCGCCGATAAGTCCGATCACGCCGCCGGACTTGCCGTGGAAGCCGCCCCAGAAACTCACGACTTCGTGCTTGCCGGTCGCCGAACGCGCCAGCCGAAGCGCGGCTTCGACCGCCTCTGCGCCGCCGCTATATAGATGTGCGCGACGGAGTCCCGCGGGCGCGACTTCGGCCAGCAGCTTGAACGCCGCCGCGCGCTCTTTGGTCGCGAACGTGCCGACCATCAGGCGCGACGCCTGGCGCGCCAGCGCTTGCGCCAGTGCGGGATGCGCATGGCCGAGGCTCGCGACCCCGACGCCGGCGAAGAAATCCACGAAGGTGTTGCCGTCGGCGTCGGTGAGCGTCGCGCCTTCGCCGTGATCGAACGCGATGCCGACCAGCAGCGAAATCCGCTGGCGCCCCGGCGCGATATACTTTTGTTCGGTGTCGAAGATCTCCTTCGATTTGGGGCCTGGAACCGAGGTCTTGATTGATGGAAGTTTTCCGTCAGTGGTTGTCATCAGAATGGTCGCAGTCCGATTCCTTGTTTGAATTTCTTGCCGCGTCTAGCGCGAGCGGCCAAGCAGGCTCATCGCGCGCCGTGCGATCGCGCGAGCGGCAGGTCGGCGCACCCGGCTATAGCTGGGCCAGTCATTAAAGTCGATAATCGCAAAACGATCGCCACTCAAGACCGCGTCTCCGCCCCATGCCTCGAGCCCAAGCGCGGCGGCTGCCGCCAAAGCCGCTTCCGACAGCGCGCGCAGAGCCGCTTCGGCGACTTCCTCGTCTTCGGGATGGGCGGTGAAATAGGAAACTCCACTGACGCCGTAAAATTTGACGACCCGGCCCACGACTTCCTGCTGCAGGTAGGCGAAGCGGATTCCGCGCCGTACGAAATCGGCGAGAATCGATTCGACCTCGGCGCGATCGGCCGCCCGCTGCACATCTTCAGGGGCGAGCGCATGCAGGTCGCCGCGCTTGACGAATACGCCCGCCGACAAATCCAGCCCGGCAAGCTTGCGCGCATCAAGCGGCTCGTCGGCCTCCACCAACGCGCCCGGCGGGGTCGGCACTCCGGCCCGCTCCAGCCCCGGCGCAAGCAGATCGCGGTAGCAGTTGCGAATCGAGAGCGCGGAGTTGATCGCGATCGCTCCCGCCTGCTCGACTTCGGCCAGACGCTTGAGCGCGCGCGCACCCTGGCACATCGGCAGTACGACGTCGGCGCGGATCGGCGTGGCCATCGCAAAGCTGACCGCATCCATCGCCTGAATCTCGACGCCTTCGCGCTCCAGTTCCAGCAAGGTCGCGTCAAGAATCGCGGCGTCAGCCTCGACCTTGCCCGGTGAGAATTCGGGTTCCCGATAAATTCCCAAAGCTCGATAGCTCATGGCATCTTCCGTATCGCGACGCGCGCGGCGTCAAGGTCCGACGCTTCATCGACGTCGATCGATCCTTCGATCTCGATCGCATCCAGTTGCATCCCACGCTCAATTATCAGCGCAAGGAAGCGCCGCAGCGCGTCGAGTCCCGCGCGGCGCGCGTCAGCGGCGTAATCAAAAACTCGGGTCGACAGGAAATAGAGTCCTGCCGTCACCATGGAAGTTTGTCCGTTGCCGAGCCGCAGGATCAAGCCATTTTCCGATACCTCGGCGAAAAGCGGCCTGGCCTCGCCGCGCCATCGCGTGACGGCCAATACGCCTGCGAATTTTTTCTCGCGGCAATCCTCAATTTTTCTGCGCGACTCATTAACAAAACGCGCCAATTCCGCCTGCGGAATTACGGCGTCCACGGTCGCCGCGATGAACCATCCCGGTTCCACCACCTCGCCCAGCGCCAGCATCGTTTCCATCGAGTTGGCGGTGTCGCGAACGACGAGCCTGATCGACGCCGGCATCTCGAGCGCCATTTCGTTTTCGCGCGCAACCCGTGCCGTCTCGGAGTTGATCACCGCAACCACCGAGGACGCGCCCGCCGCGATCAGCGCGCGCGCCTGGCGCAAAAGCATCGCCTCACCGCCCAGCTTGACCAGCGGCTTGGGAATATCGTCGCGCGTCGAGTTGCGCAGCCGCTCGCCGCGGCCGGCGGCGATAATCGCTCCTTGCAATCCCTTCACCATTGAATTTGCGCAACTTCGTCGATTGAGCGGATCGTGAGGTCGGCTGCCGTGTCCCGCCCGCCGGCACCGTTGCCGCATTGCGATTGCGGGTCGGTGCGCAGCCAGACGGTCCGCATTCCGAGTTTGTGTGCGGGTGCGCAATCCTTGGCCAGCGAATCGCCGATCATCGCGGTCGATTCGGGCGCGCAACGCATTTTTTTCAGCGCGACTTCGAAGATGCCCGCCTCGGGCTTGAAAATTCCAACTCGCGACGAATCGGCAACCGCGTCGAAGAATCGATCCAGCTTCGCTTCCGCCAGGATGCCATCGAGATTTCCATAGAAGTTCGAAACGACGCCCATTTTGAAGCGGCCCTCGAGCATGCCAAGGACGTCGCGGCTATGCGCCAGTCCGGCAGACGTCTCGCGGACGAAAGAGTTCGTGACGCGCTCGACGTAGCGATGAAGTCCCGCGGCGCCAGAGTCGTTAAGTAGCGCGGCAAGCGGGTCCGGTCCGCTTTTTCGGAGGAATTCGAATTGATGGCCGACCAGGAATCGCACCAGGTCCGTCATCCCGAAGCGCGCCACGATCCTGGTCGCGCCGTACCCGATTCGCGTTGCGTGCTCGAACGCCAGGTCGAGTTCGGTGCGCGAAATTTCGATTCCGGCGGCGCGGTAGCTTGAGAGAAATCGATCGAGCCAATGCGCGGGCCCGTCGAGCGTGCCGCCAAAATCGAATAGCAGAGAGGTAATCGTGGCCATGAATCGGTCAGTCTATCAGCCCCGGTAGGCGGCCTCTAGTTCGATTCCGGTTAAAAGTTTGCGGCGATCGGAAAGCAGCGCGGTCTCGATAGACGATATGCTTCAGAACACTGATGAAATAAGTTCACTAGAGGGGTCAAACTCATACTCAGGGATCGAAGTTAGTAGCGGAGTTACTTTCGCTCACATTACGGCTGTGTTACCGTGACGCCATTACAGAAGACGGGGAAAACCGGGTTCAAACAAGACGTTGCTGATTGAGACTGCTCTAATCGCTGCACCCGATCGCGCCAATAACGCGGTCTTCGGCCGCCCGCTGTTAGAGCGGCTGATGATCAATTGCGAACGCGCCGGGATCAAACGGTTTGTCGTGGCGGCGCCACGCGAGCTGTATCCGGACGTCGCTCGCGCAATGGGCCGGTTCAAAGGCAGCGACTCGGTCTCGATGGTCGAATCGTTCAGTGAGATTCTGAATCATCGGGATGCGGACGGATTGGCCATCGACCCGTCATCGCCGTGCGTGTCCTTTTCGGGAAACCTGGTATTTGCGAAGTCGCAGCTGGCCCGGATCCTCGGCGCCCACGCCTCCGATCCGCGATCGGTACATCGGGAATTCAGCACCGATCGCGACCGTGGCGGCGAAATCGCGACCGGTCCGATCGGCGAGATCCTTAAGCGCGGGGGAATTTCGGCGCGGCTCGCGGCGCCGGCTGCGAGTCTGCTGCCATTCGCGCTGAACGGGCGGCCCGAGGATCGCGAAGAAGCGGAACTGCGGCTGGCGAAATCGATTCGCGAGGAATCCGCACACAAAGACGCGCCGATGGCGCGATGGGTTGACCGCCGGATTTCGTGGCGAATCAGCTACTGGCTCGCGCAAACCCGCGTCACGCCCAACATGGTCACCGTCGCCAACACGGCGTTCGGCCTGACCTGCGCCTGGATGTTCTCGGTTCCGAATTACTGGATGCGGCTGTTCGCGGCAATTTTCTTTTTGATCTCGATCACGATCGATGGCGTCGATGGCGAATTGGCGCGGCTTAAAATGGTCGAGAGCGAGTTCGGCGGCAAACTCGATGTACTCACCGACAATATAGTGCACGTCGGCGTGTTCATCGGCTTGCTCGTCGGATGCTACCGGGTGGATCACAGCCGCGCTTACCTGTACCTGATTCCGATCCTGCTCGGCGGATTTGTAATGTGCGCTTATGCGACCTGGCGCGCCTTCAAAATAAAAGGCGCACAGGCGGCGGCGTGGCTGGACAAAGTCGATCGATGGAGCGGGCGCGATTTCGCCTACCTGGTAGTAGTGTTGGCAATCGCCAATCGGCTAGAGTACTTCGCTTGGGGCACTGCCTTCGGCAGTTACGTGTTTGCCCTGGCGCTGATATGGATTACCGGCCGGACCGAATCGTCAATGAAATCTGAAAGCCTGTAGCAAGGCGGATCAAACCCTGCGCAGGCAGAGGAAGTATGAACGGAAAGAAGCCTCGAATTCTGTTGGTGCAACCCACTACCGTCCATCTCGACGGCACCCCGCATAAGACCCGCTGGCGGCTGATCATGGGGCTGATGATTCCGCTGATGGCGGGACTGACGCCCGACGATTACGACGTAACGCTATGCGACGAGCGTCTCGAGGAAATCAATTTCGACGGCGGATGGGACCTGGTCGGCATGACGACCACGATCGGCGCGTCGCTGCGCGCGTACCAGCTCGGCGACGAGTTCCGCAAGCGCGGCATCCCGGTCGTGTTCGGCGGATTCCATGCGACGCTGCAGACCGAAGAGGCGCTCCAGCATTGCGACGCGGTCGTAAAGGGCGAGGCCGACCTGGTATGGCCCGAACTGCTGCAGGATTGGCGCGACGGCAAACTCAAACCGATTTACAAGGCCGACAAGCTGCACGATCTGAAGAACCTGCCGCGCCCGCGCCACGAGCTGCTCAAGCTCAATCGCTATCTGTTCAAGGCGGTGCCGGTGCAGGCAAGCCGCGGATGCCCTTATCGATGCTCGTTCTGCGAGATTCCGGTGTTCTACGACGGCGCGTATCGGACCCGGCCGATCGAGGACATCGTCGAGGAGATAAAGCAGGTCGTCAAGATTACCGGCTTCAAGCGCTTTCAGTTCATCGACGATCAGATCACCGGCAAGCACAAGTTCGCGCGCGAGCTTTTCAAGGCGCTCGAGCCGCTCAACATCCGCTTCTCGTGCCTATGGACGATCAACTCGAATCACGACGATGAGTTGCTGGAGCTGGCGGCCAAGGCCGGCGTCTTCCACGTCAACATCGGGGTCGAATCGATCAGCCAGGACAGCCTGCTGTCGATGAACAAGATTCAGAATCACGCGGGCCATTACAAGAAACTGCTCAAGAAGCTCGAAAGATACGGGATTTACTATTCGCTCAACTTCCTGTTCGGGCTGGAAGAGGACCATCCGGGAATTTTCGACGACACGCTCAAGTTCCTGCACGAGGTCAAGGCGCCCGAGGCCTTCTTCAACACCGTCACGCCGCGCGTGGGTACCCCGATGCGCACGCAGCTCGAGGACGAGGGCCGCGTGATCATCCCCGACGCCGACCTCTACACCAACAACTTCCGCTGCATGTTCGTGCCCAAGAACATGTCGCCGCAGGAAGTCGAAGAAGGC
>Ga0187862_10007162_pt1 | contig 9999 bp, 9 predicted proteins | sample June2016WEW_10_1_FD_133003 | JGI IMG/M metagenome (GOLD analysis project Ga0187862, IMG submission 133003) | Peatland microbial communities from SPRUCE experiment site at the Marcell Experimental Forest, Minnesota, USA - June2016WEW_10_150 | ecosystem: Environmental > Terrestrial > Soil >... | reverse complement strand
GTCCCGGCAGGTTCGTGGGCAGAGGCGGCGCGACTGAGGTCGTCCATGTCGCGACCGGCAAAGTCCCGGGAGATGAGACCGGCACCGCAGCTTGACGCACCGCCTGGGAGCCAGTTCCCGTTCGGTGCCCTGTGTGAGTAGACGACACCGAGTGGGTCGTGGATGAGCTCGTGAGTGACTCCCTTGAGGACGAGCGTCGTGCCAAGGACCGAGTTCCAGCGGCCGGGACGCAGCGCTCCGGCGCCTAGTTGCGCCGCGCAGCCATCGGTCATGCCCGCGATCACGGGCGTGCCCATCGGGATGCCCGTGATCACCGCGGCGGCACGGCTCACCGCTCCGATGATCGTCCCTGAACGGACAAGCTCCGGTAGCAGATCGGCCGGCACGCCGAGCGCGTCCATGACGTCGTCGGGCCATCGTTCCTCGATGAGATGCGCACCGCTCTTGAGCGCGCTGCTCAGGTCGGCAGGCACCTCACGCCCCACGAGGCGCCGGCTGACGAAGTCGGACTGGTGCGCGAGCCTGGCGCCCCGGGGGAGCATCGGGTACGCCTCCCGCAACCAAAGGAGCTTCGGCAGGGCCCACGATGGCTGCATCCGGCCATAGCCCAGCTCAGCCCAGACGTGCTCGCCCGCTGCGTTGACTCGATCGACGTACCCGGTGGCACGAGTGTCGTCGTACATGAGACCCGCGGTCAGGGGTGACCCCCGGCGATCGACCAACACGATCGTTCCCGACGTCGCATCGACCGCGACGCCGCGAACGGCCTCTGCGGGCACCGTTTGCATCGCCTCGGACGATGCGGCAGCGATCGCATGCCACCACGCTTCCGGGTCCTGCTCGTGTCGGGCCCCCGATCTCCGGCTGGTAAGCGGCTGCGTGCCGGCCCCGACGATCTCTCCGCTCGCCGTTACTGCCAGGGCGCGCGCGCTCTGCGTGCCGAGATCGAGGCCAAGCCAGACCTCGGATTCGCGGCCGGCTTCAGCGCGACGGGCGCTCACGTTCCTCACCGCTGAAGCACGCGTTCGAGCACGCCCCAGGTCGGGGCCATCGCGCTCCGCAACTCGGGGAAGCCCTTGAAGAGGGCAAGGTGGCCTGCCTGGTCGATGCGGTTCACGCGGGTCACCCTCGGCCGGCTCGACAATGGCGACGCCGCCGCCTCCATCCCCGGGCGCCGGCTTCGTTCGCGAAACGAGTGAGGCTCAGGAACCCGAGGCACGTGGCCACCTCGAACCCGCCAACGGATTGAGTCATGATTCTGCACATTCCGTCCACACCCTGCTTGATTTGGTAGACAAGTCCCGGGAGGCCGGCCCCGGTTGGTGGACAAGTCCCTTGTGCGAATGGCTTCGAACATTCATTCTGAATCTTGCCCGAAGGGGCTGACATTCACTGTCGAACCGGACCGGGGAGCAATCTCCGGGACGGTCCCGGGAAACCGGACTGACGACCGCGAGGCCGTCGGCCACGGGCCCGGCGGCGGATCGACGATCGCGAGCAATCGCGATTGCCGGTGCGCCAGTCGGCGGACAGCCGGTTCCTCCGGGCGCTTCTTTGTCCGCCCCTGACCCCAGGGCATGGTCCACACCGTCGCCCAGAGGGGAATCTGCAGATCGCAAGCGCGTGAGGCTGCACGTCGCCGTCACCAAGTATGGGGTTGCAGCGCACGTCGACCGGAATGCGCACCGTGTGGGACGATGCTGAACTGCCGCGGCGTTCGGGAGTGGTCGAAGGCGGCACCTCGCACCACGATGGCACCCCTGCGCACCATCCTCGAGCAGGGCCTGGTGCGCCACGTCGGCGTCAGCAACTACTCGCTCGGACGCTGGCGCACCGCCGAGCGCGGCCTCGGCCACGCCGTCCTCACCGACCAGGTTCGCTTCAGCCTGGCTACGCCACTGCCGCACTGGGAGCTTGTGCCATACGCAAGGGAGCAAGGGCGCGTCGTCATCGCGTACAGCCCGCTGGGGCAAGGCCTGCTGAGCGGGAGCCACAGCCTGAACACCGCGGCGCCAGCCGATGCCCGTGGGCGCAATCGATTGTTCCGGCCACGGTCGCTGCGCCTGGCCGAGCCGCTCCTGACCGCGCTCCGCGAGGCGGCCGCCGCCCATGCCGCCACGCCCGCCCAGGTGGCCCTCGCCTGCTCATCGGGCACGGCAACGTCGTCGCCATCCCGGGCGCACGCACGGTCGCGCAGCTCGAAGAGAACGTGGCTGCGGCGGAACTCGAACTGGGTCGGGCAGAACTGAACCAGCTCACCGCCGAGGCCGAGCGCCTTCAGCTGGCCATTCGGCGCTGAGGCTCTGCGGCGTCCAGCCTCCGCCTGTCGGGGCTGTCCTCGTGTCAATCTGTCGGGCCCCACCTCGGAAGGGCCATTCATACCCCCACCATGACATCGTCGTGCAGTCGACGGGCCGATTGGCGTGAGCTGCCGGACCTCGGCGACTCCGTGCCGCCGAGACCCATCCGGAGCCTCGGTCGAGCGATCGGCGATGAGTCAGTCGGTTTCGAGGGCGCCGGAAGGTCCGCCTCCTCGCCTCTTGGGCGAGTCCCTTGGCGCGTCGTTCCGGTCGCACTAGTGCTCAAGACTCGGGGGGTGCAGGACTCGGCCGCAGCCCTGCGGCTGACTCGTCATGGACGTAGAGGCCTCCGCGGAGCCAGGACGCCCAGGCGGCAACGAGCGCCATGACGGCCGCCGCGAAGAATACGATCTCGAGCCCCTGCTCGAGCGGAGCCGAGATGAGCTGCGGGAAGAACTCCTTACTGGTGAGGATCGCAGCCTGGGACGCCGGCAGGGCGTGGAGAATCTGGACGGGCAGCAGCGCAGCCATGGGGTTGTAGCCGAGCAGCGCGGCGAACAGGCTGGCCACCGGAGGAAGGTGTGAGATCTGTGCCGCATCCGCAGCCGGGACGCCGTGAGCCGTGAGTCCGCCGTAGAGGGCGCTCGGGAGCGAGGCCGACAGACCCGCGATCATGAGTGAGAAGAACACGCCGATCGACACGACCGTCGCGGAGTTCTGGAAGGTCGCCCGCATGCCGGCCGCCGCGCCGCGTTGACGGGCCGGGACGCTGTTCATGATGCCGGCCATGTTGGGCGAGAAGAACAGGCCGCCGCCGATGCCGCTCACCAGCAGCAGGCCCCCAAACTGCCAGTACACGAAGTTCACCGGCAGCAGAATCAGGCCGAAGAACGACGCCGCGGCGATGAGCATGCCCCCGGTGGCAAATGGTCGCGCTCCGAACCTGTCGGACAGATACCCGGACAGGGGCCCAAACACGAGCGAGCCGACCGTGAGCGGCAGCATGTAGATGCCCGCCCACAGCGGGGTGTCAGCATAGTTGTACCCGTGCAGCGGCAGCCAGATCCCCTGCAGCCAGATCACCAGCATGAAGGACAGCCCGCCCCGGCCGAGTGCGGAGAGGAACCCGGCGAGGTTGCCCGCGCTGAATGCTCGGATACGGAAGAGGGCAAGATCGAAGAGTGGCTCCGCGACCGTGCGTTCGACCCACACGAACAGACCCAGCAGCGCCAGACCGCCCCCGATCATGCCGATCACGAAGGGGTTGGTCCAGCCCATCGTGTGACCGCCGTAGGGCTGAATCCCGTAGGTGATGCCGATGAGGAGCGCCGTGAGCCCGATCCCGAAGGTCAAGTTGCCGGGCCAGTCGATCTTCGCGTGGGTCACCGTACCGAGCTCCTCGAGACGCATGTACGCCCAGATCGTGCCGACCAGCCCAACTGGCACGCTGACGAAGAACACCAGCCGCCAGTTGATGGCGGCCAGGATGCCGCCCACCACGAGCCCGATGAACTGTCCGGCGAGGAAGGAGATGCCGTTGACGCCGAAGGCCAGGCCCCGCTGCTCCGGCGGGAAGGCGTCGGTCAGGATGGCTTGCGAGTTCGCGAACAGGAACGCACCACCGACTCCCTGCACGAGGCGCATGCCGATGATCCAGATCGCCCCGGCGGGTCCGGTGAACGGCGTCAACGCGAGGAGCAGCGATCCGACGGTGAAGATGACGAAGCCCGCGTTGTACATGCGGACCCGCCCGAACATGTCGCCGAGGCGCCCGAAAGCCACCACCAGCACGGCGGTCACGAGCAGGTAACCCATCATGATCCACAGGAGATAGCTCGTGCTACCGGGATCGAGCGGGTTCAGCTTGATGCCGTTGAAGATCGCGGGCAGCGAGATGATGACGATCGACCCGTCGATCGCCGACATCAGGACTCCGAGCGTCGTGTTCGAGAGTGCAACCCACTTGTAGTTCGGGTCGTGCTTCCGAGAGCGACGCCGCCCCGCGGCCTCCCCGGCTGCCGAGCCGCTCGGGGCGGCCGCCCCGGCGTCCCGGTCCGAGTGGTTCTGGATCATGCACTTGTCCTTCGTGGCGACAATGCAGGGGTAGCTCCCGAGCGCTTCGTACCCGCGGTAACCCCGGCCGGCGGCTTCCGGCCCGCGACACCGAACAGACCCGGCAGTCGTTCGAGCGGCGCAACGTGGAAACGCTGCTCCGCTGCTGACGCTCGTGGCGCCCAAGTTTAGGCATGCCGCTCCAGGCATGCTTGAGGCCCTTCATGACGGCTCGGTCGCTGGGTCGCCTGATGGCCGCAGGCATCCTCATGGGCGAAGGCGATCGGATTCGTACGTCACCGGCCGGCTTGGCAGATTCGCACACCGTCAAAGGATTTGCTCAGCTGTGGGTCGCCGCAGTGACTGTGACCGCGAGAACTGGACAGCTCCCCTGGATTTGCCGGGGCGTTTCCGAGTTCAAGCACGAGCCCCTCGTCACCAGCACGGCGGTCCCGAACCATGTCGCCCTGCAGGAACAGAACGCCGCCAGCGGCGCCACTACTGGGACGCGGACCGCGTGCCCTTCGAAACGTAGTCGAAGAATCGCTCGGTGACACCACCTGCCGTCCATGCCGCCCGAAGGCGGGTCCGTCGCTCGACCCGGCGGAGGGCGGAGAGCAGGGATCGGTTCAGGTCTTGGGCGCTCTCGCCCGAGAACGTGGCTACTAGATGGAAGCCGTCGGTGGTCGGGGCTATGTCCCCGTCGACGAGCCCCCGCAACGCACGTTCGATCGCCGCCGGGTCGGCCGAACTCACGTCGGCCACTAGGGCGAAGCGTTGACTGCTCACAGCCCGATTATCCACGGTCCTAACAGCCTGGCCACCGAGCCCGATGTTCGCATTGACGAGGGTGCGCCAGTGGCACAAGACCGGTCCCGTTTCGTTGAGAAGGGCCCCCATCAGTTCGATGGTGGGGAGTTGCCAGCCGACATCAAGGAATCTCCGGTGAAGTGGTCGAAGAGGACCGTAGTGGTGCCCGCGCGGGGCAGAAGCATGCACCGAGCGGGTTGCAGCTCGTCTCGTCGCCGGAGAATGTGACCGCCCACACCTCAACTGCGCGGCAAATGTCTGCGGCGGGACGACCAGATGTCGAGCGAGTTGCCAGCCTGCGCGATGGGTACGATCCGGTGCTTCATCAGGATCGGCTCCAGGCTTTTCACGGGATGGGAACTCTATGTCACCTACGGCGCTGAATGGGAACCTTGCGTTCTCTGCTTCTGGCAGTTGCTCCGGCACTTCCGTCTCGACTCCCCGACCGTGCCCCATTCGGTTGCCGGCCAAGCTCCGCGAGGGCACCGGCAGCAGCACGCCGTACGTTCGAGTCGCTGTCTTCGAGCGCGGCGCTGAGGGACTCGGCGGCACGCGGATCACAGATCTGGCCGAGAGCTGCAGCAGCAGCTCGGCGCACGCTCCAGCTCGCGTCTTTGAGGCAGACGACCAGGGGCTCGAGAGCACGCGGGTCACGGATCTGGCCGAGAGAGTCGGCGGCAGCGTTGCGGACATCCACCGCAGGGCTTCTGAGAGCGGCCTTGAGGGGCTCGACCGCGCCTGGGTCGCCGATCTTGCCAAGGGCTTCGGCAGCTGCTCGACGCACGCTCGAGCTGTCGTCTCTGAGAGCGGCGATGAGTGGCTCGACGGCGTCGGTGTCGCCTATTTCGCCCAGAGCCTGGGCGGCGTCCCGGCGCACACGCCAGAGCTTTTGATACTCCAGCGCCTTGATCAGCCCGAGAGAATCTTCCCTGGCCATCAGCCTATCGACGTTTGGCGGTCCGAACAGGGGCAATGTCAATCCTCCTCCGGTTAGTCTGACACGGCCCGGCTGCGCCCGGAGTGGGACGCGGGCGGCTCGTGAAGTCGGATGACGGCGACTACCGGCTTGCGCTGCCGCGAGAGAAACCGCGCCTCCTGACCCGATGGCAGTACAGGGCCGGACCTGGTCAGGGCCACCTTCGACGACAGCACTCGCTCCCGCGACGCGATCGGTCCCATCCCCATGTCGGCCGGATCGCGGGCCGTGTTGGCTCAGCGGTCCTTTTCCCTCACCCAGCCCGGGTGCTTGCGCAGGTGCCCGACCATCCCGAGTTCGAACTGGCGCTCTTCGGTGTGCTCAGGCAGCGCGCCGATCTCGCCCGCGCTCAGAGACACATCGACCTGCGAGGCAGTCATCGAGATCACGTCATCGGCCGCCACGAAGACGCGACGCGACCCCGGCCGGAGCTGCACGACGATGCCGTGGAAGATGTCCTCTTCGTCAGATCCCAGGAGGTCATACAGCGTTCCAACCTGCTGGCCGTCCGACCGCACCGGTGTGTCCTCCGGTACGGCGCGCCAGGCGATGGGCTGGTCAGAGTCGCTGTTGGCTCCGGACTTCGGTTTCGGGTCCATCCTTGCTCCTACTAGCTTCTCGGGACGCCGCCTGATGCGGGCACCCATTATCACCTGCGGCCCGCGGGATCCTGAAGCGGGGACGGGCCGCGCCCGGCGCGACGACGGCCCGGTTCTTCCGGTCACGGTCGCTCGATGGTGTCGTGGCCGCGGGCAGGCAGCCTCTACCGGTTGTTACCAGAGTGGTCCGTCTGCTGCGGGGTCGTCCAGATATGCCCGGTCAGGTCCTTGGCCAGAGGATCGGCACGAAGATCCGGCCTCGTTTCGATCGGGAGATCGGGAAGCCAGTCCTCGCCATCCCCCGATAGGTGGATCCAGTCGATCACTTCGCGATTGACGATGATCGTCCCGACCCGCCCGCGATGGGACTCGCCCTCGGAGAGGTACTCGATCCACGACTCCGTCAGCGCCACCATCGGCCGGCGTCGACGCAGCTGCATGATCGGGTCGCCACCAGGTAGCCCGTGCAGATGCCCGCGCACCGTGTACGGCCCCGTCTGAAGCGTCACGGGGTAGGGGCGGGTCCGACCCCGCCGATTGGCGTTCCCTCGCGGACCGGATGCTCGAACGGCAAGCAGCTCGCCACGCTCGACGATCAGCGTCTTCGCCTCGCTCGCGCGTCCGTCCTCGAGCGCCACGACGAGCACGTCGCGGAGTTCGTACCGCTCCCGTTGGTTGAGATAGTCGGTCAACCGGTCGGTGTCGACGAGCACGAACCCGAAGATCCGGCAGTCCTCGGCATAGGCGGCCAACTCGATCTCGATCGGCTCCCGCGTGGGCTCGATCATCGGCGCGGCTGTCGGAGGGACCGGGTCTGGCTCAGCCGAGAACCGTAGACGGCGCCGGAGGTCAGAGATCACGTTCGATGGCTCCGCAGCATCAGGGCCTCCTCACGCCGAGGCCGCGCGGCGCCTCCGGCGACCCGGCAGATCCACGCCGATCTCGGGCGGGATGAGCAGGAGCGTCGGGTCGGGCTGCGGCGGGCTGTCGGCGTAGAGTTCGCAGAAGAGCTCGACGAGTTGCGGGTCGAACTGCAGGTCTGCATGCCGGCGGAGCTCCTGGACCGCGGCCGCATGCCCGATCGCCTTACGGTATGGCCGGTCGTGGACCATCGCGTCGTAGGCGTCGGCGATCGCCACGATCCGAGCGCCAAGCGGAATCTCGGTGCCGCGCAGGCCGTAGGGATAGCCGTGGCCAGAGTAACGCTCGTGGTGATGGAGAATGATCGCTCCAGCATCCTGGACGGCCGACACCTGGTCCATGATCACTTGGCCGACACGGGGGTGCTCGATGACCGACCTCCACTCGTCGGCCGTCAGCGGTGCGGGCTTCTCGAGGATCTGCTCGGACACAGCGACCTTGCCGATGTCATGGAGGAGCGACGCGACGCGAATCCGATCGATCTCGGCATCGGAGAGCTGCAGCTCGCGCGCCGTGCGGACGGCGATAGCCGCGATGAGCGAAGACGGCTTGCCGCGATAGTGGGGGAGATCGTTGACGACCGCCGCCAGCGCAGCGTGGGCAGCCTGCCGGGCAACCTCCCCGACTTCAGCCGCACGCGCCCGTCCCTCCGTCGAGATGGGGGCGCGTGGGATCCGAGCGCTGTCATCGTCAATCTCGGCGAAGACATACGTCTGATTGCGGCCGAGCGACTTCGCCGAGTACATCGCCGCGTCGGCGTCGCGGAGGAGCTGATCGACGCGGATCTGCTGGGCCTGCCCGCCGGCGATGCCGATCGAGACCGAGACCGCGATTTCCGCGCCGGACCCGGACGAGAACCGCTGCCTGACGACGAGGAGGCGCAGCTTCTCCGCCACGGCGGCCGCCTCGTCGACTGACGTCTCGGGGAGGACGAGCACGAACTCCTCGCCCCCGTAGCGACCGACTAAGTCGGTCTGACGGGTGCTCGCGCGCAATACGTCGGCCACGCCCCGCAGGACCGTGTCGCCGACCTCGTGGCCGAAGTTGTCGTTCACCGCCTTGAAGTGGTCGATGTCGATGAACGCGATCGAGAGCGGCCGGTGGTACCGGGCCACCCGCTCAATCTCCCCGAACAGGAAGGCGAGCAGGGTCGGCCGATTCGCCACGTGCGTCAGGCGGTCGGTGGTGGCGGCCTCGGTGGCTGCCTTGAGTGCCACCGCAACGTCCCCCAGGCGTCGAGCGATGGGTGCCAGCAGACCGAACTGGATAGGGTCGAGATTCGTAGGGGGAGCTCCGCCAGCGACCTGGCCCGCGGCGTTCGCCAGGGCATTGACGGCACGCCGAAGCATGATCGCCGCGCCCGCGACACAGGCCGCCGTCCCGATCGCCGCGCCCGCAAGGATGCCGGTTGCAGGTGACCCGATCCCGAGGGCCAACGCGGCCAGGCCCGTCGCCCCGAGCAAGACGGCCAAGGCCGCAAACGGGATCCATCTTGTCATGCCCGGACCATACGGCCCGGCGGTCGGAGAACGAGCCGGACGATAGTACCGGCAGTCGGTGGCAGAAGGTTCGACCGCCAGCCAACGACGTGCCGAGTCGGTTCGTGTGCCTCTGCTCAGTGGATTGCGGCGCCCGGCCGCTGCCGCATTCGGGCAGTTGCCGACGCAAACCGCAAGTACAAGGTTCGTCTCGAATGCGGGCGGCCCCTCGTTCTCGTCCAGTCCGCCTCGGCTCTTGTCCAGCTGATTAAGATCGATGAAGGCCGGGTAACCGAGCCCGGAAGCCCATCTTCGAAAGACGGCGGAGTGCCCCCAGGTGGGCTTGAGGGCGCGCAAACCGACGCCTCGCGGACCGCTCGCCTGCTGCGTCGGAGCGGCGGCTGGATAGCGCGCCTGCACCGCCAGGCGGTGCTCAGGGAGTTCATAGTCCGCCATCTCGCCCAACGACGCCATCATCGGGTGGTCGAGCGCCTCGACCGCCCGGCCGCAGCCAGACGAGGATCGACCCAATGCCCGCCATCACTGTCCCCGACATCACCGTCCTGCCCCGCATCCCGGAGCCAGACCCGAAGATTGCCCGCATGCGCGCCGTGCGCAGCCTGACGACCGCGCCGCATGGGCTCGAGGGGGAGGGCTTCCCCGTCCGGCGGGCATTCGCCGGCGTCGACCTCGGCAACCTCGACCCTTTCGTTCACCTTGATCAGATGGGCGAGGTCGAGTACGCGCCGGGCGAACCAAAGGGCACTCCCTGGCACCCGCACCGGGGCTTCGAGACAGTGACCTACATGATCGACGGGACGTTCGAGCACAGCGACTCGAACGGAGGCGGGGGCGTCATCACC
>Ga0187862_10007156_pt1 | contig 10007 bp, 8 predicted proteins | sample June2016WEW_10_1_FD_133003 | JGI IMG/M metagenome (GOLD analysis project Ga0187862, IMG submission 133003) | Peatland microbial communities from SPRUCE experiment site at the Marcell Experimental Forest, Minnesota, USA - June2016WEW_10_150 | ecosystem: Environmental > Terrestrial > Soil >... | reverse complement strand
CAGTGTTGCGGTGTCGTCATTTGTCAGCTCCTATTTGAAGGATTTCAGTGGTAGTTATAGGGACACGCTACCGGATGCCGATCCGAGGATCTCGACAGCCCGCCCGCCCGCGAAGCGTGCGGCCCCGCCGCCGCTAAAACCTGCCCCGGACACCGACCCGAAGGTTTGAGCGGTGACCCAGGCTTGGCAATCCCGGCAGCGGCGCCTCGCCGTCGTTTTCAGGACAGGCCGAAGTGCATAGAGCCGTACTCCCTGAGAGCAGCCCTGGCTTCATCGACCGTCATTCCAAGGTTCCATGGCTCCATGAACCCGCAGAGCATGAGTTTCCAGCCTTGCTCATCGTGGAAGATGTCCACATCATCTTCGCACGTGATCCCGCACCCTTGCTCTCCCAATATTTCAAACAGGGTCTCCCTGATCTGTTGTTGGCCTTCCATATCAAAATCTCTCCCGATTTTTGAGTGCACAAAACCATCCGTAACTATCTACTAATGATTCTTCTAATTACGATTCGCTCGTTGAGCAATGCTCTCAACAGAAGGATTTAGACAGGATTAACAGAAATTACAGGATCGAGAAATAACCTCGCAGAGCGTCGAGGCCTGTTTTGCCTTTTGCACGATACGTGCGATACTTGCGTTTAATCTGGAGACTCGATGCCCCAAAGTTCAGAAGCAGTCCGGTCTCTATGCCGGTGGTTGCCAGGTAATTTACGAGTTGTACCTCGTGTGTCTGCACCAACGATTGCGCACCCAACGATTTCTTCCGCCAGGGTCGCGTCTTGCATAAAGTCCCCTTTCCACTCTTCCGCTATTAATCCTGTCAAAGAAATTAAAAAGAGTTGGGCGCTTCAATGCATCCCCAGCGCTTCCCGCAGATAGGGCGCAGTACGGGAGTTTTTTGAGCGGGCGACCTCCTCGGGGGTGCCGGCGGCAACGATGCACCCACCGCCCTGTCCACCTTCGGGGCCGAGGTCGATAACGTAATCGGCCGATTTGATCACGTCCGGATGATGTTCGATTATGATAATCGTGTTCTGCTGATCCACCAGTTTTCGCAGGACGTGCAGGAGCTTGCTGATATCTTCAAAATGCAGGCCGGTCGTGGGTTCATCCAGGATGTAGAGTGCTTTCCCCTGGCCCCGACGGCTCAATTCAGCCGCAAGTTTGATCCTCTGGGCCTCGCCTCCCGAAAGAGTGGTGGCCGGCTGACCCAACCTTATGTATCCCATTCCGACGTCGATGAGTGAATCGAGCTTATAACGGATCGCCCGAAAATTGCCGAAAAAGGCAGCGGCCTCGTAAACCGTCATCTCCAGGATTGAAGCTATCGAGTGGCCCCGGTAGGTAATGTCCAGTGTCTCCCGGTTGTACCTGCTCCCCTGGCAGACTGGACAGGTAACGTAGATGTCGGGCAGAAAATACATCTCGATCCGTTGAAGGCCTTCGCCGCGGCAGTGGTCGCACCGGCCTCCTTTCGCGTTGAACGAAAAGCGGGCAAGGGAATACCCCCTGGCGCGTGCTTCGGGCACCCGTGAAAACAATTGCCTGATGAGGCCAAAGACACCCGTGTAGGTCGCCGGTATGGAGCGAGGGGTCCTGCCGATCGGCGACTGATCGACCAGGATCACTTTTCTCAGGCGTTCGGCGTTGTCCAGGCTTGAGAACGGGGCGGGATGAGTCTCGATGTTATAGATCCTTTGGGCCAGTGCGCGGTAGAGCGTATCCAGAACGAGGGTGCTCTTGCCCGAGCCTGAAACACCGGTGACGCACGTCATGCATCCGTAGGGGAAATCAGCGGAAATGGACTTTAGGTTATGTCCACAGGCGCCAGTGAGCCGAAAAAAATCCCCGCGTTTTTTTCGGCGTTTGGGAGTATGAATCTGCTTTTTGCCCGAGATATAGAGTCCGGTAAGCGAGGCGGAGCACTTTGCGATCCCTTCCGGGGACCCGGAGAAAACGACTTCACCTCCCTGCGTTCCGGCCCCCGGTCCCATGTCGATGAGGTGGTCGGCACGCAGGATCGTCTCCCGGTCGTGTTCGACCACTACCAGGCTGTTACCGGCGTCCCGGAGCCTCAGCAGGATGTCGAGAAGCCTTCGGTGGTCGCGAGGATGCAGGCCGACGCTGGGCTCATCGAGAACATAGAGCACGCCGGAAAGGCTCGAGCTGAGCTGGTGTGCCAGTCGAACGCGCTGGGCCTCGCCGCCTGAAAGTGTGTTGGAGGACCGGTCCAGGGTCAGATATGGAAGCCCCAGTTCGATCAGGTTGTTTAACCGGTTAAGAATTTCTTTTTGGGGCCGCTTCAAGATCTTCCGCCGGGATTCATCGAAATCCAGTCCTTCGAGCCACTGAGCTGCCGCGGCCGGGTTCATCGCGGAGACACGATCGATCGAGAGACCTCCAAGCCGGACCGAGCGAGCGGCTTCGCTCAGCCTTGTTCCATTGCAGGCCGGGCAGGGGGGGTGCTCGGGGCCCAATCCGGGAAGTTCGGAGACCTCTTCGGTATCCGCCGCAATGGCGTCGAGCCGACGCAGGGCAGGATTAGCCAAGCCCGGATCGCCGCTTTCTTCGACCTCGGTACGCACCGGACTTGAACCAAACCTGCCGGCCGAAGAGCGGCCGGCCCTGTGGGCTTCTTCTCCGTCCGCTCCGGCATATCCCAGTCCCCGGCACAAAGGGCACATGCCGAAGGGATGCTGGAATGAAAACAGACCGGGCGTAAGTTCGGGTCCCGTATACCCGCAGGAGGCGCACCGGGCCGATTCGGAATAGAATTTTTCCCAGCCTTCGGGAGTGGCGATCGCGGCGGTTCCTTTCCCAACCCTCAGGGCAAGTTCCAGCGAATCGATGAGCCGCCTCTGCTTTTCTTCATCCAGCACGAGCCGGTCAATCACAATTTGCATCGAACGGGAGGGCCTGCGGGGGAGAGTAGGAATCGGATCCAGCTCATAGACCGATCCCTCCGCGCGAACCCTGCCGTAACCATCGCGCCTCAATCTTCTCAGCAGGTTGGGCAGATCCTTTTCGGCGACCTCGTCAAGGGGCGCAAGGAGCAGGATTCTGCTCTTCGGGGGCAGGCTCTCCGAAAAGTCGGCCAGGATCTCGAGGACCGTCCAGGCCCGGACGGGCAAATCGCAGTTCGGGCAAAAGGGCGTGCCCAGTCGCGCAAAAAGAAGCCGCAGGTAATCGTAAATCTCGGTCAGGGTGCCCACAGTGGACCGGGGATTGTGAGGCAGGCCTTTTTGTTCGATTGCGATCGAAGGGCTCAGTCCCTCGATTTCATCTACAAGCGGAGCGTTGAGCCTTCCGGCCATCTGGCGCGCGTAGGTGGAGAGGGCCTCAAGATAGCGCCTCTGCCCTTCGGCGAAAAGGGTGTCGAATGCGAGCGAAGATTTACCAGATCCGCTTACCCCTGTGATTACAACGAAGCTGTTTCGAGGGATTCTCAGGTCGATGTTTTTGAGGTTGTTCTGGCGCGCTCCCCGTATGTAGATCGATTCGTGGGCCATATCGATGCCAATGTGGGTGAATACCCCGTTCACCGCAGAGACTGGTCTCTGCGGTGAACGCTTATGGACGCCGCGAGGCTCACGGCTTCGATCAGGCTCCCGGGGTCGGCTGTTCCCATACCTGCAATGTCGTAAGCGGTCCCGTGATCGACCGATGTGCGGACGACCGGGAGCCCGAGGCTGACGTTGACAGCTTCGTTGAAATGAAGGAGCTTGACCGGTATTAGCCCCTGGTCGTGGTACATCGCCACAACCGCGTCGAACTCGTTTGACATGGCGCGATGGAAAACGGTATCCGCTGGCCAGGGACCGCTGATACGTGCGTAAAGGCCGCTCCCGCTTCCGCCCGTCTGTATGGGGGCGGCTTCGAATTCCTCGATTACCGGCCTGATAACCTCAATTTCCCCTCGCCCGAACTTTCCGGCTTCCCCCGCATGCGGATTTAGGCCCGCAACGGCGATGCAGGGCGATTTCACGGTGAAATCGCGCGACATCGATTCCGCCGTAATTCGGATGACTTTTCGGAGCAGCTCTTTTGTTAGCAGGCGCGGGACCTCGGCCAGGGCCACGTGAACCGTCGCGAGCGCCACTCTGAGCCTTGGTCCGGCAAGCATCATGACTACATTTTCGGCGCCTGTCAATTCCCGCAGGAATTCGGTATGCCCCGCAAAGGGAAAACCCTGCCTGTGAAGCTGTTCCTTGTTTATGGGACAGGTGCACACTGCATCAACAGACCCGGCGGCGGCGAGCCCGACCGCCGTTCGGATGCAGGATACCGCCGTCTCGCATGCAGCACGTGTTGGTTTGGCGAATTCTATATCCGCCGGAGTCAGCCCTGTCATCGAACTTCCGTCTTGAGCGGCCGGCAACAAAAGAGGAATCGTTCCCGAATCCATCACAGGGGCGTCTGAGCGAAAGGACCCCATCATTTGGCCGGTCATTGGCCGAATCACTGCGGATGAATCAAGTAGCCTGATTGCGCGCTCGAGCGGAAGCCTGTCTCCGATCACCAGTGGAACGCACTCGCCCGCAAACCCCGGCGAATCGAACGCTTTAACGATGATTTCCGGCCCGATCCCGCACGGGTCTCCCATTGTTATAACAACAATTGGCAGCGTATTTAGCCCTTTCTCAAGTTGTCCTGGCATATGTTGGGTCAAGTCTTGAATTCTACCACCCTTGAAAAGGTTTTGTATCGAAATTATATGGCCGTAAAATCCGTGTAAGGCAGGCTATTCTTTGCAGGTTCTACAAAGGGCATCGACACGGAGGCAAAACACACCCAAAGACGGGAGAAAAAATCACGAATGTGAATGAATTCCAAGAAGCCCTTCGGACTCATACAACCGCTGGCCTGCAAGATACGGGGAAGAAGATAGCTGTGTTGGTCTATGATGTGCGGGTAGCATAATCTCCGTTTTTCCAACGACTTAGCTTAGCTTAATGTTACAAGTGTGAAAAAGTGAAAAAAGGCGCTTTGGAAAGAAATTCTTGGCACACCGGGTCTGATCAGGCCCAAGGGAGTGCGGGACGCCCATGAAAGGCCAGGGGCCGAGGACCGACGGCCACGTCATCGAGCACTTGAGCTTTAGTGACAGCCCGCATATACTGTTTTATGGATGTCGCGGCCGGCTAGGCCGAAGAGTACTTCGGCTATCATATCGCTCATACCCGAGCTCCTCGTTTCTTTGCTGAGCCGGAGGCAAAGTGGCTAAAGTAGATAAGGGGGCAAATTATGCGTTTAAATGATATTCCTGAAATTGCCCGTTTGAGTACACCTGAAAAGATTCTGCTTCTGGAAGACCTGTGGGACAGCATCGCCACAGATGAATCCAGTGCCTGTCCCTCGGAGCCATATTGAGGAATTGGACAGGAGGCTCAGTAGATATGGCTCTCATCTGGGAGACCTCCTGTCGCTGGAAGATCTCCAAAGGGGGATAGAGAAGAGAAAATGACGTATGGCTTACGCTTCCTTCCTGAAGTGGAGAACGATGCTCTTGCCGGTTATGCATGGTACGAGGATAAGTCCCCTGGACTTGGCGATGAATTTCTGCGTTCGTTCTATGCTTGTGCCAATGAGATTCTACGAAATCCATTGATTTCTCCAAAAGCTCACCAGGAAATCCGGCTACTTGCGCTTGCAGCCATGATGACCTTTCTTAATATGGCGACTATTTGATGAAGAGCGGTTTCTCTCTAAGAATTTGCCGGGATACACGGAGTACTGCACGAGGGTACGTTGGCGCCTGGTACCCGGAGTCTTTTGATTTTGTCGTATGTCAAGATCCCCAAACATATCTCCGAGAGAGAAAACAACTACGTACATTGCTATAACTCAAACCGTTCCGGGTATAATTTCGCATCGGCTTTCCTTGTTTTGAAAGCACCGATCTCCTCCAGCCACATTATATAGCCGGCAAGGTCCATGTCATGCCCACGCCCGGAGCGCTTCATCGCACGAAAATCTTCCGGGGTCAAAGCAAGGTCAGATTCGAGATCGAGAAGTTTTTTATTCAGCAATTCTTTACTTTTCCCCTGTAAGCTCATAGAACTTCTCCAGTTGACCGTACTTTTCAAAATAGCCCTTCACTTCGTCGATATCCACCGCCCGCCCGCCCGCGAGGTGAGGCTCAGGAGTTGGCGAATATCGGCCATTTCACGGAAAGACCTTTCGGGGTCGTTCTTCATTGCAAAGATTTTAAGGGCAATCAGGTGTTCGGGCCTGACCACGGGGACTGAAAGGCCCTCGAAAATCCGTATTGGTTTGCTCCCGGAGAATAATTCGCCGGCGGTCTCTCCTTCCACATATACAAAATCTACCCGGCCAAGACTTACGATCGGATGAACATGAGTTGAAAACCCTTTTGAGCGATACGGGGTTTCATACCCAAGTGATTCAAGGAACCGAACGACCCTTTCCTGCCCTTTTCCCCTCACCGCGAAGTCGATGTCCTGAGTGGCGCGCACATAGCCATATGCCTGTAGTGCAAATGCCCCGATCAGCGCAAAATCGATCTCTTCTTTGGCAAAAAAGCCGATGAGATTTTCAAGAACGGTTTTGATGTTCACGGCCGTTTATTTTCCGGAGGAAATCCTGGCCTTCAACTGTTCGATTTCGGCCGGGCTCAGCTCGCGGCCTTCGGCGTCAAAAACCTTCGCCGAAGGCGGGACCTCCATGTGGAACAGCCCGGGATCAAGGCTCGAGTGGGGCGTAAAGGCGTCGATTGCGATCTCGTTGGAGTTTCCCAAAATATCCAGACTTTGTAGGCGGGAAATCCGGTAGCTTCGGAGGTCTATCCAAAGATAAAGGAGTTTGACACTCGGGTCTTCCTGCTTCGGAACGAGCTTGAGGACGGCCAGATTCTGCGTTGACTGGATCGGGTCGAGGGTTACGTCAAAATAGTTTTTAAGTCCAAGGGCTCCCTCAAAGAAAGTGCGGGCCAGGGGAGAGGCGAAAAGCTTGTCCGCATCGAACAGGGTGATCTGGTTTTCAGCACGCACATAGAGCCATGCGAACTGGTTGTTGGCAACGAAGAGTTGTTCCTCTGGCTTGTCGTATTCCCATCGCATCTGCCTCGGCTTTGCGTAGTAGAGCCTGCCCATGGCCTCTGCGGCGCTGAGGGTCCCCGCTGCCGCCGACGTTGTCTTCTGGTGGAAAATTGCGGTGAAAGCATGGATGTTCTGGTAATTTGCTTCCGTTTTGCCGAGGATTTCCCCGAGCATCTTGGGGGGACCGGCGGCTGACACAGGACCGGCAGAGCACAAAAAGAGAAACAAGACGAGAAAGCGTAGTAACACAGTATAACGAAGGACTGCTCTCACAACCGCAGGATTAGTAATATTTGTCATAGGATTCCTTGATTTTAAGAGTTGCGAGCCACGGTACTCGCAGACTCTCGATCTTCGACTTTTGATCGATCCCGATCAGTGGCCATGCGGTCCCACCGTCCGGAAGCTAGGACAGTCGTCTGCCCAGGACTTCCCTCGGCTTTATTCCGTCCGAAGGGGAGACGATCCCCTGCTGTTCCATGACTTCTATCATACGGGCCGCGCGATTGTAACCCACCCTCAGTCTTCTTTGGAGCATGGATATCGAGGCCTGCCTGGTTTCCAGAACGATCTGGACCGCATCCTCGTATTTTTCGTCCAGTTCCTCTTCTGCGACCTCCGCAGCCGCCCCTTCGCCACGCAGGTCGACCCTGCCCTTGAGTGGGTCATCGAATAGCTTCTGTGCCCTCCAGTGCTCGGTGAGCCTAACGATCTCCGGATCGGAGACGAAGGCTCCGTGAATGCGCTGGAGCTTTGCCGTGCCGGGCGGAAGGAAGAGCATATCGCCTGCCCCCAGCAAAGCCTCGGCGCCCGAGCCGTCCAGAATGGTCCTCGAATCGATTTTCGATGAGACCTGGAAGGAAATCCGGGTAGAGATGTTGGCTTTGATTATCCCGGTCAGAACGTCCACCGAGGGCCTCTGGGTGGCAAGGACGAGGTGGATGCCCGCTGCGCGCGCCATCTGCGCAAGGCGTGTGATAGATTCTTCAACCTCACGGGAGGCAACCATCATCAAGTCGGCAAGCTCGTCAATTATTATGATCACGTAAGGGAGCCTGCAGTGCTGAAGGCCGAGATCGGAAAGCGGACTTGTTTCCAATTCCTTTTCCACCTCTTTTCCCTTTTGCGGTTTTTCGCGAGCGAGCACCCGGTTATAGGTTTCGATGTTGCGAACATTCTTGTCGGCCAGCAGCTTGTAGCGAAGCTCCATTTCTTCGACAGCCCACCGCAGGGCCCTTGTGGCCATTTTTGCGTCGGTTACCACGGGGTGGATCAAATGGGGTATGCCTTCGAAGCTGTTGAGCTCGATCCTTTTGGGATCGATCAGAAGGAGCCTCAGCTCTTCGGGTGTATTTCTGAAGAGCAGACTGCTCAAAATCGTATTGATGCAAACGCTTTTGCCTGTCCCTGTGGCCCCCGCGATGAGCAGGTGAGGCATCCGGCCCAGATTGGTCACAAACGGCTGGCCGGTTATGTCTTTTCCCAGGGCGATCGTGAGGGGGGCGACGGCGAGAGAGAATATTTCCGCTTCGAGTACTGCCTTAAGAGATACCAGTTCTCTTTTGAGATTGGGTATTTCGATTCCTACGGCAGCCTTGCCCGGAATGGGGGCAACCACGCGCACGCTGATGGCTTTAAGGGCCATCGAAAGGTCATCGGCAAGGTTGGCGATCCGGCTTATCTTGATTCCCGGCGCCGGAGCATATTCGTACATCGTAATTACCGGCCCGGGATTGATACCCACAACTTTCCCCTGGACGCCGAAATCGGCCAGCTTTTCTTCAAGAACGGAGCCGTTTTGTTCCAATCGCTTCCAATCGGGTTTGGCTGCGTCTGTTTCATAGGTGTCGAGCAGGGTAAGCTCAGGAAGCGCATATTGCCCCGAGGGCACGGGAGGGGGCGCCGGCGGAATGGATTCGCTGCGGGCCTGCTTCTTTGGGAACAGCTCTGTTTGGACTGGCGGCGAGGTGAGTCTTTCCTTCTTTTTCAGACGATTCGGCGGCGCATCGAGCGATTCGGCCATCGGTTGCTCGACATCTGCAGCTTGCCTATTTATCATAAGCCATCCGGATGTCTTGCCCCAGAGTATTGCAAGCCCCTGGAGCATGGCTTTTAGTGTGAGAGGGGTAGAAAGCAGAAGAGAAATGAGAAACATCCCTATTAGAAGCGTATGCGAACCCAACGCCGAAAGCCGGTCGTCAAGAAATTCAGCGAAGATTCTGCCGATTTCCCCCCCGGCGCCAATTTTGAATTCCTTTCCCAGGAAAGGGACCACTTCCCAATGCATGGCTCCGAGTGTCATTGAGCTCACGATGAGAAGAGCGATACCCAAAAGCCGGAACCACATCCGCTCGATTACGGGTTCCCTGAAAAGACGCCAGCTTGCCCAAAAACCTGCAATTACCAGCCCGTAGGCGCCCAGTCCCAAAAAGGTGATCAGCGGCCAGGCGATGTTGGCCCCGAAGGCCCCTACCAGGTTTCTGGTCAAAGCTTTCGAAGAAGAGAAGATAGTCGGGTCTTTTTCGTGGTAGGACAAAATACTGAAGAGGACCAGAAGCGAGATCGTCAAAAGGCATAAAGCCCATATTTCGTGCTTTTTTCGATCCATCAGGAGCCTCTATAAGGCAGTGAAGAGTGGGCAGTGCACAATGAACAGAAAAATAACTCCTTCTGGTGAACCCTCACCAGGTTTCGGGTTCGCGGGTAACATCGAGGAAGCGCGTTAAACGCTGGACCCTCACTTCGTTCAGGTCCGGGCTTAATACTCCAGCCGTTGGTTAATGCTTCAAGTCCGGGCACGATCTTTTGTGAGTGCCCAGTTCGCGGCCGATCTTTTGTGAGGCCGCACCCTCACTTCGTTTCGGGTCCGCGGTTACCGCTGAGTAAGCATGTGAAACGCTGAACGCTCACTTCGCTTGCGTTCGCGCTAATCGTTCGGAAGCATGTG
>Ga0187862_10007153_pt1 | contig 10007 bp, 7 predicted proteins | sample June2016WEW_10_1_FD_133003 | JGI IMG/M metagenome (GOLD analysis project Ga0187862, IMG submission 133003) | Peatland microbial communities from SPRUCE experiment site at the Marcell Experimental Forest, Minnesota, USA - June2016WEW_10_150 | ecosystem: Environmental > Terrestrial > Soil >... | reverse complement strand
GCGCTCCTTTGGATCGCGCTCATGAGCGTCTCTGGTCTGTGACCCTTGCAATATTTTTCGACGCGCTTTTTGTTGAGTGCGAATCTCGCGAAATCGACCCTTGGCTGGTTTCTCGATGCGTTGAAAAAGCCGCTCATCCAAGCGGCGACCAATTCCTGCCTCTCAGCATCCGATTCCAGGTACTGCTTGCAGGTTATCAGGGACATATCGACGATAATCTGAGCCCTTGCCGGCGCTGCCGAAGTCACGGCAAATATGGCTGAAGCAATGGTGATCGCGGTGAGTGTTTGTTGTCTTGGCGTGGTCATGGCACCCTCTAACTTATTTCTCAGTGGCCCGCGCAAGGCCGGTCATGACCAGTTCTTGCGGGTTGGCAGCACACCATTGCGTTACGTTCGCGACGTTTCTCGCATATGCGCCAAGGTTGATCCAAACGTAACCGGATTTCTGATTGAACCATCCGCTCATCCAAGCAGAGAAGATGCGAGATTGAGCTGGCGGCAGAGCAAGATAATCCGCACAAGTCACCCGCGACATGTCAATCGAGACCTGCGCCTGGGCAATCGATGGGATGATCGTCACGGCAAAAGCGAAATACCAAACCAGCCTACTAGGAAGGCACCTCATTGGGGTTTTACCTCATGGTGTCTGATCGGAATGCCGATGGTGCACGATTGCGGCGGACTGCCTAACTGTCAGCTCGCCGCACTCGCGGAAGGTCACTTCAGTAAGGGTAGCAACGGCCATAGGGGCCAAAATGGTAGCCGTACGGACACACAGGCGGCGGCGCAATCGCCACCGGCGGCGGTTGCGGCGGGATCAGCGCCGGCGCGTACACGTATGGCGTACCGTTGCGAACGCAGTAGCCATACGGGCTCCGGTGAAAGCCTAGCCCGCAAAAATCTCGCACCAGCGTCACGCCGGGCGCAGCCGTTTGCTGCGGCGGAGACGATGCCGGAATGGCGAAAGCGTTGAATGAAAATATCGATCCGAATGCGCTGCAAGCTAATATCAGAGCTGATTTTTTCGACATTCGTGGTGTTTCCTTTTTTCCATTTACGGACCACGTGGAGAAGACCTGCGGACTATTCAGTGTGCGGGCGCCCCGGCGCGGGGCGCCCGTTCCCTCGTTTCAGTTTCTAACGCGGCTAGTCGCTCGGGTGACTTGAGTGTTGGGTCTTGATTTGATTCAGAATCCCACTGGCGTGACGAATGGAACTCGCTGATGATTTTTAACGGCGCGCTTATCCAGCTTTTTGACGCAGATCAATCAACCCTTCCGGAAGGATAAGCTGGCCTATCTATAAGGATGGCTTGCCTTATCGAGAGTAGCTTTTCCCTGCTTGATACTGGGCCCACGATTGATCGCCGCGCTATGCATATTCGGCAAAAGCCGATCACACACGGAGGCGCGTCGGATAGGCCATAAGCGTCCATTGACTGAGCCGCAACAATCAGCCGCAGTCGACAAACGAAGGGGAGTTTGAGAGGAACTTACAGGCGGGCAACCTCTACGTAGGCCGCCTGCCGGTAAGGTCATTTCTATTATTGACCAGTGCCTTTGGCCGCCGCCTCCGCCTCGGCCATTTTTTTCGCCATCTCCGCCTTGAGCGCGTCAAGATTGAAGCTCGCGCCCCGCTGCATCGGCGGGTAATCGAGGAAGGTCTGGATTTCCTGGGCCATTAGCTGCTGGACGAACACGAAGCGCCAGAATTGATACTTGAACCAATCGAAGTATTGCTGCGCGCCGTCTTTCGTTCCATTGTTTGGCCAGCCTGTGCGCTCGAACGGATCCAGGCGCAGGTTAGTAATGTAAGGCACGTCCGGGTGGGTTTTTTCGCCCAACCAGCCAGCGGGCTGGTCTATGAAGCGGTACTTATAGTCGTCAATACGCACCGCACCGACCGTGCTTTCACCGAGGTAGAAAATTTCGTGACGCGAGGACGGCCCTTTGCCGGTGATGGCGGCCATTTGGTTGTAGCCATCCAAATGGTTCTTGTAAGTCCGGTCGCCGATCTGCTTGCCCTTCAGCAATTCTTCAGTGATGTTTGGATTACCGGCCGCGGCTACGAAGGTCGGCAGCCAGTCCAGGCCGGAGAAGATTCCGTTCTGCACCGAGTCCGCCGGCACATGGCCAGGCCAGCGAAGGATCGCGGGCACGCGGAAGCCGCCCTCAAGGACTGTCCCCTTGGACTGCGCGAACGGCGTCTGACCGCCATCGGGCCAGGTAAAGACTTCGGTGCCATTGTCGGTGGTGAAGACGACGATGGTGTTGTCGTCCACGCCCATGTCCTTGAGTTTCTTCATCACCAAACCGACGTCGTCATCGAGCTGGGCCATGCCGGCTTCCTCTTCCGACCAGCCATTCTCCGCGTTGCGCATTGCTTCATATTTCGGGGGCAGATGCGTGACGATGTGCATGCGCGTCGGGTTGATCCAGACGAAGAACGGCTTGCCATCCTTTTGGGCTTTGTCCATGAAATTAACGGCAAGGTCGCGAATCTCGTCGTCCACCGTTTCCATGCGCTTGGGATATAGCGGGCCGGCATCCTCGATCCTCTGCTTGCCGATCTTGCCCCAGCGCGGCATCTCCGTGGGATCATCCTTGTCGGTGGCCCAGCTATGAACCATGTTGCGCGGGCCAACGACATTCAACAGGTTCTGCGGATAGTTGGGATGTGCCGGGTCTTCCATCGCATCGAGGTGATACAAATAGCCGAAGAATTCATCGAAGCCGTGGACAGTCGGCAGGAACTCGTTCCTGTCTCCGAGGTGATTCTTGCCGAACTGGCCGGTGGCGTAGCCCATCGATTTCAGCACCGTCGCAATGGTCACCGCTTCAGCGGGTAGACCGATCGCCGCGCCAGCCTGGCCGACTGTAGTCATGCCGGTGCGGATCGGTAGCTCACCGGTGATGAAGTTCGCGCGACCAGCCGTGCAACTTGCCTCGGCATAGTAGTCCGTGAACAACATGCCTTCCTTGGCGATCTTGTCGAGGTTCGGCGTTCGGCCCGCCATCATGCCGCGGTGATAGGCGCCGATATTCCACATGCCAATGTCGTCGCCCATGATGACGACGATGTTGGGCTTCTGTTGTTGCTGTGCTGATGCCGGCACGCTTGCCACAGTCACGACGGCTAACAGCGCGAGCAGACCACATGAGGCGTGTCTGCGCATACTCGACATATTCATATTAGATTTTCTCCCGGTCGGCTGCCAATCCGGGCCGGCAACCCTCGCCCAAATAAACCGTCGCATTTCTGCGCTACGGTCCTTCAGCTAAGCAGGGCGCAAACGACGGCACAATGCCAACGTGATCACGAGTTCATGACACTTTAGAGAAGAAACTGTCGCTCACGGGTCTGCCTTTTTTTGCAGGCAGCGCAGCAGGCTGCTATCCGACCGCTTGATCAGCGTAGCCAATCTAAATTTCGATGAACTGCCGCTTCGCGGTCTTTCTGCTTTCGCCCGCGTGCTTACATGATGATGTCGGCTGTGGGCCGATTCTGTTAAACAAGTCTGGCAGCAAGCGAGCTGGATGGATTTGGGTCGGCGCCGGCGCCGGCAACATCTTGAAGGAAAACATGCTGCGCGCAGGCGTGAATTGGCGCTTCGGTATGTGAGACGGCCATCCTGAATTTTCTCCACTGCAAGATGATTTGGCGAAGGAGTTCTGTCATGCGGATGCTGCTCACTGTTGCGGCTGCCGTACTAGCAAATCGGACTTGAGGGCATCCTCATTTAGTAAGCATCGCGGATCGCGGATTAACGGGCGCACTGGGCGAAAGCGACAATGTCAGCCATCCGTTCCAGCCCGATGGTCGGTCATGCGCATCGAACTCATAATAGGCCTTCACGTTTACGTAGGCTTGCACCGATCCTAACGGAATGATGACGGCCATTTGCGGCCCAATGCCGATCACGCCAGATTCGAACGGGCACAATTGGGGAGCGCAACCTGTATCGGAGCTGATCTGCTCATAGAAGTAACCAACCGCTCCGACGAAAACCGTTTTAGACAGGAATTGCGACGCGCCCCAGTCCAAGTGCCAATCGACGCCGCTCTGGTAGTTCGTGCTCGGATTGATGAGGTTGTAGGTGAACCCGGTCACCGCAGAAAATTCGTGGCCGGTTTGCGGATTGAGGTAGGTGTAGCCGCCACCCGCGTCGACTGCGCCGTGACCGATGCCAAGGTTGGCAAGATTGGTCGAACTATAGTCCCCGACAGGAATATCCCCTGTACCATAGACCATCCAGTTGTTGACGCCGCTGTTCCAGCGGATCATGGCTTGTGGGTACAAATCTCCAAAGCCCGTCGTGGTTTGGCTGATACTGCCTTGCCTCATGATGGAGCCCAGTCCTGACGCCAATGTCAGGGTGCCGTCCAGTGCGGTGTTGTTGGTACCGACAATTCCCATCACCCCGACGGCCAATTGACCGCCCAACACCGGCGTCGCGAAGACATAGCTGGGATTGATGAGTCCAAGGTCGAGTTTTGCGTTCACATTGACGTTGAGATTGACGTTGACGGTTGGGTTGAATCTGCCGATCGTGATCTCACGCGAGGCTGCAACGGCAGCGCTTGCTCCCACGGAGTCGTAATAGTTGGTGACTATAAGAGACCAACCAGGCTGCTGAGGGACCGCCGCAAGGCTGCCGAACAGTCCCGGAAGCCAGAAGCTGACGCCGTTTTCATCGGCCAGTGCGCCGTTGGACGCTGACGTGACGGTAGCGCATGCAAGCGCCATTGCAATGAAGCGTGACAGACCAAATAACAAATTGCGCATTGCCCAGAGAACCGGTCCCATCATAGTCCCCGATTTTCATTGCCTTTGTCAGCTAGGCTAATCAGAGCGAGATTAGCCCCCGGTGGGAGACGCTACCATGGGGTGCGAAGCTGAATTTGGAGTGTTCAGCAAAAAAAGTTGAGGGACTGTGATTTGTCGGCCACGGCGTCCCCTTAGCTCTTTGAAGCGTCTATGTAGGAAACTACCGAACAGATGCAGTCGGGGTTCGAGCCGTGAAATGCCCGCCACAAATCGTAAAAAGCTCGTCATCTCTACATTTTCGCGCTAGGTTACTCCGCAGCATTGATGAAATGAACGCATCCGAGATCACAACTTGGCAGCTTAATAATCGTCGCGTCCGTTTGCCGGAAGGTATTGTCGGTTGCGGATGCGGAGACCGCGTCCTCTTTCTTGAGGGCTGCGGCGATCTAATACATCGAGAGCAAACAGGATCTGGCCGGCTTGGCGCCATAGGATTGCGTCATACCGGCTAAGCCGGTCGACCGGGTAGCTGGGCAGATTGGCCAGACGCAAAAAGCAACGTGCGAGGTCGATGGCGGGATCAACGGATTTCTTTGGCCGAGAACTGGGCTTATCTTCCGCTCCGTTTGTGATGCCGGGCGATGCTTGATCGGGGCGGGCATCGACAAAATCAGGCCGCCCCAACCTTGCAACGGTACTCTCCTGCGACTTTGGTTGAGTTTGGTAGCCCTGCCCGAACCCACTCAGACAGTCAACCTGGATTTCAAACAGGCCAGTTTCCATTGTCGTGGCGCGCCGCAGTCGCCACAGCAGACTGGCCAATCGCAACACCAGCTCCCGCTCCACGGCCGATTGAGCATCATAGTCAGCGATGATGGCCGCTTCGAACGCCGTGTAGTCTTCCGCATCCTCTAGCGCACCGATCACCGTTTCAGCGGTCAAGCCACGGCGGACCGCATTACAGCGGGAGCGCTGCTTACCTTTTCGATTGGCATCACGTCCACCATGCCCAGCGGCTCGTTGAGGATGCCCGGTTTAAGCTTCCCGGGCCAGGAAAAGATTGTCGGAACCCGCACGCCGCCTTCGTGCAGCGAGCCTTTGCCGCCGCGAAGATCGCCGTTCGATGCCGGAGTCTTGCCGCCAAGCTCTACGCCACCGCTTTCCTCCCGCTCTTCCGGTGACCGCGCCCCAGTTGCAAACAACGCGTTTGTGGCGCCGCCGTTATCGCTGCTGAAGATGATGAGCGTGTTGTCGAGCATGTTCTTCTGCTTCAGCGCAGCTACGATCCGCCCGACTTGAGTGTCCAGATCGGTGATCATGGCGGCATAGGTGTGTCGATGCACATCGCCAGCAGCATTTTTGTACGCGTCGATGTCCTCCTTGGGAGCTTGATAAGGCGCGTGCGGCGCGAGCGATGCGACATAGAGAAACAGTGGTTTGGACGCGTCGTGCGTCTTGATGATGTTGACGGCTTCGTTGCCGATCAGCGTCGTGAAGTAGCCGTCTTCTCTGAAGAACTTGCCGTCCCGCTGCCAATCGATGATGCCGCCCCGCTCTTTGGTGAAATAGTCCACCTCGCCGACCAGGTTGCCATAAAAGTGGTCGAAGCCGCGGTTCTTCGGCCAGTATTTCCTGTCCGCATGACCAAGGTGCCACTTGCCGACCATCGCTGTCTGGTAGCCGACGTCCTTTAGTGCCTGTGGCAACCTGCGCTCGTCCGTCGGTAGTCCGAAAGTGTGACTCGGAAATATGACAAGCGTTTGCAAGCCGTAGCGCATGGCATAGCGGCCAGTCATCAACTCCGCCCGCGCTGGCGTGCAAACCGGCATTCCGTAAAAGTCTTCCAGCCGCACGCCGCCGGCTGCGAGCTGATCGATATTCGGGGTTTTTATGTCGCTGCCGTGATAGCCGAGATCCGCGTTGCCGAGATCGTCGGCCAGGATGATGACGATGTTTGGCTTGTTGGCTTGCTGGGCTTGAGCTGCGTTGACGAGGCCGCTCACCGACAGGAGCGCCGCGGCAAGCAACATGCTGCAGCGGGGCAAGAAGTCGCGCCATTGCAGGCGACCGTTATGTTGCGGCGTCCCGCCTTGGGACCCGCAGTTCGCTCGATCCGCTCGATTGCCCCTCATGGCGTACGTCCTGTTCCTGCGAGTGCACCGAAGGCGCGTCCGACGCTATTTCGCGTCAGCCGCACCGGCTGCTGCTTCTTGGAGTTTCTTTACGTCCGCAGGCGTGAGCACCGGAGGTGCAACGGCGATCGACAGTTTGTCGATCTTGCCAGTGAACTTAAACGGAACCTGGTAGTCCTGGTCATCCACCGGCGTGCCGGTATCCGATCCGATGTCGAACGTCTCATCCCACGGCAAAACCAATGGTATGGTACGGTCCATCGTTTGGGTCGCGACCACTTTCCCATCGACCTTCAACGTTCCGGCGCCGGCACGACCGATGCCACTGAGGTTGTTGAATGCCAGAGTCGCGAAGCCGAGACCGTCGTATTTGAAGTCGTACTCGATGGTGTGCTTACCGGGCGTCAGCGCCTCGGTGCCTTCCCAGCGCACCCGCCTGAGGTCCAGCAGATTCCACAGAAAGACCGGTTTGCCTTTCAGCAGATACATGCCGTATCCGCCGAACCGCCCACCTTCGGTGACGATTATGCCTTCGGCGCCGGCCTGCGGCACCTCGATATCCGCCGTGATGGTATAGGACGTGTTGAGGACGTTGGGCGCCGTGCCATCCGGTATGCCAGTGACCGGCTCGCCCGAGTAGGTGAACACCTTGCGGCCAGCCACTAGTGAAGGACGCGGCACCACTAACCGCGTCGCGACCGATGCATCCAGCGGCAGCACCTGATATTTGGCGAACTCGCCAAACATCAGGTCTGTCATCTCCCGCACTTTGGCCGGATTGGCCGCGGCAACATCGCTGTATTGCGTCCAGTCATGCCGGACGTCGTACAGTTCGAACTTGTAAGCGGTGGCGGGATCCTCGATCGCTGTGCCGAGCAGCTGCCATGGCGGGCGAACAGGTACTGCGCTCAGCATCCATCCGTCGTTGTACAGTCCTTGGACGCCGAGCATCTCAAAGTACTGGGTGCGGTGTGGCGAAGGAGCGTCGGTATTGGCCTTGTCAAAAGCGTAGGCCATGCTGACGCCCTCGATGGGCTTCTGTGCAATGCCGTCAACCATCACCGGCACGGAAATGCCGGTGGCCTCCAGGATCGTCGGCACGACGTCGATCACATGATGGAACTGCCATCGAATACCACCTTTGTCGGTGATCCGTGCTGGCCATGAGATCGCCATGCCTTGGCGCGTACCGCCAAAGAACGATGGAACCTGCTTGGTCCATTTGTACGGCGTGTCAAACGCCCAGGCCCATGGCACCGCCATGTGGTTGTAGGTCTGGTCCGTCCCCCAGGCGTCGTAGAACTTCATCTGCGCGGCCACTGGCAGTTCGATGCCGTTGAACTGCAAAATTTCACTCGGGGTGCCGTTGGGCGAGCCTTCGGCTGAGGCGCCATTATCGCCGCTGATGTAAATGATCAACGTGTTGTCTAGCTTGCCCATGTCCTCGACCGCCTGGATCACGCGGCCGATCTCGTGGTCCGTGTAGGCGAGGTAGGCGGCGTAGACGTCCGCCTGACGGATATAGAGCTTCTTTTCTTCGTCGGTCAGCGTATCCCAGCGTTTCAACATGTCCGGCCAAGGGGTCAGCTTGGCATCCTGCGGGATCACGCCGAGTCTCTTCTGGTTGGCGAAGATCTGGTCGCGCAGATCGTTCCACCCCTTGTCAAAGAGATGCATGTCGCCGATTTTTTTGGTCCACTCGGGCGTCGGTTGGTGCGGAGCGTGGGTCCCACCCGGCACGTAGTACAGAAAGAACGACATTGACGGATCGATGTCGTTCAACTGGTTCAGCCAGTGAATGGCGTCATCCGCCATCGCGGTTGTTAGGTTCCAACCGGGACGACCGATATAGGGATAAGTTGCCGTGGTGTTGCGGAAGAGGTTGGGCTGCCACTGACTCGTATCACCGCCGACAAAGCCATAAAAATATTCGAAGCCCATTCCCGTCGGCCATTGGTTGAACGGCCCGGCTTGGCTCGCCTGATAAGTCGGCGTGTTGTGGTTCTTACCGAACCAGGATGTGCGGTAGCCGTTCTCCAGCAGGATGCGGCCAATGGTCGTGCTGTCCTTGCCGATGACGCTGTTATAGCCGGGATAACCGGACGCGGCCTCCGAGACGACGCCGAAGCCGACCGAGTGGTGATTGCGGCCAGTGATCAGCGCCGCCCGGGTCGGCGAGCAAAGCGCCGTCGAATGGAAGTTGGTGTAGCGCAGCCCATTCGCGGCAATGCGGTCCAGCGTCGGCGTCGGAATGACGCCGCCGAAAGTGGACGGCGCGGCGAAGCCCACATCGTCGGTCATGATCAGAAGAATATTGGGCGCGCCCTTCGGCGGCACGACGCGCGCCGGCCACGCCGGCTTCGACTGCGCGGCGTTGAGATTGATCTCGCCCTGGAACTTTTGCGGTGGCGGCGGCAGGTAGCGACCGTCGATTGTTGTTGTGGCGTTGGGCGAGCCCGGAGTGCCGGTCGTCTGTTGGGCCTGAGCTGTGATCGCCGTCAGCGCCAATAAGGCGCATCCTGACAGCAACCCGCGTCGAGCTGCTTCGACCATGAAACTCGGAAGCTTTCTCATGTCCTGTCTTTCTGTGGATTCCTGGTAATGCACCGGAAGCCCACATGGCTTGTGGAGGTGTCGACCGCCTCGGCATGGCGCGCAGCCGGGCGATAGCGGCGGCAATAGTTCGGAGCGCAGAGGTGCGAGCCGCCTTTAAGCACCTTGCGCGGAATCTTGATGTTCGGCAGACGGGGGTCGTAGCTGGTGGCCTCAAGTCCGCCGCGCGGATTTTCCGGAATGCAGCACGCCTTCGGCGCATCGGCTTCGTGCTTTTGCGAATAGTCCATTTCCAGACGTTGCCGATCATGTCGTGCAGGTCGTAGCCGTTCGGCGGGAATGCGGCGACCGGCGATGTGCGCTCGTAGCCGTCGGAGCGAAGATTCTGCCGCGGAAATTCGCCCTGCCAGGTGTTGGCCATATGCTTGCCGCCGGGCGTGAGCTCATCGCCCCAGGCAAACTCGGCGCCGTCGAGCCCGCCGCGCGCGACGAATTCCCATTCGGCCTCGGTCGGCAGCTCCTTGCCGACCCACGCGGCGTAAGCCAGCGCGTC
>Ga0187862_10007151_pt1 | contig 10009 bp, 9 predicted proteins | sample June2016WEW_10_1_FD_133003 | JGI IMG/M metagenome (GOLD analysis project Ga0187862, IMG submission 133003) | Peatland microbial communities from SPRUCE experiment site at the Marcell Experimental Forest, Minnesota, USA - June2016WEW_10_150 | ecosystem: Environmental > Terrestrial > Soil >... | reverse complement strand
CGGATGTGCGGTGCCCGGCAGCAAGGCAAATCCCAACAGCGTAATCGCAGAGAGACTGAAAACGCTACGCCAGTTCATTGTAGTAACTCCTCGCAGTCCGGATTCGCCTAACGGACACTATGGAATATCTGGGTGCGAGCAGAGCGGGCCTTACTCCGCCTTGATGTTGGCCACCCGGATCACCTTTCCCCACTTGTCGGTTTCGTCGGCAATGAGTTTGGCGAAGTCGGCGGGTGAGCCGGGAAGGAACAAGCCACCCAGGTCGGCAAACCGAGTCTTCATCTGTGAATCGGCAAAAGCTGCATTGATTTCTTTGTTCAGCCTGTCGATGATTTCAGCGGGCGTGTTCTTGGGCGCGCCGATGCCGTAGAAGCCGCTCGCATCGTAGCCCGGCACGAACTCCGCCACGCTCGGAACATCCGGCAAAGCATCCGTGCGCGACGCCGTGGTCACCGCCAGCGCCCGCAGCCTGCCGTCGCGGACATACCCGATCGCCGCTGAAATCGGAGCGAAATAGACCTGCACTTGGCCGCCGAGCAGATCGGTCAATACCGGTGGCGAGCCGCGATAGGCGACATGCGCCATGTCGACGCCGGTCATGAACTTGAACAGCTCACCTGCCATATGCGGCGACGTGCCGACGCCGGGCGACGCCATGTTGATCTTGCCCGGATTGGCCTTGGCATAGGCGATGAACTCAGGGACCGTTTTGGCCGGAAACGACGACACCACGACCATGACATTGGGATCGCGGCTGATGCCGCCGACCGGCGCGATGTCGCGGATGAAATTGTAATTCAGCTTGTCGTAGAGCGTCGCATTGACCGCGTTGGCAAGCGACGCCAGCAGCAGCGTCTGCCCGTCGGCCGTCGCCTGGACGACCGCCTCGGTGGCGATACCGCTGCTGCCGCCGACCCTGTTCTCGACGACGAACGGCTGGCCGAGCCGATCGGACAGCCATTGTGCCATCAGGCGCGCCAGAATGTCGGGCGCGCCGCCGGCGCCGAAGCCGACGAGCAGGCGCACCGGCCGCGACGGATAGGCTTGCGCGCAAGCGAACCGCGGCGCGAATGGAAGCGCGACGGCGCCCGCTGCGAGATGCAGAAATTCTCGACGGAGCAATTTCATAATGACCCTGCCAATCCCGGCTGAAGCCTGCCCGACGTAAGCTAAAGACTTACCCTGCCTTGATGCCGGCGTCGCGAATGACTTTGCCCCACTTTTCCGTTTCGTCGGTGATGAGCTTGCCGAAATCGGCCGCCGAACCGGTCAGCACCATGCAGCCCATGTCGGCGAGCCGCGCTTTGATCGCGGGATCGGCGAGGCCGGCATTGGTCTCCCGGTTGAGCGTTTCGATAATGTCGGCGGGGGTGCCGGCCGGCGCGGCGATGCCGAACCATGAGCTCGTCTCATAGCCCGGCACGAATTCGCTGATGCTGGGCAGGTCCGGCAAGATGTCCGAGCGTTTGAGCGTGGTCACCCCCAAGGGGCGTAGCTGGCCGGCGCGGATATGCTCAATCGATGCAATCGTGGTCGCGAACGCGACCGGGACCTGTCCGGCAATCAGATCGGCCATCGCCGGCCCGTCGCCGCGATAAGGCACATGCTGCAGATTGACGCCGGTCATGACGTTGAACAACTGGCCGGCTAAATGGCTCGGCGTCCCGATGCCGGCCGAGGCGTAGCTGAGTTTGTTATCCTTGGCGTAGGCGATCAGTTCCGGAATTGTCTTCACCGGCAGCGACGGATGGACCTCGGCGACGTTGGGCAGGCGCACCACACCGGCGACCGGCGCCGTATCGCGAAGAAAATCGAAATTGAGATGCTCGTAGAGCGCGGCATTGGCCGCCACGGCGGGTGGCACCATGAGCAGCGTGTAGCCGTCGAGCGCCGCCTTCACCACGGTTTCGGCGCCGATATTGCCGCCCGCCCCCGGCCGGTTCTCGATGACGAATTGCTGGCCGAGCCGTTGCGACAGCCATTGGCCCATCAGGCGCGCGAGAATGTCGGTGGTGCTGCCGGCGGCGAAGCCGACGATCAGGCGTACCGGATGTGATGGATAATCGGCGGCGCAGGCGATACGCGAAATAGCGGGCAGCGCGGCGGCGCTGGCGGCGAGGTGCAGAAATTTTCGACGGTGAAATGTCATGGCTCATTCCGCCTTGATGCCGGCATCGCGGATGACTTTGCCCCATTTCTCGGTTTCGTCGGCGATCAGCTTGCCGAAGTCCGCCGGCGAGCCGGTGAGCGCCATGCCGCCCATGTCGTCGAGCCGCGCCTTGATCGTCGGATCGGCAAGGCCGGCATTGGTCTCGCGGTTGATGAGCGCGACGATGTCGGCGGGCGTTCCTTTCGGCGCAGCGATGCCGAACCACGAGCTCGCCTCGAAGCCCGGAACGGTTTCCGCCACGGTCGGAACGCCCGGCAGCGCATCCGAACGCTTGAGCGTGGTCACCGCGAGCGCACGCAACTGGCCGGCGCGGATATGTCCGATCGACGCCGTCATGGTCGCGAACCCGACCTGGACTTGGCCGGCGATGAGATCGACCATGGCCGGCCCGTCGCCGCGATAAGGGACGTGTTGCAAGTTGGCGCCGGTCATGGCGTTGAACAATTGTCCGGCCAGATGGCTCGCGGTGCCGATGCCGGCCGACTCGAAGCTGAGCTTGCCCGGATTGGCTTTGGCGTAGGCGATCAGTTCGGGGATCGTTTTGACCGGTAGCGAAGGATTGACCTCGGCGACGTTGGGCACGCGCACCACGCCGGCGACCGCCGTCGCGTCGCGGAGAAAAACGAAATTCAGATGCGGATAGAGCGCGGCATTGGCCGCGACCGCGGGCGGCACCATGTAGAGCGTGTAGCCGTCGGGCGTCGACTTGATCATCTCCTCAGCGGCGATATTGCCGCCGGCGCCCGGCCGATTCTCGACCACGAATTGCTGGCCGAGCTGTTGCGACAGCCATTGCCCGATCAGGCGGCCGAGAATGTCGGTCGTGCTGCCGGCGGCAAAGCCGACCAGGACGCGCACCGGATGCGACGGATAAGTGTCGGCTCGCGCGATCCGCGAGATCGCCGGCAGGGCAGCGGCGCCGGCGGCGAGGTGCAGGAATTTGCGGCGGGGCAATGTCATGGCGTGGTCCTCCTGGGCCAAAGCTGCCGAACTTCAACGTCCTCCGACTGCAATCACCAGGTTTCCCAAGGCATCGACCTCCATCGCGTCGCCCGGCATCAGCACCGTGGTCGAGGCGTATTCTTCGATCAAGGCCGGTCCCTTGATCTTATTCCCGGCGAGGAGTGCGTCGCGGCGAAAGGTCGGCGTCAAATGGAAGCGCCCGCCATAATAGACGTTGCGCTTGCCATTGGCTGCGGCCTTCGCCGGCGTCTTTTGGCCGCGCGCGATCTTGCGCTGCGGCGGCTTGCGCATCAGCCCGGTCACGGTCGAACGCAGGCTGACGATCTCGGCGCGTTCGGCCGGCGCGGACGTGCCGTAGCGCTGCGCGTGCATGGCGTCGAAATGGCGCTTGATCGCGTTGCGGTCCTTGCGCGCGAATACCGCCATCGGCAGGTCGACGGTGACCGCGTGCTCCTGGCCGACATAGCGCATGTCGGCCGCGCGCTTGACCGCGATCTGCTGCGGCTTGACCGAGGTGCCGGCGATGGCGTCGCGGCCTTGTTGCTCCAGCGCGCGATAGACTTTTTCAATCACATCGAATTTGGCGTCTTCCAGCGGCGTGAACCAGGTGCGCACGAAATCGTAGCGCAGATCGGAGAACAGCATGCCGAAGGCCGAAAAAACGCCAGGCGCGAACGGCACGATGACTTTGCCCATGCCGATCTCGCGCGCCACCTCGACGGCGTGCAGGGGACCGGCGCCGCCATAGGCGAACAGCACGAAATCGCCGGCATCGAAACCGCGCTCGGTGGTGACGCCCTTCACCGCATAGGACATCGCCGTGGCGGCAATGCGCAAGATTCCGTCGGCGGCTTCGACCGCGCTCATGCCGAGCGGATCGCCGATCTTTTCTTGCAGCGCGCGCTCGGCGGCGACGACGTCGAGCTTCATCTCGCCGCCCAGAAAGCGCTCGGCGCCAAGCCGGCCAAGCATCAGGTTGGCGTCGGTCACGGTCGGCTCGGTGCCGCCGAGGCCGTAACAGGCCGGACCGGGCGAAGCGCCCGCGCTCTGCGGGCCGAGGCGGAGCGCGCCGTCGTCGACGCGAGCGATCGAGCCGCCGCCGGCAGAGACCTCGAAAATGTCCATCATGGCGATCTGCACCGGCAGCGCCTTCTCGTAGCCGCCGATCAGCGCCGCGCCGGTGGTCAAAGCCTCGCCGTGATAAATAACGCCGGCCTTCGCCGTGGTGCCGCCCATGTCGAAGGCGATGGCATTGTCGATTTTCAGCGCGCGGCACAGCGCCTGGGTGCCGATGACGCCGGCGGCCGGCCCGGATTCCAGCATGCGCACGCACTGGTCTTGGGCTTGCTCCGCCTCGTAAAGGCCGCCGGTCGATTGCACCACCAGGAACGAGCCGGCGAAACCGGCCTTGCGCATATGGGCATCGATCTCGCCGATATAGCGGCGCACTTTTGGGCCGATATAGGCGTTGGCCGCCACCGTCGCGCAGCGCTCGAACTCGCGATATTCCTGCGACAGTTCGTGAGAAGCCGAGACGAACAGCGCCGGGTGATTTTTTTCCAGGATCGCTTTCGCCCGCCGTTCGTGATCGGCATTGGCGTAACAATTGAGGAAGAGAATCGCGGCGGCTTCGATGCCGAGCCGTTCGAACTCCTTGCCGAGCGCAGCGATCTCGTCGTCGTCGAGCGGCTTGTCGATTTCGCCGTCGGCCAGCATGCGCTCGTGCACTTCGAAGCGCAGCGCCCGCTCGATCAGCGGCACATGTTTCTGGAAGAACAGATTGTAAGCGTCCGGCCGGTTGATGCGGCCGATCTCGTAGATATCGCGAAAGCCTTCGGTGATCAGCAGTGCGGTCTTGGCACCGGTGCGCTCAAGCATCGTATTGATGACGATGGTCGAGCCGTGCAGGAACAGCCCGGCGGAGCGATAGTCGCTGCCGGCCTTGGCGACACCTGCGCTGATCCCTTCGACCAGATGCGCCGGCGTCGACAGCGCCTTGCCGAAGGTGAGCTTGCCGGACTTTTCGTCGAACACCGCGATATCGGTAAAGGTGCCACCGATATCCGCCGCCAGCCGCAATCGCCCCTGCGCCATTCCAAAATGCCTCATGCGTCCAGCACGACGTATTCGTCTTCGACGCTGACGGCAAACGTCTCGGCCACATAGGGGCCCTCGACCAATGCCGCGCCGGGCGCCACCGACACCGAAAATTGCCGCGCCCGGATGCGCGATGGATCGCACCAGGATTTGCCGGTGCGCACGTCGAACTCCCAGCCGTGCCATGGGCAGCGGATGATCTCGCCCTGGCGCGAATAGCGGTATTCGCCGGGCTCTTTGGCTTCGACCAGGCCGGTCAAGCGGCCTTCGCACAGGCTGCCGCCCTGATGCGGGCAGCGGTTGGCGAGCGCGAAGAACTCGCCCTTGATGTTGAACACCGCGATCTGGCGGCCTTTTATGTCGACAAGCTTGCGGGTGCCGGCCGGAAACTCGCGCAAGCTCGCGATCACGTGTTTCGCCATGGTTCAGGCTGCCTGCTCTGCGAGACGGCTGTAGGTCGCAAGCGCATTGTCGCGCCGGATCTTGCCGTGCAGCTTTTGCGGAATGCCCGCCGGCATGATGGCGTCGCCGTCGAACTGCCAGTGCGGAAAGTCGGACGCGAACAGCAGCATGTCGTCGGACTGCATGTGCTCGATCAGTTTTGCCACCGCCGCCGGATCGTCCGGACCGTCGAACGGCTGAATGGTGAGCCGCACGTGATCGCGCACGATCTCGGCCGGCGAGCGGTCGATCCACGGCACTTCGAGCCGCACGCCGCGCCAGAATTTCGACAGCCGCCACAAAAACGCCGGTAGCCAGGTGACGCCGGATTCCAACAGCACCACTTTGAGCTTCGGATATTTCACGAACACGCCTTCGCAAACGAGGCTCGCCAACTGCGACTGAAAGCCTTGCGACTGCGCCGCGTAATCCTCGACATACCAGGACGGCCAGCCGAGCGAGGTCACCGGATGCCGGTAGCTCGAGCCGGCATGGATGCCGAGCGGCAGGCCGTGGCGCTCGGCGGCTTCATAGACCGGCCAATATTGGCGGCGGCCGAGCGGCATTTCGCCCATGCACAGTACCAGCACCTGCACGAAGCGCTGGTCGGCGGCGCAGCGCTCGATCTCGGCGACGGCGAATTCGGTGTTCTGCATCGGCACCACGATCGAAGCGCGCAGCCGCGGATCGCGGTCGAGCCATTCCTTGGCGACCCAGTCGTTGATCGCCTTGGCGAACGCCGCCGCCATGTCCTCGCTGTACAGAAGCTGCACGCCATAGAGGCAATGGCAGATGGCGATGTCGATGTTCCAACGGTCGAGTGCGTGCGTGCGCAGCGCGTCCAATGTATTGGCCGGCGCGCCACCCTTGCCGCGCCAATCCGGCCGCGCCGTGAGCGGCGCATTCGGCGGATAGCTGATCGATTCCAGCGAATTCATGCCGCGGTCGACCACGCTGTCGCGCCAATATTCGTCGAGATGCGGCAACAGCGCCTGCATGCTCGGCACATTGACGTGCACGTCGCAATCGATTGTCGACCATGACGCGGTCACGGCGTCTCCTCGGGCATTTGGCGTATTATCGGCACCGGCGGGGCGGGCGCGTCAAGGCGACTGCAGCGGACCCGGCAAGGCGCGCTCGGCTTCCGCCTCGAGCTGCGCCTCATGGCCGCGCACGAAATGGGCGGCGATGACCAGGACGATGACGGTGGCAATGACGAGGACGATCACGCCCCAGCCGGCGAGGCGCTCGACTTGCCGGCCCAGCGTATAGGCGGCGGTGCCGAAGAACATCGCCCAGACGGAAGCGCCGAAGACATTCGCCAACAGGAATTGCGGCCACGGCATGCGATTGGCGCCGGCCATGACGCCGGCGACCGTGCGCAGGACCGGGACGAACTGAGCGACGATGACGATCTTGCCGCCATGGCGCAGGAACAGATATTGGCCAAGCTTGATCCGCGCCTCATTGATCCAGATGTAGCAGCCGTAGCGCAGCAGCAGCCAATAGCCGAAGTAGCGGCCGATCAGATAGCCGAGGGTGCGGCCGATGATCGAGGCGCCCGCCGCCGTCAGGATCACCGCCACGATATTGAACTCGTGCTTGGTGCCGGAAATGACCGAGGCGATGATCAGCGCCGTCTCGCCCGGCACCGGAAAGCCTATGCCTTCCAGGCCGATGGTGCCGGCGACCACGAGCAGGCCGTAGGCATGAATGAGATGGGCGATGAATGGCATGAAGGCTGTGTGTTTACCCGGGCACCGCTCACTTATACTTATTCGCTAGGAAAGAGAACTCCTTGACTTGCCATCTTAGTCTCGCGCAGGCGTGGCTGGGTTTGCTTAAAACGCGGGTGCGACGCCATGTATAAGGACTTGCGCGAATTCATCGCTGCCGTCGATAAGCTCGGTGCCTTGCGGCACATCGAAGGCGCCGACCCGCGGTTTGAGATCGGCGGTATCACCGAGGTCGCGGCCGGCCTGCCTGACTGTCCGGCGCTGCTGTTCGACAACATCAAAGGCCACCAACGCGGCTTTCGCGTCTTCACCAATGCCACCACCAATGTGCAGCGCGCGGCGCTGGCGCTCGGGCTTGACCCGACGCTGCGGCCGCTCGACGCGCTGAAAGCCTGGATGGAGAAGCGCAGGATTTTGCAGCCGCAGCCGCCGGTCACCGTCAAAACCGCCGCGTTCCTCGACAACACGATGACCGGCCGCGACGTCGATATCGCGCGCTTCCCGGCGCCGATCTGGCACCGCCACGACGGCGGGCCGTTCACCGGCTCGGGCTCGCTCGTCATCATGCGCGATCCCGACTCTGGCTGGATCAATGCCTCGATCTATCGCGTCCAGGTGCACGGGCCAAACAAAGTCACGGTGCAGTTCGATCACGGCGGCCGCCACGGCGCCATCATCGCCAAAAAATATTGGGACCGCGGCGAGAGCTGCCCCGTGGCCATCGTGCACGGCGAGGATCCGGCATTGTTCATCGCCGGCTTCGAATATTTGCCCGACGGCCGCTCGGAATACGAGTTCGCCGGCTCGATCAAAGGCGCACCGATCGAAGTATTCGCCGGCCCGCAGACTGGTCTGCCGCTTCCCGCCCTGGCGGAAATCATTTTCGAAGGCCGCTTGCTGCCGATGAGCGAAGCGACGCTGCCCGAGGGACCGTTCGGCGAATTCACCGGCTATTACGCCGCCGCGGCGCGGCCGGGGCCGGTGATGGAGGTGAGCGCCATCCATCACCGCAACGATCCGATCCTGCTCGGCTCGCCGCCGATGAAACCGCCGCGCTTTCATTTTGGCCTGCCATTCCGCGCCGCCACCATCTGGAGCAATCTCGAAGCCGCCGGTGTTAGTGACGTGGTCGGCGCCTGGCAGCATGTTTCGCAGCTCATGACCGTGGTGGCGCTGCGGCAGCGCTACGACGGCCACGCCAAGCGCGCGGCGCTGGTCGCAGCGGCACACAGCTACATGGCGCGCATCATCGTCGTGGTCGACGACGACATCGATCCATCGAACCTCGCCGACGTGATGTGGGCGGTCGCCACCCGCTGCGAACCGGCCGAAGGCATCGACATCGTGCGCAACGCCTGGAGCTCGGCGCTCGATCCGCGCATTGCGCCGGACGACAAGCAGCGAGGCGTCACCTCACACTCCAAGGCAATCATCGACGCCTGCCGGCCGTTTGCCTGGCGCGACAAATTTCCACCGACCTCGGCGTTGTCACCCGATGAGACGCGGGAGATAGAGGCGAAATGGGGGAAGCTTTTGTAGAATCGAGCCCAAAGGACGACGCATCAGGTTATGATTTTCACCGCCTATCTCGACGAAAGCGGTACTCACGCGGGAGCGTCTGTATCCGCATTAGCAGGTTTCGTAGGGCACGCACGCCAGTGGCGCAAATTTGAAAAACGCGTTGGCAGACTATTTGCGCGATTTCACGTGAATATTTTTCACGCTATCGATGTTCGGCGCGGAGACGACGATTTCGAAGGATGGACCGTAGATAAAAAAATCGATTTTTACGACGAGTTCCAACACATCATCAATGACACGCTTGAAAGTGGCGTGGTCGCCTTCCTCGAAGAAGACGATTACAAATATTACCGGAATTTGTATTGGCCAAAAAAGACGCGACCTGATTCAAAATACACCCTTATGTTTCGAGGCTGCCTAGCCCATATTGTTGATGTTATCGGGCATATTCCAGATACTATTGAGCCGCACCTTTATGTTGTTTTGGAAGATGGTCACAAGAACGCGCAAGATGTGGTGCGTAACTATGATTGCGTGCGCGGCCGACTCGGCAATACGGGACGAGCATTGTCTGGGCTGTCTTTCGACAACAAAAAGAGCTGCTTGCCGCTCGCCGCAGCTGATCTATTTGCCTATTCGGCATGGGGTAACAGAGTGGGTCAAAAGCCGATTGGGGTCCCCAAGAAGCCTCCCAAGTCAGAGGCCTCTTATCGGGGCAATATGTTCTGGGTCGGCCTGAATAGAGACAGCTTAGACAGTCTGCACGAGCAGGCAATCGACATTGCCAACGGTCGCGATTCTTCGGTTCCTTACGTTTTGCGGAGACAGCCCTCATAAAAGATCGTGTGAATTTTTCTCCCTTCGACCGACATTTCGCTCACTCCACCGCGTTGGCCGAATTCAAGCTGTCGATCAGCGAGGAACGGTACAAAAACTTCTTGTGCAATGTGACGTCCTCTGATGTACGCCGCAGCTCGTCCAGATGCTGCCAGCGCACCTTCGGGTCTTTCTCTTCCAAAGCCTTCTTGTTGGCGATGGTCTGCGCCTGGACGTAATCGACCTGGGCCTTGCGGCGCTGGCG
>Ga0187862_10007149_pt1 | contig 10013 bp, 16 predicted proteins | sample June2016WEW_10_1_FD_133003 | JGI IMG/M metagenome (GOLD analysis project Ga0187862, IMG submission 133003) | Peatland microbial communities from SPRUCE experiment site at the Marcell Experimental Forest, Minnesota, USA - June2016WEW_10_150 | ecosystem: Environmental > Terrestrial > Soil >... | reverse complement strand
CGCGCGGCCTTCAATCTTCTCTCGCGCTGCGCTCGCGAGAAAGGCCGAACGCGTGAGCCCATGCGCCTTTGCTGCCTCATCGATAGCATCGAGGAGACCGGCATCGAGCGACAAATTAGCCCGTACCGGTCGGCCGGCGTCAAGCAGCAGCGGCACTATGGCAAGGGCGGCGCCCTCCGTTAGTGCTGCGGCAATCTCGGCATCGGCGCGTAGCGCCTCAATCGAGCGCGGAGTTGGTAAAGCCTCGCCATCATCGATCGCATCTTCGATCCACAATCGCACCGCCTCGACGGCTTTACGCAGAGCTTCGTCCGTTGTCGAGCCGGCCGAGGTACAGCCGGGCAAATCGGGTACCACCACGCCATAGGCGCCAGCCTTGCCGTCCACCAGAGCGATGTAACGCATGATATGCTCCCCTTAGACCCGCCAACTGGCGACCTTGGCGATCGCACGCGCTACGCCAAGTGATAGCGTACGATGACGTGGCACGATGATGCGGCCAGGCCTTGCGGGATGCTTATAAACATCATGGTCGCCACCGTGGCGGCCGACCCAACCGTCGCGCTCAAGCCGCGCAACCACCTTGGTCCTACTGGTTTCCGGCGGCGGCATGGCACTTCGGCTAAATATAGGCGCATGGGAACATTCTGTCTACTCCCAATGCGCAATTAATTGCGCAATAAACCGCCGTGTCAGTTGCGTGGTCCTGACCGCATTATCCGCGGGGGCGTCCATTCGAGCCGCAGCTTGGCATTTGGACTTCCAGGCGTCTTCGGCCGGTGCGCACTTGGCGTCGCACCTCTCGTTTCCTCTCGGTCCATTTTTGTTTCTGCCAGATACTAGTGCGTCGGCGGTGCCGCCCCATTTGTGCAAATCTAGACTAGTGTGGCACCTTCGGCCACTCGGCAGATCACTCTGATCCGCGGACACTGGTCAACTTCAACCTCTTGCTTTTTTTCGCAATGCGGTCTGTGTGCATTGCAATAGAATGCAGGGCTTCAATATTAAATCCGCCAGCTTTTTCTGCCTATTTCCAATTGATCTGATGCACGTAGGAAAATTTTAGGGCGCCGCGCGTAACATTATGCCGAGTTGTTCAGTCAAGTGCAGCCAAGTGCATGAGAATATTCGTGGTTGAGTCTCTTCGACCGAGAACCAAATACGTGGTAGGGCCGGATGGCAGCCCATTGACGATTGCTGATTTGCCGACGCCGGGAACGAAACGCTGGGTCATCCGCCGCAAGGCCGAGGTGGTCGCGGCCGTGCGTGGTGGCCTACTCTCTCTGGAGGAAGCCTGCAGCCGCTACACGCTCACGTCGATGAATTCCTCTCCTGGCAATACTCGATCGATCAATACGGCCTCGCGGGCCTACGCTCCACACGCACCCAGCAATATCGGCCAAAATGAAGTTTCGGCAAATGTAGCACTTGGCTCGCTTGTTTGGCTGTACTGGTTTACTGACAAATTTAACAACGCATCTCGTCTGGATTCCCGCTTGCGCGGGAATGAGCGGAACAAGCTTTAGGATCGCCTCGCGCGTTCGGGGCGCAGCCATGCGCTGACCGCCATCAATCCTCGCCGACGCCGAATTCGCAGCCTGGCGCGGAATAATGATAGCGGGCAACGCCGAAACGGTCGTACTCGACGACGGGCCGGCAACGGGCCAGCCACCTGCGATCGCGCGCCATGACGCGCGCCTTTTCCGCCTCGCCGAGTGGTTCGGGCACTAGCCTGACATGGGGATCGCCCGCCGGACCCCATCGCGTTACACAGTTGAAGCCGTTCCACATGCCGACGCAGCTCGTGTTGCTGACGCCCCCGGCATAAGCCGACGTCCAGGTCATGACCGACAGCATGATCGCAGCGCCGACATGTGCGGCCGACCCCCGATGCCGAAGGCGCTCCGGCACAGCGACTGGTTAACACCGCTCTCTCGCTGCGTGCGCGTCCCGATTGGGTTTAACGCCGAAAACCCTCCGCCGGCCGGCGCCCGGATGAGGGAGTTCACGACGACGGCGTTCGTTCCCGCTCGGACGTGATCCATCGACGTTCTGCGCTCGCGCCAAAAGACCACCGTGCCGCGCAAGCGAGCGGGGCCCGCTCATCGGTGCGGGCCTGCTCTTATTCGAATTGCTTAAGGGTCTCAGTCGCGGAGACGGCCTACAACCACAATGACCCTGGCTGCATATCATTGTGGCACCGTCACAGGGTGGCGCAGCGTGGTCCGCGCGAACTTTTGTGCCGTCATAGGCCTCGCGAACAGAAAGCCCTGCACCAGATCAAAACCCATCTCACGCACGGTGAGAAAGTCGGCTAGGGTCTCCACGCCCTCGGCGACGGTGCGTACGCCGTAGCCATCGGCGAGATCGATGATCCAGCGGCACGCTGTTTGTTTCAACCGGTCATCCGCGCAGCCGGCAACCAAGGCTCGATCGACCTTGATTTCGACGAAAGGAAAGTCGTGAAGTCCGACGATCGACGACCACTCCATCCCAAGATCGTCGATCGAGATGGCGATGTTGTGGAACCGAAGCCGTTTGGCGACATCTTTCACCAGCTCCAGGTTAGCAATGACGTCGGTGCCGTTGATCTCGATGATCAGCCCTTCGAAGGCCGGGTGATCCGGCAATTGCTTCCACAGACGCTTGACTGATTTCGAGTCCTTAAAAAAGGTTGCTGGCAGATTGATTGCGACCTCAACAGGACCGTGCTGGTCAAGGAAATAGCGCCAATCCTCCACCGCCCGGCGAATCACAAACTCCGACAGCGCACGGAAGTGGGGATCACTGTCATCTGGAATGAAATTTGCCGGCGAGACGATTCCCCAGGTCGGATGGCGCATGCGGATCAGCGCCTCGGCGCCCCGCATGACGAGTGCGCGCGTGTGAATCTTGGGCTGATACCATAATTCGAGCCAATCGAAGTGGAGCGCTTCGGCTACGTCGACCGTAGGGTTCGGCGGCGCTTCGGCGGGCAGGAGCGTGGCGACACTGTTGTGCAAGCCCTCGGTGTCAAAAGGCGTGGCGAGCGTGGGCAGCATCGCAATGCCGAGTTGCTCGCCGAGCTCTCGGACGGCCGTCACCACCGAGGAGTCGCGGGGGCCGAGCAGGAGGACGTTGCCGTCGAATGCTCTTGCTGCGAGTTCCTTCAGCATCGCAGCAGCCTCGATCCCGCCTGCCGACAACCCCACGACAAAGAGGTCGGGCAGCTGCGAATTAAGCACTGTGCTCAACTCGCCGACTTGCGTGCACTCGCAGGTGATGAAGCCGAGTTCTTCCAGAGCCTCTCCGACAAACTTTCGAATGTGCTGCTTGCCATCGGCGACGCAAACGCAGGGCATGACTTTTCGCCGACCGAACGTAGCCGACTTGATCGCCTCTTCGGGTCTTTGATTTTCCAAGGTGCCCTCCACCATTGAGGAGGTCTGCACGTTGGCTCTCAACAATCCGGAAACTATGGCGTTCCCGACGAACGGGCGGCGAGTTTGGGATTAGTCTTAAACCAGACATTCAGAATTAATTCCGAATGACCAATAATGCAAAAAAGCCGCTCTATCACTTTACGGCCCGTCGCTGACGTTGCGCGTCGTGATCGCGGTGGCCTTCGGCCATCATCGACCACCTCTGCGCGCGCTGCCACCACGAAATCAGGTCGGGAACGAAGGGATGGTCACGCCGCGTCGAACAATGGGATAAACCGCTCGCCGACGCCCGCGCGCCAGCCCCTTGACCCGTTCACAAAACGCAAACATTATCCAACCCGACCCGCGGGACACCGGACCCGGTAGCCGACATCAGATCGGAACCGTAGCCGGCTTCAAATCGGAACGGGTGGCCGGCTTGAGATTGGAATGCATGGCCGGCTTCGTCGGTATCCGCAGTTCTCGGCCCGCTGCAAAGCAAAGCCCGATCCTGGACAACCTCTCCACGCTCTTGGCCAGCGGCAGCGAAGGTGCCAGCGAAGCTTGGCTACCAATGCAAAATTGGCTTCTGCGCTTGAGGCGCAATGGAACGGCTGTCCTCCTCATCCATCATCCATCATGCGGGCGTCAACGGAAGGCAACGCGGGACGAGCCGCAGGCAAGACGCCCTCGATACGGTTATCGCCTTGCGCCGTCCCGCCGATTACTGCCCCTTGCAGGGCGCTCGATTTGAGGTTCACTTCGAGAAACTTCGGCAGTTGGCCGGGGCGGGGGCCGCGCCCTTCGAGGCGTTCGTTGTGTCCTTCGATGCCGAATCTGGCGGATACGGCATTCGTTGGCTCGCCCAGGACCTGAAGCCGCCTGTCCTTCACCAGGCGGCTGCTCTTTTCCAGGCTGGCATGAACGTGCGGAGATCGTGGATAACTTCGATGGCGACACGTACCGGGCCGTCTATACCGTGCGCTTTGCCAGGGTGGTCTATGTGCTGCACACCTTCCAGAAGAAATCCAAGCGCGGCGTCGCCACGCCGAAGGCGGAACTGGACTTAATCGAGCTACGGCTAAAGCGAGCGAGAGAGGATTACGAGCAATGGTTAAGAAGCGAGAAGCCGACATCCCGGTGACGGCGAGCAGCGGCAACGTGTTTGCCGACATGCACTTTGCCGAGCCCGAGGAGGAGCTGACCAAGGCGCAGCTGGCGAGCCATATCCGGCAGGTCATTAAGCGAAACCGGCTTACCCAGATGGCCGCTGGGACGCTCATGGGCATCGATCAGCCGAAGGTCTCCGCCTTGCTCAATGGACGGCTCGCAAACTTCTCCAGCGAGCGGCTGATGCGCCTGCTGACCGCGCTCGGCCAGGATGTGGAAATCATGGTCAAGGCGAAACCCCGCAATCGCGCGCATGGACGCATCAAGGTCATTGGTGAAGCGCATGCGTGAAGCGGTTGCTTCGTCTGCTGGCACCGGCACGTGCGTGATAAAAGGCGATCTGCGCCGGGATTTTCAGCGCCGGACAACCTACGATCTGGTCGGTCTTCAATTCGCCACGACGTTTTACTCCCCCCGCCTCACTGATCCTTCGGTAGCGCTTGCTGCAACGCCGTCGCGTAGGCATTGCGCGCCGTCTGGCAAATTTTCAGCTGGACCTGCAGCCGGTGAATTTCCTGGTCGACCAGGTTGATGTTCATCGCCTGCTGGCGCGCTTCTCCGCTCAATTTGTCCAAGTCGAAGTCCCGAGCGTCAATGGTGACATGGGCCATCTGCTCGCTCCGACCAGCTCATCGAAACTGGATTGTATCGCCGCCCGGCATCTCAAAGAGGCTTTCGGACAATGTCGGCGCAGGCGGCGGTCGCAACTGCGCCTGCAACCGCGCAAGATGCTCGAACATGCCAAGTTGGCCCATCGATAACATCTGCGCGTAGGCGATTGGCAATGCTCCTGGTGTCTTGCGTAATTCAAGGAACACATCATCGGCCAGTGCATTGAGCGCAACTTCGCCGATGCGATACAGACCCGTAATGGCCCGCTCACTCTGCTCCGCCTTGAGTTTTATCGGCCAGGCCTGAATGACCCCGGCTTCCGCCAAGGCTGCTACCGCCACATCGGTCGTCCGGCGCTGCGCTGTCAAGCCCCGCGCCCTTAGCACGGCGCTACCTGGCGTTGGGGAAAGGTGGAGTGCTGGTTTTCTCAATCTTTGTTGTTAATAGCCTTGGATTGCTAGCGTTGCCGCAGCCCGATGTTGCCACACCCAACCCCAATGTACTGGTGTCGATCGAAGCCCAAGCCAATCAGGCCGGGGCGTCCACGCCTACGGTTTGTCCGCGGCGGTAGAATTTCGAGTTTGGGCGACGGTCACGGGCGCTACGGGTACGTCCGGCGCCTATTTACGTTGCCACGGAAATCTTGACGTCTGGATTTTCCGTGGGCATATTAATTATGTGAGGATTACCTTCGACCCAGCCAAGCGAGATAAGACGCTGGCGGGGATTAGATTTTGCCGAAGCCGCGACGGTGTTTGCAGGAGTGACGCTCACGCTGCAGGACGATCGGCGGAACTACGGCGAGCCAAGGTTCCAAAGCTACGGCCTGCTCCGCCAACGTCTGGTCATGGTGGCCTGGACGCCGCGTGGCGCGGATCGCCACGTGATTTCGATGAGGAAATGCAATGCCCGAGAAAAAGCGCGTTTCGAAGCGCGTCTGGGCTGACCCGGACGACGCGCCGCAATGGACCAAAGATCAGTTTGATCGCGCCGAATTCGCGGTCGGAGGCAAAGTGGTGCGTCCGGCGCAAGGCACGCTGACGCGCGCGCGCGGACGACCTAAGAAGATCGATGCGAAAGTCCATATTCATATCCGCCTCTCGCCTACCGTGCTCGATCATTTTCGAGCTAGCGGGCCGGGCTGGCAGACGCGCATCGACGAGATACTTCGTAAATGGGTCGATAGACGGCGTAAGGAGTCGTGGCAACCCACGAAACGTATCCGAAAAGCCTCGTGAATTACCAACAAGCGCTTTGCTTGGCCGACGTGAGCGCGGCGGGGGCGTGCATCATCTATTAAGTCGTGACCCGCCGAGGCATGCTGTGCCTGATCGACGTAGGAGGACCTGACGGATGCCGAGAGAGGGCGACCGTTAGTCTGGGCCTGCTGCCCATCCTCGCCCTTCGCTGGGAAACTATCCCCGGCGGAAAATATGGAAGAGACGGCGGCACCCTGCCCATCCCCCTCCTAAACCGATTTTGACCGTGGAACCCCTATCAGCCGCAGAAAATTTGCCGCTGCGCAAAACTACTCTTTGCCATGAGCAACCGCGCCAACTGGAAGCGGTATAGCGAGAGAATGACAGTTCAGTCACGATCGAATGATAATTGGCCGGATCATTCTTCTTCCGCTGGGAGAAAGCGGGATGAGCAATCGGCGGATCGGTCATGCGGGCGACGGAGGCGGCCAGGACCGGAGTCGAATAGGTGCCGAGGAGCTATTTCGATTCGGCCAAGGCCGCCCGGCTCAGGTAGTCCCCAAAAATGCACCGAGCACGACGCTAAACTCCGCAATTCAGGCCGCCTTGACGTGAGTCAAACGTCCCCGGCGATGAAACGATTGGCGAGATAGTCAGTGCAAGGGCGACGGTTTTTGCGGGCGAGGAACCGGGATAGGCACTGAGGGTAGCTGCACTGGCGCTTCTGAATGCACAATCCTTTGCGCATTTTTGCTCGGCGAGACCGTTGGGGACTGAGGTAGCGACGATATCCTTTCGCCGAGATTCTGCTGGGCCGACCGCAGCGCTGCGATGTCTTGGGTCATTTGCTCCTGCTTAGCGGCGACCTGCTCCACCATATGCCGCATGACAGCGAGATCGCTCACCATGGTCTCAAGCTGGTGTTGCAGATCATGAGACGATGTGGCCGCGACCGACGCCTGCCCTGAAGTTTCGGAAGCCGGCTCAGTGGCTACGTCAGAGCCGGTGGGCGACTTGGTCCCAAGCACGGATAACAACTGACTCAGCGAAATTCCCCAAGTTCTAATCGTATCCCTTGTTTTGTCGTCGCTGGACTGCCAAGCCAATGCGGCGCCGACAGTCGCAATGATGATGAATCCATAAGTCAAGGTACGGAATACTCGTCTTCCTACCGACCGCCTATCGCGAGAGGTTCCGTCACTTTGGAAACTTGGTTGGCGGGGATGCACGCTCATGGAAGGCTCAACAGGCGCAATGCTGGGAGAGACATGAAGTTCTTGCTGACGACTATCCGAAGAGCCGTTTTCGTGAGGATGCGCAACCCCAGCGTTTCGAGCCTCCTGGATTCTTAGCCATTCTTTGAACGCCCGGAAGATTTCGTCGCCTTGATCGCTCTGAGCTTGGGTTTCCGACGAAACCATTGGCAGCACTCCTTACAAACACACGCCTACGATCGAGCAAGGAGGCCATCTCGGTGTGACAAAAGCAAGGCAAGTACGATCGACGGGCACAAATCTTCGACCAAAACCCCGTTCAGCACCCCGGCGACGAAATGACATGATAGAAATCGGCCGTAAGTTTCCATTCGCTCGGAAACCGAGATCAGCAAACTCGCCAGCGACCGCATCGCCGATCTGATCAATCACATGCGTGACAACGGCTACGCTGCCGGAACCAGCAACCGCGTGTTGGTGCTGTTGCGATACATCTTCAATCTCGCTCGAAAATGGAACGTGCCGGGCGTCGGCGCCAACCCGGCCGCCGGACTCAGCACGGCGCCCGAAGTCCATCGGCAGCGTTTTCTTACCGCCGAGGAAACCAGGCGGCGTCATAGCAAACCGAATCGTTGCGGCGGCCCTAAACGCGATAGCAACATTTCTTCAAAAAGGAATCGCGAAAACAATCTTGCGTTTTTGCGGTGTCGCCCCATGACCCTCAACAGGATTTGGCGATCTTCTGGATTACCGAGGGTTTCGGCGCGCTGGTGGGCTGTGCTGCCGGACCCACTGAAGATAACGCTCAATTGTTGAAAATTCTCTATTAATTATGGGTACTTATGAAATATTCCACCGAAGGAATACTTCTTGACATTATTCCATAGATGGAATATTTATAATTGGAAGGTCGAATACACCGACGAATTCGAGGAATGGTGGAACGGCCTGACCGAGGGCGAACAGGAGGACTTTGCGGCGGTTGTCACGCTGCTAACGGAGCATGGGCCGCAACTGCCCTATCCCTATTCGTCAGGGATTAACGGCTCGAAACACGGTCACATGCGCGAACTGCGTGTACAGAGCGGCGGAAAGCCTCTCCGTGGATTTTACGCCTTCGATCCGAGGCGCACGGCAATTCTCCTTATCGGCGGCGATAAGACCGGGGACGACCGCTTTTACAAGGAGATGGTTCCTGTCGCCGACCGTCTCTATGACGACTATATCGCGGAGTTAAGAAAGGAAGGGTTGATCAAATGACTGGGCATCGCCCGTTTAGTGAACTGACAAAGAGCTTCTCTCGGGAGCGCAAAGCTCGCACGGAGGCAAAGGTGCGTGTGCTTAAGGCGGAGATGCCTCTTGCCGAATTGCGCCAGGCCCGTGACCGTTCGCAGGAAGAACTTGCACGCGAGTTGAAGGTGGGACAGCCAGCGGTCGCCAAGCTCGAAAGACGCGCGGACATGTATGTCAGCAATCTACGGCGATATGTAGAGGCGCTTGGTGGCTCACTTGAGATTACAGCGCGGTTTGCGGAAGGAACGGTCAGTATCACAAATTTCAGTGATCTTGAGAACTCGCGGGGTGAGCCGCAGGGTCGTTAGTTTGGAAGGCCCTGCCTTTGAGATGGCCTTTCAAAGAAATTCACCCAATCCGTCGACCTATGAGGCTTTCGGCCTACGGCCTATGGCTACGCCCGTTTCGGAGCTGACACAGCACCTCCAAACGTCTTCTCCGTATAAAATCGGTGACGGAGAATTCTAGTCACTTGGGCTTGATAACCCATGGCCTTCATCCAACTCGGCCGACAGTTCGGATTACCCTCCGCTTCCCGCCGGGACTTGAGAACCTCCTCCCACACCGCCCTGCCATGAGCCGCCTCGAAGCGGCTAAACTCATCCTGAATTTCCTGAGTCTTCATCCGCCGCAATTCCCTCGCAATCGAAAGTAGCGGCAAATCTGCATCCCGGCGAATTGCGTTGCGTCGGGCAATTTCTAAAAGTCAGCCGAGCCGTCGCCGCACAGAAATTCGCGGGCTCGGCTTCATGCGCGGTGGCAGGGAATTGAATGGCCACAGCAGCGGTCGCGTCGGCAGGCTCCCCATCGGCAAAATGCTCGCAGCCGGGAGGGCCACCGCTGAGGCCAGCAAGCGGCGGCGGTCGATGGTCAGCGGGAAATCGTCTCTGGCCATAAAGCCCTCCTGTGAACGAGGGCTGGCGCTCCGCTAGCTTTGCCGATCTTTCGGCCGCATCCCGTTTCCGGGAGACCACCGTGCTGCGGAAGCCGGTTGGTGAGAGTGATCCACCCCCTTTGAAGTGGTCCGACTTGAAGTATGTCTTTTGGCATCAAGGAGGACTGCTATGCCGAAGAAACGGTACACGCCTGAAGAGATTGTCGCGAAGTTGCGGCAGGTCGATGTG
>Ga0187862_10007134_pt1 | contig 10027 bp, 9 predicted proteins | sample June2016WEW_10_1_FD_133003 | JGI IMG/M metagenome (GOLD analysis project Ga0187862, IMG submission 133003) | Peatland microbial communities from SPRUCE experiment site at the Marcell Experimental Forest, Minnesota, USA - June2016WEW_10_150 | ecosystem: Environmental > Terrestrial > Soil >... | reverse complement strand
CGGCGGCTCGCCACCACCGAAAGATCATCTCTTAGCGCCGCCAGCCGGTCCATGAAGTCCCGAAGCAACGATTCGCCCTCAAGCGCGCGCATCCGGAGCACTTGGCCCAGCGCCTCGGACATGGCGGATGACACAAGTTCCCTGATTGCTTCGGAGTCAATAACTGCTTCCGGCATCTCATAGATATGCGGGACCCTTAACAGGTGATCTAGCGAAGGTTCTTCTGAGGGCACGATCTCGCGGTGAATCTCCTGGAGCTGTGACCAGTAGTATTGCGCAAGCTCCAGGCTGATACGCGGCGCCTTTTGCCTGACATCGGTGCTCTCTATCTGAATGAAGGCATCGATCCGGCCTCTTCGGATTTTGTTTGCAATCAGCTTCCTGCACAAGTCCTCGAACTCAAGGAAGTTTTTTGGAATGCGAACGGAAATGTCGAGCTGCCTGGCATTAAGAGCGCGCATTTCAACGCTGATGGTGTAGCCCGCCTCTTCTTTGCGGCTGCGGCCAAATCCGGTCATACTGTGAATCAAGATAAGCTCCTTATGAGTGTATCGATTGCGAAGAAATCATATCCGATCAATACTCCGGATCATCGCGCGCATCTCGGAAACCGAAAGCTGGCCCGGCGCGGTCGCAGACTGGCCCGCGAACCGCGCATAAGTCCAGGGACTGCCCAGAAATATGCTCACCAGCCTGCTCCATTTCCCAGCCGGTCCCATGCAGAACGCGATCAGGTCAATTTCGAGTTCTTTTCCGGCCAGCGGAATCAGTTCGAGCACCCTCAGGTTATCTTCGCCCGATTGGGCCATGGTCACTATTTTCAAAGCATCGGCCCCTGTTTTGCGCATGCTCTCCAGCTTTGCCCGCAAAATCCCCCTGGAGGGGGTCTCAGCAGGGCTGTGCCACGAAAGCAGGACCTTTGCTCCGGCGCGCCGAAATGGGGCGATATCGTCCATACCTGCGTGGTGTTCAAGGTCTATCCAGTCGGCGCCGGCTTTTGCGGCCTCCTCGAGCATGCTCAGCCGGAGGTCCTCCCGGCCGGCAAAGACGCCCATTTGCCGAACCGGCCTGTTGGTGGCTATCACCGGAAGCCGCTGCTTTATTGACAGAGCGCCGAGAAAAGATTTCATCTCCTCCATCGAGTGCCTGTTGGCGAATTTATCCATTCGCCACTCCACCAGATCGACTTCCGGGTGGTTCAGCCATTTGGGAAACTCTTCACAGGAGCATTCGACAAGACATCCGCAAATACCGGCCTTTCGAACCGAGCAAGACTGTTTCCCCCACTCCGCGTTCGTATTGTCTGAACCGTGTTCAACCCCACCCGCATCCTCATCAAAAGGGCTCAGTATATCTCCTTTCTCCTCACGCCCGTTCATGCCCGCCTCCGGAATAATCGCGGCCCATTCGCATCTTCTCCTTCTCGATCCGAAAAGGCTGTGCCGGATCGCTTTTCGGGTAAGAGCCGAGAATCTTCAAAAAAGTCACGTTTTCCGCCAACGCATCCAGGGCCGCCTTGACGGGGCTGTCGTCCCGGTGGCCCTCTATATCGGCGTAAAAGAGGTATTGCCACGAAAAGAGCCGGTTGGGACGCGATTCGATACGGGTCATATTGATCGAGGAAAGGGCGCCAAGGGCGGCTAGTAATGACCCGGGCCTGTCGGAAACCGCAAAGAGCAGCGACGTTTTGTCGTTCCCGGTCGGCGGATTGCAGTAGTTGCCAAGGGCCAGGAACCGGGTGGCGTTTCCCGGACTCTCTTCGATTCGTTCGGCCAGAATGCCGAGCCCGTGACGCTGGGCCGCATAGAGGTTGCAAATGGCCGCTCCGTTCGGGTCATCCTTTGCCAGTAGTGCGGAGCGCGCGGTCGAAGAGCACTCGATGTGTTCGGCGTGTCCGATATTTTCAAGCAACCACCTGCGGCACTGGTCAATGGCCTGCGGGTTCCCGTAGAGACGCCTTATATCGCCCAGACCCTGAGCGTTGCTGCAAAGGAAGTGAGCAATCTCCAGGTAGCATTCGCTGATTACATGCACCTCCCGCTCATAGAGGAGGTCCATGCTGTGGCCAACCCCACCCTGAAGCGAGCTCTCAATCGGGATCACCGCCAGGTGCGCCTTCCCTTTTAGAAAGCTGTCGAATACCTCTTCCAGAGATGCGCAGGGCAGATAGGAGGCTGAATGGCCAAAAAGAGAAATAGAGGCCAGGTGGGAGTTTGTCCACTCAGGGCCGAGGAAGGCGACCTGAAGCCTGTACTGGATAAGCCGGGAAGCCGCAAATACTTCGCGGTAGATGGAACGCAGCGATTCCTCGGATAAAGGACCGGGGTTGAGCTTCGAGAGGCGCTGGAAGATTATCTGCTCGCGTTCCGGGTGAAAGAGCGGCAGGCCCCTCGATGCTTTTATCCGGCCCACTTCGGTGGCAAGCTCCATCCGCCTGTTAAGGAGCCGGAGTAGCTCTGAATCCGTACCGTCGATTTCTTCTCTTATCTTATCGAGTTCTTCATCCACTTTTGTTCAACCGACTCCTGGTTATCAACCCTCGCGGATTGTTTCCTCTATTTTTATGCCGTAATGGCGGCGAGCGGATTCAGCCGCCGATCGAAAACATCGGGCGAGAGACGCACTTGCGGAAAACCGAGCTGCTCAGGTGGTGCTTTTCCGGCTTTTTGTTTATGGCTGCAAGCATCGCAGAGGCAATCTCTTCGTCTGAGGCGCCCTGTCGCAAAGGCCCCCGCAGATCGGTCTCATCGCTGGAAAAGAGGCAGGTCCGGAGTTTTCCGTCCGAGGTTACCCTAAGCCGGTTACAGCTCGGGCAAAAATGGCCGGATACAGGACTGATAATCCCGATTTTCCCCTGGGCGCCATGGAACCTGTAATGAAGTGCCGGGCCGTTGCCCTCGCCCGCGCTCGAGGCCTCCAGAGGCGCAACACGCTTTAACCGCTCAAGGATTTCAGAGGAAGGAACAAAAACAGGTTCGTAGTCGAGCTGATGCCGGAAAGGCATGAACTCGATAAAGCGGACGTGGAACGGGAACTGGAAAGTCAGGCGTGCCAAATCTTCAATCTCATCGTCGTTCACCCCGCACAGGATCACCACGTTCAACTTCACAGGCGAAATGCCTGCTTCTTGAGCGGCCATGATCCCTGCCCACACCCGGCTGAAAAGGTCATTTCCGGTGATCTTCGCAAACCTTTCAGGCTTCAGGGTATCAAGGCTCACATTTATGCGCCTGATGCCCGCATCGAGAAGTCCCACGGCAAAATCCGAGAGCAGAACGCCGTTTGTCGTGAGGCTCAGGCCCCCTAGTCCCGGGACCCTGGAGATGCTTGCGCACAAACGCAGCACGTCCTTTCTGACCAGAGGCTCACCGCCCGTGATTCGGACCTTCGATATCCCTATTGAGACCGCGATCCGCACAAGCCTCACTATTTCCTCGTAGCGCAGTATTTCCGTGTGGTCCAACTTTACAACACCGCTTGCAGGCATGCAGTAGGAGCATCGAAGATTGCACCTGTCCGTAATTGACAATCTGAGGTAATCGATTTTCCTGTGGAAAGAATCGGTCGGCGGAGCGGGCATTCAAATTTCCCCGGCTAAACAGATTATTTTTTTTCACACCCATCAAGCTGTTTATTTCATAACATTTGGTTAAGCTTTTATAAAACATAAAAAAGACCACGTTCCAGTCAGATTCGTTCCTTCCTGCTTCCCGCTTCGGACCTCTTTTGCAGGTAACAGTAATTTGATTGCCAAAACTCTCTTGACTTTGACATTTCGCTGTGATTTATGACTGACCAGTCCGTATCGGAAGGAAGGAGCCGCTTCGTTGCAAAAATATCCGGACCGGCAGAATGTGGACGCCATTGTGAAAAAAATGGCCAGAGTCGGAAACAGACAGGGACTGATCGAAGCCATTTCGGAGGAGATGTCGGACTCGACGCCCGAGAGCCTCGTCGATGAGCTTTCGCGCTGGTTGCTCCTTATCCGGGGACCGCTGCGGACCGGGCCGCTTCAAAACAAAATCGGCCTTACAGTTCTGATCGAAGTCCTCGAGGAGATCGCCCGAAAAAAAGGCATCCCGGCCTCACGTTTCTACCCGATCCTTTTGGAGAAAATCCTGTCGGAGGAAGCCACCCCGCTCCTGTCAAGGCCGAGCGCCAAAGAGAGGATACTCGATGCGGCCCTGGAGGTTTTTTCTCTTAAGGGCTTTCATCCGGCCACCATGGACGAGATCGCCGAGAAGGCCGGCGTTGGAAAGGGGACCCTTTACCGCTATTTCGAGACCAAGGAAAAGCTCTTTGCCGAGCTGGTGCGGCTCAGATTGGAGGAACTCGGAAGGAGGGCCGGTTCGTCAATAGACGGCCGAGACGACGTGCTCACGATGATTTCCAAATATATCCGGATCTATTTCGAATTCTTCGACCTGAACCAGCGTCTCTACAGGCTTATCATCCAGGAACAGCTCGACCTGGGCAAACAATCCCCCAACGAGTATTTCCACAAAGTGCTGCGGGCCGTTCCCAATCTTAAAAGGAAAGTCTACGAAGGGACCCAGCAGGGGATTCTCAAGGACGTGGATTTTCAGACGGTCTTTTACGGCACTATGGGTTTTGTCCACGGAGTAATACAGAAATGGCTCGCCCGGGACTGTTCCTATCCGCTTGTGGATGAGCTTCCGGGAGTGCTGGAAGTTTTGTTCCATGGATTTGTCAAAGATGCCCGAAAAATTGAATGCAAAAACTAACTTGACATGGAGGGTTCAATGAGCATTACGGCAGAACAGAACAGAATCATCGATATTATTGCAAACCAGCTCGGAGTTGACAAAGAGATGGTGACTCCAGGCGCAAACATAGTTGACGACCTGGGGGCCGATTCCCTGGATGTCGTGGAGCTGGTAATGGCGCTCGAGGAATCCTTCGACACGGAAATCCCCGACGAAGAGGCAGAAAAGATTCGCACTGTTCAGGATATTTTTGACTATATGCAAAAAAAGGCTGCGGCCTAAAGGCGGTAGCGGGGAGCAAGGAGCAGGAAGTGAAAAAAAACCATTCCCGCTTTTCGCTCCTCTCTTCCCGCTTCCTGCTTCTTGCTTCGTGCTTCTTGCCATGAGCGACCTCCAGGTCCTTGCCTCGGTCGAGCGGGTGGTTGCTCAAAGCCGCTCGGTCACATTTCATCCGGACCGGATCGGCCCGGCAATATTGAAATGGGGGCATACGGTCAATCCGTCCTCATCGTGGGAACATCCCTGCCATTTCTTTGACGGGACTGCGGAGAGCGTTCGCTGGATTTTTGCTCTCGACGTTTTGAACCACTGCTTCTGGCCCGATCCGGGGGAGCCGGTCTGGACGGTCATATACAATGGCGAGCCTTATTCGGGGTACTGGGGTCTTGCCGCCAGTCTGAAGCGGGCTCAAGAGCAGGGTTTCCCCATAACAGATCCTCATTTTCTGTCTAGTATCAGCGCAGGCGACCTCGCCGAAATATTTTCCGGCCAGGGCAGGATGCCGATGTTTGAAGAGCGGCTGAAAAACCTCCGGGAGGCTGGCTCGATAATCCTGTCCGAACTCGGCGGCGATATTCTGTCCCTGTTCGATGCGGCATACGGTTTGAGCCCCGTCCGGCTGGTCAGCGAGATTGTCTCCCTTTTTCCGAGCTTCCGCGATGAGGCCTTTTACAGAACTGAAAAAGTTTATTTCTGGAAGAGGGCCCAGATTTTTGCCTTTGACGTTTTCACCGCGTTCGGCGGAGAGAAATGGGGGAAATTCAAGGACATCGTGCGACTCACCGCATTTGCCGACTACAAACTTCCACAGGTGCTCCGGGAGCTTGGAATTATTTCATATAGCAGAGGACTCTCGGCAAGGATTGACGCCATGGAGCATCTCCAACCGGGCTCCGAAGAAGAAGTCGAGATTCGGGCAATGACCGTGTGGTCCGTCGAACAACTGAGCAATGTTTTCCAGGAGCACGGGCTAAAGATTGTGAGCACCCAGGTCGATAACTGGCTCTGGCGGTTGGGCCAGCTCGATGCATTTCGCGAACGCCCATTCCACCGGTGCCGGACGATTTTTTACTGAAAGACCTCAGTGTTCCGTCTTCCGTCCTCGGCGCACGGCATTAAGATTCAATGTCGCTGGGCGGTCCTTAAGGGGCAAATATCTTACCGGGCTTGGGCACGGAGATCATGAAAATCATCCAGTCCTGCTCCCGGGCAGAAGAAAAAGAGCCGCCCATTGCGTCGACCAGCCTCGATGGCAGAGCCTGCATCGGGCAGTTGCTCTCCGTGAATGGGAAGAACAACGGTTCAGCGTTGGAAAGCGCCTGCCCGCGTACAGGAATCCGAAAATGAAGATGGACGTCCCGCTCGCTCTCGAATGTCCGCAATACCAGGGGCCTGTCTCTATCCATGATAGTGATGCCATTCCTGACCACGTTCAGGATGACCTCCGAAAAAACGGCCGGATCCACGGATACGGCGCAAAGATCCGATCTGATCTCGAATCTTCTTCCGATGCCCTCCTCGTCCAACTCGCGTGACAACTGGTCCAGGGTCTCACATAAAATTGAGCTCAAATGGCATTCCCGGCGGCACCCCGCGACCGGTTTGAGGTAGCTGCTTATTCTGTCTAGAAGCGCTTCCAGCCTCCTTGACTCTTCCACAATGATCCCTGCTTCTTTTGAATCGGGGAATTTTTTTTGAAGCCGGTTTGCAAAACCGCCGATGGAAGTGAGCGGGTTGCGAATCTCATGTGCTACTTCCGCAGAAAGGGCACCGAGAGTCTTGAGCTTTTCCCTCTGGATCAAGGATCTGTGGGCCTCTTCCAGGTCGTGCGTCCGCTCGAGCACCATCTCCTCGAGGTGTGAGCGATAAGCTGCAAGCTCATTTTCGGCTTTCCTGCGCACGGTAATGTCTCTGATAATGGCCACACGACCTTTCCAGGAGCCATCCTCACCCTTGATCTGAGATATTGTCTGTTCGCTCAGAAATCTCGTTCCGTCTTTGCGCATGAGTTCCCATTCAGTCGTTATCGAACCGGGATTTTCCATCGCTCCTTTTATCGTTTGCCACAGAAGATGGGGGGATTCATGCGACGTGTGAATGATTTCCACTGGCCTTCCCACCACTTCATCTCTTTCGAAGCCAAACAGGTCTAGAAAGGCCCGATTGCACGAAATCATTCTACCTTCGTTTTCTATCATCAAAATTGCGTCCGAAGACCCTTCTACCAGCGTCCGGTATTTCTCCTCGGAGTCCCGGCGAGCCTCCTCGGCCAATTTCCGATCTGTAATGTCAAGAATCATCACCTGTTTGGAAATGCGCCCGTCCGCGCGGTAAATGGGCGTATTGACCTCGTAGTACCACCGGTTATCCTTAAGGTTGAAGACTTCCCGTTTGACGGTTTCCCCCCTGAAAACCTTTTCAGTGAAGCTCCGCTGATGAATGGAATCCTGCTCACAGGGGATTTCGCCACAGAACCTCCCGGTTGCATCATAGCCGACGTGTTCGATGAGTTTTCGGTTCATGAACTCGACCCGATAGTCTTGAGAGCAGATGTAAATGTAGCCGTCAAAAGCATCCACTATGGCCCGAAACTGCTCGGACAGATCGCACCCTCCTGCGCGGCAATCAATGAGCTGTTGGGAAGCCGAACTATCAAATTCCACCTTGGATCTCCAATAATTGCTATGGTATTATTTGCAAATCATCTAAAGTAAAGGTTATTATACCACGTGCGTTCCAAGGCGGCCACACTTAAGTTCCATAGGCATTATCGAAGATGAAATAAGGAATGCTTACCCTTGGAAACCGTTTGACCGATAATTCTCTTTACTGGATATGGGCGTGCATTCAGTTCTTGTCTTATCCATACCATTTTGGTATGATTAGGGTCGGACCGAGGATGGGAGATTTGTCTAACCACTGCGCAGGATAGACAGGAAAGGTATTCATTCATGCTTCACAAGATCCTGCTGTTTGCAGCCCTGGCCGTCTTTTGCGCCGGGATGATCCTTAAAGTTTCGCAAGGAGTACATACATGACGACAGCCCTGGAATTCAGACCGGACCAAGCCCGCTCACTGGCTGGAGAGGTGATGGCACGGTCAGGTCAAAACCTCAATGCTTGTTATCAATGCCGGCGCTGCGCATCAGGGTGTCCGGTAAGTGAAGAGACCGGTTGGGTAACCCCCGATCTCCTTATTCGGATGATCGTTCTCGGCAAAAGGGAAGCGGCCCTCGATAACCCGCTGATTTGGAAGTGTGTCTCGTGCTTTACCTGCGGCACCCGATGTCCCAACGACATCATGACTGCCAGGATCGTCGACACTCTGAAGAAAATGGCAAAGGAGGCCCACGTTCCACCGTCGTCTCCCAAGGTGGCTGCCTTTCACGATAGTTTTGTCGCCGCCGCCAAGCGCGTGGGACGGTTGAATGAACTGGAGTTCATGGGGCGTTACGTATTGAAGAATACCTTAAGAGGTCTGGCGAAGCTCAAGTTCGGAGAAGTAATCGAGGAGCACAAAAGTCAAGCCGGATTGGGTCTGGCAATGCTGCGGAAAGGAAGAATGCACTTTCGCACCCAGAAGATCAAGGGTAAACAAGAATTCAGGCGGCTAATCGAGAAGGGCGGCGAGCGGGCGAAGGGCCTCTCAAAGTCCCCGGCATCGCAGGAGTAAAACATGGACCTGGCTTATTACCCTGGTTGCTCGCTGCAAGCATCCAGTGCGATTTACGATGCGCAGTGTAAACGGGTCCTGTCGACCATTGGGATCAACCTGCACGAACTCGATGACTGGAACTGCTGTGGAGCCACCTCAGCGAGCAAAGTGGACGATTTTATCGCCGTCGCCATGCCGGCGCGCAATTTGGGAATCGCGGATGCATCGGAATATACCGAGTTGGTCATTCCCTGCTCCGCCTGCTACAGTCGAATGCTGGTGGCCCAGAAGATACTTGAGTTCGACCGGAACCTTTTGAGCGAGATCAATGGGGAGTTGTCCAACAAAGTCACTGGAAGGACTAAAATCCTGAGCATTTTGGAGGCCATTCAGCCTGTGGTGAATTCCGGAGACCTGGCCAAAAGGGTCACCAGGAAGCTCGAAGGCCTGAAGCCCGCCTGCTATTACGGGTGTATGCAGACACGCTTTTCCTATGGAGTGCCGGTGCTGGATGATGTGGAGAATCCGCAGGGCATGGAGACTATCCTGGAGAGCCTGGGAGCAACCCCTTTGGACTGGAGCTATAAGACGGACTGCTGCGGGGCCTCTGCAGCGGTAAACGAAAATGAGACCTCTATCATGCTCATGTCCAAGATCATGAAGGACGCCATTGCCCGGCAGGCCAACTGTTTTGTGACCACCTGCCCCATGTGTCAGCTCAACTTGGACGCATATCAGGAGAAGGTCAGAGCCAAATATGGCATTGCCCAAAGCATGCCCGTTTATTTCATAACCGAACTTGTCGGCGTAGCCGTTGGGCTGCCGCTCGAAGATCTGGGGTTGCAACGGCATTTCGTGGATGCCATGGAATTACTAAAGGAGTTGAATCTAAATGAGTAAGCGATCCTCTGCAGGCAATCGGAAGCGCGGGTCGGTGGTAATAGTTGGCGCGGGCATCGGCGGAATTCAGGCGGCCCTCGATCTGGCCGAGAGCGGTTACAAAGTACACGTGGTCACAAAGGAATCGTCCATAGGCGGCACCATGGTCCAGTTGGACAAGACCTTCCCCACCGGAGACTGCTCCATGTGCATGATCTCACCCAAACTGGTGCAGGTAGGCCGCCACCCGGATATCAATGTCGTTTGTCTCGCTGAGGTGATCTCTGTTGGCGGGGAAGCCGGAGATTTTTCGGTGAAGGTGAAGCAGCAGCCCCGCTACGTGGATGTTGACAAATGCACGGGCTGCGGCATGTGCGAGGAGAAATGTCCAAAGAAGGTAATCAGCGAATACGAGCAGGGCCTGACAGTTCGCAAGGCCATCTATTCCTTGTTTCCTCAGGCATATCCAAACACCAGGGTTATAGAT
>Ga0187862_10007124_pt1 | contig 10033 bp, 9 predicted proteins | sample June2016WEW_10_1_FD_133003 | JGI IMG/M metagenome (GOLD analysis project Ga0187862, IMG submission 133003) | Peatland microbial communities from SPRUCE experiment site at the Marcell Experimental Forest, Minnesota, USA - June2016WEW_10_150 | ecosystem: Environmental > Terrestrial > Soil >... | reverse complement strand
TGGGGCCGGCGGGCGCGCACTCGTTTCCCGAGTTTTTCGCGTCGTGGGTGATGAACTTTATTCCGCTGGGTGTCGCGGTGGCGGTGTTTGTCTGGTTCTTCCGGGATAATGTCCTGGCATACTGCGGCGTTATCTTCTGCCTGCAAGTGGCAGAGCCGTTGATCTCGCTGCTCTCCCAACCAGTAGGATTCTACCGGTGGAATGGTTTGCTGCTGGCCGGGCTGGCTATTCTGGTTCTGGTGTGGATGTTTCTTGGCGGTAGGGAAGACAAGCTTCGGAGCGAGCAGCCATGACAAAGCTGGACGAAGTCGAAGTGCGAGTGCTCGGTGCGCTCCTGGAAAAGGAGCGCACGACGCCGGAGTACTACCCGCTGTCGCTGAACGCCCTCATTAATGCCTGCAATCAGAAATCTAATCGCGAGCCGGTGATGGCGCTGGATGAGAGCGCGGTGCGGGATGCGCTGGATAGCTTGACCGAAAAAAACCTGGTGGGCCACGCCTCGAGCGCGGATAGCCGCGTGCCCAAATACACACACCACTTGCAGGAAGTCTTCAATTTCGATCGCAGAGAATCCGCTGTGCTCTGCGTGCTGTTGCTGCGCGGGCCGCAGACTCCGGGCGAACTGCGCGGGCGCACGGAACGGATGTACAGGTTTGATGACCTGAGCGTGGTGGAGTCCGCGCTGCATCGCTTGATGGAGCGAGAGCCTCCCCTCGCGATGAAACTCGCTCGCCAGCCAGGCACGAAGGAATCGCGCTACGCGCACTTGCTGGCAGGTGAACTGGAAGAGTGGAGCGTGCCGGCAGAACCACAACTCGTGGCCTCCACAGCCGGCCAAGACGACGACCGGATCACACGCCTCGAAACTGAACTCGAGAACCTGCGGAAGGAAGTCGCGGACCTGCGGCAACAGTTGGATGATTTCCGCAAACAATTCGAGTAACACTGAACTTACTGCGGCTCCCCGAACGGGCACCGCGTCATTGACCGATAATTTGGGCAGAGATTTCACGAAAAGGGGTATTCTATTGAGGGGCTGAGCGATTTGCTAAGTCCCATGCCAGTATGGAGAAGAGCATGACTACGACGATTCGAGCACGCGTCAAGGGGGGCGTCTTGGAGCCCTTGGAGATGCTCGACCTTCCAGAGGGAAAGGAAGTAACCCTGACGATTCTCACGGTCCCATCAACTCTCGACTTTGAAGCCTTTGCCCGCTCAGCCGGCGGATGGAAGGGCACTATTGATGCCGAAAAGCTTATCCGCGATATCTACGCTGATCGCTTGATCGCTACTCGAACAGTTCCTCGCCTATGAAGCCAACGCATTTAGTTGACACTGACTGGGTAATTCATTACCTCAACGGGCATCCACGAGTAATAAAACGATTGGATGAGCTTAAGGAACGAGGGCTGGCCCTTTCGATCGTCTCCCTTGCGGAACTCTATGAGGGAATCTACTACTCTACCGATCCGTCAGGAAATGAGGCCGATCTCAATGATTTCTTGCGGGGCGTCGTGGTCATCGGCGTTGATGAAGAGACATGTAAAGTGTTCGGCAGGGAACGAGGCCGCCTTCGGGCAACTCAAAGGACGATCGGCGATTTAGATCTTTTGATTGGTAGCACTGCTCGCCGCCATGAGCTTACTCTGCTCACTAACAACCGCCGCCACTTCGAACTGATCGACTCGCTCGCGATTGAGTCTACGTGATAGCTCTCGCGCGGAACAGTCCGAGTTTAGCGAGGTCGCATGGGAGTGCGCGCTGACAGGACCCACCCCTGATGCTCATTGTACTGCGCCGGTGGCTGTTGCGGCGTCCACCGGGAATATCTTCAGTGCGACCGGATAACCAGTCGGTTTCTCGATGGGGAGTTCGATCACTAAACCCTCGGCGGTGCGGGTCCATTTCACTTGCGCCTTCGAGCCCAGCATCTGAACCGTCTTAATCTCGCGCTTGGTCAACTCGGAACCTTCGGCAAGCGATTTGATGCGCAGCTTGCCATCTTGAGGCCAAGCCAGGGCAATTGCGTAGAGCGTTTCACCCTTGGCAGTAAAGCGGATATCCTCGGCGGTGTATCCGTTGGTGGCAGTGTCTTTGAAGGAGCCACCCACCACTTTGGTCGGACCCTCGCCGTAAATCTTCCAAGGCCTGGTCGCGTAGATTGCCTCTCCGTTGACGGCGAGCCACCTGCCCATGTTCAGCAGGACGTTCTGGGCTTCGTCGGGAATAGTGCCGTCAGACTTGGGTCCGATGTTTAGCAACAGACAGCCGTTCTTGCTCACAATATCCACCAGTTCTTCAATCAGCGATTCCGCGGTGCGGAACTTTTCATCCTTGATGTAGCCCCAGGACTTCTCGCCCACCGAGGTGTCCGTTTGCCAGAAGATGGGGCGCAGTGTGTCGAGTTGCCCGCGTTCGATGTCCAGTACGGCGGCGCGTTCTGGAAACGCTTTGTTCTTGTAGTTGATGGCGACCGCGCTCTTCCATTCTGCGGCGCGGTTGTAATAGAAGGCGCCAAATTTTTGGAGATAGGGCTGGAACACCGGCTGTTCGATCCACCAGTCGAACCAGAGGAGGTCCGGATGGTATTTGTCCACAATCTCGCTGGTGCGCGCCAGCCAATTGTCGAGGTAGGCTTGGTCGGGCTGATCCTTGTCGGATTGTGCCGGACCGTAAAAGCTCGCGTAGCGCGGATCGTTGACGTCGGAGTCGAAATTCCTGCTGCCATTGAAAAACCACCAGTGTTCAGCGCGGTGCGAGGAAGCTCCGAAATGCAAGCCTTGTTTGCGCACAGCCACGGATAATTCGCCAACCACGTCGCGCTTCGGGCCCATTTTCGCCGCGCACCAATCCGTGAGATCGGATGCGTACATCGGAAAGCCGTCGTGATGCTCCGCGACCGGAACGATGTATTTCGCTCCTGACTTCTTGAATAGTTCAGCCCACTGGCCGGCGTTGAATTTCTCGGCCTTGAACATGGGGATGAAGTCCTTGTAGCCGAACCGGGACTGCGGGCCGTAGGTTTCCACATGGTGCGCGAAGACAGGATTATCCATCAGGTACATGTTGCGGGGGTACCATTCGCTGTCAAAGGCCGGCACGCAATAAACACCCCAATGAATGAAAATCCCGAACTTGGCGTCTTCGTACCACTTGGGAACTTGAAATTTCTCCAAAGAATCCCAGGATGCGCTGAAAGGGCCTTTGGCAGCTACGCTGTCGACGTTCTTTACGGCATCTTCGACCGTTTTGTCAGCAGCTATTGCCTGAGATAGTAAGATTGAACATAGAAATACTGATAATATGATGGCTGTCGGCAAGTGAGGTGAACGGACATTCGGCGACTGCGCTGGCACCTGCGTAACGGCTGTAATTCGGAAGTTTCTCATATCGACCCGCCTGTTGATGTGTTCGTTTCGAATCTACCCGTGAATCTGAACAGGACGCGATTTGACCCCGTGACGGCCACTGGTGCCGGCGCGTGAAACCGCGAGATTCGCCAGAGCAAAAGCATAATAGCGGCAATGCTTCACGCCTGCAACTTAGCGCGTGGGATTCTGCCCCGAGGTTTATGCCAACGAACGATGCCAATTTTGGAAAAGAAACGGAGGATCAAGGCAATACATTGATTAAAAAAGACTTAAACAAAATCAGTCAGGTTGTCAGAAAAAAATGAGAGAACTCTAAAAAGCCCTTGACAAGAAAAGGGTCAAAAACGTATCTTTGTGGAGCAAAGTAGCCAGCAGTGGAAAATCGTGGAGTTCAGGGAAAGGGTCCCGCCCGCCCACCGGTAATTCGAGGTTTCTCATGTTCCGTGGAAACCATCCCGCGACCGTAGATGGCAAAGGCCGGTTGAAATTCCCGGCTGCCATCAAGGCCATTCTGGACGAGATGCACACCACTGAATTCTATGTTACGAGCCATGATGGTAAATCAGCGCGTATCTACCCCTTTCAGGAGTGGCTGAAGCTGGAGGAAAAGTTGCAGCAGATGCCCTCCCTGGATAAGGCAGTGAAGAAGTTTCTCGAACGAACCAACTACTATGGTCAGACTGCTCGCATGGATAGTCAAGGGAGAATTCTCATCCCCTCTTTATTGCGGGAGTCGGCGGCCACGCAGGGGGAAGTGGCGGTGCTCGGTCCCTTGAACTATCTGCAGGTCTGGAATAAGCAGCGCTGGGTCGAGCACATGGAAAAGGACCCGTTCACTGACGAGGACATGACGGCTTTAAGTGCTGCCGGGATTTAGCCGGATGCGCGCGCACGTGCCGGTGCTGTGCCGAGAGGCAATCGAGATTCTGAATGTGCAGCCTGACGGATTTTATATTGACGCGACCCTGGGGGCAGGGGGACATGCCGAAGAAATTCTTCGGCGCCTGGAAAACGGGAAACTGTTAGGGATTGACCGCGACCCGGCGGCGCTCGCTACTGCCCGGGAGCGGCTGAAGGGCTTTGGGGATAAGCTGATCGCAATGCCAGGAAACTTCGCACAGATTAGCGAACTGCGCGCGGCCAGCGGCTTTCCGCCTGCCGACGGCCTGCTGGCCGACCTGGGCATGAGCACGATGCAACTCGAAGACGCATCTCGCGGATTCTCCTTCAGCACGCCGGGGCTCCTCGACATGAAGATGGGTCCGGGTCCGGGACCCAATGCGGCGGACCTGGTGAACGAGATGAGCGAGCAGGAACTGGCCGATGTAATCTTCAAGCTTGGGGAAGAGCGCCACTCGCGCCGAGTCGCGCGAGCCATTGTGAAGGGCCGTCCGTATCGATCAACCACCGAACTGGCGCAGGTGGTGACGCGAGCGATCCCCTCCCGGACGGCCCTCCACCACATTCATCCGGCGACCCGCACTTTCCAGGCCTTGCGGATGGCGGTGAACCGGGAACTCGAGTGTCTCGAGTCGCTATTGGCCCAGGTGCTGGGCGTGCTCAAGCCTGGAGGGCGCGTGGTGATTCTGAGTTTCCATTCACTTGAAGATAGGCTAGTTAAGTCAACTTTCAAAACCTGGCAGCGGGATGGATGCGCCACGATCCTGACGCGGCACGTGGTGCGTCCGACCGAGGAAGAACTAGCCGTTAATCCGCGCTCACGCAGCGGGAGACTGCGGGCGGCGGAGAGGTCTGCGGGGTAATTCCGGGGGGTTGGGGAACTACCCGGAGCCGGTCTTCGGGGCAGCGGCGAGCAGCCCCAAGAAATGGGCGATCATCGGAAAGGAAAAAGGGGGAAAACGAGGGAGGGGCTTATGCTTCCGGCTCCTGCTCGTGAGCCTCCCGGGTCTCGAATATGGCGACAGCAGCGGTCACACTGCCGAAACTGAGACGGCGTCCGATCAACGCATTGGCGGCAGGCCGGGCGAGTTTTCCCGAGATCTACTACACCAAGCAGATTGACAATTCCCGCCTGGTGCGCGAGGCGGCACTGGGTAAGTGGCGTGAGTATTTCAAACTGGTCGTGTTGGTGATGCTGGCGTTTGTCCTCGGTTTGGTTTTCTCGTGGCAGCATCTACAGTGTGTTCAGGACGGGTACGAGATTCAAGGGCTGAAGAAGGAGTACGCCCGGCAGCAGGAATGGAACCATCAACTGAGGCTTTCCCAGGCTAAGCTGGCCGATCCGCAAAGAATTGGCGCCTTGGCGGTGAGTCTCGGCATGGTCTCGCCTAATCCGAAACAAGTCATACAGTGGAGCGCGGCGGGCGAGCCGGCACAGTAATCGCCGGAAAGCGCGCAGCTTAATTGTATTTCCCTATCGTCGGCGATTGTATTCCGAGCGGGCTATAGTCCCATGGTGCTTCGCTTAAGCCACTCGCAGCCGAAGAAAAATTATAAGTCCCACCCCGCGAAACGCGATTTGATATTGGGTGGCTTGCTCGTTTTCTGGATGTTCGGCCTGGCCGCCCAACTTTACCACTTACAAGTCATTGATTATGCCGATCTGCTGGCGAAAGCGCAGCGCCAGCAACAACACGTGATTGAAATCGCGCCCCGGCGCGGAGAAATCTACGACCGGCAGATTAATCCGCTGGCTATGAGCCTGTCGGTGGATTCCATCTTTGCGGATCCCAGTGAAATGCCTGACCCCAGAATGGCGGCCGATTTACTCGCGTCGGCCCTGAACCTCGATGCGCCCGACCTCCTGGGCCGGCTCACGAACTCCCGTTCGTTTTGCTGGGTGAAAAGGAAGGTGACTCCCGAGGAAGCCACTCGCGCCCGCGCGCTCAACCTGAAAGGAATCTACTTCCAGCCGGAGAGCAAGCGTTTCTACCCCAAAGACGATTTGGCAGCCCACATTGTGGGCTACGTGGGTTTGGATGACAAGGGGCTCGCAGGCCTCGAGTACGGCATGGACAAGGTCATTCGGGGGCGCCCGGGCCGCGTCCTGGTGGCAACGGATGCCCGGCGCAGATCATTTCAATCCACGGAGTGGGCGGGTTCACCGGGCAAGAATGTTGTCCTGACCTTGGATCAAACCATCCAGTATTTTGCGGAAAAGGGCCTGGCGGAGGCGATGGAGAAATGGCACGCTGCAGGCGGCGTGGTGGTGGTCCAGAATCCCAACACAGGTGAAATCCTGGCGATGGCCAGCCAGCCCACCTTCAATCCCAACCAATTCTCAAAGAGCTCCACGAGCGCCCTCGAGAACCGCGGCGTGGCTTGGGTATATGAGCCCGGCTCAACCTTTAAACTCGTCGCGCTGTCAGCCGTTCTGGAAGAAAAGCTGGCGAGGCCCGAGGAAATCATCGACTGCCAGATGGGCAGCATCGTACTTGCGGGGCACGTCATTCACGACCATAAACGGTACGGTGCCCTGACAGTGGAGGATGTGCTGGTGAATTCCAGCGACGTGGGCACTATCAAGCTGGGAATGCGGTTGGGACAACAACGGCTCTACAAGTATATCCGCAGCTTCGGATTTGGCGAAAAGACGGGCGTCGAACTCCCGGGCGAGGAACACGGACTGTTAAAGTCCCCCACCTACTGGTCAGGACTTTCAATCGGCGAAATCTCGATGGGGCAGGAAGTTGGGGTGACGGCCGTTCAACTCATCAGCGCCTACTCCGGAGTGGCCAACGGGGGAGTATTGTTCGAGCCGCGCATAGTCCGTGACCTCTTCCTTGGTCAGGTACATGACTCCATGCCTCCGGTTCCGGGTCACCGCGTGATTAGCGAACGAACGGCGAGCCTCATGAAGCAGTTTCTAACGGCCGTAGTGCAAAGGGGAACCGGCAAGCCGGCGCAACTCACCGGCTATACGTCTGCCGGCAAGACTGGAACGGCGCAGAAGATCGATCCTTCCCGCGCCTACTCCCATTCACACTATGTTGCCTCGTTTGTCGGCTTCGCTCCTGTCGGGAAACCAGCGGTAACCATTCTGGTGGTTATCGACACGCCGGTGGGAGCAATTTACGGGACCGATGTGGCAGCCCCAGTGTTCAAGTCCATCGCAGAGCAGACTCTAGGATACATGAACGTTCCGCAAGACCTCCCAGCCTCAAGGCCGCAATTCATAGCCTCAACGCCCGCCGGTGTTCCTGGCAAGAAACTCGGAAATCTGGACGGGAGCCTTCCCCGGGACACTAAGCACCGACAGGCTGCCACTTCACCCGTGCACACCGCCTCATTCTCGAGGACTGAGCCAGCCAGAGTTTCGACCGACCAAGAAGCGGAGGCTGCCAGCGCACCCCCGACTGTGGTATTGGACAACGGTCCTCATGTAAGTGTTCCGGACTTCTCCGGACTGGCGGCGCGCAATATCGCCCAGGAGTGCCAGAAGTTGGGCCTCGAGCTTAATCTTCTGGGCAGCGGACTGGCCGTCGAGCAGAGCATCCCTGCGCATTCGCAGGTAGCGCCGGGAACAAGATTGGTGGTAAAGCTGTCAAGATTCGCGCAGTGATATAATGCGAGTGAGCAATGAAACTGACCGATTTGCTGCGAGGGCTGGATGGCCTCGACATAGGCCTGGAAGCCGAGGGCGAGGTCACCTCTTTGGCTTGCGATTCTCGCCATGTTCGGCGGGGAAGTCTTTTCTTTGCTGTTCAGGGCGAGAAAGCCGACGGGCACACGTTTGTCTCCCAGGCCCTGGACCGGGGCGCCGTGGCCATCGTGAGCGAGCGCTTGCCGCCCAAGGAACTGGCATCGCGCTGGGTGCGCGTCCCTCGAATTCGCCGGGCGCTCTCGACCGCCGGACGCCGCTTCTACAACCTGCCTGATTTACACCTGAAACTGGTAGGAATCACCGGCACAAACGGAAAGACGACGACAGCCTTTCTGGTGGATAGCATTCTGCGCGCAGCGGGAATCCGCACGGGCCTGTTTGGGACTATTGAGTACCGGGCTGGCGGCGAAGTGTTGCCGGCGCTCAACACCACGCCGGAGTCTCTGGATTTGTGGTCATATCTCGCTCAGACAGTCGAGGCTGGGGGCGACGGGGCGGTAATGGAGGTGTCCTCGCATGCGCTGGCTCAAGAGCGGGTTTGGGGCTTCCCCTATTACGTCGCTGTGTTCACGAATCTGACCCGCGACCACTTGGATTATCACAAAGACTTCGAGCACTACTTCGAGGCCAAGCGTCGTTTGTTTGAGGGCCTTGGCACCCCTCCACCCGCGACAGCGGTGATTAACATCGATGACCCTTGGGGCAGGAAGCTCCTTGAACTGCGCGGTTCGCGACAGTTGACCTACGGCATGAACTCGAATGCCCAGGTCAAAGTGAAGCGGCTCGACAGCCGCCATGACGGGTTGGAGGGCACAATCGTGACCCCCGCCGGCAAGCTGGAGCTTGTGTCCTCGTTGGTAGGCCGGGCCAACCTGGCGAATATCCTGGCCGCGACTGCGGCTTCCATTGCTTATGGCGTCCCGCTCGAACTGATCGAACTGGGGCTCAGGAATCTGAAAGCAGTCCCAGGGCGTTTTGAGCGTATCGACGAAGGCCAGACCTTCCTCGTCGTGGTGGATTACGCGCACACCGATGATGCGCTGCGGAATGTCTTGAACACGGCGCGCGAACTCACGCGCAACCGCCTCATCGTGGTGTTCGGGTGCGGAGGCGAGCGAGATCGCGCTAAACGGCCCATGATGGGCGAGGCGGCGGGTTCCCTAAGCGATCTTGCCGTGCTCACCTCGGATAATCCCCGCAGCGAAGACCCGCTGCTGATCATGAATGACGCCTTGGTGGGTTTGCAAAAGGCCGGAAAGCCCTATTGGGCTGAAGTGGATCGTGAAAAAGCTATCCGCAAGGCTCTCGAGGAAGCCCGCGAAGGTGATGTGGTAGTCTTGGCTGGAAAGGGCCATGAGACTTACCAAGTGTTGAAGGACGGGCCGATTCCCTTCGACGATCGTGAAGTAGCTCGACGAGTGCTGCGCGAAATGGGCTATTCCGGGCAGAACAACTAAGGTTGTGCACTCCCCTCCTCGGTGGAGGAGGGGTTGGGGGTGGTGCGTTAGCGAATCAGCAATCCGATCGACCACCCCCTGCCCCCTCCTTAACCAAGGAGGGGAATCAATATGAAACTCAGCTTGGGCGAAATTGCGACCTTGCTTCACTCCCGGTGCGGCGTCCCGGAACGCGAGGTTATTGGCTATTCACTGGACTCTCGGTCGATCGGGCCGGGTCAGCTTTTCTTCGCCATGCGCGGGCCTCGATTCGACGGGCACGAGTTCATTGCCCAAGTGTTTGAGGGCAAGGCTGCCGGGGCGGTAGTGGAAAACGCTTTTTTTGACCAGGCTCCGCCGGAACTCAAACCAGCGCTCATTCCAGTCGAGAGCCCGCTCGAGTCGCTCCAGCACTTGGCCCGGGCCGTTCGGCGTAAATGGGGGCGGCCTCTGATCGCGGTGACGGGCAGCACCGGCAAGAGCACCACGAAGGAGATGATCGCCGCTTTGCTGGGCCGGTGCTTCGCGGTGCACAAGTCGGCCGGAAACTTGAATAACCACTACGGCCTGCCGTTAACTCTGCTGGGGCTCGATCCCGAGCATGAGATTGCTGTAGTGGAACTCGCCATGTCTCGCGCCGGTGAGATTGCGCATCTGGCATT
>Ga0187862_10007119_pt1 | contig 10036 bp, 8 predicted proteins | sample June2016WEW_10_1_FD_133003 | JGI IMG/M metagenome (GOLD analysis project Ga0187862, IMG submission 133003) | Peatland microbial communities from SPRUCE experiment site at the Marcell Experimental Forest, Minnesota, USA - June2016WEW_10_150 | ecosystem: Environmental > Terrestrial > Soil >... | reverse complement strand
TTTCCACGCGGCACACGCGCGCAAATTTCATGAGTTCGTCAACATTGGGTCGTTTCCGGCTTCGATAGAGCCTCAGGGCTTCGAGGACCGTATCCAGCCCAAGCTTATTCCGATACTTGAAGCAGTCGGCCAGCGTCTTTTCCGGACTGTAGACACGAAATCTGATGCCATCTACCTTGTGCGTTTCGATGCCTTCCGTGAACGAGCGGCCTGTAAACCAAAACACGCGGAGCGGAGGATGCTTGAGGCGCGGAGGCTCGGTACCGCGCGGCAGCGCAAGATGAACTTCGTGCGGAATCTGGGTGGTAATCTCGTGGTAGGCCAGGGCGGAGATGAGGCATATCACCCCGGTTGGGACCTTCAGCGCAACAGTCACGAGGTCCGGATTGCTGAGCGCAGGCAGACCTGCCAGACGGTAGAGGCCCCGACCGAGCTGCTCGACGATGCCCTGCTCGCGCATGTCGTACAGTGTGCGAGGATGGATTCCAGCACGCAGTGCGGCACCGGTGCGCAGCAGCCCGCCCCCTCGGCTACAGGCTCTTTTTTCTCTTTCGAAGGACATGGTTAAAACTACCAGCAGAATCAAATATATGCTGGTATATTTATCCAATCAAGGGGCTTCTGACCCATTGCCCACATGTCGCTTCTGACATACCGGTCGGGAATGCCAAAAGACAGGGCCGCTCCGCGTCAGGCGCTAAACCGCTCGCTGAGCCAGTCGACCACTTGATCGACCACCGCTTCAGTATCGCGCGTGCCATCAACCTGCAGGTCAGCCAGTTCCTCGAGCGATGGGACCTGAAGCTCGGTCGAGTGCGCTTCTACCTGATCCAAACGCTCTAGTTCGTAGCGACCTCTCTGCTGCAAGCGCGAGAGCCGAACCTCTCGGGGCGTGACCACGAAGATCATGACGAATTCTGCGGGCGCGGTCAGGTCCCGAATGATCGGCAGAACCTCACTGTGCCGGATTCCATCCAAAACTAACGATCCCGGTCTCACCCAATTCGTTTGGCCAATTACCGCCAGACAAAACTTCAGGAGATCTCCATGCATCATCTCGGCGCCTATTTCCTGGAGGACTTCTCTGGATTCTGAAAGGCCGCGACCTCGCGCGATCTTCCTCAGGAATCCACCAAAGCTTGCGCAGGGCCAGTCGAGTCTCTCAGCCACCTGAGTGGCAATGGAGGATTTACCGCTCCCGATGCCACCCGCGAGGGCGATTGTTATCGGCCTTGCAAATTTCATTGGCCTAATTGATCGACCGCTTTTCTTAACACGACCCATCCCCGTCGATCTCGCTTCGCGCAGCTTATTGGAGGCAACGACCGAACATTGTCCAAGGCCATAAGTGTCGCGAATGATGCTGCTTCCCGATCTTTCCAGAATTCAGGATCCTGTGCGCAAAGTGCCGCAGTGAACTCGCGTCGGATCATCTTCCAAGACTTAGGATCGAGTCGATAGAACCAAGCGTGCGAAACCTTGCAAACCCCGACGACCGGACCGCTTTGCCGCTTGAGAATCAACACATCGCCCGGCCCCACCGTTCCATACGGCGGGAAACGGCGGCTCGAAAACCTGGATTCCACTGTCTTGTCCCCCCGCAGGATGAAAGTCAGATAGGGCTCGAGCAGCACCGCCAAATGGAGGCCCCACGGTAGCGGCTTATCGGAGCCCAGTCCTCTTAGGTACTCCTCCCAAAACAGGTCGCCTTTCACGGCTGATTGCAGCTCGCACACCACCTCCCGATTCCACGAAACCATCCCAGACCCCTCCCAACGGCGCCGCAAAACTCGGCTTGTCGCTATTTCTGATGCAACGCTCCTATCTTCACAGACTATTTGTCCCATGTGCCGGCGATTGCGTAACCAACTCCGCCGACGTCCGCTCTAGGTTTCCGAAGTGGCTCAAGATTCGAGATAAAGACTGCACTTCACGTTGTGAAAGTGAATACGTGGCCCGCAACTTCGTTGTAGTGTCCTGAGCCCCTTCTCCGTTCTGAAGGCATTCAAGCGCCCTGCGCATGATCTCCAACCGGGAAACAGAAAAAGCCTCGTTATCGGAAGTCCAAAGGTCGATCTTCGATCGCAGTGGGTTACGTCGAGACACATCCCCTAGAACCGCGGTGGTATCTACAAATTCTGCGCGGAATTCACTCGGACAAGGCTCTTTCCGTCGTCGGACCTTTAGTCTCCTACGCCCGACCTCGTACTCATCCCACTGCAACTCGTCTGCGGGTCGAGGAGTCGCGAGTCCTTCCACGGGTTCTCTTGCCTTTTTAAAGGTCCACAAATCCCCGGTTCGCCACTCGCCGCAGTTCATTCCTTGCATTTGCAGTGAGGCTACTTCAAACCTTGGAGATTCATAGCTGAGTACTCCTTGCTCGACACCCGCGACGTTAAATCCCGCACCCAGCGTGAAATTGAACACTTCCGCGCGATCCTTGGGCGCCTCAGGCCTTGTTAGCCAAGGCAGAGTGCCTAGCAGCAGCAGCCCTCCGTTGCTGAGTAGCTCGCTCGCCCTCAACACGAAGGCTCTCTGAAACGGCCTGTACCACGGAGGATCGGCTATTACCAAGTCGTACCACGCAGTTGTACCGGGTATGGGATCAAACAAATCGTGATGCACGATCCCTTCGCAAAAGCCCATCGCTCCTAGATCCCGCAACACACGTTCGTTCCTGTCGAAAAGAACGACGGCCCTTTTCTTATTCGCGAGCTCCGGCAATAGGGTTGGACACCCTAACAAAGCGACCCGACCACTGCACTCGACTACTTGCACAACCCGTCGCACCAGATCCGCCCGACAGTTCAGCGTATACCGCCAGTCATAATCCGCCGGATGTGGGTCGCTGAACCTTCGTTCCCTCGTCGAAATACTCGGGCACTGCGCACTTTCAGTCGCCCTGGGCCGCGGCTCGGCGTTCAGACCGACAGTCGACCTCCGCAGCGCAACCTCATTTACGGAATACAAACCCTCGTTCTCGACCACTCTGCCCTGGTTGATCAGAATCTGAATTACATCCCTTACCACAATCGGATAAGCTCCGGCGGCACGCCGCACCAGTCCGCGCAAGCTCAAATCCCCATCTGACAGAACCTTGACCAGGTGCCTAGCCAAGCACTCGCCGTATTCCGGCGCCGCAAGTTCGTCGCTGAGCCGAGGCCACATTGCGTGAACTTCCAAGACATTCATCACTAATTCCGGCCACCCAACTCTTGCTCGAATATACGCTTGTTCCGGGCCCGCTCCGGAAACCGTGCGTTCAACTCTTCGGTCCAGGCCTGCGCAGCTGCTTGTTGGATCTCAATTGCGCGAACATGCTCGGAATGCATTCTGGATTTCGTTGGGCTGAATTCCCGTATCCGAAGCGGCACGGTACGTAACGGAAAGATAGGATCCACTTGTGTTTGAATGCGATCCACAAACTCCTTGATCTTGGCTGTCAAATTGCTGTCGTCATCCGACGTCATGGTCACATAACCGTAAACGTCAAACCCCATCTCGACGAGCCTCCGCATAACCCTGAATTGGCCTGCGAATAAAGAGGAATCAGCGTGAGTATTGAATGTGAACGACCTCGAATCGAAGCCTTTGAAGCAGCCCACCCGTCCATAGTTGCGATATGAAGCTAGCCGCTCGACCTCCTCAGGCTTAAAAAATCGCGACATATAGTCATCGCTCAAATTGTCATCAGACCACAAATATACAGAATTGTGCAGTTCCCGTCCTCTCAGCTCTTCTGCGAACCACAACACCCATTCGGGCACTAAATCTGGTTGCCCGCCAGACAGATCGATGATTGACGGTCTATCTGGTTCCGCCATGTAGAGGTCGAGCAGCTGGGCTGCAGTCTTGAACCCCGATCTCTTGGGATCCCCTGATAGCAGCTGAAAATCGACGAAACAGTACCAGCACCGCCAACTGCATACTGCGGTTTGGAATACTTGCGCTGTCACTGGGTCGCGAACGGGCTCGCCTAAGAAATGTGCCGCAGGTTCGCCAGGCAAAGGATTAGTTGGCCATTCACTTCCCTGCGAGCGCCGAAAGTGATGGATACGTCCCCAGCCTCCGCAGTTCGGTGGAAGCGTCAAATCCTGCTCCTGTTCTGAGCCCTGAAAGCGGGTGACCAGTACTTGCCGTTCCGCGAGCTGTATACCCTTCCGCCGAAAGGCTTCGGCAGATTTCGCAGTGTCGATGACGTTCTTCATCTTCAGTTGTTCGCCCAGCAATTCTTGCACAACAGCCTACCTCCGGCGTATCGGTGGTACCCGTTCTCCTAAGTCAGTTAACTGAGGCAGCCGTTGATTGAGATAGAGCATCGCCAAATCAGTCAAATATGTAACCTCAGACTCCATAAGATTTCTTCCCGGTTGAATGGCATGCCACTCTTCGATGCACCGGCGGCAACAAGACGCAGTAGCGTGCTGCGCATAGAAAATCGGATTACCCTTCATAGGCGTCTGAGTACCGTCGCGAAACGGTGTCGCGCTGCCAACACTGTTACGAATGCGTTGTTCGACCGCTTCTCTCAGACGCAATCGACCCTTGCGCCGAGCGTAATTAATTGCGCGTTGATCCATTTCGACATGAAAGAAGTGATGTCTGATTAGCTCGTTCTGCAGCGCGACGAAAATATAAGAAGCATCGGCCAAATCGTGCTTGTGTACACGGTTCCAATCGACCAGGTCGGCACCGCATACACGACAAGCGCCAGCAATATTATTTGAATTGAGCCGCTTGGCTCGCCGAAAGCAGTGCAAACCGTTCTCGCAATCCGTACTGCCGCACGTGATGTTGAGAGGTTTAAGCGCGACTCTCGGTTCGTTGCTAGGCATTGGGATCACAATCCTCGACGATCATGGCTTGAACCAAAAGAGTTTGCTCAGCTTCATTGATACGTCCGAGGTCGATTTTAGTTAAGAGTCGGTCTCTAGCTACTCTCCAGGGATTTACACTTAGGTCCTGTAGGTTATTCGCGGCTCCCCACCAGTTCTCTCCTTGAAGCGACAGTCGGAACGCCATATAGTTTGCAAGGCAGTCAATTGACACTCCCTCTCGAGAGGCTACACGGGGAATCGCAGCCTTCAACCACTCCAATTGTCCTTTCGCATCTTCGACACAGAGTTCGGCCAACTCCTCTGCCCGCCCGCCGAGGAGGACATCGCCAGCAAATTGGCTTGCCTCTCTTTCCTCAACAGAGTCTCGCCGTTCGTTGGAAGATACGTCGGACTCCAGTACGGAAAGTTCCCTTTCTTTGGGATTTTGCGCCACGTGCCAGACTTCATGAAGCAGATCAAAGAGCCATCGTGAAGCGGACAGGGTCCGCTGCTTAAGAACAATGATGTTGCGGCCTTCCACGCGCCAACAAGCACCGTGGAAAACGGCCGGATCATTCAAAGGCAGAACCGGCACGCCCACATCCCAAACATGATTCAACGCGCTCTCGAAGCTCATGGCGCCGTATTCCGACAACACGGATTCGCGGAACTCAGCAGACGACGTTGGGATCTCCCGCATATGGAGCCCCCGACTCCCTTGGAGCACGCTCATCGCCAGCAGATGCACGTATACGACATACGCACTCTCGCGCTTCTCAAACCGCGCTGAAGGTCCCTTGAAGCGAGCAGTGGCGAGCGCAGAACGCTCGAACCTAAGCGGCGCCGCTCCAAAAATCTCTTCAACAGTCCAGCCAAACATACGCCCAATGCGTCCGGCAGCCTCCAACGCCACCCGATCTTCCTGGTCGGCATCATGGACCTCGAGACGCGCCACAACCCAACTCGGCAATAGCCGCTTCAGGACAAAATCCGCTTGAAACCCCACCTCCTTCATCCTCGACAGAAGTCTCTTTACGGATGTTCCTTTGTTCCGCGACAAGAGATTCGGTCGCACGCCGACACCCAAGCAATGCGCAATTTCCAATATCCGCGTGAGGCTGGCAGAAGCATACTCAGTCGCTTCGTACCTTTGGACCTGCTGCTCTTTCAGGTCCAATCGTTCTGCCAGTTCCTTCTGACTCAGGCCCTTGGCGATTCGTGCACGAATGAGAGCTCGTGGGAGATCGTCTAATGACTCGACCTGAGCTACAGAAATTTTCCCGGAAATCAGCGCTTCATATTCCGCTAGTTCCGCGCGCAGGTCATCGAGCTGACTTCTGATTGCGTCCTCTTGCGCCTTGCGGAGCAGCGGATGAATCTCTGACTTTGCAGTTCTTTGCTCCGATGCGTGGCGTAGAGCCTGCGTGAACTTCTCGGCCTCCGCTCGCGTAATTCGATACTGTCGCTCATTTTTAATCATCGCCGAGCCTCCGCAAATCCAGGGCGACAATCCCTTTGGCATCGCCTGTATCCTTGTCGATCTGTTGGAACTCCAAAAACGTTCTGCCCGTGGCCGTTTCAGTCGTCGACGCCGGAAAGAGCTCACCCAGATACTTCGCCTTTTGCGCGACCCGTCCAGCGTCGAATGTCAGCAACACTGGATCCAGGCGAGTAGGATCGACGTTCTTGATGTCCCAGCAGCCGTCGTAATCGCCAGGAACCTCCTTGGCCGTCACGAAACTCCCATCGACGTAGGCGGTCTCGCACCCCGCGGCGTTGAGCGCATCTAGGGCGGCTCGCAGACCCGCCATAAGCCGCAGCCGATGCGGGCTTTGGCCAAAACGCTCGACGAATTCTTTCCACGACGCCGCGTGAATTCCCGCTGGAAGAAGTCCGTTTGAATCGAAGTCGGGAATCACAACACAACAATATCGTTGTGTTACCCCTCTGTCAATCCCGGCGGATTATAACCCAATTTCTATTTTCGGAATGTTGGAGAGACTCAGCGAATATTTGGAAGGTTCGGACTGTTGACGACTCGTTAGTGATCTGAACGACGAACAGGTGACAGCAGCGGCTCTGTCAACAACTCGACCAAAGGGAGTTGCAATGCCACACGCGGTCAAGACTCGTCACGCCGGACTGGTTTTCTGAACGCACACCGTCCCAAAGCGCCCCAAAACCGAAATGATTCTAGACGCGTTCGATCTTGAGGGCGTCCGAAAGCCCGAGGTCCTCGATTGCCTGTTTCAGATCGCTGATCAACTGCTGCGCCTCTGCGCCTTCAAGTTCGAGCGTAAAGCTGAGTCCGAGTCTCAGATTGATGCCGGCCTTCAGCTTTGGAATCAGCTTCGTTCCCAATCGGTTCCATACCTCCGGCGGGATTACGCCGACGATCCGAATCTGCTGTTTTCCCGCTGTCGGAGTCACGACGGGACCCAGCCCCTGAGGACGAACCAGTTCCGTCGCCGTGCCACCAGTGCCTTCGTCACCGAGCACAGTCGGAGTCTCGGCGCGCAATTTCAGCGCCTTAGCCTTCGCGCCGGTGAGCAGATAAACGTCGGAATCGAATGCCACTTCGTCGGGAGGCATCAGCTCTTTGAACCAGATTCTTGGAAACCCAGTTGCCGGATCGCCGCCCGATGCGAGCCCAAACTCGCCTTTAGTCACAAACTCGGGAATCCGCTCGCGCAGGCATTGATCGGGGTCAATCAACCGATCCAGCGACCCGTCGAGAAACGCTTGTCGCAGACTCTTTAACGGCCAAGCTCCCGATTCCTTGAATGCCGCCGGCCATCTCCGATCCAAATACCCGGCACCCACAGACGCGTTAAGCAGGGACTGCGAGGTCATCGCCGCCAGAACGCGCCCGCATAACGACTTACCGGAACTCGAATGCCCCGCGCCTAGATCAATGACGCGGATGCCGTCGGTCTCCTTGCCATCGTACATAGCGAGATACCGGTAGCTGGCCCACACCTCATCTCTGGCGTCACTCTCCGAATCGCGGAGCTTACTGCGAATGTCGTCCTTCTCCGAAGTATCGAAGTCGCCCGCCAGGGCGCCGGTTGCGATTTCCGTTTGCACGAGTTGCCAAGCGAGCCAGTTTTCGATTTTGTCGCGAAGCTCTCGGCCCGGTTTTCTCGCGCACCACACTAACGAAGCGGGATACAGTCGCGGTGACTTGCCACGGAGCTTGGTCCATTCTGCGACATTCTTGCGCAACGCTCCGTCATCGTTCCATTCCTGAACGGGATCGAGAATAACGACTCTGAGACGAGGCGAGTCCTCCACGGAACTGCTGTCCGGCGGAAACGGCTCGACAGGGACATTCGCGTCGCGCTCGAATTCCTTGCGAACCAAGATTCGAGTCGCTTTTTTGACCTCCTCTTCATCAAGTGAAGCGCGACGATCGCTCACAACCTTCTTGAGGGTGGGTTTAAATCCGAAGCGGAAGCCGTCGGTTCCTGCCTTCCGGATGTAGAATCCTTTTGTTTCGAGGCTGAACGCCGCATTGTCGATCGAGGTCGTGTCGATCTCGGGTTCTCCGAGCGCAAAGCGAAGTTCGGGAAGGTGAGCGGTTTGATCGCTCTGTCCGCCCGACGATTCAAACAAGATTGCCGTCCCGACCCTTCGATGGAGGTCCTTCAGCGGACCTTTCGAGAAATCCGCGTCGAGCGCCGAGGCTTTGTTGCGATCGCCTGCGATGTCACTATCTATCCCTGCGTCGAGACGCATCTCTCCCAATTGACCCAGCACGACTGAACGGAACGCGCGCACCTCAAGGGGCGCAGAGCCTAGAGTTATCAGCGCTTCGCGCCGCGCCTCCCGATGTTCCTTACTGAATACGACCGAAATCCATTGTGCGAACATCGCGAGCGTTCCTCGCGTCTGCTGGAATTGCGGCAGCGTCCGCCATTTCCGCTGGAAAACCGTTAGTGTCGCTGGATGAAACGGGTAGCAGGTCTCGAAGCGGGAGCGCAGGTAGTCGCGGGCCTTCGCCTCGGTAACCGCACTATCGACAGCCGTCCACTCGGGCGGCAGTTCCGCACGATGCTCGAAGCACCAATTGGCGTAAGCTAACGCAACACTCCTGCGTATGGTCTCCTTGCCGATGTCATCGAACAGGCGGCGACGCAGCACTTCGCCAATCTCAGCTTCATCGTTTACCAGCAAATCCTTGGCGACTCGCTTGACGACTTTGGTGATGCGTTCCTGCCATTTCGAGTCCCACTCCGTCATCTCGACCTGGCTGCGGGGCAGACTGATTACGGCGGCACTCCGGGTGGTGCCAGTCATCGCAACCGTGAGGTTCTGTATGAACGCATGGAAACTGTCAGCTCTATCGCGATAACGATTGAGGTAGTTCAACACCTCGTCGAAAAGAATCAGTACCGAACCGCCCGCCTTCTCGACGATGCGGCCGATGGCATCTGTCCCCGGAGGCGTCGTTCGGGCTTCAGTGCCGAGGGCGGTTACTCCCGCATCTCCTGCCAATTGGCGCGCAAAGTCTATCCAGGGAGTCTCCCTCCCGTCAGTGGGATCCCACGCGTTTCCAACGAAGATTGCCACCTTGGAAGTCGGGAGCTTCGAAAGTCCTGCACTCTCCAACAGCGCTTGGACGCCAGGATCTTTGGCTGATTCCTTGGAATTGCGAATTAGATGATACAGCGCGGTCAGCGTGTGCGTCTTGCCGCCGCCGAATTGTGTAACGAGCGTGAGCACAGGAGCCGCATTCGAGGTTTCACCCGAAAGGCGCCGCAGCACCATTCCCGCATGTTCGTTAAGTGCGCGGGTGAAGCAGGTGCGCGCGAAGAACTTCGCCGGGATCTTGTAATCGTCGGGCGCATTGCCTGCGGCGACCTGCTCCAGCGCGATCGCGAATTCATCGGGATTGAACGAGCGCCCTTCGCAAACTTCAGCGCGCGGCTGAACGATCTTATACCAAGGCTCCAAATAGACTTCCCTCGCCGACGGCTATCGTCGTGATTGTTCGCATTGTCGGATTAAGGTCCCAAAATGATCTTCTTCGCCGCGTCGCTTGCTACGTCCACTGCGATGTCGCGAAGAGCCGAGCCTACCGCACCCGGAATTTTAGCGAGAAATCCTTTAATTCGGATCGCGGCTGCTTGTGTACGTGGAATGTTGCGCGCGATGTCCTTTATGTCGAGCTCGAAGGCCGCCTTCTCGTCCGCAGCTAGCGTCTGATCGCTATCAAC
>Ga0187862_10007106_pt1 | contig 10053 bp, 5 predicted proteins | sample June2016WEW_10_1_FD_133003 | JGI IMG/M metagenome (GOLD analysis project Ga0187862, IMG submission 133003) | Peatland microbial communities from SPRUCE experiment site at the Marcell Experimental Forest, Minnesota, USA - June2016WEW_10_150 | ecosystem: Environmental > Terrestrial > Soil >... | reverse complement strand
GAACTGCAATTATGGACGACCGTTTGAATTGTAGTCAACCTGAAGCTTTGCCGGGTGCTGATGTCATTTGGAATGGGGATCCACTCGAGCCGCCGGTCATTCCCACGAAAGCACCGGTCATTCCCGCGAAAGCGGGAATCCACTCCGTGGACAGCGCGTTTCCAAAGGCTTGCGGAGTGGATTCCCGCTTTCGCGGGAATGACTGCGACTTCGACCGCCCATGTCTCGCGAATGACACCACTACCCTTGGCCTCTACGCAAGGCCCCTACGGCACCACGGGAAGGACGACCGCCGAGGGATGCTCTCTGTCGTGGACAATCGTATTGGTCGCCTTCACCCAGCGAGTCCCCCGGCCCACGTCTTCGCCCGTGTTCAGATTGCGGTCAAAGCGTGGGAAATTGCTGCTGGAGATTTCCAAGCGCAGCTTGTGCCCCTTCAGGAAAACGTTGGACGTGGCCCACAGATCGAGGCTGAGTTTGTAGGTCTCACCCGGATTCATGAACTCGACTCTTTCAGGGGAATTGCGGTAACGGGCCCGCAAGATTCCCTCCGTGAGATTCTGCGCAAAGCCATTCGGCCAAACGTCCACCACCTTCGCAGTGAAGTCCGTATCGACGGCGGATGAGCTGGCGTAAAGTTCAACGCTGACGGGTCCGGTGACCTCGAAGTCCTCTTTGAAAGGCGGCGTGGAATAAACCAGTACGTCACTTCGGGCCTCGACAGGACGTTGGTCAACCGCTCCAGGAGCCAGGTGCTCGGCGTCACAGCATAGCGGGCCACCGCGCGTGGGTGCAGGGTCAGCAGGGTCATAGACGTACTGATCGGCGTGCTCGCTTGAAGGCTCCGAGGTGCTCAGCGTACCCTCGCCGGAGAGCGAATTCGCCTTGCCCTGAGAATGAAGATAAAAGCGCGTGTTCCTGGCGCGCGTCAGGGGCCAATCATCTTCCTCCCGCCAAAGGTTCTTACCCAGAACGAAGAGCTTCACAGGCTTTTCGTTCTCCAGACCATTCTTCACGCCCTCCAGCAGGTAGTCATACCAGCGCAGCGCCAGATCGTCCTCGTTGACTACAGAGTCGCGGCCGAATTCAACCTCGCCGATCCGAGGGCCCTCCCCCGCGTGCCCGCCGGTAATAACCATCAGGCGCTGACCTCGCCGCGCCTCTTCACTGCCACCACGCGCCTTGATTCCGAGGTAATTCCTGAGCGTTCCGCCCAAGAAGATATCGTACCAAGCGCCGACGTGGAAAACAGGAACAGTGATTTGAGAGAAATGGTCTTCAATGGACACTTGCTTCCAATAATCGTCGTAGCCTGGGTGCGCCAGCCAATCGACGAAATAGGGAGCCAGTCCCTGGGGAGCTTCTGTGGAGTCGCCGTCCACGTCCGCGTCAAATAAGGGGTAAGAAGCGAGTGGCAGCTTCAAGACGCGGCGCATGGCATTAACATGCGCCTGCGCGCGGCGGTTGAGAGTGTCCAGCGCCAGGATCGAGGTCCATGACTCGTTAAACCATTGCTCGAAGGCGCCACCCTGGTACGTCCAACCGTCGTGGTAGTTGGAGGCGGTTACAAACGGATGGATCCCCGCAAGATGGGGCGGGGTCGCCATCGCGGCAAGCATCTGCGTGGCCCCGACGTATGATCCGCCGAACATCCCCACCTTGCCGTTCGAGCTAGGAAGCGAGGCTGCCCATTCGACGGTGTCGTAACCGTCCTGTGACTCATACATGAAGGGAGACCATTCGCCTTCAGAAGTGTAACGACCACGCACGTCCTGAAAAATCACAACGTATCCTTGCGAGGCAGCGCGAAGGCCAAAATCCACGCCGCCACGCTTGTCGTATGGCGTCCGCTGGAGCAGAACTGGGAACTTCCCGTCGGCCTTGGGCCGGTAGATGTCTGCTCGGAGCACGACGCCATCCCGCATCTTGGCTTCCACCCCTCGTTCAATGAGGACGTCATAGTGCTCGCTCGCCAGACTTAGCGCCGCGGACATCAAGATCAACCCACTAATCAGAGCTAAGAGAATCCTGTGGCAATTCATAATCACCTTCTCAAGCGCAATGTCCGTCATTCTTGGAGGACAGCCCCATTTCCCGATGAAGTTGGAATTATGCCCACTGGAGGGGTGTAATTCAAGACGAATCAAGCGGTTGTCGTAATGCCTCAGTTTCAGCCGCTTACCCCTGGGAGCGCGGCCATCCTTGGCCGCACTCTGTGCGGGCTAGAAGCCCGCGTTCCTGACGAACGCGCCCAAAACTGAGGCATTACCGGTTGTCCGTCGTCCGTTGTCAGTTGTCCGTTCTCGGGGTTTCCAGGCGTGAGGCCAAGACCTGATAGCTGACTGCGAAGGGCTTTTCTTCTGAATTCTGACTCCTGACTTTCGACTCCTGCCTTTCTTCAACTGACAATGGACGACGGACAACCGCTTGAGTCCTCCAACAGACGTGGTGCATCACATTCTTTGGGAAGGGAATAAGGGATTATCAATCGCACTCGCCAAAGGAGCTTCTATACCGTTCACACTTCCACCGCTGCCCTACGCTTTCGACGCGCTGGAACCGTATATCGATAAGATGACCATGGAGATTCACCATGGCAAGCATCACGGAACTTACGTAAGCAATTTGAATAAAGCGCTGGAGTCGGCGCCGAACCTAGCCGGCAAGACCATCGAAGAACTGCTGGCTAACAATTGCGGCGCCATTCCGGAGAACATTCGCACCGCCGTGCGCAACAATGGCGGTGGCCACATTAACCACTCCATGTTCTGGCAGATTATGGCGCCCCACGCCGGCGGGCAACCCAACGGCCATCTGGCGGAGGCCCTCCAGAGCACCTTCGGCAGCTTTGCCCAGTTCCAAGAGAAATTCACCGCCGCCGCTCTGGGGCGCTTCGGCTCAGGCTGGGCGTGGCTGACGGCGCAGGCTGGAAAGCTCGACATCTATTCGACGGCCAATCAGGACAGCCCAGTAATGGAGGGCAAGTACCCCGTCATGGGTCTCGACGTTTGGGAACACGCCTACTACCTCAAGTACCAGAACCGTCGCGCCGAATACATCACCTCTTGGTGGAACGTGGTGAACTGGGCCGAAATCGAGAAGCGATTCAACATCGTGAAGTAAGCACAACCCTCGTGGCCTCGCGGCCGGGATGGCCGCACCCCGGTCACTCAATATTCGCGGGCGTCGCGTGCGGCGGCGACATTGTCATTCTGAGGCCCCCGCTCTTTGGGGGCCGAAGAATCCCCGCCGTCGGTGGGTGGCGCCGATCCGCCAGGGCAGACTCCTCATGTCGGCGCCCTTGGCAACCTGCCTTCTTCTGCCTCCAGATTTCTGACTTCCGATTTGTGACTTCTACCCACCGCTCATCACTTGCCACTGATCTTTCGCAGGCCGCGATTATTGCACGTTGACCGTAATGTTGACGGTATGCATGTCCATGGAATATGTGGCGGTCGCCCAAATCCCGTAAGTACCGGGTGGTGTTGGTTGTATTCCTGTGCCGGTCAAATTGACTTCTTGTGGGCTGTTGAATGCGCTATCAACGATTTGAAGTGTTCCGTTCAACTGACCCGTGAGCCACGGTGAAAACGTTACGCCGATCGTACAGTTGCTCCCCGCCGCAACGCTGCTGCCGCAATTATTTGTCTCTTCGAAACAGCCTCCGCAGGCACTCTCGATGGCTATGCTGGAGATACTGAGGGGGTCGCTGCCGAGGTTCGAGAGCGTCACATTTTGCGTCGCGGTCGAATTCACATCCACCTGGCCAAACGTGAGACTAGTCGGCGAGAGGGTTAGGACGGGCTGGACCCCCGTTCCGGTCAGGCTGACCACCTGCGGGCTGCCGCTGGCGTTGTCGGTGACGTTAAGCGAAGCGCTGCGCGAACCCCCTGCCGACGGGGTAAACGTCACACTGATCGTGCAGTTGGCTGCTACCGCGAGACTGCTGCCGCAAGTATTCGTCTGAGCGAAGTCCCCGGAATTCGTACCACCGATGGCGATGCCGGAGATGCTTAGGGAGGCGTTACCAACGTTTGCGAGCGTCTCGCTCCGCGCCACGCTAGTCGTGCCCGTCAACTGCCGGCCAAACATGAGGCTAGGCGGTGAGAGGTTTACCACGGGCGCTGGAGGGGGTGGAGGACTTCCTCCGCCCCCTCCACCTCCGCCTCCGCAGGCCACCCAGACTGCCACCACCACGAGTGCAATCGCATAGAGCCAACCGGCTGGGCGCCTCCGTGCCGCGGCCAGGGTCAAGAGCACCGCCAGTGCCAACAGCGCCGACAAAAGCCAACGCCATCCGACCGGCAGTCGAAGGCCGAGTGGCACCCTTCGGTGCGTGGTAGGCGGCGCCACGCTGGCTTGGGCGGTTGTGGTAACGGTAACCGTTGCGGTCATCGGCGAAGAGCTATTGATGCTCACCGAGGTGGGTGAAATCGAGCAGGAGATTCCCGGCCCGCTGGCGCCACAAGACAGGTTCACTGTTCCGGTGAATCCGTAAAGGGGAGTTAGTGTGAGCGTCGCAGTCCCCGATTGGCCGGGGGCGGAGATGTTGACGCTGGTTGGATTGGCTGCCACGCTAAAGTCACTGAGGGTCACTGTGGCCGGGGCCGAGCTAGATGCCGCGTAGTGGCTGTCACCAGGGTATATCGCGGTGATGGATGTCGGGCCCGGTTGCCAAAGGCTCCAGCTGAGGGCTGCTTGCACCGATGCGAACGTGGTTGGTGAACCGTTCGTGTCGTTGTAGTCTCCCCCGGGTGTAACCGTGGCGTTCCCGTACTGGATCTCGATCCCACTCGAGGGGGCAATACCTCTGCTCTGGGTCGTCACGTTTACCGTAAAAGAGCAGCACATATTCGCGACGGCGGTGGACGGCAAACCGCTCAGCGTGGTCGTAGTCGGTGCGGGGGTGACAGTGATCACATCGGCTGGTGAAGTGCTTGTGTTATAGCTATTATCGCCGGAATAGGTCGCCACAATGTTGTTCGAGCCGCTGTTAACTTGAATGAGCTGATCTTCCGTATAGCCCTGGCTGTTCAGCTTGTAGGCGCCGAGGTCGAGCGGCTGCCCATTATCGGTGAGCGTCACCTGTCCGGTGGGGCATGGATATGAACTGGAGAAGCAAAACTGCCCTGAGCTGTTTGTGACGTCCGCGCGCAAGATGTTGAATGAAGAGCCGTACGTGACCGACGTGGCGTTGGAGCTTGTCTCATGCCCAGTAACAGGATCGAAGGTCAACAGGGCCACACGGGTTTGGCTGTTTTCAGCGTTCACCGTCACTTGGACCGGCGGAGTCGAGTCGCTTGCCCCATAGGTTCCATCACCTGCATAATGCGCCGTCACACCATACGACCCGCCGGGGAGCATGCTGGTTGTGCCGGAGAAGCTGCCCTTACTCAGTGCAAAGCTGCCAATGCCGGTAGTTGGGCCATTACCCTGGCTGTTGCTCGTTTGCGCGATCAGTGAGACATCGCCCGTGGGTGTGCCGGCGCCGGATTCGGGGGCAACTTGGATGCTCACGGTGACCGGCTGGCCATGTGTGAGGGTGATGGGGTTGGTGGCGGGGGTGGTTGAAAGCGAAAGTGTGGTGGTCGTCGGTGCAAAGCTGACTGAGGTCCAGTTGTTCACCAGGTTCGTGGCGTTGACGGAGCCGAGCCCGGTGGCCAAATCGTAGCCGGCGCTAGTGGTCCAAGCTGGTGAAGGATTGGTGGGAGGATCAACTTCCAGAATGCCGAAACTGTCGCTCGTCGTATTGCTGCAGTTCGGCGAGCCGCCCACGCACGCCACGGAGTTGTTGCCGGTGACCACATCATAGAAAATGCAAGAAGAACTGTTAGCGGTAGTGGCCATAGCCGCGTTCGAAGTACAGCTCGAGCCACTCTTCGCGGCGAGCGGGTACAAAACATAATTCGCATTGCCCTGGCGCTCGCCGGTTTTCTGATTGACCAGCGCCATGATGCCGGCGAAGGCGGGCGCCGACGCGGACGTTCCCCCGGCGCCCAGGAAATACCAATTGGAATAAGCCCGATTGCAGGAAGTGTATCCGTACGGCAGTGCGTCGGCTTCGCAGAGCACGTAGAAACTGCCATTGAAGCCGTTGCTGGCGAACAGGGAAACGTCCGGGATGTCGCGGACGCCGTCCTCGGGCACCCCTTTTCCAGTCTGCCAGGCAGGTTTGGCATATCCTCCAGTGCAAGTTACGTTCGGGGTCGTGCCTGTGGACGTGATGCAATTGCTCTGGCCACCGCTGCCGGCGACGAGGTCTATGCCAGTAGGGGTGTCAGTGGCCACAAACGCGCAACTAGCGGCTTGTCCGGATCGTGCGCAGGAGTCATTCCACGTCATTTCGGGAATGTACGATAGGGCGGAGGATAGCGTGGTGGAATTGTTTGTGGTGGACCAATACTGCGACCAGTTGCTGACGTCGTTAAAGTCCGTCCCGCCCACGGCAACGTTAAAAGGCGTTGAAGCCGTTCCGCTGACTGCGAGGCCATATTGGGCAGCAGCCTCGCCAACCTGCACGTCGCATACGGCGGAGCCCCTATCGCCTGATGCGACAAGTATGGTGATGCCCTGAGCGGCGCCCTGCTCCCATAGTGCGTTGTAGAAGGCGTTGCCGCCGTTGCCGAGAGAAGCCTCGCACCCTCCGTAGCTCGCGCTCAGGACGGGCGCCAAGTTATTGTCAATGATGTAGACGGCGGACAGATCCGCGCCAAACGTAGACTCAGTGTCCTCTGAGACGACAAGCTCAATAGTGGCATTCTTCGCGACCGCGCCGGACCACTCGGCGTCCAGGTCGGCTTCACTTTCCTCGGCCGTCATCGTGACTCCTGGGTCAACGCCATTCACGATGATCTGCGGGTCGTTGGCCGGCAACCCGAACAGGTTGCGAAAGTCGCGTACGTCCTGGACATTGATGTTTGACGCGGCGACGATAGCGATGGTCTGCCCGGTGCCGTCAATCGCTGGGCTCGCTTGCCAGAGCGGCAGAACATTGTAAATGGTGGCAAAATCCGTGGGGCCAAGGGCATAGTAGCTAGAACCGCCGGAAGTAAAAGTGAAGAGGGGCCTCACCTCGCCCGTGGCTTTCGAGCGCGAAAAGGCGCCCACCTGCTGGATCATGGGCTGCCTGGGGAAGTTGTTCAGCGAGGCAAAGCCGGCCACCACCGGCGCCAACGCGGCAGGAATCTGCGGATCACTCGCGTTGGCCCAGTGCTCCTCGCCGTTGACCGCGAACTTGTGTATCTCCGTGTGAAAGGCCTGGCGCACCGCTCCCGCTGTGCCCGAAAACTCGATGACCGTGCCGCCCGCTGCCACATGACTGACTTGAAAGCCCTGGGAGGAAAGCCAACCGGTCACCGCCTGAAGGTCCACATCGGCGGGGCCGAATTGCTGTCCAAACTGCTCCGGGGTGAGCCACATGTGATAGTTGGGTGAGGATTTGATCTGCTGCTCATCCAGCAGCTTCCGTAATGCAGCTTCCTGTTCCGCCGAGCGCTGCAGTACGAGCAGCATGCGTTCCATGGGCAGGCTATCGGGCGCGGCGCCCTGGTCATATTCTGGGCGCGCCAGCGGATGGGTATTCCCGTGCAGCGCGACCAGGTTCTCCATGTCCACAGCTTGCGTAATGCGCCCAGGCACGTTGGCCGTTTGCGCCCAGGTTGTCAGAGAGGAGAAGAAGACAAATGCGGATACTAGAAGCGTTCGCATGGGAAGCGAGCGAAAGAGTTTCATGCTGCCTCCACGGACGAAGCCGGTTGAGGTCACCGTGGGTCGCCCGTACGACGCCATGTCGTGCCGACGAGTACCTGATTGGAAGTTTCCATATTAGGACTTCCAGTAGCGAACTGTACACCTGACGACCTCGATTTGCAATGATGTGTGCGTACAACTATGGCTGAGAAATCCTGATTAGAGATACAATCCGAAAGGTGCCGCAGACATTGCGTTTCTTGCGATGTATGCGAATCGCATCATGCCCAGGCTGTTTCATCGCATAGGTGGCAAATGACGCCATTTGCTTTTTGGACGCCGGCCGATTGGGCTTGCAAGGGGAACGAGGCGCAGGAAATGGTGGAAAACCACATTCAGAGGTGTAGTCGGCCTACCACCCTCTGCCTTTTGGCCATGTTTCTGCTGGTAGGTTTCGCGACCGCCGCGCCAAGCCAGAGCACCTCAAAGCAAGCTCCTTTGCTGACCATTATGGCCGCGCCCAAGGGCACACCCGTGCGGTGCGTGGCGTTCGCTCCAGACGGAAAAACTATAGCTACGGGAAATGGCACTCAAACGTCAGGCGAGATCCGGTTCTATGGCATGCCGAAAGGAGAATTAAGACTGACGGTGAAGGCGCCGAGCCAGGTTAATGCGCTCGCCTTTTCTCCTGACGGGAAAACGCTGATTAGCGGCACGGGCTTTTTGCTAACGACCGTGAGCGCCGGGGGCGGAGTGCAGGTATGGGATGTTCTGGCAGGGAAGCAGACTGGGACATTTGCTGGAGAGGACAAAGTCGAACTCTCCGTGGCCTTCGCACCGGATGGCGCAACCATTGCCAGCGCAGGGCTGGATGGAGTTGTGAGTGTCTGGGACTTGCACACGCGGGAACTGAAAAAGGAAATCACAGTCGGCCGAAGGGTGAAATGCCTGATCTTTCTGCCGGATGGGAAGACCCTGCTCAGTGGTGGCGGATCAGACCACTCAGGGGACGGCGACCTGGTCTTGTGGAACGTGGAGAGCGGCGAATTGAAGCGCGCACTGAAAGGTCACACCCTAGTGGTGAATTCTGCAGCGATTTCCAGCGACGGCAGTCTGCTGGCGAGCGTCAGCGAGGATGAGATGCTCAAGGTCTGGGATACCCAGACGGGTGACCTGAAACATAACGTCAATCTGCGCCACGAATACTCTTCCGCCTACAACAAGTTCTTCCCTTTCGCGTACCGCAAGGCCAAGGCCATCGCTTTTTCCCCTGACGGCAAGACGTTGGCTATAGGCGGGACCGAGGATTGCATGACGGTCCTGTGGGACGTTCAGACTACTGTTGTGAAGCGGATCCTTCCGGGAGTCCTCGACGAGGACGTGCGGCCATTGCGGCCCGTGACCTCCGTTGCTTTTTCACCCGATGGCAAGCTGCTGGCCAGCGGGAGCGAAGATGGTACGCTGAGAGTTTGGCAGGCGGATTAGAAGGGCGCGACCCTGCCCGACTCCCTCAGGCCGATTGCGCGTTTAAGGCCTTTCGCCTATAATTGAGTCTCACCTCTGAAGGCAGGGTTTTTGATATGCCCACATCTTTTGTTCAGAAACTTCAGGAAGAAATTCAGGCATTGGAACATGAACTTAATCACGACCTCCCTCGGGAGTTGAAGCGCGCCCGTGCGCTGGGCGACTTGAGTGAAAACGCCGAGTTCATCATGGCCAAGCAACGCCAGGACTACGTTGGTGCGCGGCTTAGCCAGCTTAAGAAGAGGTTGGCAGAGCTCTCGCTGATCAATTTCAGCAATATCCCTAAGGACAAGATCGCTTTTGGGTCGAAGGTAGTCTTGTACGATGTTGACCGGGATTCCGAGATCGAGTACAAACTGGTTACAAGCGAAGAGGCGGAGGTCAGCAAGGGCCTAATCTCCACGACCTCGCCCATTGGCCGTGGCCTGATGGGGAAGAAGCCAGGGGATTCGGTCCGGATTGCCACGCCGAACGGGGTTCGGGAGTTTGAAATCCGGGCCGTACAAACCATCCACGAGCAGTCTGAAGTCTAGAAGGTTGGCATACCCACGTGATCACGCGGAAAATCGGCGACACGCTCGGGACCGTGCTGGACGCGATTGTTCGCGGCTTTGCGGCGAGCGGCGTCAACCCTAATTTCCTTACCTTTATAGGGTTCGGCATCAACCTGCTGGCTGCGTACCTGTTCGCCTACGGCTATTTTCGCTGGGCGGGTGGCACCATCATCCTCGCCGGGATCTTCGACATGGCGGACGGCCGCGTGGCACGCCTCGAGGGCCGCGTGACGCCCTTCGGCGGCTTCTACGACTCAGTCATGGATCGTTACTCCGACCTCTGCTT
>Ga0187862_10007103_pt1 | contig 10059 bp, 9 predicted proteins | sample June2016WEW_10_1_FD_133003 | JGI IMG/M metagenome (GOLD analysis project Ga0187862, IMG submission 133003) | Peatland microbial communities from SPRUCE experiment site at the Marcell Experimental Forest, Minnesota, USA - June2016WEW_10_150 | ecosystem: Environmental > Terrestrial > Soil >... | reverse complement strand
GGCTGCGACGAGCGTAAGAGCTTTCATGAATTCGCACCTCTGCGAGGATGCACGAGCATGAGCGGACGCGAATGGTTGCGGTATTGTGGGTTCAAAACTTGCTGGTTTCATCCCGTTTGCTGCCACGGATCATTTCTACCGTATAGGGCGCTGGTGCTGTTGGAGGCGCCGGACCTTTTACTACTGCCTTGTGGACTTTGGGTTTGGGCTCGGTCGCCTCCGGTTTCTGGCCCAGGTACAGCGAACTTGTCCGCGTCGCGCCGATGCCTCCCTTTTTTGTGTCCAGCGGATTCCGCAAAGAGAGCTGAATCCGTCCTTCCTGCGAAACCAGCGCCAGCTTCTGCGCATCATCCGGAGAAACCAGGAGCGTAATCACCGGGGCGGCTTGCGCATCTGTGCCAGCACTCCGGTCCAGGCTCTTACCTACGGCGATGACCGCGACGTTTTCGAGGACAGTGGTGGTTTGACGATCACCGCCGGTGCCTTCATTACCCGTAGCCAGCACATCCACGCGAGTGCCCGGTTGCACGAACCCCGCCACTGAAACCACATCGTTGACCCGTACCGAAACTGCGCGCATTCCTTGCGGGATTAACGAGGGCAGGCCGGCTCCAGCGTTTAGCGCCGCCAGCTTGCTGGGCAGAATAAACTCGCCTTTGCTCACCGGCAGAACTGCACCGCGGCCCGTGACCTTCGAGGTTGCAGAGAATGCCCCGGGAGGAACCGCCGAAGGCGGGATAGTGACCACGCGGACATCTTGAGCTTCCAGCTTGGCTCCGACCTGAATATCGTCCGCAGCGACCACGACCGGTACTCCGCCTGCATTGTTGTTTGAGCCCGCAAAGGTTCGCAGCCGGTTATAGACGGCAAAGGCGACGAGCAGGCCGATAGCGAGCGCCAACCCCCCGATCATCAACAAACGGGTTCGGTTCATTCCTCTCCTTCCGGACAACTCCGGACTTATTCGTCGCCACGGCGGAGTTATATTTTCCGCGAGAGCGACGTACTCCTAGAGGTTGCGGCCTACTGGGCGGCGACTGAGCTGGCTACCTGCGAAAATACGTTGTTGGCATTGCCGCCGATCAGGCGGACGGTGCCGATCACGATAACCAGAATTACGGCTAGCATCACAGCGTATTCTGCGATGTCCTGCCCTTCCTCATTGCGCCACAACAGCTTAAACAGACCTGCCATTTTAGACTCCTTCGAGCTTTACGCGGGGAACTCCCAATCTGGGACAATCCTGGGGACCAGTCCCTATGCGTTAGTTTCGCAGATTCGGGACGGCTCTGGGAAACATTTTTTCACTTTAGTAACTCTTTGGTGCTGGGTGTTTTGCTGGGTCCTTGGAAAAGTCAGCATTTTCCATGGCGGAGTGCGTTGGGAACAGGATTATCGCCTTGGGTTCGCGGAATACAGCATGCCAATTGGGGTCGAGCAGGAGGGCTTGCGCCAGCGCGCAGGAGGGGGGCACAAGTACCGCCTCCACCTTCCAGCGGTCAAGAACGTCTCGCCAGCCGGTGCGGAGCTGCACGGCGGTCTCAAACTGGTGCAGGAGATCGTCGCCATAGAGGTCGGCGCGGCCGTCGACGAACACGCGATATTCGGGATAGAGCTTCCAGATCGCATAGCCTCCCCAGTCGTAGTAAACGAGGATGTCACGGGGTTGGTCGCTGGCCCGCAAGAAGGCGACAGCTTTTTGGGGAAACTGCTGCGCCTCGCGAGCGTCCTGGTTGCGGGCAAGACTGACCCACTTCACCAATGCAAACGCAGCCATCAGCATGAGAACAGCCCCGTTAAGAAGTGGCCGGAACCGCGAGGGGTCTAAGCGACGTGGTGAGACCGCTGAGGACGCTGAAGCGGCCGGGAGAGCCGCGGCAATCACCGGGATCGCCAGCAAAACGAAAATTGGAATGTGGCGGACGGCGTCCAGAGCGGCGAAAGAGGTAAGGAGCAGAGGTACGATCACACGCCCCTTAGGCCGCGAGCGGGCACTGGCGAGTGCGGTCAGAAGCAGCAGCCATACTAGTAAAAATGGGCGATAGAGCCATTCATGAAAATCCGGCGAGAACCACTCAACAATGAACGACCGCATCCCGGGTGACCGTAAGGTATCGAAAGGATAACGATACAGTTGCGCGCCGCTGGGGTTGAGGGGCACGAGCGCCAAACAAGCCACGAGAACCAGCAGCACCCGCAGGATGATGGGGCGTGCTTCCTGCCAAGGCGTGTCGCCTACGGCAGTCTCCATAATCAGGCCGACACCGTACGCAAACAACAGCGCGGGGCCGAGCGCGAATCCGGCGTGCAGATTCAGCCATAGGAGAAAGAGCGGTGGTATCCAAAACAGGAGCCTGGGCCGATCTTTTCTTGTGCCACCTTCGACGAGCCATAGAAGCAGGCTGGCGAGCGTAAAGGTGAACATCTGCGGGCGCACGCCCCAAGAGGGAGCCGACGCTAGAGCGCCGAAGACTGTCGCTGCCGCGGCCCAGTGCCGCTTTCCGGGACAGCGGAGATAGAGCAGCATAAAGCCAGCGGTGGTAATGATGGCGGAGAACACGATCAGCGCAGCGGCGCCGCCGTGCTTCCAGAGTTCGTAAAACACGACCTCCGACAACCACTCATGCGACACCCAGGGGTGCCCGGCGCGAGTGAAAGAAAAAGGGTCGGAATGCGGGACGCGGCCGGTTTCCACGATCCACTGCCCGGTGCGCAGATGCCACCAGAGATCGGGATCGACCGCATTGCGCGCCGTCATCGCCAGTAAGCCGAAAAACAGGATGCCGCCGAAAAACACACCTCCCCTCCCGCGAAGAATTCCGAACGTTGCCATTGGACGGGATTATAGAATCAGTTGTCCGCAAAAGCTGCTTATGACTTCATTCGTCCAAAAGCGCTGGTTGGTTGGACTTTCGGCGCTCCTCGGCGGGAGGTTGAGATAGGTTCTAATGAAGCCGCGCTATTGGCATTACTGGATCGGCTTGCTCCTGAGCATGGCCCTCGTACCTGTTTTGCGAGGGTTGCACCTTCCGGTCAGGTTCGATTGGAAAACGTTTGGCACTGCGTACTGGATCCTGACGGTGCAGTCCGTATTCGTTGCAGCGGTGCTGTGCCTGGTGGGCCTGCCCGGGCAGGCGATACTGGGACCTCTTGCCGAACGTTACCAGCGCGAACCGCTTCGCATCGTTCTCCTGCTGCTCTACCTCACGGCTCTGGGCTGGGCATTCACCTGGATGACAGCGGTGGTTCTGGCCGTCAATACCATCGCCATACTTGAATTCCACGAGCGGAAGCCCCACCAACTGCGCCAAGCCGCTGGTGCGGTTCTACTGCCCGCTCTTTATGTGTTTGCCGGTTTTCTGTTGGTGTTCGCTTACAACGACATCATCGTCTCGGTTCATTTCAATTTCGCTTATGACGCGGCATTCAATGCGATGGACAGGTGGATTCTCCACGGATGGTCCGTTTCCGATCTGTCGCACTGGGCGCTTCGAACCTTTCCGCTTCCCGTTTTCCGCCTCCTGGAATTCATTTACTTCGGCATGTTTCCTCAGATTGGGGCGGCCATTCTCCTCGTCAGTGTTTCTGACGGGAGGAACCGTGGCCTGCAGTTCGTGGGCACGATTCTCATGACTTACTATCTTGGCCTCGGGCTGTTTTACCTATGGCCGAGCCATGGTCCGTATTCCTTGTGCCCCGGGCATTTCTCGCGGTTTCCCAGCACCTTGCAGGTCTACGCTATCCAAAAAACCATGATGGCGCATGCGCTGGCGCTTTGGAACCATGTTCCGATCCAGCGCATCTCCACTGACTACTTCATCGCCTTCCCTTGCATGCATATCGCGCAGCCACTCATCGTGATGTGGTTCTTACGCCGCTGGAAACGAATGTTGATTGTCCTGTGTGCTTATGACGGTCTGTTGATTCTCTCTATCCTTCTGCTGGAGTGGCACTACCTTGTCGATATCATCGGGGGCATATTGCTCGCGGGGATTGCCATAGCGATCACCGATAATTCGACCTTGTGGCGCCGTTGGATTCGGAACGGTTCCTTACCCACGGGCTTGGGCGATCCCCTTCTGGACAGTCACTCAGGTCCCGGTGGGAGTGGCTGCATTAATCCTGATCCATTATTATCAGAGGACTTTTACTGCGCCGGTAAGGCCGGGCACGTCGTAGAATGTTGTGGGCCCGAATCAGGTGCTGGCATGAAGGCCAGCGCGGCGGCATGCTGGGCTATCTTCTCCGCCCTGAGCCCCTCGGTGGGAAGAAAGAGCCGAACTGCATGAGTATCTTCGTTTTCCAGAGCCCATGGGGTTCAGGATCGGGCCTCTCCAACTGGCAGCGGAGTCGGTGGGGAGCGCACCTTCACGAGAAAGGCGCGGGTTTTTCGGCCAGTGATGCCTGCTAGTGCAGTTGCGGAAGGGGTCAAAACATTGCCCGCGAAGAGATTTTGGCCGACCGTTCTGGTCCTACGACTTCTCCCGCTCCTTGTTGCTCACCAAATGCTGCTGGCGATCATATATGTGCCTCTTGCTCTGCGGGGCGTTGACGATTTTCGCCAACTTTATACAGGTGGGTACATAGTTCGCACGCGCCACGCCGCCGAGCTGTATGACTACGATACACAGCAGCGTTTCGAAGACCTGTTAATCCCAGCTGGGCGGCACTTTATGCTGCCAATTAACCATCTCGCATTCGAGGAATTGTTGTTTGTGCCCCTATCGCTGCTTACTTATAGGGTCGCGTACTGGGTGTTCATGGCCTTCAATGGCATGTTATTGATCCTCTGTGCGGGGTTGCTGAGGCACCGACTCGAGATACAGCCCAATCAACGGAAATGGGTTTCCGCTCTTCTGCTTCTGGCCTTTTTCCCCATCCCGCGCGCACTGGAGAAAGGGCAAGATTCCATTATCATGCTTACGCTTCTGGCGGCCGCGCTTTGGGCACTTGATCATGAGAAGGAGTTCTTGGCTGGGCTCCTAGTTGGTATCGGCATATTCAAATTCCAGATTGTGATTCCAATTGCGCTGCTGTTCCTGGTATGGCGGCGCTGGCGGTTTTTTGCGGGCTTTTCGGCCTCCACCGTTGCGGCTGGCCTCGTCTCCCTGTGGCTAGTGGGCCTCGACGGAGCGAGAGAATACGCGAACATGTTGCTATCGATGAGCGTCCGGTTAACTTCCGACGTGGACATGCTTCGTTACGGCACTCATCCCAGAGATATGATCAACCTGCGGGGACTGTTGTCCGCCATATTTGGCGGCAAGCTACCCCACGGTTATGTCCAATTTCTGATCGCAGCTTGCTCGGTTATTGTTCTCCTGGCAGCGGCAAGGCAGCGCCCGTCGCTGCCTCTGGCGATCGCCGCCGCCTCATTGGCGAGCTATCATTTCATTGTTCATGATGCGAGTATCCTCATCATTGTCATAGCCGGGGCACTCTGCTCAGGATTAGTCTGGAATGGTGCCGTTGCTATCCTGCTTCTGATAGCGCCCTTGTGCGCAATGATTCCCGGTTGTGGCTACCTGGCCGCAATCCCTTTGCTGGGACTTTTCTTGTTGATGTTGAGGGGCGTGCCAGAGCGCGGCGAATTCATTGCGGGAGACGGCCAAAGCGCTATCGCTGAAGGATCAACGTGCAGGTGACAATCCTGAACCGCTCTTGTCGTCGAGCTGTTGCAGGCACTCTAAATGGGGGCATTTCTATTGCGATTGCAGGGGGACACTTCTAATTCCAGCGCCGAACTGCCCTTCGTCTTGCCGCACGAAACTGTCGAGCGAGCCTGGTCAGTCCCTTTTTGGACGGTGCCAGATCCCCGTGGGAGTGGCTGCCCTGATGCTGGTCCATTATTATCGAAGGACTTTTCCTGCGTCGCCGGGGCCGGGCTCGTCGTAGAATGCTGTGGCGGGCCTGTGCCAGTTTGCTGGCGTCTTTTTTTGGCACGAAGGCCGGAGGAGAGTTCAGCGTACATGTCGGCTATTACGTCGCATTCGGGCATATCTACCATCTTCCCCATCGTGATCTTCGTGCAGGGGAGTGATCAGAAGACGCTGTCGCTGAATCACACCCCCTACACCGTGGGCCGCAAGGTGGATCGCGACCTGGTGATCGCGGACCCGCGCGTGTCTCGCGAGCATGCCCAGATCGTTTCAGAAGACGGCCAGTTCTTTGTCGTCGACCTGGGAAGCAAACACGGTACCTTCGTCAATGGCGAGAAAGTTGACCGTCACAAGCTGCAACGCAACGACCGGCTGGAATTTGGCGCGCGCGATATTGCCTATGTGATCTTCCACCCGCTGCACTCGACCTCGACGAACACGGCGCGGGAGTTTCTGAGCCAGATCTCGGGCATTCAAATTGCTCCGGAAGCCAGCGACCTCGATAAGCTTACGCTGTTCATGGAAGCGGCGCGCAAGCTGAACACCATCGGCGTGCTCGATGAAATCCTGGTTACGCTGCTCGATGCCACGCTAAAACTGACGCGCGCCGAACGCGGGTACATCTTTCTTCGCGATCTCAACGGGACCCTGACGCTCGCCGCCGGGCGCAACTCGAAAGGCGAGCCGCTGCTCGACGACACGACAATTTCCCGTTCCGTGCTTGACGGTGCCTTGACCTCGAACTCCGAATACCTGGTCACCGACACCAGTCAGATGCTCGACGTAAAGGAGCGGAAAAGCATCGTCGCCTTCGACCTGCGAACCGTGATCTGCATGCCCCTGCGCAAGCCTTTGGTGCAAACCACCCGTGCCGATCAACCAGCCGGTGGGGAAGTGATGGGCGCTCTTTATGTCGATTCGCGCTTTGCCTCGCGCGATATCACCAGCGTCAGCCACGATATTCTGCGTGCGATCGCGATGGAAGCTGCCCAGCTAGTCGAGAACGCGCGCCTGGTGCAGGCCGAGGAAGCCGGACGCCGTTACCAGCAGGAACTGGGGATCGCAGCGTCCATTCAGCAGCGTCTGTTGGCGGTGACCCTGCCCGAAGTTCCTTTTGCGCGGGTGAACGGACGCAACTTGTCCTGCAAGGAAATCGGCGGCGATTTCTTCGAGGCCGTCAACACGCCCCAAGGTTTGGCCGTCGTTCTCGCCGACGTCAGCGGCAAAGGAGTCTCGGCCGCGCTGCTGGCTTCCATTCTCCAGGGCATGGTTTACTCGCAGCTCATTTCCGGTATGCCACTCGTGGAGATCGTCGACGCGGTCAATCGCTTCTTCACCTACAAGCACATCGGTGAGAAATACGCGACTATGATCATTACTCGCCTGCGCAGCGACGGCGATCTTGAATACGTCAACTGCGGACACATTCCTCCGGTGTGGATCTGTGGCACCGAAGTGCTCCGGCCAGCCCACGGCAACCTGCCCGTAGGCCTGCTGGCCGATGCAACATACTCAAGCGACCGCTGCCAGATGAGGCCGGGGGATCGGCTGATCCTGGTGACCGATGGCGTCACCGAAGCCGAGAACGCCCGCGGAGATATGTTTGACAGCGAACGCCTCGAAGAGGTGGCCGGGAAGAGCGCTTCGATGGAGGACGTGTTCACCGCCGTCGCCGATTTTTGCCAAGGCACCCCGCTCAACGACGATTGCACCGTAGTAGAACTGTCCTACACCGGCAGCTAGCGGATCTGTGTGGAGCGGACACTCCTGTCCGCTGCCTTTGATGTTGATTTTGCCTTTGATCTTGCCTTTGATCCCTGCTTTTGATTTGGCCTTTGATCTTCTCGGACTAACCCGCACCCGAGGGTGCCCCATCCTTGCGCGTTCTGTGCGCAAGGGTGGGATTCCACGCACCCTCCTTTTGGGCTTTTGATCTTGCCTTTGATTTCTCGGGCCGGGTGCCACACGTCTCGCGGTTTTCGAGACGTGGGACGCTGCGAGCGTCCCCACTCCCGCAATCCCGACCCCTGACCTTTTTCATCACAAACCACAAGTACCCGCATCACAGACACCCAACCCGCCGTGCGCGACAATGAAGAACTGATTGGCCGAGGTTGAAGTGCGTCCGTCTCCAGAGACGGTCTTCGAAGCTGCACCGGCCCCATTTGCTATTGGCTCTTTGATAACTGTATTTGGTGCAACGAGCGAGTGTCAGCACCCCGCTGAAACTATGAGTTGTAATAGAATCAGGCGCAAAATCGAGCTAACTCCTTATTCCGGAATATTTTGAAAATAAGTCCTTTGCGCTCTGGATTTTGGCGTCGCGATCCCCCGTAACCCCATGATTCCAGTACCGGGGGGGTAGGGGGGTAGTGGTAAACACGGGCTAATACCTCCGGAGTTAATAGGCAGGCCTGCTAAGGCCGCGCCTCCGGATGAATCTCCACCGTGGACCAGGTCTTGTCGGCAGCATGACACAGCTTCTCCAGCGCGCAATCGGCACACTTCGGACCCCGCGCCACGCAGAGTTTTCGCCCGTGCCAGATCACTTCGTGAGAAAAATCTGTCCACCGCTGGCGAGGAATGACCCGCATTAGGTCCTCTTCAATTTTCTTTGCGTCTTCCTGCTTGGTCAGCTCCAGACGGCGTGAAATCCGCGTCACGTGCGTATCCACGACGACCCCTTCATTCTTTTTGAACCAGGTTCCGAGCACGACGTTCGCCGTCTTGCGAGCCACTCCCGGGAGGCTCAGCAACTCCTCCATCGTCTGCGGCACGTTCCCGCCAAAGTCTGCGACCACCTTCCGTGCCGCGCCCACCACCGATTTCGACTTGTTGCGGAAGAAGCCGGTCGAGCGGATATCCGGCTCCAACTGTTCCGGCTCAAGCGCGGCGAAATCCTGAACGGTCGGATACTTTTCAAACAGCACAGGCGTGACCATGTTTACCCGCACATCGGTACACTGCGCGGAAAGAATCGTTGCCACCAGCAATTCCCATGCGCTGCGGTGGGTGAGGGCACAAGTCGCATTGGGATAGAGTTGATCAAGGCCCGCGATGATCTGGCGCACACGGTCCGGGGCAAGAGGGTCATAGGTAGAGACGCGGCTTGCCGCGTCTCCCGCTCCAGATGCAGATTTCTTTTTCAGAGCAACCGCCTTCGGCGCCTTCCCAGCGTTCAGCGGCGCTCGACCGGCGGTGGGACGCGCGGACGCATTCTTCGCATTTCTACCCTGCAATGATTGTGTACCTTTTAACGGCGCACCCTTCAACGGCGCACCCGCCCGGCGCGCACCTTCCTGTCGTCCGCTGCGACTCGGTTGACGCGGCATGTTTCCGCGAGCCATCGGTTTCCTCCTGAGCAGTGGTTCATGGTAACAAAACCGCTGGGTTGCGACCGTCCGCACATCCCAGGTAACTGCGCTGCAATTGACGGCTTGGCGGCCGGGTGAGTACTCTGGGATTCAAAGGAAAAACTTGTGGCAGTGAAGAGCATCAAACTCGGACAAGTCTGGCGCCAGGATGCAACCGGCCAGGATCACCTGGTCACCAAGGTGTACAGCGAAGTTTTCACGCAATACGCGGTACTGCGGCCCGCCGAGGTCACCGCGCCCAATGCGCCCGTCGTAAAGGTGAAGGTCGCCAAATCGGCGGAGGGCGTAACCTTGCCCGGCTTCAGCTTCACGCAGGAAGGGGCGTTCTGAAGGGGATCGGGTCATCTGGCCATCGGGTCATCGGGTGATCTGAAATCAAATGCGTGAGTGTTCCGGGGTTGTTCTTAGATGGCCCGATGGCCCGATCACCCGATCACCCGATCCAAAATGACCGAAAAAATCCTAACCGTACTTTTTGTCTTCATCAATTCCGTCGTCGTCGCGACCGGCTATGCCGGCATTGCTCTGCTCATGGCGATTGAGTCCGCGTGCATTCCGCTGCCTTCCGAACTGATCATGCCTTTCGCCGGCTATCTTGTTTATGCCGGCGCGATGAAGCTGGTCTGGGCGGCGACGGCCGGCGCGATCGGCTGCAATCTAGGCTCGCTCGTCGCCTACGAAATCGGCTGCTACGGCGGGCGCCCGCTGGTCGTGCGTTACGGACGCTGGATCCTGATGGGCCACCGTGAACTCGACTGGGCCGACCGCTTCTTTCTGCGCTGGGGAGACATGGCCGTATTCATTGC
>Ga0187862_10007102_pt1 | contig 10060 bp, 7 predicted proteins | sample June2016WEW_10_1_FD_133003 | JGI IMG/M metagenome (GOLD analysis project Ga0187862, IMG submission 133003) | Peatland microbial communities from SPRUCE experiment site at the Marcell Experimental Forest, Minnesota, USA - June2016WEW_10_150 | ecosystem: Environmental > Terrestrial > Soil >... | reverse complement strand
GACCCGCTGGGCGGCGCCTCGGTGGACTACTGGCAACCGATCGCCGACCACTGGAAACTCGATTTGCAGGTGGTCAATCCCGTCGTGGATCCGCGCTTCGCCTTCATGACCGTGGACCATGACGGCAAGATCCGCATGGACTGCTCTAGCCCGTTTGCCATGGCCAATCTGGTCGGTCTGCGCAACACCTACCAGGTCGCGTTCGGCAACGATCCCGACGCTGACCGGCACGGGATCGTGGTGCCCTCCTCGGGCCTGATGAACCCCAACCACTACCTGGCCGTGGCCATCCGCTATCTCTTTTCCAACCGGCCGAAGTGGTCCCCGCGTGCGGCGGTGGGCAAGACCCTGGTGTCGAGCGCGATGATCGATCGCGTGGTTGCGGCGATGGGACGCCCGCTGGTCGAGGTGCCGGTGGGCTTCAAATGGTTTGTCGACGGTCTGCTCGACGGCAGCCTCGGGTTTGGCGGCGAAGAGAGCGCCGGGGCCAGCTTCTTGCGCTTCGACGGCAGTGCCTGGTCCACCGACAAGGACGGTCTCATCATGGCGCTGCTGGCGGCCGAGATCACCGCCCGCACGGGCAAGGATCCCGGCGATCACTACCGCGAGATCACGGTGGCCCATGGCCAGCCCATCTACACGCGCATCGATCAGCCGGCCACACCAGCGGAGAAATCTCGGCTCCGGCAACTCTCGCCCGCGCAGGTCAGGAGCAGCTCGCTGGCTGGCGACGCGATTATCGCGGTCTTGACCAAGGCTCCGGGGAACGGCGCCTCCATCGGCGGGCTCAAGGTCGCGTCTCAGAATGGCTGGTTCGCGGCGCGTCCCTCGGGCACGGAGAACATCTACAAGATCTACGCTGAAAGCTTCAAGGGCCAGGCACACCTGAACAGCGTGATCGAAGAGGCGCGCGCCATCGTGGCAGCCGCGCTCAAGACGTAGTCCGACGACGCCGGCCCCCTGCGCCCCGCCACGCTGTATTTCTTGCCCAGCGGCGCCGCCGGGGGCATATGTTGAGTAAGCGAATCCGTGATGAAATATGCACCGCTGTTTGCTATCCAAGCATGCTTAGCCCTGTTGGCGGGATGCGATGTTCGCGCTGTCGCGTCCCTGCCGCCACCCCAGACCACCTCGTCGGTCAAGACCGCGACGCCGACCAGCAAGCCCGCGGCGCCCGCCGCGCCCGTGCCCGCCAGCAAGTCCCCCGCGACACAAGCCCCGGCCCCCGGCGTCGTGCCCGATGACGATCGCGCCCTGGTGATTCGCGACGGCCAGGAGAGCTGGACCAGCGCTTCCGGCGCAGCCCGCTCCGGATACACCATCGTCGATCTCGGTGACGATTGGACTCCCTTCATCTTCGAGGAACATCGTGGCGCCGACGGGCAGAGCATGCCCAACCGCTACCGCCGCGTGTTCCTCGGCCTGGCCAACGACACGCTCGACGAAGATGGCGAGCCCTTGCCCACGGGCGAAAAGAACTACCTCGAACTCTACGGCATTCCGCCTTCGCTGGGGGTGCTGCGCGCCCGCTTCCTGGAGGACGAGAAGCAGAAGTGCCATGAAGGCGCCAACCTGGCCGCCATGGAGGCGGTGGAGACCACAGGCTACGTGGCGCCGGAGACGGTGGTTCCGGAAGAGAAGCGCATCGCACGCATGCGCAGCGATCTGGAAAACGCGCGCCGGAAAGCCCACGCGCAGACGCTGGCCGAGCTGGCTGCCAAGAACCCCAAGCTGGAACCCAAGGTTAAGCTGGTCGAGCGACGGGCCGCAAAGAAGCTGGCCATGACCGAGGTGGAACGCCGACTGGCCTGCGAAGGCATGTTCAAGCACGGCGTGAAGCACGTCGCGGGCATCTACGACGATGCCATGCGCCTGGCGGTGCGCCGTTTTCAGCAGAAGCACATGATCTACGAGCCCAACTACCTGCGCCATCAGACCATGGACGCCCTGGCCCGAGCGCCGCTGGCCAACGATCATGAGGCCCTGGTGCGGGTCTTGCGTGAGCGCGTGGTGGCCGCCACCGGCGTGGTCGAGGACGGCACCGTGGACAGCAAGAGCGGCCCGGCCACGTACACCGGCGCCAACGGACAGACGCTGCCAGTGCGCAACCTAGTCGAGGAGATGACCCAGGCCGCGGTCGAGCAGCTCGGCCTGGCCAGCCCCGAGGCTGCGCTGGCGTTTTTCAAGCGTCACAGCGCCGCCGATTTCCGCCACCTGCGCGCCGCAGTCCACTTGCCGGCCCTGCCCGAGTACTACGGGCCCAACATGGATCTGTCCATCGTGATCGATCGCGGCGAAGTCTGGTACGACCTGCCCTGGGATGCGGCGGGCGTGCGCCACGCGCAGCCGCGCAAGCGCTACCCCAGCTTCCACCTCTACGTGAAGTACAAGGAACAACGCATCCCGCTCGCACGCTGGCAGACCACCATCGGCGGCTGGCGCGCCGAACAGGCGTCGGACGGCTACGAGTACTATCGCTACAAGGGCTCGGACGTGGGGCCGCGCGTGATCCGCAACGTGGTGGCCGGCCCGGTGTGGATCGCGCCCGAGTCCACGCCCATCCGCACCCTGGTCAAGCCCAAAACCGTGAACGGCCTGTGGCAGCGGGTGGTCAACTACGACGAGCTGGGCCCGGGATTTCTCTCGGCCTACGGACTCATCGCCGGCTATCTGGTGGTGCCGGGCAAGGGCGGCAAGCCCGACTGGGACAACGGCATCCGCGCGCACGGCTCGTCGGAGTATCTCTCCATGTCCAGCCCCGAGGGCTACTCGCACGGCTGCCACCGCCTGCCCAACCACCTGGCCATCCGGCTCTACTCGTTCATCCTGCGCCACCGTCCCATGCGCATACTGGGCGACCAACCCACCAACATCGCGCGCCAGTTCCTGCTCGACAACGACGTGTTCGAGATCCGCGTCCCCTCGCGCGGCTACCAGTACCTGCTTGAGCCGCCGTTGCCAGTGGACGTGCTGGAGGGCGAGATCAAGGGCACGTTGAAGAAGCCGATCCTGACCTACGTGCCCAAGCCGGGCGTGCGCTATCCCGGGCCGCCGCCGGAGGTGCCCAACTCGGCCGAGGGCCGCGCGGGCGGAGTCAGCTCGGGCCGCTCGGCCGGCGGCGATGACGAAGGGGGGGCGCCATGAAGCCACGTGGGCGCTGGTGCAGACCTTGCCTGCTTGCCGGCGGCATGCTGCTGGCTGTGCTGGGGCTGGCTGCGGCGGTGGGGCTGGGCGCCGAGGATGCCGACAAGAACCCGGTGGTCGAGGAGCCATCGAGCAAGAGGACAGAAGACAAGGTCACCATCACCGTGCAGACGGTTCCGCCGCGCAAGGCGGTGGTCAAGTGGGGCAGCAAGACCCTGGGCGTGATTCCCGTACCCCGGCCGCTGGTGGTGGTGCGACCGCGCGACAGCGGGCCGCTCGACCTGGTGGTCCGCGCCGCCGGCTTCTTGCCGGTCCACACGCGTGCCTACACCTTCTCCGATAGCCGAGTCGCCATCAAGCTGACGCCGCTTTCCGAGAAGAACACTCTCTTCGGCTACCGGCAGGAAGTTCCGCCCGAGGGCACCGCCAGTCCCGACGGGGGCGCGCCGCCCCCAGCGCCCGCGCCCTCACCAGCCCCTGCGCCAGCCCCGCAGAGATAGCCAGGATCCGATGATCCCCATCAGCGACGACAACCAGACCTTGCGCTTTCCGCTGGTGACCATCGCCCTGCTGGTGGTGATGGGCCTGGTGTGGGTTCTGGTCCAGGGGGCAGGCCTCAGCCCGACCGTGCTGGCGGCCAGCGTGTGCAACCTGGGCCTGGTGCCGGGCGAGCTCACCGGCCGCGCCCCTGTCGGCGAGGCCGTGCCGCTCGGCCGCGGGCTTCTCTGCCTAGTGGACCGCGACCCCATCAACTACCTGACACCGCTGTTCTCCATGTTCCTGCACGGCGGCTGGATGCACCTCCTCGGCAACGGCCTGTTCCTCTGGGTGTTCGGCAAGAACGTGGAAGACAGCATGGGGCGGCTGCGCTTTCTGGTCTTCTACTTCGTGTGCGGCCTGGCCGCTGCGGCCGCGCAGATCGCCATCGACCCCGCGTCGCCGGTTCCCATGGTGGGCGCCTCGGGCGCCATCTCGGGCGTGCTGGGCGCCTACCTGATGCTGTATCCACGCGTGCGGGTCAACGTGCTGTTCATCTGGGTGATCTTCGTGCAGGTCATCTCGCTGCCCGCATATCTGGTGCTGCTGTGGTGGATCGGCCTGCAACTTCTGAGCGGCCTGCCCCAGCTCTCCTCGGTGCGACCTGAAATCTCGTCGGGCGTCGCGGTCTGGGCGCACATCGGCGGCTTCTTCGCCGGCTTCGTCCTGGTCAAGCTGTTCGAGAACCCGGCGCTGGTCAGCGCGCGCACCCTGGTGCGACGGCGCGCCCATCCCGATCACTGGTAGGCAAGGGATGCGCAGGGCGACCACCCTCACTGGCTTGGGCATCCTCGTCGTTCTGCTCGCGCCATCTCCGGTGCCCGCTTCCGAGGCCTGTAGCGAATCACCCGAGGCCCGCGTCTGGTGGTCGCCCGATAATCCTTCGGCCGGCTCGCCCTTGCGACTCATGGTGGTGAGCGAGGAGGCCCGCGACGGGATCATCACGGTCAGCACCGCGGGACGGCCGACGCAGAAGCTGGCCACCGTGCGCCGGGGCGGACCGCCCTTCAGCTTCTCCGCCGAGCTACCCACGCCGCCAGCCGGCGAGGTTCGTGTCGCCCTGGTTTCCGGCGGCCAGACCATCTCCTGCCATCGCATCTCGCTGGCAGCCCGCGGCCGCGCGCTGCCGGCACGCGGCCGGGCGCAAGGGCCGGGCGCCTGGCCGGTCACTCGTGCCTGGAACCGCAGCCTGGAAGACCTCTACTCGGCGTGGATCGAGCGCCTGTTCGACGCGCCGGCTGACGAAGCGCTGGGGTTCCCCTCGCTGGCGCCCGTGATCCGCGATCCGGCGCGCAACTTTCTGTGGGGACACCTCGGCCTGCGCGAGGACGATCCCAAGAATCGCGCCGCGCCTCCGGCGGTGCCCGACTGTGCCGATCTGCCCTACTACCTGCGCGCCACCTTCGCCTGGAAGATGGGATTGCCCTTCGGTCTGCGCGACTGCAACCGCGGCAGCAGCGACCATCCGCCCACCTGCGGCGCGCTCACCAGTCAGGACGAGCCCGTGACCGGCAGCGACGCTCTCGATCGCTTTCGCAAGTTTCTGCGCCTGCTGGCCAACAAGGTCCATTCGGGCAGCGCGCGCACCGCGCTCGACGACGACGCGACCGACTTCTACCCGGTCAAGCTGGCGCGTGATGTGCTGCGACCGGGCCTGATCTACGCCGACCCCTACGGACACGTGATGATGATCGCCAAGTGGGTCGAGCAGGACGGGACAAAGGGCGGGCGCCTCTTTGCCGTGGATGGCCAGCCCGACAATTCGGTGGGCCGCAAGCGCTTCTGGGAGGGCACCTTTCTCTTCGCCAGCAACGTGAGGAGCGCGGGCCCGGGCTTCAAGGCCTTTCGCCCGGTGGAAAAGTCGGCCGGGAATGGCGCGACGGTCGCGCTGCCCAACCGTGCGCTGGTCAACGACCGTCGCTTCGCGCCCTTCTCGGCCGAGCAGGCCACCATGTCGGCCGACGACTTCTACGCGCGCATGGCCAAGCTCATCAACCCCAAGGGCCTGGATGCCGAAGCCACCTACGAGGAAACCCTGAACGCGCTGGTCGAACAGCTCGAAACGCGCCTGGGCTCGGTGGACAACGGCGAGCGCTTCATGCGCGAGAAAGGCAACCCGGTGGTGCCCATGCCCGTGGGTGCCAAGATCTTTGAGACGGTGGGTCCCTGGGAGGACTACGCCACCCCTTCGCGCGACATGCGCCTGCTCATCGCGCTGGACGTGCTGGCGCGCCTGCCGGCCCGCGTGTCAGCGCACCCCGAGCTGTTCGTGCTGGCTGGCCGCAAGCCCGAGGAGCTTTCTGCCGAAATCGAGAAGCTGCATCAGCGTCGCATCCACGAGCGCTCGGTCGAGTACCGGCGCAGCGACGGGACGCCGTTCAGGTTGACGGTAGCCGATGTGTACGCGCGCCGGAGCGCCCTGGAGATGGCGTACAACCCGAACGACTGCGCCGAGCTGCGCTGGGGCGCCGACCCCACAACCCCGGAGTACGCGACCTGCAAGCGACACGCGCCTGCCGAGCAGCGCAGCCGGATGCTGGAGTATAGAGCTTGGTTCCACGAAGCGCGCCGCCCACCGCGCTAGCTGGCTGTAGTCTGGGGCGCTCCTATGTGCGCAGGTGCGCACCTGGGAGCACGAACAGCCTTGCGCCCCATGAAATGTTTTCTTAGCCGAGGCTGTATCTATCTTATGATCGAGGAGGATTCTTCCGAGGATTATTGATGGCCGCACCTTTGCAAGCACAGGATCGGGGAGTCATGTCGCGAAGACGCAGTCGGCAGGCTGGATTCACTGTCACCGAGATGATGGTGGTGCTCGTCATCATCGGGTTGCTTGCTGCCGTGGCGACCCCGTCCTTGACCAGGGACAGCAAAGCTCGCAAGGGGCGCGACTTCGCCAACTACGTCGCACAGGCCATGCAGCGCGCCCACCTCGATGCCATGAGCCTGCGCGTTCCTACCTTCACGCTGATCTGCGGGAGCTCGGTGGTCACCTACCGCAACGACCAGAACACGCCCCTGCGCAGCCTGTCCGCCCCCACGGGCGTTGCCATCTGGGACGCCAACATAACCAACACCGTGCCATCAAGTGCCGTCCTCCCCACGAATCAAGGCAGCGGCTGCGTCTGGCTTTACTTCAACTCCATGGGCAACGCCGGCACCAACGTCGCCTCCGCGAACCTGGCTAACTGGACCGTCTATATTCGCAACACGAACCTGCCCCCCACTCACCCCGACGGCGGCTTTGTGATTGGGGTGACGGGTCTCACGTCGTTTGTTTCCACACGCAACTTCACCTTCTCACACTGACCATGAGGCGCAATTCTGGATTCACACTGATCGAGGTTCTGGTGGCTCTGCTGCTGGGAGCCGTCGGATTGCTGGGAACCCTGGCGGTGCAGCAGGCCGTGATCAGCGCCTCGAAGTCTGCCAACGATGCGGCCGTGGCCCTGCGCCTGGCCAGCCAGAAGCTCGAGGAGTTCAGCACCGTGCTGACCACCGGAAGCCCTTTGAGCGCGACTCCGCCCAACGTGGACCAGTTCCAGTCGCCAGTCGCCCTCGCGAACCCGATCGGGACTGCCACCTGGAGTTCCCCGGTCTATATGAACGCCGAGGGCGCGCAGCTCACGGTCGCTCCCACCCTCGTCGCGGACGTCGCTGCGTACCGCTGGATCCGCAGGTGGCGGGTCATCAACCTGGGCGTCGCCCAGCCCTACGTGATCTCGGTGACCGTCACCTACAACAGCGACACCGGAACCCCGAAGACCGTCCGCCTGGACATGGAACGGAGGAAGTCGTGGTAAGCCGGCGCGCGCCCGAGCAAGGCATGACCCTGGTCGAGCTGATGGTGACCATGGTCATCGCATCCATCGTGGCCGCCTCCACCTTCATGTTCTTTGCCGGCCAGCAGCGCGTGTACGAAACCCAGACCAAGATGCTGAACGTCCAGCAAAACGCGTGGGCCGCCATGGAGGTTCTCACCCGCTTCGTCCGCGCCGAGGGCTCCGGCATGTATGGCTGCGTGCGGCCGGTGGGAGGCCTGACCCCGCCGCCGCCGCCGCTCAATCGCACGACCGGTGCCAACCCGGATCCCAGCGACGATCCACCCGTCGTCGCTGGCGTGGGCAACCTCTCCCAGCGTCCCAACGCTGGCCTGCGCGCGTACAACGCTGGGACCGGCCAGGTGCAACGGGTTCCCGCCCTGTGGATAGTCGACCAGGAGGACGGAACCGACGTGGGAATCGTCCCAGGGACCGACGTGATCACCGTTGCCTTCGGCAATCAGACTTCGGGAAGCAATTTTGATTCGGCACTTGCCGGCGCCGTCACCACCACGAACCAGGCCATCTCGGTCGTGGCAGGGAACGTCGTCATGTTCCAGCCAGCCGAGTTCACCATCCTGGTGGGCGAGCCGGGGATGGGGGGCGCGGCCAGCGACATCGGGTGCACCCTTTTCCAGACCACGAGCGTGACCGGCAGTCCTCCCGACCAATTGAATCACGCGTCCGGCGGCACGACGGCCTGCCCGCCCGGTGCCGGGTGCTCAGGCTCGGTGTGGAATCCTCCGGCCAACGTCGCTGGCATGATTCCTGGCACCGGGTACGGCGTGTATGTGGCCGGATCTCCGCCCCAGAACCCCAACACGGGTGTCCGCAATTTTGGACAGTTCTGGTGGGTGCGCTTTGCCGTGAGGACGACAGACGCGAATGGCAACTATCTCTCCAACAAGGGCATACCGTGCCAGACCCACACCATTCCCGTGCTGACCATGGAACGCATTGACGGCTCGATCCCGGCCGGTCCCCAGGTGCTGGCCGAGGGCGTCGAGGATCTGCAGGTGGCCTTTGCTTGCGACCTCAATGGCAACGGCACCCTGGACGAAGGCAGCCCGCCCTCGATCACCGACGAATGGACGCTCAACGCCACCGGCGACCCCATCGAGGTCAGCAACGCCCGCAAGTGCAACCAGCCCTCCGCGGTGCGGGTGACGCTGATCGCCCGCTCGCTGACCGAGGACAACGGCATCAACGCCGCCCTGCTCGATAACGGCCGGCCCGCGGCCGAGAATCACGCGGCCCACACCGCGAGCGCTAACCCCAGCTGCAACAACCCGACTGTCTGGGACGGCAACAACTACCAAGACCAGTTCCGCCGGCGGGTCCTGAGCACCACCATGTATCCGCGCAACTAAGGAGAGGCGTGATGACTAGAGACGACTCTTCCCAACGACTTTGGCTTCGCCGCCCCGAGCACGGGGCCGTGCTCGTGGTGGTGCTGCTGGCCATGATCGCTCTTTTGGGCATGGGCCTCACCGGCCTGTACCTGACCAGTGGAAGCATCCAGATGAGCGCGAACGTCAACATGCGCAATCAGGCCCTCTACGTGGCGGAAGCTGGGATTCAGACCGCCAAGAGCGTGCTCAACCGGACCATTGCGGGCATGCCCGGCTGGGTCCCCAACCTGAGCGGCATGCTGGCCGGCACCGACCCCATGGGCAACCCGGTCGCCCTGCCCGCGGGCTTTGTCGACGAGATCCCCGGCACGACCGACCCGATGGACCCTGGTTGCCTGGGAGCCACGGGGGGTGGCACGCCCACGCGCGGGGCCTATCTGCGCGACACCCCGGGCTATGGGTGTCAGGCCGGCACGACAGCGTACATCAATTGCGCTTACCCCGGCAGCACCACTCACAATGAGGCAACGCCCGACAACCCCAGTCCCGTGATCGCTCAGTTCATGGGCACCTACACACTCTTCATTCGTCAGGATCTGTCCGAGTGCCGGCTGGGCATCGACGGCTCCGGCGTCAACCACTACATCAGCGAGCCTCAACCATGGCCCCCGTCTTCCCCTTACCAATCGAACGGCATCGTGGTCATTCGCTCCGAGGGCACGGCTTCTGACAACCTGACCAAGGTGGTCCTGGAAGTCACCATGTCGCCCAACGCGAATCTGCAGATCATACAGACTGGCATTGCCTCGGTCTGCCCAGCCGGCGCCGCTGGCTGCGACGACAATGCTTCCGTGCAACAGGGCATCACCGTGGGCGGCAGCCTGACGCCACCTCCCACCAATATCAACACCGGCACAGGAACCGGTGGCGGCGGAACAGGCACCGGCACAGGCTCCGGCACAGGCTCCGGCTCTGGCACGGGCTCCGGAACCGGCACAGGCTCTGGCACAGGCTCCGGAACCGGCACCGGTACTGGCACTGCAGCCGGCACTGGCGCCGGAACCAGCACCGGAACCGGCACAGGCACCGCCGCCGGAACCGGCACCGGCACCGGCGCCGGCACCGGGACTGGAACCGGCACCGGCACCGGCTGCAAGGTGAATGGCGACTGTGCCACCGGGCAGACCTGCTGCAGCGGCCAGTGTG
>Ga0187862_10007098_pt1 | contig 10063 bp, 17 predicted proteins | sample June2016WEW_10_1_FD_133003 | JGI IMG/M metagenome (GOLD analysis project Ga0187862, IMG submission 133003) | Peatland microbial communities from SPRUCE experiment site at the Marcell Experimental Forest, Minnesota, USA - June2016WEW_10_150 | ecosystem: Environmental > Terrestrial > Soil >... | reverse complement strand
GCAACGGGGACCCGGTGCGGCTATGCTTGCTTGCCCAGCTTGTTATGCAGCCAGGCGAGAAGGGCGCCGAGGATGGCCCCACGCGGGAGAACCGCGCTCCTCGCATCCCTACCGCGACTGGGTATAATCGATGGCGGCCACAACGGCAGAGTGGAGTTTCTGAATGGACAGCCTCACACCGATCTTGAGCAGGACTACTATAAGGGGCCTTCAGTTGCTTTGCGAATGCGCGGAGAACGGGGTGCCAGCTAGGTGCGCGCAGCCTGGCCAGCCAGCTACTTCTGAATACCTCACGGGAAGCGAGTATAGGCGGTACATCGCACCCCTTATCAGAGCCCCAAGGCCGCAATTCGGCAGCAAAACGATTCGGAAGGGCATTGACCTGCTTTGTCAGTGCGCCCAGTTCGGGACACCGGCCTCGGCTGAGTTCCTTACAAAGACGGAGACCCGCCGTCTCGTGCCAGCACTGAAATGGATACATCAGCTCGGAAATAGAGGTGCAGAACCAGTGCTCCCCCGAAAGGTTCGCTGCCAGGAGTGCGCTCGTCGGCGCCAGCAGACTCCGGAACTGGAGCCATTCAGGAAAGTCCAGCGGGCTGTCAGGGTGCGCACCGGCGGCTGGCGCCTGCATTTGGCCTGCGGCCATACGGCATTTTGGGCGAACTGAAGCGAGGAATCGTCATAGTCCGCGGACCGGGCCGTACCCGGTTCCTGCCGCTGGAGCCAGACCAAGCGGAGGTGGTTCCGGATGAGGTTGGCAACCGTGCTGCTCATCGCCTTCTTGATGAGACGCATTAGCTGTTCGGGCGCCACCTCATGGTAATGAATCGTATGTTGGCTTGATCCCAGTGAGATTCTGAAGCACGATGAGAAAGCCCATATAGTCTTGATCTGGCACTTTGAGTACTACGCTGTTGTCAACGTTCTCGGTCGTGTCGTGCCACACAATGTTCACATAGTGGGTTTTGGCCGACTTTACCGACAGTCCGTAACCAACGTTGGAAGCAGTAACCTGGTCATTATAGGTGGTTTGCTTTCCTGTGTTAGCGTAGGCAACCGAGGTGACAGCCTTTAGCGGGATCGCAAAGAGCTGTTGATGTGGATCGTAATGTTCCCTCCCATCGTTATAATTCTTCGTGTTCGACACAACATCTATTTCATCCTTTCCTACAGTCGCTAAGAGAGGCAACTTATGCTTAAGCGGAAAAGTGCCGCTCTCGTACTCCAGGGTAAGCTCCATCTTGTTGACCTTTAGCTTCCCCCAGTTCCCCTGTGCGAATGCCGATGCTGTCAAACCCCAAATCAGCAAGCCAATTCTGAACGTCATCTACTTCGACCTCCTGCCGACCATCGCACGATACCCTGTCTTCCGCCCTGCCGGACCAGCGATGCGCGTCGGGTCGTCGCTGCCGGGTGACAACACCCAAGAAGCCGTCATTGAAGCAGGGCCGCACAACCATTCTGCCATCGTGGTCCGGTGTCGATTATACTGCCGACCGCCTCTTTCTGAGCTGTTCCTCTTTCATTTTCCCGATTCCGAACGACCCCGACGGTCCTGGAGGGGGCGTGGCGGCGCTGCGCAACCTTTCCCGCGTCAGGCTCCTGGTCTCCTCTTCACGGGTGTATACTTCCATGCCTGAGGCCCGACATACGGTTTCGTCAGCTGGGCGGTCCGCGGCGCCCTTCTCGCCTGGCTGTATAACAAGCTGGGCAAGCAAGAATAGCCGCACCGGAAGTCGTTACAGGTTGAACTACGTGGTCCTTGGGAAGGAGCATCGAAATGACATGTTTCCGACAACACTCGTTAGTCTTGGGCGTTCTGGCGGTGTTGGCCTGCGTTGTAGCAGGTCAACGAGCCAACGCGCAAGGGAATGATCTCACCGACGCGGCTCGCAAGGGTGACCTCCCTCGTGTCAACGCGCTGCTCGCCGCCGGGGCCGATGTGAATGCCAGGGGAGCCGGTGGCACCCCATTGATGGTGGCGTCGGCTGGGGGACACGTGGAGGTCGTCGGGGCTTTGCTCGCTGCCAAAGCCAATGTGAATGCCAGGGGAGAAGGCGACAACACGGCGTTGATCATCGCGTCGTTCGGTGGGCACACGGAGGTTGTGCGCGTGCTGCTCGCCGCCAAGGCCGATGTGGAAGCCGTGGGGGTCAACTACTACACGGCGCTGATAACGGCTTCGGAGCAGGGCCGCCTGGATGCGGTGCGGATGTTGCTCGCCGCCAAAGCCGATGTGAGTGCCAAGCAGTTCCAAGGCGCCACGGCGTTGATATTGGCGTCGCGGGAGGGCCACACGGAGGTTGTGCGGGCGTTGCTCTCCGCCAAGGCCGATGTGAACACCAAGGCGGGCCAAGGCGCCACGGCGTTGATAGCGGCTTCGGAGAATGGCCACCTGGAGGTAGTGCGGGCGCTACTCGCTGCTAAAGCCGATGTAAACGCCAAGACGCTATGGAATAACCTGACGGCGTTGATAGTGGCGTCGCAGAATGGTCACCTGGAGGTGGTGCGGGCGCTACTCGCGGCCAAAGCTGATGTGAACGTCAAGCAGTACCAAGGCTACACTGCGTTGATGTTGGCAACGCAGAATGGTCATCAGGAGGTAGTGCAACTCCTCAAGAGTGCGGGCGCTACGGGCGCTTAAGAGCCGATGTGAATGCCAAGCACTACCGGAGGCGCGCTCGATGTGCGCGCGGGAGGATCGTCCGAGAATCCTTGGGTCTCGTACAGCTAGGACGGAGCGGGTTCCTTCTTGCATTTGCTACCTAAAGCAGCCCTCCCAGGCAAGGCAGTTTCCGTACACGGTGCCGGCTGGCTTCGACGCTTGGGAAGAGTGACCCAGCAGTGCTCCGTCGATATATCCCGCGGCCTGTTGACTTGGCGCCCTTGACGCGCGTGATGCCGGCGGCCAGTTCCGGCGCCAGCAGCCCGTTGTCGGCCGCCTCGACCGCCAGTTTCCGCACAGCGGTGATCCGGACGTTGATGGAGACAGACCCGAGGCCGCGGGCCTCGAGTTCCGCCCGCCAGGCATGCACGGTGGCCTTCGTAAAGCCGGGCCGCGGGGCCTGTCCGTACCAGGCGATGAACTCGTCCAGCCCGAGATTGTAGACCCGCCGGGTAATCGGGGAAGAAACGCTATCTAGCACCAGAGCCTTCAGCCGGTGCCAGTCTGAAGCCCTGTTCGCCAAGGTTAACTCATTCATTTCAGTCCTCTTAATGGGCCATATCGCTAGCTAACTGGACCTTACCTCGGGGTGGCGGGGACAGCAAGCCAAAATGCCGAAACGGCTGGGGTTCCCCGAAACGACGCCGGCGAGAAGGAGATTTGCCAACAGCTTCCCCTTCTGGTCACTGTTGGCGGCGGGTGGGCACAACGTCAGACGAGCATGGAAGGATGGGAACAGCATCGCCTCCGCCGTCGATGCTGGCTTCCCATCGTTTGTCCACCCAGACTGAAGTCTGGCCGTTTGACCTAGAATGGACCGGGGAGGCTTGCCGTGCTCGATCGTCGGCATGACTCACGCCGCGGGCACATTTTTCCCGCCATCCTGGCTCTTTCGCTGACGGGTCTTCTGGTCTCGGCTGACCCGTACGCCGCGGATCGTGAACGCATGGTGCGTGAGCAGATTGAGAGCCGCGGCATCCGTAGCGCGGCGCTTTTGCGCGTGCTGCGCGCCACTCCACGTCATCTGTTTGTACCCATTGCCAGCCAACCGATGGCCTACGACGACCATCCGGTTCCGATCGGCTATGAGGCACGATTTCCCAGCCGTATGTCGTGGCGCTGATGACAGATCTGCTTGCTCCGCGCAAAACGGATCGCGTGCTGGAGATCGGAACCGGGTCGGGCTACCAGGCAGCGGTCCTCTCGCAACTGGCGCAACAGGTGTACACGATTGAGATTGTTCCGGAACTGGCGAAATCGGCGCGCCACATCCTAAGCGATCTCGGATATCGCAACGTAACGGTGCGTCAAGGGGACGGTTACAAAGGCTGGCCAGAACAGGCGCCATTCGATGGAATCATGGTCACGGCGGCGCCGCCGGAGGTCCCTCAGGCGCTCATTGACCAACTTGCGAATGGCGGACGCCTGGTGGCGCCGGTTGGCCTCAGGTGGAACCAGGAGTTGGTGCTGATCGAGAAAGACGCAAACGGCCGGATCCGGCGCCGCTCCGCAGGGCGCGTGTTGTTTGTGCTTATGAGGTCAGGCGGGACGTAGGAACGCGTGGATATCACGCAGCGCGGCTGGCTCATGCAGCAAACGGACTGGCATCCTGCATCCGTTCGCGGAACAAACTGTTCGAAATCGAAAACAGCCGAACGACACGGCGCCGGGACGCGGTATACTCACCGCAATGAAACAAGCTCTCCGTTGGAGCGCCTTCGTGATTGTTCTTGTGCTGACAATCGCCGTTCTGGGCGTGACAATGAGCCAGGCGGCTCGAGACAGAACCTGTCTCGCGCTCGATCACGTGTGGCGACACAACGGCGGCAGAGGACTGCCTCCCGGCTTGGTACGCGTGTTGTGGCCGTCCGTTCCGGTTTGGGTCGAGGTTGAGCCCCACTTGCACTTGCAGCTCGATTCCCAGGACGGCCTTGACCGCACCATCCTGGCAACGGGAGTGTGGGAGCGGGAAACCTGGCTTGGTCTCTCAAAGAGCATTCCACGCGGCGGGGTCTTCGTGGATGTGGGCGCCCACATCGGCTATTACTCTCTCAAAGCCGCGCCGATGGTGGGTCCAGGTGGACATGTGCTGGCGATTGAGCCGAACCCGGAAACGATTCGCAGGCTCCGGGCCGACATTCGGGAAAGCGGAGCATCCCAGGTCACAGTCGAGCCGGTGGCTTGCTCCGATTCCGAGGGCATGGCCGACTTTTTCGCCGCGACGCGCGAAAACGCAGGAGCCAGTTCGCTCTCGAAGGCGAATGCAGCTCTGGCCGGCCCCATTGCGCGGACCTATCGTGTACGCACCCGCCGGCTGGATGATATCGTCCGGGAAAGCGGGGTGACCCGCGTGGATGTCATCAAGATAGACGTGGAGGGAGCGGAACTACTGGTGCTGAAGGGCGCCTCGGAAACTCTGGACCGCTACCACCCGGTGGTTGAAGTTGAACTGATCGACAAGCAACTCGCGAACATGGCCACCAGTTCCGCCGAGGTGATCGGGTTCCTCCGCACGCACGGATACGCAGTTCGGCATATCTACGGCGAATTCCATAACACTGAATTCGCGTTCACGCCCGGCGTATCCGGAGAGTCGAAGTAGTTCCCTGGCAGACCCCAGATGCTGGCCCGACGTCTACCATTCTGTTCCTTGGCGCATCCCATGCCTGGAGAAGAGCGAGGATCTGGGACAATGGCTCTGCCAGGCGAAACGGAAGCGGGCTCTGCTGGGAAGCAACCCTGCCGAGGGATGACCTGGGGGGTCATCGAGACGATGGCAAAACGGGAATCCTGGCCAATAGCCAACGCCGAGGAGGTCGGGGGTATCTCCCGCCGCCGCGACATGACATAATGAGGCCAGCAGAGGGAACCACGATGCAACACCTCCGAGGTTTCCTCACCTTGACGGGGCTTGTTTTAGGCTCTGTCTTGCCTTCCCTGCAGCTCAGGAGTAGTCTTAGGCGTGGTCACCGATTTGGCCGAAGTCTTTCGGCTCGGAACCGCGAAGGCGGAAGAGAACCGCACCTTTCGCCGCTACCTCTGTGCCCACCGCTACGCCGACAAGCCGTTTCAAATCCTGGCTAGCGACGTGCAGCGGCACGTGGACTGCCTCGCCTGCGCGAATTGCTGTCGCCATTCGGTGGTTTCCGTCAGCAAGCCGGAGATCGAAAACATCGCGTGGTGCCTCGGCACCACGCCGGAGGCGGTCGCCCGCCTCTACACCGTCCCCGATCCCGACGCGCCCACCTCACGAACCCTGCTGAGTTCGGGGGAAAGGTGCGTGTTCCTGGACGGCAACCTCTGCATGATCTACGAAGCCCGCCCAGGGATTTGCCGCGACTTCCCCCACGTCGCGGTCGGCACCCACTCGCTCGGCGGCCGCCCGTCGTCGCTGGCCCGCTGGGCCGCGCTCTGTCCAATCCTCTACAACGCTCTCGAAAGCTACAAGCACCTCACCGGCTGGCACCCGCATCCGCCGTTCAGTACACCTTCCAAACCGCCCGCTTGAACTGCGGCGCCATCTCCCTGCCGAAACGCAGTGCCGCAGTATTGACCCAAGAATCTCAACTCTCACATGGTGGGCCACCCGGAAGTTGGGGGAAATCGTGTTGTGGGAGATTGCGGGAGCTGTGGCACGAGGGCTAGGCAGGGAGCGAGATCGAAAGCGGCCGCGGCTCACGGCGCAGGCGTGGCGTTATCTGGTGTTATCGGTAACGCTGTGGCGCGCTTCCGCGCAGCTTCGGAGGTCGCACGATCTTGACCGTTCCAGGCGTCGGATATGCGAGCACCACAAACCCGGCCATCCCGAGATGCACGTACCGCGTTTCCCCCGACTGTTTCGCTGCTGTCTTGGCCGCATTGACAGCGTCCTTGAACAGCCTACTACCGCGGCTCGATCGCACCTTCGAGTCTCCGTGATTGAGCTTTTCCATCGCTTACTTACGATCCACTTCCGGCCGGCGTTCGCCGACAATCGACCCTCTGGAACCGCTACTAAGCCGCAGGCGCGGCCACAGCCGGCGCGGGAGCTGGGGCCGCCTTCTTCGCAGTTGCCTTCTTCAGCACCGCTTTCTCGCGGGGCGCACTCTTCTTCGTCGCTCTTGCCGGCGCTGCCTTCTTGACAACGGCCTTCCTCCTGGCGGATGCGGCCTTCGCGGCTTCCGCTCGCTTTTGCGCCCACCGTCTTTTCACCGCCTCTTGGATGGCCTTCCTGCCAGCCGCTGAGAGCTTCCGTTTGGCCTTCGGTGCTTCCGGTCTGGCTTGCGCTGGCGGCGCAGATGCTCCCCGGATCTTCGCCCACCGACGCTGTTGGACTTCCTTCATGCGGCGTCGAGTCGCAGCGGAGAACCTCCGGCGCTTGCGTGGAGTGGCTTCCGGCGTTGCAGCGGCCTGGCCGGGGCGACTGCCTAGCATGGCTCGGACTTCAGCAATCTGAGCCTCAATGCCCTTCTTCCGGGCCTCGAGACCAACAAGGGCGGCTTCTAGGATGGAGTGGTTGAATGTGTTCATGTGGTTAAGAAACGAGTGTACACTGGCTCCGGGCGACATGGTAGCCGGTCTGAAGCCAACCAAGAGAGCAGCCAGACACGCCGACCACTGGGCGCGGGCGTTGTGGAGCCTTATCGGTAACTAAGGCCTCGGCCGACTGGAGCACTGCGGTCCGAGCACCTCCCGTCCGAGAGGCCAGTAGCCGCGGAACTCGGAGCCCCGGACAAGCAGAACCAGCCCTCGTAGCTCTCCTCTAGCGCCCGTCGGCCGTCGCCCGGAACCTCCGTAGCAGTACGTTGGGACTGCTGGACCCCACAATCTGGCCATCTCCCAAAGGGGCTCCGGTGGCCGGCTATATCTCGATAGGAACGAAAGGCCGCGCGTCGCGGTACTGGAAGTCCATCCTGGTACCGACGTGCCGACGTGAAATTGAGACGTTTCGACTATAGGCAAATCCGGCCCAAATGGCGTTTACTAGTGACATGATGCTACAAACTCTCGGCAACGCAGCGGTGCTTCCGATGAGAGGCGGCCGCTGGAACATAGAAAAGGACATGTTCCAGGCCATGGGAGAAGAAACCTCGGCGCTGCCTGGCGCCGGCGTCCAGGCGTGCCGATTCGACCAGCGATGCGCGGTCAGGTTTCCCATCGAACAGGACGTGCGCTACAAGGTGTTCACGCGGAACACAGTCGAAGTGGGGTTCGGCAAGACTGTCAACATGAGCTCGAATGGTGTGCTGTTCACCACCGAGAGGCCGCTGGCGTTGGGAGCGCGGCTGGAAGTGGCGCTAAACTGGCCGGCGCTGCTGGACCACAAGTGCGCGCTGAAGGTGGTCACGACGGGCCGCGTGGTTCGGAGCGAGAGCGGCCTGGCTGCCATCGCGATCGAACGATACGAGTTCCGTACGCAGGGCATTCACAGCCTGGTCTGAGGAGCATTGGAGGACGGCTGGGACAGGGTTCTGTCCTCGCCTTCTTGGGGGTTTACGGAACCAGCGAGAGGGAGAGCGGTCATGTTGGATCTTCTTGAACGGGACTCAAGCACGTGGCATCGGATGAGGCAAGCAGCATCCGAAAAGGAGCTGCTTTGCTTCGATCTGGTTCCGAATCGAATCAACACCACGTCCGCCAACTTCACTATTTACAGAGCCAAGATTGCAGGCGGCTGGCTTGTCGCCGTGCGCCCGTATGACAACCTGACCTTCGTTCCGGACCCGCAACACAAGTGGGACGGGCCGACCCAGGGCTTGATCAGGCAGGAGGGCAGGCCGTGAGCAACACGGTGCATCACATCGAGCAGTGCGAGGCCATCTTGTCCTTTATCGCGCGGAAACGGGTCGAGACTGGCGACGCAACCTTGGGAACCGGTGTCGAGCGGCTGGTGATCGACCGGCAGATCCGCGAACTCGAGCGCGAAGTCCTCGACAACCCCGGCGCGATCGAGCCCTGGCTCGTCCGGCGCCGCCGCGGCGAGCGGTAGCGTTCTTGCGCCGTCTCCGCCGAGTAGCCAGTCCAGCCGGCAACACGACACTTTACGCCCGCAAACGCAGTGCCCCAAACACCGGAATCAGGCGGCCCGGCACGGGCGACGCTACTTCGACGCCAGCGTTATTTCGGGTTATCGGTAGAGGCTCTGTCTCGCCATTCTGCCCGACCCGCCGAGGGGCAGCATCCCAGAAGCCGAGTCTTGGGCCGCCGAGCCGGATTCAGGCCGAACTCCGCGTAACGGGGGGCCAGTCCAACTTCCGAGTGGCGCGTCATCCGCCCGGAACCAGATCGTCGGGCTCTCAACTTCCCGCAACCCCACATTCGGGGCGCGTCGACCGGCGCACATCCGCGCGTCGCGCGTGATCCGCCCGAAGGAGTCTTGCGGTCCTGTCAAACCCACGCGGCAATCCGCTCCGACAGTAGAAGGCAAGCACGTCTCGGCAGTATGATGTTTTCAGCTCCCGATGCGCCCCACGCCGATCATCACCGGGCTCATGTTGGTGGCCGCCCCCGTTGGCTTTCTAGGGTTAGCGGCCCTGCTGCTATGGCTGTCGGGCGATTGGCGCTGGGTGGAGGGCTGGATCTTCGGTGTCTGGTGGGCATCCTTCGGTGCCGCCATTCTCTGGTGGCTTCGCTCCAGGGACCCTGCGCTGCTGGCCGAGCGCATGCGCATGCCCGGCAGCGGCGGTGAATCGCGCTCCGATTTGGCTATCCTCATCGGGATAAAAGTGTGTTTCCTGGCTTTGATCGTTGTGCCGGCGCCGGATGTGCGCTTCGGTTGGACACCCCGCCTGCCGCTGTGGTGCGAAGTATGCGGAGGTATCTTGCTCCTCGGGGGTAGTTTTCCCTTCTTCCGCGCGTTCACCGATAACACCTTTGCGTCGCAGTTGGTGCGTATTCAGACCGAGCGCGGCCAGCATGTCATTGACACGGGCGTCTACGGCTTTGTTCGCCACCCCATGTATCTTGGGGCAAGTCTAGTGTTCGTTGGTGGCGCGTTGCTGCTCGGCTCCATTTCCGGCCTCCTCTTAAGCCTCGCCATGGTCGGGCTGCTCGTTGTGCGCATCTTTGGCGAGGAGAAGCTGTTGGCACGCGATCTGAAGGGCTACAAGGAATATCTCCAGAAGGTGCGTTACCGGTTGGTACCACACGTCTGGTGATCACCCCGTCAACGGATTTCCGCTCTCGATCAGGCAGGTGTTGGCGGTATCCGGCTCACTGGGCGGATTGTCGCCCACCCGGAAAGTAACGTCGCCTCAGCCATTTGTGCATCGGGAATGGCACTTTCGAGGGCGTTAATAGTCATTATCGGTAGCTATTCTCGGCCTTGCGTGGGTCCCCCTCGCGGCGGCTCACGGATGGCGGTGATTCAGACTCGCGTCACCTCGGGCGTTATTTGCAGCAGATCGCGCCCCCGCGTTC
>Ga0187862_10007097_pt1 | contig 10068 bp, 5 predicted proteins | sample June2016WEW_10_1_FD_133003 | JGI IMG/M metagenome (GOLD analysis project Ga0187862, IMG submission 133003) | Peatland microbial communities from SPRUCE experiment site at the Marcell Experimental Forest, Minnesota, USA - June2016WEW_10_150 | ecosystem: Environmental > Terrestrial > Soil >... | reverse complement strand
CGCGCGACGTGGCGATCGACCAAACGGAGCCGACTCGTTCGATCGCATGTACCTCGGCGCCGGCCAGAATGCGGGCACCGTGGCGCAGTGCCAAAGTTCGCACCGCAAGAGTCCCACGCAACGGATCGCCATATCCCTCGGCCGGTACGAAATCGGCACCCACCATGCGGTCAGACAAAGCCGGCGCAATGGACAAAAGTTCGTTGGCTCCCAGTATGTGACTTTCGATCCCCCATCGCCGTTCCATGGCGGATTTGCGACGCAGCCAGTCCATCCCGGCCGCGTCCTCGGCCAGCATCAGTCCGCCCTCGGTGCGAATACCCAAAGTTTCGCCGACCGCGGTGCCGATTTCCTTCCACAACGCGATGCTGCGCGGCGCAAGCGGCAAGGTATGCGCGGCCGGTCCGCCGTCTTCCGGCGTATCGTCAGTGAAATCATATGACAGCAATTGCACATGCAGGCTGCCTGCGTTCGCGGTACTGGCCGCCATTCCAACTTCGTCTCGTTCCACAATCAGTACATCCGCACCACCCTGGGCCAGATAATACGCCGTACACAGGCCGGCGATCCCGCCGCCAATTACCGCAACCTGCGCGGTGAACCTCTCGTCCGAGGCGCCGGCATCGCGCGATGGTGGTGGCAGATCCTCCAGCAAGGGAGCCTTGAATTCCGGCGCCTCTTGCATCAGAGGCGCAGCCGGCACCGGCCGCACCGGAGCCCGCGGCGCGGCGAAACCATCCGGCTCCGTCGCACCCGGACACAGCCGCGCGACGGTGGCCGCGCAAAACCGGCCCTGACATCGTCCCATGCCGGCCCGGGTCGCCTTCTTCAACGCCGCCAGGGAGAGCAAACCAGCGGCGAGTTCGGCGCGCAGTGCGCCCGCTGTGACCTCCTCACACCGGCACACGATCGTGGCATCGGCGATCGAGCCGGGATCGACCGGCGGCAACGGAAACATCCGCCAGAGCGCATCCTGAAACGTCCTGGCTCGCCGCAGCGCACGGCGTGTCCCGTGGTCCTCCGGCGCAGTAAGGCCAAGATCACGCGCTGCTGCCAAACCGGCCAACCGGCCGCGTGCCGCGGCCACGCGTGCGCCACCGAGGGCGGCGCCATCGCCGACGGCGAATACCGCCCGAAGGGAGGTGCGGCCATCCGCATCGGTCTCTGTCGCCAGATGGCCAAGACCTCGATCCACGAAGCGATGCGCCACGCCGAGCGCTCGTGCCAGACCGACCTCGGGCTGGAACCCGGCGTTGAGCGCTACGACATCAACCGCAATGGTGCGGTCAGCCAACACCGCTGCGGTAACCCGGTCAGATCCCCTCAGCTCCGTCAGAGAGGTTGACCACAACACCGGAACACCCGCGCGCCGAAGCGTCCACAGCATCCGCATCCCTTCGGCCAGCAGGCCGGGCGCGGCAGTCAGCATCTGCAACCTATCGCGCCACGCCGCGGACCACGGCGGCGGCGCACTGTCGAGCACCGCGACTGGTTTCACGCCGCGGGCGATCAACTCGCACGCCACCTGCAGGTTCAGGGGCCCAGTACCGGCCAGCAACACGCGCTCTCCGGGACATACCAACTGGGTGCGGACCAATGTTTGCAGCCCACCCGTGGTCAACACGCCTGGCAATGTCCACCCCGGGATCGGCATGGGCCGCTCATGGGCTCCGGTCCCCAGGATCAATCGGCGCGGACGGTAGGTAACTGCGGTGCCACGTTGTAGCACGGCGATCTCATCCGGCGCGAAACCAGCCCAGACGAGTGCGTCGGTCTCGATCGTCACGCCGGCCCGCAGCGCACGATCCCGCGCCAGCAGGCCCAAACGAAACCGCGCATCCGGTGCGGCATCCCGTAGCGCCTCGCCCAACGGTTTGGTGTACTGGCCTCCGGTCGCGGCGCGCTCATCCAACAATGTCACGTTTGCGCCCGTCTCCGCCGCGGCAGTGGCGGCAGCGAGACCGGCCGGACCGGCGCCGACCACCAATACGTCCGGCTTGTGCTCTTCTGGCGCAGGTGTGGCGCCAATGGACGAAATATTGGCTGGCGGCTCGGACCTGACCACCATTCCCGCACGCACCGGCGTGACGCAGGCGCGTTGGCCGATCCGGCCGTCGATCGTTACGATACAGTCCTGGCAGGCGCCCATGCCGCAATGCAGGCCACGCGGTGCTCCCGATGGCGTGCGGCGGAGCGCAAGAATGCCGGCGGCCGATAAGGCGGCAGCGATCGTTTCGCCCGCCAGAGCCTCAATCGGGCGGTCGTCGAACTGGATCGCGACCGTGGCGGTTGCGCGGATGATGCCAGGCACGGAGAGCCTCATGCGGCGAAGCTTGCCAGGGCAGGTTGGGATCGCGCCAGCCCAGGGCGATCACGCCACCACACGGGCACGCGTAACGTCTGACATATGACGACGTCAGAACGTGCTCGAAAGCCTGTGGGTCCAGGCCGGCAGCTTCGGATTGAGCCAGTGCGCCATGGTAACGTCCAACCCAGTACTGCCGATGATGGCGACGGCGAACAAGGAGAGACCAAGCAACCGCTGACCGGCCATCCCGTGCAGCACGCCAGTTACAAAGGGATTCAACAGGAACCGCAGGATGCGGCCAAGCAGGATCCATGGGATCGCCGCCCCCACGCCGAACGCAAACAGCACGCCAAGAGCCAAACCCGAATTCCGAATATCGGCGGCCATGAGCGACGCCTTGACCAGCATCGGACCGATCTGCGGGAGCCAGTTCGCGCCAATGAAAAGCGCCAGCAGCAGTCGGCGGAGCGCACTACCTACCGAGGTCGCACCCGAGCGTTCGAACATGCTGCCATGGCCGCCGGTGAACATTGGATAATGGTCGATAAGCGCCGTACTCATCAGGGCAATGGCTTGCAGCACCAGCACGGCACACACGATGCGGCGAAATAATGTCGCTTCGAAACCGAAGCCGGGCCCAAGCGAACCGGCGAGCAGGCCAGTCACCACGAGCGACAGTCCGAGCCCCACAGCCGTTGCGATCATGTTGGCACGGCCGACACCGCCAGCGACCGCAAGCGCCAAAGGAAACAACAATAACGTTTCGGGCGTCAGGCAAGAGAGCACGCCGTCCAGAAAACCCAATATGATATCGGTGACGGTCATGCCCGCCGCGCTGCCGCGATCGGTCGGGGCAATAATACGCGGCTTCGCTGCGGCCATGAAACGGTATGATCGACGGACTTATCCGTCATTGCGAAGTACGGCACCCGTTCCACTCTCGTTCAGAAACCCAATTCCCCCCGCCGGGCCCCACGTGCCAGGCCTTGACCTCGACCACCGAAGTCGCCTGCATGAGGCTGGCTCGTACCCTGGATCAACCTTGCGGGCCGGCTAATTACAAACCAATGACGACCGGAGGAATACGAATGTTCGCCCGCCTCGACGCCGCAAGATCGCTGACCGGCAACCAACTGAAGATCGTCGCCGCTGCGATCATTGGGGATATGCTGGAGTTTTTCGATTACTTTCTGATCGCTTTCGTATTGGCGTTCATCGTTAAGCCCTGGCAACTGACCGGCGGGCAATCCGCAATCATTTTGTTATCCTCCGGCATCGGTGCGATTTTGGGTGCGTTCATCTGGGGCCGGATTGCCGACGTTTACGGCCGCCGCCAGGTGTTCATGTTGACCGTGCTCAATTTCTCGATCGCCAGCGGGCTGCTGTATTTCACGCCGGAAAATGGCTGGATCTATCTGTCCGTTATGCGCTTCTTCGTGGGCTTCGGTGTGGGCGGTCTCTACTGCGTCGACCTGCCGTTGGTCCAGGAGTTCGTGCCAGCTCGCATGCGGGGGTTCATCGGCGGCCTCGTTACTGTATTCATTCCGCTTGGCGTCATGATTGCGTCATCCTTTGCCGCATTCTTCACCAGCGCGATCGGCTGGCGTGGGCTGTTCGTCATCGGGTTATTGCCGGCGGCGTTCACTCTGGTCATCCGCGGCTGGGTCCCGGAATCGCCACACTGGCTCATGACCCAGGGTCGCCGCGAAGACGCTCGCCGCTCCATCGCCTGGGCCTTGCAGGTCGCACCGGAGACATTGCCCCTGGCAAACGAGTTGCCGGCCCAGGAGCATGCGGCGTGGACCGATCTGTTTAAGTATCCGCGCAGCCTGGCGGTGTCCTGGATGGCGAGTATCGGTGCGCAAACCGCCGGTTACGGGATCATCTTGTGGGCGCCGACTTTGTTTGTTCTGCAACTCGGCGTCACCCCGGCTTACGCGGCGTATCTGTTCCTTTGGGTGTCACTCGCCGGCATTGCCGGACGGGTGGCATTTTCGTTGTTGTCGGAGCTGATCGGCCGGCGGCCGGCGGGAATGGTCCTCGGGTTCGGTGGCATGATTTGCATCATCATGGCCGGCATTGGGCACAACGTGATGATCGGGTCGGTTTCATTGTTCTGGCTGATGATCGTTTGCGCGGATTTCTTTTACGATGGCGGTTTCGCGGTGATCGGCCCCTACATGGCGGAGGTCTGGCCAACCCGCCTGCGCACCACCGGCATGGGATCGGCCTATGGGTTCGGCGGCCTTGGCAAGATCATCGGCCCGCTCGGCCTTGCGTTGATGATCGGTGCCTCCGACGTCATTAAGCCACAGGCGACGGTGGCCGCGATCGTGCCAGGGTTCCTGTATTTCGCTGCATGGATGGCATTGTGTGGGTGCGCTTTCCTGTTCTTCGGGTTTGAGACCGGACGCCAGTCGCTCACCGAGATCGACGCGTCGCTGCAGACCGCGCCGGCGATCGAGCGGCAGTAGGAAGCGGATTAAGCATGGAAGCCACCACAAAAAGTAAGGTTGACGAAATCGTGGCGAACTGACCGCTATCGTCTGTCGCGTGGTCTGCTTCGCCACCAGCGGGTGGACCACTGACTTTCCTGCCGTCCGCGACAGGAGAGGCACAGTTCGAAGAGCCGACCGTGGTCAACATGGCGGCTGCTACTCTCAGGAGGAAACGCAATGTTGACGTGGCTTCGCGACCTGACCGGCAGAGAACGCCGGACCATGACGGCCTGTTGGGCCGGGTGGACGTTGGACGGATTTGACCAGCAGCTTTACAGTTACGTCGTTCCAACAATGATCGGCCTGTGGGGCATGACGCCAGGTGCTGCCGGGACAATCGGCACCGTGACATTGTTGACATCGTCGCTCGGTGGCTGGCTGGCCGGCGCGCTCGCCGATCGTTTCGGTCGCGTGCGCGTCCTGCAATTCGCGATCCTGTGGTACTCGCTGTTTACGTTCCTGTGCAGCTTCGCACAGAATTTTGAGCAGCTTTTTGTGTTGCGTGCGCTGCACGGGATCGGCTTTGGCGGCGAGTGGGCGGCCGGCTCGGTGCTGATGGGTGAGGTCATTCGCGACAAATATCGCGGTCGTGGCGTCGGCTTTGTGCAGACCGGCGCGGCCGTCGGCCCAGGAGCGGCGGCGTTGGTGTATGCTGGGTTATATGCCGTATTGCCGGAATCGATTGCCTGGCGAGCGTTGTTTGCGGTCGGCATTCTGCCAGCGTTTCTGGTGTTCTGGGTGCGCCGGCATATCGATGAATCCGACGCCTTTCAGACGCGTCGCGTGGAACGGCCGCAATCCGGCGCCCTGCAACTGTTTTCCGCGTTTCGTGGCGCATATATGTGGACCACGATCAAGCTCGTTCTGATGGTCGCCGGAGCGCAAGGCGGCGTCTTCGCCGTGCAGTTCTGGATGCCAACCTATCTGCGCACGGTACGCGGACTGTCGGCCTCCACCACCGGCACCTTTGTGTTCATCCAAATGGTGGGTGCGCTGATCGGGTTCCTTTTGGGTGCGTATCTAAGCGACATCATTGGCCGCAAACTGACCTTCTTTATTTCGGCGGCGACGACCGCGATCATGGTACTGATTTTCATGTTCGTGCCAATGGGGAATACCGCGGTGCTGCTGACCGGTATTCCGCTGAGTACCGCGATATTGATGAAGTTCTCTCCGATGGGGCCGTTTATGACCGAGCTCTATCCGACCGAGGTCCGCGGCACCGGTCAGGGCATTGGCTACAACGGCGGCCGGGCAATCGGCTCATTCTTTCCGACCATGGTGGGGTACGCGGCGCCGTCGCTGACGTTAGGGACGTCGATTGCGCTGTTCTGTGTGCTGTCCTGCATTTTGATGATGGTGATGCTGCTGACGCTGCCGGAAACCCATGGCCGGGTGATTGCAGACCTCGAGACGCGCGCAGCTGGCTGAGGGGCATCGGCAAGACGCATTTCCACCGCTCGCATGGCACGGGTGGCGAGTGCCATGTGGGGCGTTGGTGCGCGAGGCATGGTTCCATTAATCACAGAGAACGCGGAGTTCCCGGAGGACGCTGAGACGGTGTGCCAAGTCTCCAAGCTCGTCGCGGATCCTCTCAGCGTCCTCCGAGCGCTCCGCGACCTCGGCGATATTGCCATGGTTTCTCGAGGCACAAACCCCTCCCGGCAGGATCGTCATTCGAAACGGATTGGTCTCGGATACCGGCGTGCGTAGCGAGCGCCCTGTGTCACACCGGTGGCAGCCCGTGCTGGAATGCAGGGCAACCCGACGCCATGATTACGACCGGTCCAGCGTTCAGACGGTCACCTGCGGCGCCACCAGCCGCGCTTACGTTCCAAAGGGGGCGCCGATTCCGACCCGATCACGATGGGCTGGATGACCGGGCCAGACACCACATCATTCGCCGGGACGGGCGGTGGCTCCGGCTGCGGCTCTGGCGCAACGCTTTCAGATGCTTCCGTCACGGGCGACGCAACGGCGGGAGCCGACCATGGTGCTTCCGCCGATGCCTCCGTAGGCACTGGCTGAGGCGCCGCAACGGCCACTTCGGGCGCAAGAGGCACCGGTTCAGGGGCAGGCGGCATCGTGTCGACCAAGTGCGGCGCTTGCAGTTCCGTCACCGGGAGAGCAGGCGTTGGCGGCGGGCCGGCCTCGATCGGCACGGAGCGTGCACGGGGCCCGGCCGGCTCGGCCGCTACCGGCACCACGGATCCATTTGGCGGTACCGACGAAGGCGATGCGGCACCTCGGTTCTGCGACCAGCGTGGCGCGTGCCGATCCCGGCGCAGCATGAATGGCCGCGACGGCAAAGCCCAGGTTTCGATCGCCGGGCCACGGTCCGGACGATCCGTCGCGGCTGACTCGCCCACCAGCATCGGCGGATGCGAAGCGACAGCCCAGTGCGGCGGCTGCCAACGCGAGCGACCGCCAGCGGCACGCCGACCGGCTGGTGGCCGGCTCGCCTGGGCAGCGTTCAGTTCGGCCTGCTCCATCACGTCGAAGATGTCGAAGACGTGGCCACTGCCGAACGGATCCGCTGGTGTCGGGCCGGCGTAAACCGGAACGAGGTCGGGCTGCTCGGCGCCCGGCACACCCAATGGCGACAGATCGCCGTCACGCCCCCGCCCACGGCGCCCGCGTCGGGACCGGCGGCGCGCGGCCTCGTCATCGCCGCCTGCTGGTCCGGAGACCAGTTCGGCCTCCGGTTCGGCGACCGGCTCCATTGGCTCGGCCAGGGTCGCGGCGGGTTCGAACATCTGCTCCGGAGCGGACCCATTTTCCGGCAGCCTGGGCTTATCCTCGCGGCCACCACGCCGCCGACGACGGCGCCGACGACGGCGCTCGGCTTCCCGGCTCTCTTCGGTGTCTTCGCCGTTCCCCACCGCCACCTTGGCATCCGCTTCGTCGGCCTCGACGTCTGCGATCTCGTCGTCTTCCTCGACATCGACCGGTTCCATCGGCACCGCATACCCGGCACCGCTAACCGGAGCCGGCAGCACAGCGGATCGCGGCGCGTCAGGCGTAACGAAGCGCGGCTCCTCACCCGGCGCCAACGTGCGCAGCCGTTCGATGCGGAACCGCGGAGCGATCATTGAATCGTCAGCCGCAATGATCACGCGCATACCATACCGGCGTTCAATCTCATTCAGCCGTTCGCGCTTGTGATTGAGGATATACAGCGCAATCGCCATCGCCACATGCACGATGATCTCGGCGGAGCGGCGCTTGCCGGCCTCTTCCTCCACCCCGCGCAGCACATGCAGCGCAGCGCTTTCGGTGCCGCGCACGTGACCGGTGCCATTGCAATGCGGGCAGATGATGAGAGTGGTTTCCTCCAGCGACGGACGCAGCCGCTGCCGGCTCATTTCCAGCAGGCCGAAGTGGCTGATGTGGCCGACCTGGATGCGCGCGCGGTCGTCTTTCAGCGCCTCTTTCAGACGGCGCTCGACCATCGCATTATGCCGTTTCGACTCCATATCGATGAGGTCGATGACGATGAGGCCCGCCAGGTCGCGCAACCGCAATTGCCGTGCCACTTCGTCGGCGGCTTCAAGATTGGTGCGCAGCGCGGTTTCCTCAACGTTGCGCTCCCGCGTCGAACGGCCCGAGTTGACGTCGATCGCGACCAACGCCTCAGCCTGGTTGATCACCAGATAGCCGCCCGAACGCAACTGCACTGTCGGCTGCAACATGGCGTCGAGCTGGGCTTCCACCTGGTAGCGCGCGAACAGCGACTGCCCTTGATCCGGCCACAACTGCACCTTGCGGGCGTGCGACGGCATCAGCATGCGCATGAACTCATGCGCGGCGCGCCAGGCGTCCTCGCCGTCAACGGTGATTTCGTCGACATCGCGCGAGTAAACGTCGCGGATAGCGCGCTTGATGAGGCTGGCTTCCTCATAGATCAGCGCCGGCGCGATGGATTTCAGCGTGTGCTCGCGAATGTCGTCCCACAGCCGCAAGAGATATTCGCAGTCGCGTTTGATTTCCGGCTTCGGCCGTTGCGCGCCGGCGGTGCGGACGATCAGGCCCATGCCTTTGGGGATGTCCAGTTCGATCATGATCTCCTTCAACCGACGGCGATCCGCGGCCGAGGTGATCTTGCGCGATATGCCGCCTCCGCGAGGCGAGTTCGGCATCAGCACCGAGAACCGGCCGGCGAGCGAAAGATACGTGGTCAGCGCCGCGCCTTTCGTTCCACGCTCTTCCTTGACCACCTGCACCAACAGGATCTGGCGACGGTGGATCACTTCCTGGATGTGATAATTGCGCAGGAACCTTGGCGGGATGCGGCGCTCGGGCCGCTCGTCGCCGTTATCGGCATCAGCGTCGCCACCGATGGTTTCAGGTGGCGCCTCCTCGGGGATTGACCCGAACAAGTCGAGATCGTCGCCGTTATCCGGCCGGTCGTCGTCGGGAAACGCCGGCTCGGCGGCGCTTACCGCCGGGTCGGGAACGATCAGGGCGGGCAGAGAAGCCACCGCCCAGGGCTCCACGCCCCAGGCCTCCACACCGTTGTGTTCGAAAACTGCGGGTGCGGCATCAGTCTGCGCCGATGGGTCAGCCGCAGCGGCTTTGGCAACCAGATCGGCAACCGGCGCTGCCGGTTCCGCCTCAACCGGTGCGAGCAGTCTGGGCAGGTCCGCTTGCGCCCAAGGTTCAGCTGCAAGCAGCGCGAGCGCGGTCTCCTCAGGCACCGCCGCAGCAGCGACGTCCGCGTTCGCTGCGGCGGTCTGGTTCAGCGCGAGTTCGAGATCGTCTTCTTCGTCTTCAAGACGGGCCTGTTCGGCCTGCAGGTCCAGCAGTCGCTGCCGGTCGGCGACCGGGATTTGATAATAGTCCGGGTGGATTTCTCCGAATGCCAGAAACCCGTGCCGATTGCCGCCGTACTCCACGAAAGCGGCCTGCAAACTGGGCTCCACCCGGACGACCTTGGCGAGGTAGATGTTGCCTTTGAGCTGGCGTTTCGCGGCAGTCTCAATGTCAAAGTCTTCGAGGCGGTTCCCGTCCAGGACCACGACGCGGGTTTCTTCCGCGTGCGTGGCATCGATCAACATACGCTTGGGCATTAGCGGCAGAACTCCGGTGCGCCACCCGTCGCGGCCCTAGCGGCCCGCGTCCAGTACCGAATTCTCTGGCACCGGGCGGCCGTATGTCTGGCGACAGATGGCTGGCAAGGCTTGCGGAAAAGGCCAGGTCCGCGCGGACAGGACAAAAGGCGCGCATGACCGGCCGGCTCCGGCTGCCATCCGCTTGGATGGT
>Ga0187862_10007096_pt1 | contig 10069 bp, 11 predicted proteins | sample June2016WEW_10_1_FD_133003 | JGI IMG/M metagenome (GOLD analysis project Ga0187862, IMG submission 133003) | Peatland microbial communities from SPRUCE experiment site at the Marcell Experimental Forest, Minnesota, USA - June2016WEW_10_150 | ecosystem: Environmental > Terrestrial > Soil >... | reverse complement strand
TTGAGCTGCCTTTGAGAAAGACCTACGCAGCGTCGAAAGCCCTTCTTATCGCGTTTCGACGCGAGATGTTGCACGAATCAAGATGCTGCATCGTGCGCGTGCTGGTTTCGCGTCCTTCTTCTCCCCGACAGACTCCTAGCAATACCCCGATCCCACATTGACTTCGGCATTGTGGCGCGAAGGGCGTCTGCGGCATCCTCCTCGGCGGTGGCTGCTCTGGTTGAACTGGTGGAACTGGCAGGCATCAGAGTGCCACCCAACCCACCAAGGACCAGGAACCCTACTCCGACCAGAGCCGAAATGATGACTAATGCCAATATCACTTTGGCGGTCGTTGAGAACACATCTTTGAACTGCGTCACGGGCTTCCTCTAACGAGCGGCGCAATGATGCCATGATCCCATCTGCTGGTCAATCCCCACCGATGGGCCATGAAGCAAACAGAAATTCGATGCCCTGCTAGATCGCATGATCCGAACCAACGCACGCAGCCAAAACATTGAATCAAATATTAGTTCAAATGCGTAACGGCCCAGAGAATCAATCCAAGAAGCGCGGGCAGCACGAGAAACCAGAGCACCAGATTTTTCACGATGTACTTGGCATCCGCCGAAACTTGCGTGCGCGGATCGAATGGCGCTGGTGGACGCTCACGTTCGGCGGCACGCTGCTCGGATTCGGCTTCGTCCAGCTTTGCGCCCGGTCTTTCATTCAGCCATTCTTTGAGGGACACGGGATCACCTCTCTCAGGATCGGATATACTAGCTCAACATCGGCGGCGTCCGCCAGTTCAGTCACGGGATCGGCCATTTCTCCGGAAGCCACTGGAATTTCCCCCATTGACCGCGCCCGAAAACTGAGATCAATGAGCGTGCATAATCGTCAAGTTAATGGTGATGCTCTTGATAGATTTTTCGTGCAGCGGAATGATGAATCCTTCTCCATCTAAGGTCAATCCTTCCTTCACATGCAAATTACTACCTAAGAGTTTGAGTGGATCGTCTGCGCGCGGTTGCGGAATCTCAGTGAAATATTCAATCCGCGATTCAATAGTGCTCTGCGACTGTCGTTTGTGCGTGAAGCTAATTTCACGTTGTTCGTGTGGGCCAAGCTTGTAAATGACCAGCAGAAGACATGGCCGATGATCATAATATGTGCCAGTTAGGCCAGCAATATCCGCAAGCTCTGCATTGTCTGCAATTGGCTTCTTACTTGACTCCGGCACCTCAAGATTGAAATCGTGAAACCTCTCCTGTGGCTCAAAGCGAAACAGCGCCTCAACCGTGTACAGATTGTCGTCGGTTTTGTTCATTACGATGAACGTATAATTTTCCGAGGCAATCGTGTCAGAAAAAGATACGGCCTCCGGAACTACAACAATTTCTGGCTGCTTTGTTAGCCAATGACCGATGGAATAGAGCGCTCCTGCTAACAGAAGAGTGAGGCAGGCAGCTACTATGCGGAGGTGGAGCGAGCCGCGTTTTCGCAATTCTCCAGCAATGCCGACAACCCCAAATATCCACGCCAACGTGAGAAACAACCATGTGGCTAGGGTGCTCATGCGCGGCGAGAAAGACACGGCGAGCGCAACGGCTGCCAAGAGGCCAGCAAGGCTCGGAGACTCAAAGAACCTCTTGAGGATTGACAAGGCGCACACCTCTGGCCCACGCAATTAAAGCATTGACCAAATGGCGGAAGTCGCTGCCATACTCTAGGTGAACGCCTAGCGGCAACGAATCCACCACCAAGTTTCCGAGCAAAAACCCGACTCGTAATCGGGCTTTTGCTTTTTAAGGCCGGACGAAAGGTGTCAGAAAAGGCGTAAAGAAATAGCTAGTCTGCCAAAAACCACCAATGGTCTGTATTTTTGGTAGTGGGCCAATTCGTGTTGCTAGTTTTGGGGCTTCTGCTTATTCCATAGCGGCGGCGGATCAGATTTCGGCGAGACTGCGGCACGCCTCTTTTTCCAGTCAGCGAGGATTGCTTTACAGCCATCGCGTGCGGCCCGCGCCACTGTTCCTTCCTTGGAGGCGTAGAGCACATTCTTTTTCGCCATCGAGCAGCATCACTTGAGAAACAGCATTCTTAAAAAGACCATATTCCTCGCCTCGGTTGAACAGCAAGAAGTAATCGGGCGAAGAATCCTCTTTCCGCATGATCGAAATCTCGGGGCAAGATTTGAGCAGGTTCCGCGCCAGTTCCATAGTTTGATCGTCTCGGCGCACGGAAGTCGTCGCACGAGCGGCTTCCTGTTCGGAACCGTTTCCGTCGATGAATACGGTTGGCCCTTGTGCCAGAGCGCCGATGGAATAAACCAGCAGAGAGGCCGCGAAGAGGAGATGCCGATTCTTTTTCATGGGATCAGCGTATGCGTAATGATCCTATTTGACAAGCGCGGGATTGACTGCCGGGACACGAACAAAGTTCGTGGTGGGGTGTTTTTCTGCCTCAAATTCGCTCATTAGAACCACGGAGAGCGATAATTATTGCCTGTCTGGTGCTCTGTGGCCCTACTTTTTATTTGCCCCACGCTCCGGTCAAATCGTCGTCCAGCATTTCCTGTTGCGCTTTGTTCCACTTGGCATAGTAGCGCTCTGTAGTCGTAACGCTCGAATGACCCAGAGCCTTGCTGACCGTACGAATGTCTACACCCGCCTTCAAGAGTTCCACTGCGAAGGTATGGCGGAACCTGTGCGATAGCTGCCCGTTCGTTTCAATTCCTGCGTGCTGGAAAACCTTGCGGTAAATCTTGTCATAGTGTGAAGATACGGAACCCGGAAGAGACTCGCCAGTCCAGAAAAAATACTTCGGGTTGCCATTCTTCACTTTTAACAATTCTTCCGCAACGAAAGTTTGAATGACGTTATCAACAGGCTCATCTGATTTCTGGCGGTTGGTTTTCACACGATAGACTTTGCCGTCTGTAGTCAGTTCGTCCCGTTCCAAACAACTTGCATCTACCAACGCCAACCCTGAGTAACGCTGTAGCAACATCAAAGCATGTATACGGCTGCGATTCGCAGCCGTAATTCTGGGCGTGGTCGCACAAGCAGCTAATAACTTCTCAACCTGTTCGGCATCCAGCGGTGAAATTGTTTCCTGACGGCGTTTCTTTGCATCTTTCGAGTAGCGCCTGACATTTTGCCTGAAAGCTTCTACTACCATCGGGTTTTTAGAGATGAGTTCCCGTGACGTGCAAAATATAAAGAACGTTTTCATACGTGCATGAAAACTCAAACGGGAGGACGCTGCCGACCATTGCTCTTGTGTGTCAAACCAGGTCAGCAGCAAGCCGGATGTAATCTCTTCCAGCAAGGTAACACTCTTCTCAGCACAGTAATCCTTGAGACGGTCAAGCGTCAGCTTATACTTGGCAATCGTAATCTTCTCATTGCCTTCGGATTCCTTGCTATCAATGAACTGTTGACTGGCTTCCGCAATCGTGACCGCTGACGCAGCAACCGGAGGCGTTGAAGGATTGCCCGTCTTCGCATTCTGGGCAACGATCTTTTCAGCATCCGACCACGAAGAAACGGCGTGACTGGTAGCGTCCCGTACTACCATGACGTTTTGTTTACCGCTGACATTCCACTCCACATAAATGGAGCACTGGCAGCGGTGAGACTGGTTTCTGTCCTTGCCTTTGTACTGGCAACCTTCTTTGTGGCGTTTGTAGATGATCACTTTATCCTGCTTTCTGCCTAATGCTTTCGAACTAGCCAAACAATACAGGAGCAAGACAGGAAAAGCAATGAGTTTCTAAAGTGTTGATAAAACAGGTGTTTAATGTGGTGGCCAGGGACGGAGTTGAACCGCCGACGCCAGCGCCACCGAGCTTTACATTGCCGACAAGAAGCAACAGGGCCTGGACGCAGGCACGATTAGCAAGAACAAACGCACCGTGGACCGCCTCGTAAAGTTCTGTGACCTCCAAGGCGTCAATTTATTGGCAATGATCACGCCGGAACATTTGATTGCATACCGCGCCACTTGGGAATGGTACGGAGCTGCGGAATCGCGCAAGAACGAGCAGACGCGTTTAAAGTCATTTTTCCGGTGGGCTCACGCGCACGATTTCACGGCGAAGAATCCGGCCGCGCAACTGTCATCGATCAAGGGAGATCGCGAGCAGACTAAACCGCTTGAGCCCGAAGAAATGAAGGCGATCGTTGCTGCGGTACCCAGCAGCGGACTTACGGCCTACGCGTCACGAATTGCAGCTCGGCAAGGATGAATTTGGCAAGGATGAATACACGATCGTGCGGCGCAGATTGAAAACGAAAACCCTGGTGAACAATCCGATCCCGACCGAGATTGCTACCGAGCTGCTTGCCCTGACGAACTCTAATCCACGGTACTTCTTCTGGACTGGCAAAGGCAGCCCGAAAACAATCGCCGGGAAATTTACCAACCAACTCAAAAAGGTCTTCGCGGAGGCGAAGATCGAGGATGGACATGCGCAACGGTTCCGCGACACTGCCGCTGTCGAACTCCTCAAGGCGAATGTAGATATTCGCGACGTGCAAAAATTCCTTGGCCACAGCTCACTGGCGACAACCGAGAAGTATTACGCACCGTGGAACAAACGCCAACAGGACATCTTCGGCGGAAAGATCAAACTTGCCCAGCAGGCGATGGAGACAGCGAATCCATAATCGGCTCGATGAGCCGAGTATCACGCGTGCTGGGTAATTCGAGCACCAAGACCACTGAGAAATATTACGTGCAGGCCAGAAGGTCCGCGAGAAGGTTTAACGAGATCTTTGCGTGAACTGCGATTAATGCTTGTGCGTATAGTAATATCGCTTCTCCTTGCCCCAGCTTAGGACTCTTGCCTGATGTAGCAACCTACATTCCTGCGCCTCCGTTTGGTACCACTTCTCCCACTCTGAGAGCGCGTGCCGCTTGGTCCGATCTGTGCGCCCCCGTCGCACCATCCGATCCTGCAACATTCTTGCCTGATGCCTGAATAGCCGCTCACATTCTTCGCGCTCGGCGCGGATATCAAAGCGAAATTGCGACTCGTGATGTGCCCAATCCATCAGCAGCCTATGCCCTCTTCCCTAGCCTCGATGATTAGAGTTGAAGCCGTACAGAAGCATGATCGCCTCCGCCCATTGGATTGTTTGAACTGGAGTTGCCAGAGCCTGACTCTTGTTACGAATTGCGGACAAGGGCACCTTACTTGCTCCACAAAGAGGGAATCGTTGTAAAGTGACCAGCATCTCTCGCGGATCTCTGGCTCTGCAAGGACTTCCTAGGAGAAAATCGCAAGGCGCATAGGATTCGGTTTAAGGACCTTCGACCATAAGGGATTATATCCTCCGTGAAATGTAGAATCCCGTTTGCACATCGCGCGACCGGAACAAAATTGCTGATTGTAGCTTTCGTCGCGTAGACTGCTCCTTCCCCGAAGACGTGACTGTCAAGCCACAGCTTGGACCTGTAGCTCTGACGCGAGATGAAAGGGGCCCCTTCACACTATGGCCGAGACTGCAAACATAGCTAGGATGGCGGAAATTCTATCGTCCAGCCTTTTTGGTGACTTTCTCTGGCAGCGCACCGGACCGACAAATCAAAACTGGCCCTGCGAGGACCAGGAGAAGCACAATGCTAAGACTCATCCCAGTGACGTGGTCTTCTATTACGACAACCCCTATACTCTGGCGCGAACCTACGTCAACTGCGATTTGAAGAGCTATGCGAGCGGGAGTATCAAGCCGGGACGTATCGGTGCTGCCGTCGAGAGCCTTGCCCGATCCCTCAGTTGTGCTGAAAAAAGCGCGGCGTGGCAAAAGCTCTTCCTCCATGATTACGTAACCGCCGAGATCTGCGGTCTTCTGTTTGTCTATAACCACGACGGCGAATACGACAGGGGATTTAGGCAGCTTCTGGAGGATATGGAACCTAAGCTTGATGACATCCCCAAGAGATCGAAAATTGTTGTCTTAGGTCCCGACGACATCTTTTGGCTTAACAATGTGCGCTATGAGATAGTCCAGATGCGTGGGAAGGGGATATTGCCAGCAGCTAGCTCTTGCAAATTTTACTATCCACACTTGAGCCGCAAGAAGAATGTGCAGCTAGACAAAGCACGCGCAGCCACCCTCGAAATGCTCACATCGCCCTGGATCATCCTGTCATACCAGCATGAACATCCGGAGCGAAAGGGATACGTTATTTTCTACAGGCGAAGAGGCGAATTCGTTGAGGAATTTCTCTACCTCATCGACTACCTAATGCACTATCAAGTCTTTGTGGGAAACACCGACGTAAAGATTAAAACCCTCGTGACTGATCCATCTGCCGCCGCATTATTCAAGAAGGCTATCGACGAATACAGTGAGGAGTGCGAGAACAGCGACGACATCAGGAGTCGGCTTACTGCCATCGAGTATAGCCAAATAGGTCAAGTGATGACGCGATTCTCCGACATTGAGATTGGAATGGACAATGGCTAACGAGGCCCTAAAGTATTGTGCCACTGATAAGGAAATCTACGACCTCCTTATGTCCTCGAAGCAGCGCATCAACGAATCTGCATTGCACAGCCTGGCAAAGGCGAGAGGAATCTTCTATTCACCCAAAGACTCCAGAGATGCTCTAGCGAGTCACCTTTCTCTGTTGCCACATGACTATGACGCCTTACGAGAGTTGCTTGGCCAAAGTGAGAATCCGAACCGCGTCGAGAAAGTGACCTCGCTCACTCTCGACGCGAAGCTCACTGTCGCTGACATAAAGGCAGTCACTGACGCCTTTCGTGGTTCTCGGGAACAGGTGACCTCCGAGGAGAGCGTTACAGCCCATCCGGAGAGTTCTGACAAATATGTCGTGCAGGTGCAGTATTCAGAATTTGACTACGCAAAGACACGGCTGCTACAGCGTCGGCAACGGGAAGCCGATATCAGGTTTATCGTCGAGAGTGACAAGACGACGATACGTATGCCCGCGAACGCTAAGGCCCGAGAGATTGTGGAGCAGCTTAAGGCTGAGTTGAACTCACAGAAGAAGACAGACATCCCATCAAAACTAATTGAAATTTCGGACCTTTCGACCGATGAGAGGACTCTGTTCTTTACGTCGCTGATCAGCACATTGCCTGGGTACACCCTGCGTGACGTGACTAATGTGAAAGTTCGTTCCGGTCTTGAAACGACAATGGCAGAGGAAATAGACCAAGAGGAGGAGGAAGAAGAGGAGGAGGACGATGAGATGGCAGAGGCCGCCGAGGGCATGCTGTCCGTCGTCACTGACGTAGCCCTAAATGGTCAGGGCCTGCTTTCATCGACCGAGTACCAGTTGCTGCGAGACAAAGGGTTCTACATCGCGGCAATAACCTGGATCTCGCAGCAGACCACGACACCCTACAACAAGATTGAGTTCGACGCCGGTTTCGAGGAGCCCAAAGAAGGAACCGGGTTTCGCTACAATGTTCGCGGACTATATCGGAACAAGGACGGAAAATTCACGAAGACCCTGAGACCTCTTAAGATCGATCATAAGCAGGAAATATTTCCAATACTTGAAGGCACTGCCCATCAAGTGCTCGCTGATCTGCGGAAGAATGGCCAAGACACAAAGCCTCAACAGACCCAGGGAGATTTAAATTGAAGCGCGTTCGCTGGTTTGCTGCTACCTGGCCCATTCCGCTTCGGACGCTCGCGACCAAGATGAAGGAGCATGCCTTTAAGGAGGATAGCCTCGACGGATTCATTATTGATCGTGTACGTGACAATCTCGTCGGTGGCCGCTACATCGAAAAGGTTTCATTTCAGGAGACGATTACTGACCCTTTTGGGAACCAACAGACGTTCGAGCGTATCTTTTATCGACAGCTTGAGTTCAATCTGTTCTCCACATTTCCTAATATGGAACTTTGGGATGCGCCGCGCAGTACGCAAGCCTATCTTAGTAGACTCTCGGAACTCAGTAGTTTTGCGGCGAGCGTTACTTCCTTATCTGTGGATCTGATTAAGTGGGTCAATGTCTTCCAATCGATCACCAAAGCAAAAATCATGATTGATTCCGTACAGATCTCTGGCCTCGAAATTGAAAAAGGCGTGACCGCGAGAGTTGTCATAACCGGCGATAAAGATGTACGCGAGGCAATTCAGCATATCGCAAAGAACAGGCGATACGAATTAGAAAAGCTCCACCTAAAGCTTCTTCAAGCCAGCACTATTGTCCCGATCCAGCTAGGGAATACCGGTGCGGTAAAGCTCGACGAGGCGTATGTCGAAGACTATGTGCCAGCTTTGCGGGATGCACTTCCCCGCCCCAAGGGCCGATGAAAATCTTGAAAGGGCTGGCGTCGTCGGTTCTGCCGGAGAATCCTGACCTGCAGGAAGCTGGCGGACTGCCACGAACAGAGAAAAGTACGGAGCGGATTCGTAACGCTCCTGTTTCTCGACACGCGCGTCTAGCCCGCCTTCTTCGCGCTCTTTACCTTCGCCCACCTTGCCCGCTGTGCGGCTGCGATTTTTCTCCGGCTCGCTGCTGAGATTGTTCGCTTAGGCGTCGCTGCTTTCTGCTTTGCCCACCGCGCCTTCTGTGCCAGGCTGATCTTCCGCCGAGTAGCAGCGGATATTGTGTGCTGGCGTGACGAGCCATCGGAGCTAAGGTTCCCCAATGCCGCAAGTGCCGCGTCGATACATTGGGCTTGCTCTTGCACGCGTTCGCGCTCTTTTTTCAACTGCTGCACAACGTCCGACAGGTCTCCCATTTTCTGTGTCTCTCCCTCGGCTGAGATGATAGCAGGACAGACGAGACGTAGAGACGACGACAGCCTTGAGTCTGGCTCTGGACGCGGGGAAGCCAAAGTATAATACACGCCATAAGGCGGATCATGGCACTCCACGGCTACCTAGATGACAGCGGTTATGGCGACAACAACGATCCAGCGTTCGTTCTTTCTGGTTTTATAGCCGCCGTGCCACGATGGGAAGTTTTTTCGGATCAGTGGCGAAAAGCCTTAGATGAGAAGCCTTCTATCAAGTATGTGAAAATGAGCGAAGCCGCTGGGCTTACGGGGGAATTCGGGAACTGGAGCGCGAAGGACAGGAATGACAAACTCAGAAAATTATTTCCGATCATCGAGGGCATCAAGCCTATGGGCATTCGGTCGGTCATTCCATGCAGTTCCTTCCACCAAAACGTTAAAGGCAAGATCGCAAAGACGCTAGACAGCCCTTATTTCCTTGCGTTGTTCGACATGCTGTTTATGTTGGTGACCTCTATACGCAACGGTGATCTTGATGTCGCAGACCCTAGGTACAAAGTGGATTTCACATTCGATGAGAATCCCAAACTCAAAGCACTCATCGACAAGTGGTATGAGATTGTGATTTCCGAGCTTCCTCCGTGGGCAGCGGGACTAATCAGCAACAGCCCACTTTTTCGGGATGACAAACAGGTTTTGCCGTTGCAGGCTGCGGACAGTCATGCGTGGTTGGGCCTTCAATTACAAAGGGAACAAACGGGGCAGCGCCCTTTTGACCGGAAGGGTCTGGACAGGAAAGTGTTTGAGCCCCTTGAGCAAATCACGGTACTAGAGCCTCAATCGACTGACATGGCAAGGTTCGATGGTTTAGCGGAAAGGGTCGCATCGCGCTTGACTCAAATGAAGAAGACTTAAGCATGTGACGGGTCAGTTGTACCCTTGTACCATGCACATCTAACAGGCTGCGAGGGTGTGCGGGCGGGCCGCTCCGTTCGAGCTGATGCTTCCCAAAGCTGCGAGCGCCGCATCTATGCGTTGGACCTCGCCTTGTTCGCGTTCTCTTCTTAGCTGCTGTACAACGTTGGACAGGTTTCCCATTTCCGTGTTTCCCCCCTCGGCTTGGATGATAGCAGGGCAAACGGTGCTGATACGTACGGACATCCCGGTGGTGGCTAATCCTGCGTTGCTGGCGGTTTTAGCCAGCAAAAACAGGTCGGCGTGATCGCGGACGACGAAGGTAGTCTTCCAATCCGATGGCACCTACATGTACGAGCAACACGTCCGGGTGCGAGTACAGTCCGACTCCGGCGTGCGACAGTACGGGGTACTGCCCTTCCCCTACCCGCAGCG
>Ga0187862_10007093_pt1 | contig 10073 bp, 7 predicted proteins | sample June2016WEW_10_1_FD_133003 | JGI IMG/M metagenome (GOLD analysis project Ga0187862, IMG submission 133003) | Peatland microbial communities from SPRUCE experiment site at the Marcell Experimental Forest, Minnesota, USA - June2016WEW_10_150 | ecosystem: Environmental > Terrestrial > Soil >... | reverse complement strand
TACAATGTTTTCAGATTGTCGCACAAGGTCGCAAATGCTGGCGTGCTGCAATGGTTCTTTCGCAGTTTCAAAATCAGTTCCACGGCCAGAAAGTTTTTGAGCGTGCCGGCGGCGCGGTCGGCTGCTGCACGTCCAAGCCAGAATTGTTTTTCACTTTCCGGCGCGTTCGTTGCCCGCGTCTCGGCGTGGCTGGCCGATGCGTCGAAAAAATTCACCATGAATGTCTGTCGTAGGTGATTCATGCTTGTTTCTCGGCGTCGGGTTTCGGGGCGGTTTCGGATTCCATTTTGATTTGTTCCCTCAACGCGGCTTCGCGGGCTTCCGTGTCCATCTTGCCTTTGACGCGGGCGAGTTCGCTTGCCTCGGCGTTCTTTTGAGCATCCGCCTTGATTTTTTCAGTGAGCGCGTTTTTCTCCGCCAGTTGTTTTTCGTGGTCGGCCTTGCTCGCGGCGGCGGTCGCTTCACGTTGCGCGATAGCTTGCGGAACCCAGTTGAATGAGGCAGTTTTGCCGCAACCGCAATCGCCCCGGATTTTAGCGGCAAGCTCTGTCTTTGTTAGTGATCCAGCGCAAAGCTCTGCTACACGGTCAACCGTCATCATGGCGGCGTCTTTTTTGCCCGTCACGTCGGCTTGCCAGCCGGACAGGTCAAAGGTTTCATCCGGGGCGTAAATCATCGTCTCCGGGTCGAGACGGATTGCGAACATGGGAAATTCTTTACCGTTGGAACACTTGCCGCACGTCACCACAAAAACGGCGTCCTCGTCCGGCGAGCCGGGCGCGATGTTGAGTTGCCCGCGTGTCCATGAATGGAGAACTTTGGAATTTCGGCTAAAAGATGTTCGGTCAAAACCAGTCGCACGGGCCGCGCCTGCCTTGCCCGTTCCGGCGTGATGCAGGATGACGATTGCCCGTTTGGGATTGCCCGCCTTGGCGAGCCGGGAAAGGGTCAACAGGGTTTCGGCCATGTCCTCGTCACTGTTGAGATTGCCCGCGCCGAAATTGTAAAGACTGTCGAAAACAACAACGTCCGGCTTGGTTGACTCAACGGCGGCTTTGATTGCCAGTTGCGCCTTGGGACTGGAAACGGAAAGAAAACCGTCCAGGTCGCTTTCCAGCGTGTGAATTTTCAGCCCGGCGTTGACTTGCCGCCAGTGTTGCGGACCTACCCAAAGGCGCAACGATTCCAAGTCGGCTTTCAAACGGCGGTTGCTGTTTTCGGCCTGCAGTATCAGCCATGACAATTCCTGCCCGCGTGTTTCAAATGAGACAAACGGCAAACCGGCGCGGCAGGCGACGGCCATTTGAAGCAACAGGCGGCTTTTGCCGATTCCGCCTTGACCGCTGATAACCAAACTTTGCCCGGTCGCCAAAAGCCGGTCGCCTAAAATCCGGTCGGAGTCATCAAACTGCATCGCTAGAATTTCATCCGGTGTCCTCACTTGTGCGGCGAGTTGAACCACGTTCTCGGCTTGCTCCGGTGTGACTGCGAACCATGCCTTTGCCGCGCTTGGCTTCACAAGCTCGCGGTAGTGCCGAAAGACGACGTTCGGCGAGTTGCCCGCTTCGAGCGCGACTTGCGCGGCGTTCTGGATGCTGGCGAGCCGGTAAGAAATGAACGAATGGCGCAAGCCGTTGTCTTTCCACGGCGTCTTTGCCGCCTTCACGCAAGCCGCGCGTGCGTCCTGCAAATCGTTAGTTGTGCCTTTCCAGATTTTGCCAGTATGCCGGACATACTGCGCGAGCCATTGCGCCAGATTTGGTAGGACAGGCACAAGCCGCCGTGATCTTGTCTTTGTTTTGTCGCTGGCGACGGTGATAAATCCGCCGGTCATGTCCACGTCTTTCCATTCCAGCCGCTCAATTTCTGCGGTGCGTAATCCAGCGAACGCGCCAAGCGCAATGACGGGCAAAAATTCCCGCGTCGCGGCTTTGAGTAACACGGTGATTTCGTCCGGCGTGTAAATCTGAATGTCGCCGCCGTTGGCTGTGATTTGTTCCGTGCCTTCGATTGGATTGCCGCCTTTGAAAATGTAGCCGCGTGACTCAGCGAACGAAAACAGCGTGCCGATAACCGTGCGGAAATTCCGCGCCGATTGCGCCGAGAGTTTCAGGCCGTCCAGCCACTTTTGCACGTCGGCGGTTGTCACTGTGGAAATGTCCGCGCCCCGGTTGCGGGTGTCTGGTTCAACTTTCAAATCCGGTTGTGTAATGATGGACGTGTCAGCGCCAAAGAATTTGGCAAACCGCGCCAGCCGTGCCCGCAAATCGCCGATGTAACGCGGTGATTTGCCGCGTGCTTCTTTGGTCGCAATCAATTCGGCTATCACGTCGGCAACCGCTCGCCGTTGCACTTGGTCGGCACGATGCCGCGCATAAAAGGTTGCCGCTTCAATCACGGCATCGCTGCCAAGAATTTCAACCGCTTTTGCATAGGTAGCCGCTGCCACTTCCAAAGCCGTGCCGGTAGGCCGTAGCAGTTCAAGGGCGCGCCCGTAGCTGGCCGCCTCACTGTTCCGCATGGTTGCCGCCGTCGCGTCACCGCTGGAAAGCTGGCGGGCGATTTTCTCGGCTTCCTTGCGGGCGTCGCCGTGATCTGTGAAGCCGCGCAACCGGCGCACGCCGCTGGTATAGTCGGCCAGTTCGTAAATTGTCCGCTTCGTTTTTCGGTTTGCAGTCCAGCGTTGGCGACGGTAGAGTTTCACCGTGACATTGCCAACACTGACAGCCTCGAATTGCTCGCCCTTAACAGGCGTCCAGTTCCGTTCTTTGGTTGCGTTCATGCCGTTAAATGTCGGCAAAGTGTCGGCAAATGTCAAATACAAAGTTTTTCAGGGTGTCTGAAAACTCATAAACACCTTGATTCTATTGGTTATTGGAGAGATGGCCGAGTGGCTGAAGGCGACGGTTTGCTAAACCGTTATACGGGTTAAACCGTATCGGGGGTTCGAATCCCCCTCTCTCCGCCATTCTGACTTTTCGTGACTCGTGGTGACAAGCTGTGAGTCACGATGACTTTCGCCAGTGTTTGCAAGGATTTTTTTAGTTTTCAACTCCCTTGTTTCAGTGACAGGCTGTGACACCGTTTGACCCGTCGCGCCTAAAATTCGGGAGTCTATTCGGGAGTCAGTGCGTTCACCAAAACCCGGCAACGTGTCCATGACTTCGCGCAATGGCAGTTGCCCGGCGTCCGTGTAGGTCTTCATCGTCAGACGCATATCGCTGTGCCGCGCCAATTCCATCGCCAGCCGGGGATGCACTTTCATGGTCGAAAGCCGGGTGATAAACGTCGTCCGCAACGCATGATAATCCATGCGGTGTCCGCGCTCGTCCAGAAACGGGATGCCCGCTTTTGCCAAGTCTTGCCTGAATTCCTTCATTTTCGGCACGCCGTTGACCACCACCAGATTGTCTGTTTTGCTGTCTGCCGGTTTCTGCTGCTGCAATACTTCGGCCAGCTCACGATGCAACGGCAATGCCTGTTCCTTCCGATTCTTGTTCACGGCGGCATGAATGCGTAGCAATCCGCCTGACTCGCCAAGCACCAGATTCGACCAGCGTAGCGTTTTGACTTCATTGCGCCGCAAACCCGCATACAACGGCAGCATATAGGCCAGTTGATTCTTGCCAGCCGCTTGCAACAACTGGACGACTTGCGCATCCGACAACGCCCGCCGTTGAACCCGTTCCTTGCCGCGCGTGTCCGTCCGTTCCACCAATTCGAAGGGGTTCACGCTGACACGGCTTTGCTTGCGGAGCCACGTCCAAAAGGCCGAGAGCGTGGCCAGATATTCATTCAGGGTCTTGGGGGCCTTGTGGGCTTGCTCCTTGCGCCACATTTGAAACGAGGCGGGCGTCACGTCGGCCAATCTCGTCCAGCCGCACTCCCGCACCAGCCGCCGCAGCCGCTTGTCCACATGACGCAGGTGGTCTCCCGACCGCCCCAGGACGGTCAGTTCGTTGACGTATTCTGAAACCAGATCGAGCAACGGACTTTGCGCCGCCTCCCGTTCTGCTTTTGCCGGAATCAAGCCCGCCGATTCGTGTTCCAATTCCTGAATCAGCTTGTTGAGCTTTTGTTGGGCGACCTGCTTGTCGGATACCTGCAAGGCGATGTCCCGCACTTTGCTGTCACCGGCGAGTTTGACACGCGCGCGGTATAACCGCCCGATTGTCCGTTTGCCGTTGCGTTGCCGTTTGGGTTTATAGATTCTCGCTTCCATATTTCTCGTCCCTTTCAATTGCTTGGTTGACTCAACTTTTGAAAATACGCTTTGACCTGGCTTTCCAACATTCCCACGGCGCGGCCAATTCGCCGCAACGGTGGCAACTCGCCACTCTCCGCCCTCCGTCTCACCGTCCGCTTGCAGACGCCGAAAATTTTTTCCAATTCCGGGAACCGGATTAAACGGTCATTAAATTGATGCTCGACTGGCATAAAACATCATTTTTCCTCCTTCAATTTCCAAGTCTTTCCTGCCTTGTCCCATTCCACTCCCTTTCGCAGCCGTCTCCGCAAGGCAGCAGCTTTTGCAGGGGAAGCCATTGCCGCCTTCAATTCCGTCAGCAGATAAAGCATATCCTGCTGTTTGTAGTCCTCGTAAATGGTGCTTCGTTCCTTTTGATACTTCACCTTTCGGTTGCCTTTGTCCTTCGGGTCACGTTCGGTGAATTCCACTGCTTCTTTGGCTTCTTGCTCCGTTGGCTCATCCCCACCGCCCGCCTGCAACAGACGTTCACTTTCTTTAAGCAGACTCTCACCCGGGTCGTCCACAAAACCAACTCTGCGCTTGATTTCCTCCGCCCAGGCTTTGCATTCACTGACCGACACGACAATAAAGGGGCGCTCTTTGGCTCTGCGCTTTGCGCCGAACAACCTGGTTTCCTCGTGAGTGACGTAAAAGAAAAAAGCGGTCAGTTTGCCTTCCTTGATGCGTTTATAGACGCTGGCGCGAGAGACGGGAACGAATAGAACGACGCTGCTGGTTGAAAGCCCCACGTCTCCTTTGTAAAACTCACCGAGTTTTTCCAGCCACTCGCCGCATTCCTTGAAGGTTCCCTCCCGCCGGTAGGCACGAGTGCCGGGCGTCGGCTCGCCGACCAGCTTGTGCAATTCCTTCGGCACTTCGATGAATGGAAACTGAATAAACGGCATATTCCCTATCGTAGCATGACAGATACAGTTGTCAACTATAAATCTTGAAATTGTATTTCTGAATTTCCCGCCATCGGCTTGGATGCCGTCTTGAGCATGGCTTATGATTGAAAATGTGCTTGCACAAATTTCCGGCCAGAAATCCCGACGCGCCTTCCTAACCAGCCACGTCCCCGGCTCGGCGAGCACTGTCATGGAGCCACAAAAAGAAAACTCGGCGCGAGGCGCATCGTTTTATTTGGACAACCTTGACAGGCGCAGTCGAGCCATACAATGGACGAAACGAGGCGCGCCGGAACTCACCATGCGGTCACACTTTCCATGTGAATATCTTTTTTCAATTTTCCATTTGCAAGCCAGAGAAGTGATATACAGCAGCACAAGCTGTGCAAGGTGATCTACCGGCATTTTTTGAAAATAATGCCTCATGTCATCATCTCACAACGGATTTATTCACATTCATGTCGGTTTGTTGGCGGAGGCCTGCTTTTCGCCGGTTGCAGCAGCCATTCCAAAGCGGCTGACTCCGCCTGAAAGTTTTCCAATTCAAGTCCCCGATTCTTGGCCACCATGACTCTAAAGTCCCGCGAGCGAATCCAAATCGGATTGGCCACATGTGCAATCTTGACCAATGATGCTGCGTCAGAAGCAATTTGTTCGACGTAATCATATTGTTCGGCAATTCCGGCCGACTGAAATCCTGATGCCCCCGTTGAAATAATCAGGAGTTTTTCGATCTTTTGCTTGCGGCAACGAACTACCGCGCGGCTTATCAAATGAGCCATTTCGTCAAACGAAAACTCTCCAACGGGGCAAAACACTGCATACCCCTCTTTCTTTTTGGAGTGCTCCAGCTTTGTCACCAGACCAACAGGAAATTACACTGGAAACCTTAAATCAAGCGGAAAGAACGTAAGGAATCCCCGAAAAGCACAAATGGCCAAGTCAGACCAGATCATCGGCTCGCCCTTAATTGGTAGATTTTTCCAAATGTCCGCCAAAACCGTAGCGCATGGCCGAGAGCAGCTTGTCCTGAAAATCTGCGTCGCCACGCGAACTGAAACGCGCGTAGAGCGCCGTGGTCAGCACCGGCGCAGGCACGCCTTCATCAATGGCCGCCTTGATCGTCCACCGGCCTTCGCCCGAATCGGAGACGCGACCGGCAAACTTCGCTAGGGCGGAATCTTTTGCCAACGCATCCGCCGTCAGGTCGAGCAGCCACGAGGCGATCACGCTGCCGCGCCGCCAAACTTCGGAGATGTCGGCGAGGTTCAGGTCGTATTGGTAGTTTTCTGGTTCGCGCAACGGCGTGGTCTCGGCATTCGCTTCGCCCTGTTGTTTGCCGATATTCGCACCGCGCAAGACGCCCAAACCTTCGGCATACGCGGCCATCATGCCATATTCGATGCCGTTGTGAACCATTTTGACAAAATGCCCGGCACCGTTGGGGCCGCAGTGTAAATAACCTTGCTCGGAAGTGCCGCCAAGCTTCTCGCGTCCCGGTGTGCGCGCGACGTCGCCGATGCCCGGTGCCAGTGTAGCAAAAATGGGATCGAGGCGTTTAACCACCTTTGAATCACCGCCAATCATCATGCAATAACCGCGCTCAAATCCCCACACGCCGCCGCTGGTGCCCACATCAACATAGTGAATTCCCTTCGGTGCGAGTTCCTTCGCACGCCGAATGTCGTCAATGTAATAAGAATTGCCGCCGTCAATGAGCGTGTCATCCGTTTCGAGCAATGGCACGAGGTCGGCAATGGTTGTATCCACCACTGCCGCGGGCACCATCAGCCAGATGGCGCGCGGCTTGGCGAGTTTTTTGACCATGTCCGCGAGCGAAGCCGCGCCTACCGCCTTGCCCTTGGCCAAATCCTTCACCGCTTTTGGTAACTGGTCAAAGACGACACATCGGTGGCCGTTTTGGATCAGCCGCCGAACCATGTTGGAACCCATTCGGCCCAGGCCAATCATGCCGAGTTGCATGGTTGGTTGTTTTTTCATGAGATTGTTTGCCGTGCGGATATTGTCCAAATACAGCAACGAATTATGCTCCCACCGCGCAGGTTTTCGTGCTGGCGCACGCTGGTTGATGTTCTTCCAACGCTTCCGGGTTGGTGCGGCTGATGATTTCGCGCGCGTGAACCGTTTCCACATCGGAGCCGTGGGCGATCAAGACATACTTGCCGCTCTTCACCGCCGTCTCGTATTGCAGAATGCTGTCCTTGGGGATGCCCATGCCGTAAAGCCCGGCTCCGAGAGCACTCAAACCGCCCACTACCACTGCGCCTTCCAGCGCGCCGACGATATAGCTGACAATTGGTCCTGCGAACAGCAACGGGCCAACACCGGGAACAAAAAAGAACGCGGAACCGAACAACAAGCCCCAGAAGCCACCCCAGAAAGCGCCCAGCTTGCCCCAGTATTTCATGCGGTCGCCGGTATTGTAGTAGCCGATCACGTTTTCATCCGTGTGATAGTCCCGGCCAACGATGGAGAGTTTCTTCATGTCAAAGCCCGCCTGCTGGAGTTCCTTGACGGCGGTTTCGGCTTCGATGTGGGATTTGAAAATCGCCACGATGGAATTGTTCTTGGTCATATTGTTTGTTCTTTCAATTTTCCGTTTTGTTTTATTGCAGATGACATTTTAGGTCGTAGGCCGGCCCACTGCTATAAGGTGTTGACCCCATTGTTCGCGTCGGCCAAAGGAGCCAAAGTCCTCATGGCAAAAAATGTATTCATCCAACCTTTTTCACGCGCTTGTGTGGGCGCGATTGAAGCGACGAACCGCCAAGGCAAACCCATCGTGGCGGCTCATGGGTCAGCGACCGCTTTTTTTGCCCGCAAAGAAATATGTCTGATCCCGTGACCATTTTGCCTAATACGAAACGCATTGGCATCGCCGCCGATCACGGCGGTTACGAGTTGAAAGAATATCTGGCCGGGAAATTGCGCGAAGCCGGTCATGAAGTGGTTGACTTTGGTGACGGTCGCCCGAAAGAGGACGATGATTATCCGGATTTCATCGTGCCACTGGCGCGCGCAGTTGCCGCCGGAAAGTTGGATCGCGGCGTGGGCATTTGTGGCAGCGGGGTTGGAGCATCGGTATGCGCGAATAAAGTGGCAGGGGTTCGGGCCTGCTTGATTCATGAAAATTTTTCGGCGCATCAAGGCGTCGAGGATGACGATTTGAACCTGATCTGTTTTGGCGGCCTCGTGATTGGTCACGCGCTCGCCTGGGAATTAGCGCAGACGTTTCTCACCGCGCGATTCACCGGAGCGGCACGTTTTCAACGCCGTTTGGCAAAAGTGGCGGATTTGGAAAACAAACTTTGAACAACAAAATACTATGACGACAAGCAAACAAGCACCGGCCAGAAACCCGAACTATGATTCTCTGCCAACGGAAATCAACGGCTTCGATTCACTGGCGGAGCTGGCGCTGGACTTGCGCTGGTCATGGAATCATGCCACTGACAAAGTGTGGCGGAAACTTGATCCCGCGCTGTGGGAACTCACGCAAAATCCCTGGGTGGTTTTGCAAACTGTCTCCAGGGACAAACTCAAAAGCGTGCTGGCCGATTCAACGTTCCGCAAAAACATTGATGGCCTTCTGCAAGCGAAGCGGCAGGAGGCAGAGACGCCTGCGTGGTTTCAAAAAAGCCATCCACAGTCGCCCTTGAAGTGTGTCGCGTATTTCAGCATGGAATACATGTTGAGCGAAGCGCTGCCCATTTATTCCGGCGGGCTGGGCAACGTGGCCGGAGATCAACTCAAGGCCGCCAGCGACTTGGGCGTGCCGGTGGTGGGCGTGGGGCTGCTTTACCAGCAAGGCTATTTTCGTCAGGTGATTGACAAAGACGGGGCGCAACAAGCCCTTTATCCGTATAACGACCCAGGACAATTGCCGGTCACGCCGTTGCGCCATCCGAACGGTGAGTGGTTGCGCTTGGAAATCGCATTGCCCGGTTACTCGGTCTGGCTGCGCGCATGGCAGGTCCAGGTGGGTCGGGTGAAACTTTACCTGCTGGACAGCAACGACGCGGCGAATTTCCCGGCGCATCGGGGAATCACCAGCGAGTTATATGGCGGCGGACCGGAGTTGCGCCTCAAGCAGGAATTGCTGCTTGGGATTGGTGGCTGGCGGCTGCTCGCGGCACTCGGCATCAAGCCGGATGTCTGTCATTTGAATGAAGGTCATGCGGCCTTCGCGGTGTTGGAACGTGCCCGCGATTTCATGCAGGAAATTAAGCAGCCATTTGAAGTCGCGCTGGCCGCCACGCGCGCGGGAAATCTTTTTACCACCCACACGGCAGTTGCCGCCGGGTTTGATCGTTTCACTCCGGCACTCATCGAACAATATCTCGGCGGTTATGCGGAGAAAAAACTCGGAATTTCGCTCCATGATTTGTTGGCCTTGGGCCGCCAGAATCCGAACGACGCGGCGGAAAGTTTCAACATGGCTTATCTGGCCATTCGCGGCAGCGGGTCGGTGAATGGCGTGAGCCGTTTGCATGGAAAAGTCAGCCGACATCTTTTTGAGGCGCTTTTTCCCAACTGGCCGGCAGACGAAGTGCCCATCGGCCATGTCACCAACGGAGTTCACATGCCGACCTGGGATTCGGCGGCCGCCGACGAACTCTGGACGAAGGCCTGTGGCAAAGAGCGCTGGCTGGGGGCGTCGGAAACTTTGGAGCAGGACATTCGCCGCGTCTCCGACGACAATCTTTGGCAATTCCGTATCGCAGCCAGCAAGTCTTTGGTTGAATACGCGCGCAGGCGACTTGCCTTGCATTATGCCGCAGCCGGAGCATCGCCTGACATGGTTGAAGAGGCGAGGCATCTCTTCAATCCCAACGCATTGACCCTGGGTTTTGCGCGACGGTTTGCGACCTACAAGCGACCGAACCTGCTGCTGC
>Ga0187862_10007087_pt1 | contig 10078 bp, 10 predicted proteins | sample June2016WEW_10_1_FD_133003 | JGI IMG/M metagenome (GOLD analysis project Ga0187862, IMG submission 133003) | Peatland microbial communities from SPRUCE experiment site at the Marcell Experimental Forest, Minnesota, USA - June2016WEW_10_150 | ecosystem: Environmental > Terrestrial > Soil >... | reverse complement strand
CTAGAACGGGTTGACCTGGGGAAAATGAATCTTCAGCTTATAGCAAATGAAGAGAATGAGGATCGCGCCCACGGTGGAGAAAATGAGGCCGGCCGGATGATATCGTTCATTTGTCGGGCGCGAAAACATGTGCGTAACGGCGCCGCCCATGATCGATCCGATGATGCCGAGCACGATCGTCCAGAAGATCGTCATATGCACGTGCATCACCGATTTTGCGATAACCCCCGAGATTAGCCCAATGAGGATGTACCAGACTAAGTGAAACATACTTTTTCTCCAGCGTTCGCCCGGACACTCTTGCTGCTCGCCCATGTTGGCAAGGAAGGAGCACCTGAGACTGTGGTTCCCAAGATCAGCCAGGGCAAATCCACAGCTCACTTCTGAACGTTGTTCTCCACGACTAGAGAACCTTCATTCCGAAAAACGTGGCTATCGATCGTGATCCTTGCCTAGTTCATGGACTTTGTAGTGCTGTTTAAAGTGGCCATTGTCGCCATATTCCCAAACGTCGCCACTGCGGGTATCGAAGAACGCGTGGCCACCCCCGGTACTATACGAGAATTGGACACCGCTGTAGGGTCCGTCCGCCATGGCGGACTGGGGTTGAAGGATTGGTTTCAGTACACTCACCGCAAGCAGCAAAGCGACGAGTGTGAGGATCGTCTTCGTATAAAGGTCAATGCGCAAGTGAGGCCTCCGATTTGTTGTTTTCGCGCGGATTTCTTGAGCCCAAACTATAAGGAACCGGAGGGTCGCTGACTGAGCAATATTGCACACCTTTTGTCGCCCACAGCAGAAGCGATTTTTGAATCGGTATGTATGAGCTAGTCTCAGTTGGCAAAAAATCCCCATGTCACCAACAACCCTCTAAACGCCTGCCTCTTTTTCCATGGCGAGCAAGTGCGCTTTGCGCTCTATGCCCCAGCGGTAGCCGCCTAACTCGCCATCCTGACGCACTACACGATGGCAAGGGATCGCTACGGCTACCGGGTTGGTGGCGCAGGCCCGGGCTACGGCTCTGGTGGCTTTTGGCATGCCTATCTTTTTTGCCACGGCGCTGTAGGAGCGGGTTTCTCCACGGGGAATTTTTTGCAGAGCTTCCCACACTCGCCGCTGAAAGGCGGTTGCCCGGATGTCGAGCGGAAGTGAGGGATTGGCCTCACCGCCTTCCATCAGGCGGGCGAGATTCACTCTCCACTGGGACATGGCGGCGTCGTCGCGGCGGCGAGTGGCGAAGGGGAACTCGCGGATCAGGCCTTGTTGGAGTTGTTCGTCGGAATCGGCGAACTGGATGGCGCAGATGCCCTTGTCGGTGGCGGCGATCAGCATGCGTCCGAGCGGCGAACTGGCGATGGTGTAGCGGACTACGGCAGCCACGGCGCCGCGCCGGTACTTCTCCGGAGTCATACCCAGTTGGGTGGCGGTGCGCTCGTAGAGACGGCTGCTGGAGCCGTATCCGGCGGCGTAGAGGGCGTCGGTCACGGAGTGGCCGGCTTGCAGATTTTGTTTCACCTGGCGCAGACGGCAGGCGTCGATGTAAGCCTTGGGCGAGACGCCGAGCACGGACTTGAACGTCCGCTGCAGGTGAAACGGGCTCAGGCGGAATTCTTTGGCTAAAAGGCTTAGCGTCAAGCGATCTTCGATGTGCTGTTCGATATAGCGGCACATCGCCCGCACCAGCGCGGATTGCGGATTTCCGTCCACCGCTTTCGGGCGGCAGCGCAGGCAGGCGCGATAGCCGGCCTGCTCGGCTTGGAGCGCTTGATCGAAAAAGCTCACGTTTTCGCGGCGCGGGCGCTTGGCGGGACACGATGGACGGCAGAAGATTCCGGTGCTCGACACGCCAAAGACGAAGGCGCCGTCGAGTGCGCGGTCGCGATCGACGACGGCTTGCCAGCGGCGGGCGTTTATTTGAGCCGCTATCGGAACTGCCATCTGAGCTTTGCTCGGAGCGTTGGTCTGAATTTTGGTCTGAACTCGGATTTGATCCTCGATCGATTCTGGAGTTCGCTTCATCACTTCTTCTTTTACAAGTATCGCATTGGTGGCCATGGAGGTAACATAGGGCAGTCGCAGCGCGGCGGACTATCCGAATGTTGCGGTCAAACGAATTTCCCGTTCTTACCTCGGTGGTTCAAGAAAATCCTAACCACAGGGGACACAGAGGCACACAGGGGAAAACTGGGAGGAGCTTGATGAATAGTAATCTGAAATGCAATCGCAAGATGATATGGCTGGTTTTACTGGGGGCGCTGGTGGCGCAGGCTGGCGCGCAAATTCTCACGGGCGAGCAGGTGAAGAAGGTCGCTCCGAATTCGTTTTTCTTTGCCGGCCAGAGCGCAGCCGTGCAGATGCGGAATGCGGTTGGGTTGAAGAACTCCGCCGGTAAGCTGGCGCTGGCGGGACTGGTGGATACATCCGGGTACTCGACCGCCATTGCCGAGAAATACCAGGGTTTCCTGATCACTGAAACCAAACTCAGCTTTGACGGGGGCACTCTGGAGGCAGGAGCTTATGGATTTGGCTTCAAGGATGGCAAGTTCACCGTAATGAACGTGGCGGGAACGGACGTTCTCTCGATTGCCAGCCAGAACGACGATCAGCTCAAACACCCGGTCCCCTTGAAGTTTGAAAAAGACAGCGCCGCGTACCGGCTGTATGCCGGGCGGAAGTATGTAGTCGTGAAGGCAGATTAGGGGCCGGGTTTCAGGGTTTCGGAGTAGACCGGGTGCGTCGTCCTTCCAGCTGGGCGGGGGCGCGCCCGGCGCTCCAGCGTCGATTATTCTGGGCGCAACTTACGGTGGTAACGCTGGGTTCGTTACTCATAAAGTGCAGATGCTTGCATCCGCGGACTTAGTCCAATCTTGTTTCCGATTACTAACCCCATTCGTAACATTCACTTACACTTTCCCCCTCAGATGGTTTCATGGGTGCACTGTTCCTTGATGAAGCCCAGAGCTTATGGGCGAGTTTGGGGGCACCTTGACCGTCATTTACAGCTCTGAATGCACAACTCCTCAGCCCACAGCGCGGCCGGCAGCCGTACTGCCGCTACTGGTGATTCTGTTCGTCGTCTCCTACGGCATTCTGACCACGCTGGTTTTCGAGCAGGGCCAGACCATTGAATCGCAGCGCAGTTTAATCCGGGAGATGCTGAAGGACAGCACCCAACTGGCCGCCCTGAAAGGCAAGCTGGCCCGCGACGACGGCAAGGGGTTGCACGACAAGGCGGCGGTGCAGGCGGATCACAAGGACGCGGAATCCGCTAATCCCGCAGTAGGGGCCAAAGGGCCGGATAAAGAAACAAAACGGCCGGGTAAATCGGCGCGCTCGACGAAGGAAGTTCCGGGGAAGCCGGCGGCGGATTTAGAGGATGTTCGGCGCTCCACGCATGTGATCTAGTGGTCGATGTGGCAAGGCGAGCGTGAGCAGGGCGGATCGAGGGCTTGAACACGCAGCGACAGCGATTCGAGTTGTAAAGACAACAAAAAGAAACGGTTCTGTGAAACGCGGCCTTTTGTGGAGGCCGTGATGCAAGCGAGACCCTATCATGAAGACCCTGGCCCTAGCGCTCGTCTTATCGCTTCCCGTCCCGAAGTTGGCACCACCAGCTCAGCTCTCCTCCACCCCCAGCCAGCAGCAGCCTGCAAAGAGAAAGGGAGGGCAATGGTACTTTGCCGCCAATGGGCACGCCGTGTATTGCTATGGACCGGTGATGACCATGCCCCAGGGGCAAGGAGGCCTGGCGAGAGTTGCAACCTTCTGCCGTGGCGATCGAACCATGGTCCCGCTGAAGGATTAGCCGCTGCCTACGCTCCGAATCCATCCCCACAACCTACGCCCTGCGCCTTTCCCTTATAATCGGTAGCCAGAAACCCGTTTTGGCGGGGGCCCGTAGCTCAAGCGGATAGAGCATCGGATTTCTAATCCGAGGGTTGCAGGTTCGATTCCTGCCGGGCCTACCAGATTGTCCTATAGGACCCCCCGTTCGTGCCATTCCCCGGGTGGCGATCATGACCTAGAGTGATGGTGAGCAGACTTCGGGGGAGGGCTGTTCAAACGAGCGTCCCGCGACTCTAACCGAGTCCGGGCGCTTTCGTTTTTGGTTTCGGTTTCAACATTTCCCACTCTTTTTCCGTCAGCTCCCGTCCCAGCGCGGTGAACTCGCCCGCTCCTTGCAGCCACTCTCCGCCATCCATGGTCACGACTTCTCCGTTTACGTAGCCGGAGCCGTCGCTGACCAGGAACGCGGCCAGGTTGGCAAACTCCACAGTCGTTCCAAACCTTCCCAGAGGATTTCGTTTCTTTGCCGCTTCCGCCAGTTCTGGACGCGGCAGCAGACGCGAGAATGCGCCCTCGGTTGGAATTGGACCGGGCGCGATGGCGTTCATACGAATTCCGCGATCGCCCCACTCGACGGCCAGGCTGCGCGTCAGCGCCTGGACGCCTGCCTTCGCCACCGCCGATGGCACCACGTAGGCCGAGCCCGTCGTCGTGTAGGTGGTGGTTACGTTTAGCACCACGCCTTCGCGCCGGGCCGCGAGCCAGCGCCGGCCGCACGCCATCGTCGTGTGCAGCGTGCCCATCAAGACAATGCCTAGCACCGACTGGAACGCTCCCAACGAAAGATCTTCGGTGCGCGCCAGGAAATTTCCGGCGGCGTTGTTCATTAGGACATCGAGCGGAGCTTCGGTCCAGATGATCTCGATCATTTCTTCGACGGCGGCCGCGTCGCGCACGTCGCAGGGACGAGAGTGGATTTTGCCGCCGGTGCGCTCGCGTAGCTCCTGCTCGGTCGCGGCCAGAACATCCTGACGGCGGCCACAGATGTAGACTTCGGCGCCGAGTTCGAGGAACCGTTGGGCGGTCGCTTTGCCTAAGCCGGTGCCGCCGCCGGTAATCAGGATGCGCTTGGATTGGAGTAGATCTTTCTGAAACATTGAGGTTGTCCTTTGCGGGGAATGCTAGCGCGACTCAGCTGGTGGCTGTTGGTTGTCTTGCTGTGGCGAGAATAGTGCTTCCACCCGCGGTCCACATCTCCAGAACAGGGCGGCAGCATAGAACAGGGCGAGTAGTCGCACAAGGTCGAGGACCGCGACTATCAAGTAATGGGTTGCCCAATAATCGTGCAAAGCCAAAACGCTCCGCTGGCTCATGTAGTGCGACAGTGCAAACAGATGTTCGGGCAGGTAAGTGACGTCGACCAATGCCCAAGTGGTCAGAAGCAGCGCGAATGCGCGGCTCGCAAGTAACGCTAGCTCTTCTCTGGACATAAGTCTTGGTGGCTGTGAAATCAATCGCGGCCATTGTACGTCAACGCGTACAAGAGCGTACCTCGGGCGCTGAAGCGCGGCACAGTTCAACGACTTGATGGCACGACTGAAGTCGTGCCCTTCCCGAGAACCTCCCCGGGTCCGATCTTTTCGCTGCCGGAGACGCGGTCGAGGCTCGCCAGCGCCCAGCGCGCGTGCTCCGCGACCGCCGGGTCTGAATCCTCGCGGAGTCTCTTTAGCGTCGGTACAAATTTATTGTCGCCGCTGTTTCCCATGGCAATCACCGCATTCCTCCGCAGGCCGGAAAGTTTGGCGCGGCGGACGGGCGATCCGCGAAACACCCTTCGAAACTCTTCCGGCTGCATATCGGCTAGCCAGTCGAGCGCCGGATTCACCAGGCCTTCCCTTGCCTCGAACTCTGGCGCGGAAGTCGCCGGCGCCTTGCGGTTCCACGGGCAAACGTCCTGACAGATGTCGCATCCGAAGACGTGGCGTCCCATGGCTGAGCGCAGTTCGTCTGGAATGTCGCCGCGTTTTTCGATGGTTAGATAAGAGATGCAGAGCCGGGCGTCCAATTCGCCGGGCGCAATGATCGCCTGCGTGGGACAGGCGGTGATGCAGCGGGTGCAGGTTCCGCAACGATCGGGTGCGGGCAAGCCGGCGGTGAGGTCGTCTTTCGTGAAATCGAGCGAGGTCAGGATCACGCCCAGAAACAGCCACGATCCGAGCTGCTGGTTGATGATGCAGGTGTTTTTGCCAATCCAGCCGATGCCAGCGTACTTGGCGTACACACGCTCGATGAGCGGGCCGGTATCGACGTAGGAACGGAATTGCAAGTTGCCAGTTGCCAGCGGCCAGTTGGCAGTGGAGTCCAGTAATCCGCGCAGCTCGTTTTCTACCTGCTTGAGGCGGCTTAGGACTGCATCGTGGTAATCCTTTTGGGACCAGGCGTAGCGCGAAATCCAGCCTCGGCTCGTATCTTCCGTTTGTGCTTGAGTCGAGTACGGATGCGCGGTGTTGTAGTTGATGGCGCACACGATCACGCTGCGCGCCCAGGGAGCGACTCGCGCCAGTGACGTGCGCTTGAGTTCTCCGGTCTCATCTTGGGCTTGCATGTATTTCATTTCGCCGTGCTTTCCATCCGCGATCCAGGCGGGAAAGACTTGCAGTTCGGCGAAGTCGCGGACCGGGGCAATGCCGCAGAGATCGAATCCAGCATCGCGCGCGCACTGCTTGATGCGAGTTGGAAGGGCGGAGAACAAGTGGGTTGGGGGTGGCGGCCAGTTCGGGCACACTCACATCCTCCCAAGGCTACCATTGCGGGACTGTGAGTGAAACGGGCTGTCAGCATCAAGCTTCCGGCCCCTGACGCCGGGTTCTCGCGAAGGGGTAGTGGGTCAGTTTGAAAGACACAGTCCCCCAGCGGCTAAAGCCGCTTTCAAAACAATGGCGTTACCGCAGCGCTGAAGCGCTGCGCCACCCAAAACCACGCGCGCGATCGAATTTTTCCGCAGCCTGGGAAGCCGTGCCCTTTCAAAACAAATTCAAACTGACCCACTACCCACGAAGGCCACGGCTTCCAGCGTCAGCGGGCTACGTTCGCCTCAGTCTTAATAGGCTCAATCTATGGGCGCAACCGGTATGGGCGCAACCGGTTCGCGGATTTCCTGAATGGGAGACGTGATGATCGGCGCGTCGTATGCAGGGTGATGGAACTCCATGTGCATACCGCGGCCGATGAAGTGCATCTTGAGCATGGAACCGCCCCAGGTCGAACCTGCGATGGTTACCTGAACTGGTTCCGGGCAGAATTGCGGATGTCCAGAGATCAGCGCCGAACCGCCGGCCAGAATTAGTGCCGTGTAGAAGTGGTGCTGAGTCCGAATCTGCAGCACGGTGTCAGGCGGCAGACCTTCAAGGAATACGCCGCCCTCGATTTCAGACTGGACGATATTGCGATTTACTTCGTCGCTGAGGTTGAGATGGGGCGCGAACATCGAATTACTGTATCGAGGTTGGCTCTCAGTCACAAGATTAATATTCAGGGGGTAGTGGTGCGGTTTGGAAATTGCGATCCCTCAGCGGCTAAAGCCGCGATGAAAATACACCAGTAAACGCAGCGGTAAACCGCTGCGCCACCCAAAATCAGGCATATAATGTACCGATTTTGCAGGCGAATTGCAGTCCGCATCGGAGGCCCATTGCTCCTGTCGCTTGACACTCGTGAGGTTGGACGGGTCACCATCGTGCGCTGCAACGGAAGGATTGTTGCCGGTGGCGAAAGCGAATCGCTGCGGGCGCATGTTACCTGGCTGTTGCATACGCGGAGCTCCATCGTGCTGAATCTAGGCGAGGTCGGATTCATTGACAGCAGCGGCCTCGGCATGATGGTCCGCGTCCTCGCCAGTACCCGCCAGGCGCGTGGAAACCTGAAACTCTGCGAGGTGCCGGAGACGGTGCGCAAAGTTCTGGATATGACGCACCTGTCGACCGTTTTCGACGCGCACGAGTCGGAGGAGCAGGCGGTTGCCGCGTTCTATCTTCCCGAATCTCGCGCCGAGGCGCCGGTCTCCAAGGGCCTCAGCGTTCTCTGCCTCGACTCCAATGTAGATGTGCTCGCCTACTTGCGCGAACTGCTGTCGCGCGCCGGATACGACGTCCAGAGCAGTTGCCTTATGCGCGACGCTCTGCTTCTGATGCGCGTCGCGCATTTCGATCTCCTGCTGCTTGGCCCCGACCGGGCCGCTTCCCCGGTCACGCCGCAAGCCTTCCAGAACGCGTGCGCCAGGCTCGCGGTGATCGAACTGGGCAGCGAATTTTCAACCCGCGATGCCGGCGAAGCGGGCGCGGCCTTGCTGGAAACGATCGAGGCTCGGTTCCGCGCGAAGACGCCGTGACGTGGAGGGGCTGGCTGCGAAAGGGCGTCTAGCTTTTGCGGCTGCGGCCAGCGGCTGCCTTCTTGGCGGCGGGGGCGAAGTGTTCGATGCGGTTTCGGCCTTTCTCCTTGGCTGCGTAAAGGCCGGCGTCGGCCTGATTCAGCAACTTTTCCAGTTCGTCTTTTCCCCCACAATTGGAGAGGGCAACTCCCATGCTCATGGTGATGGAGCGCTCCACGCCGGAACAAACCACGGGTGCAGAGGCAATAATTTCGCGCAGATCATTCGCTCGCAGCAGAGCGTTGGGCAAGTCACAGTTGGGAAGGACCATAAGAAATTCTTCTCCACCGTATCGGCCAACACCGTCGTAGACGCGGAGCTGCCCGCGCAACCGGCGGCTGATTTCGCGGAGCGCCTCATCGCCAAAAAGATGGCCGAGGGTATCGTTCACGCTCTTGAAATGGTCAATGTCGCCAAGAATCACGGCCACGGGTTTGTGCTCGCGCCGGGCTCGCTCCAATTCGCGCTGGAGCATGGTGAGTATCTCCCCGCGATTCCACAATTCGGTGAGGCTATCGTGGGTGGCGGCGTGGCGCATGGACTCGCGCGCCGAAACCAGCTCCTCCTGCAGTTCGAGGATGCGCTTACCGACCAGCAGGCGCGCCTTCAATTCCAGCTCGTCAAAGGGCTTGACCAGATAATCGTCGGCGCCGGCTTGCATGGCCTCGAGCATATTCTGATGACCATCCTTGCAGGTCAGGAGGATGACGTAGACGTAGGCACCGGATGATCCGGCTTGGCGAATGCGCTGGCAAAGCTCAATGCCATCGAGATCAGGCAACACCCAATCGAGCAGAACGAGTTTGGGAGAGTCCGATTGCTTCAGGATCTCCCAGGCCGCGGTGCCGGTCTCGGCGAGGGTGACCACAAATCCCCAGCCGCGCAAATGATCGCCGATCAATTTGCGATAGACAACGGAATCATCAACCACCAGGGCCTGCATGAGTCTTGAACCTCCGCCCTCCGCTGTACGAAACAACGAACAGCCGCCCATTCAAACCCCCCATGGATCAGTGCCCTTGGCAAGACTGACCCACCCATCATAAGACCAACAGGGGTTGGTGGAGGGCTGGCAATTGGCTGGCCCGTACATTCTGAGGTACCTCTTGAAGGATCGGCAAACCGAGCCAGATGCATGAGCAGGCTGGAAAAACGGGCTGATTTTCAACCGCCGAAGGGTCCACAATCAGCCAAGACGGGAAGCGAGGGTTGACCGAGGCTTCTCCCACGGCCTAACATAGCCGCCGACGGCACTGAGGCCCTCGGAATGATCGGCCAGACAGTCTCCCACTATCACATCGTGGGAAAGCTCGGTGGTGGTGGCATGGGCGTGGTGTATGAGGCGGAAGACACGCGCCTGGCCCGGCACGTTGCCCTCAAGTTCATTCCCGAGGAGATGGTGCACGACCGCAAGTCGCTCGACCGCTTTTTGCGTGAAGCGCGCGCCGCTTCGCAGTTGAACCATCCCGGCATCTGCACCATCCACGACATCGACGACAACGAAGGGCATCCGTTTATTGTCATGGAGAAGCTGGAGGGGGTGAGCCTGAAGGAGCGGATGCGGGGAAAAGCGATGGGAGTCGACGAGATTCTCGACATCGGCATCCAGGTGGCCGATGCCCTGGCCGCTTCCCACGCGAAGGGGATCATTCATCGCGACATCAAGCCGGCCAATATTTTTGTGGGGCAGAGCGGTCAGACAAAAATTCTCGATTTTGGGTTGGCCAAGTCAGCGCGGGAAGCGGGATCGAGCGATGCCGCGATGGAAGACTCGCTGACGGCGATGGGAGTGATTCCGGGAACCGCGGTTTATATGTCTCCGGAGCAGGCGCGCGGCGAAGAGCTGGATCCGCGGAGCGATCTGTT
>Ga0187862_10007084_pt1 | contig 10079 bp, 13 predicted proteins | sample June2016WEW_10_1_FD_133003 | JGI IMG/M metagenome (GOLD analysis project Ga0187862, IMG submission 133003) | Peatland microbial communities from SPRUCE experiment site at the Marcell Experimental Forest, Minnesota, USA - June2016WEW_10_150 | ecosystem: Environmental > Terrestrial > Soil >... | reverse complement strand
TCGTCATAGTCGATCTCTTCTGTCCGGCGCGACACGTGGTAGGTCGCGGCCTGAAAAAAACGGCCCGAGAAGCTGGCGGGGGCCCCGTGGGTGAGATGCCCGCCGTGGGCGAGGTCCATCCCCAGGATCTTGTCGCCCGGCTGGAGAACGGCGAAGAGGACGGCCATGTTGGCCGATGAGCCGGAGTGAGGCTGCACATTGACGTGCTCGGCCCCGAACAGCTCGCGGGCCCGCTCGACAGCCACCCGCTCGATGGCGTCCACGAAGCGGCAGCCCCCGTAGAAGCGGCGGTCGGGGTACCCTTCGGCGTACTTGTTGGTGAGCAGGGTGCCCTGGGCCTCCAGGATCTCCTGGGCCACGTAATTCTCGGAGGCGATGAGGATGAGGCTGTACTCCTCCCGCTCTATCTCTTGCCTGACGAGGTCATAGATCTCTCTGTCATAGCCCTTCAGGGCTTCCATTGTAATCATCTTCGAGCCTTCGTATCTTTTCTATTCGCCTTGCGTGGCGCCCCCCCTCGAAGGGAGTTTCGAGCCATTTCGTCACTATCTCCAGGGCAAGGGCGCGTCCGGTGACGCCTGCGCCCAGCACGAGGATATTGGCATCCAGATGGCGTCTCGCCTGCATCGCCGTGTAGAGGTCGAACGCGAGGGCCGCCCTTATCCCTTTCACCTTGTTCGCCGCCACGGACATGCCGATTCCCGTGCCGCACAAAAGGATGCCCCGCTCCACCTTACCTTCGGCCACGAGGCGCGCCACGGACAGCGCGAAATCGGGATAATCGACGGAATCCGTGGAATCCGTGCCCACATCCGTCACTTCATGGAGCCCCGCGAGGCTCCCTTTCACCTGCTCTTTCAGCTCGTAGCCCGCGTGGTCCGATCCTATGGCGATCTTCACCCCTCGTACCTCCGGAAAGCAAGGACCGCGTTGGTCCCGCCGAAGCCGAAGGAATTGGAGATGGCCACGTCGATCGCGTGTTTCCTTGCCTTGTTCGGCACGTAGTCGAGGTCGCACGCCGGGTCCGGATGCTCATAGTTGATGGTGGGGGGACATACCTGGTCGCGGATCGCGAGGATGCTGAAAATCGCCTCCACCGCGCCGGCGGCCCCGAGGAGGTGGCCTATCATCGATTTGGTGGAGCTCACCGGTATCTTGTAGGCGTGTGCGCCGAATACCTTTTTGATCGCCACAGTCTCGGATGCGTCGTTCAGGTCGGTGGAAGTGCCGTGGGCATTGATGTAGTCCACTTGCTCGGGTGCGACGCCTGCGTCTTTCAGGGCGAGTCTCATGCACCGGATGGAGCCGTCGCCGTCCGGCGATGGGGCAGTGATATGGTAGGCGTCCCCATTATAGCCGTATCCGACTATCTCGCCATAGATGGGAGCCCCTCTTCCTCGAGCGTGCTCCAGCTCCTCCATGATCACGATGCCCGCGCCTTCGCCGATCACGAAGCCGTCTCTCTCCTTGTCGAAGGGGCGGGACGCTGCTTCCGGATGTTCGTTCTTCGTGGAGATGGCCTTCAATGCGTTGAACCCGCCCACGGTGAGAGGGGTGAGATTCGCCTCGGTGCCGCCGGCCACCATCACATCGGCGTCGCCGTACTGGATTATCCGGAAGGCCTCGCCGATCGAGTGGGCACCGGTTGCGCACGCGGTGACTATGGAGAGATTGGGCCCTTTGATCCCGAATTGGATCGCGATGTTCCCGGGTGCCTCGTTCGCGATGAGCATGGGGATGAAGAACGGAGAAATCCTTCCCGGGCCCCTTTCGAGGAGGATGCTGTGATACTTCTCCAGGGTCGGAAGACCGCCCAGACCCGTCCCGACTATTACCCCAACCCTCTCGGCATCCTCTTGCGCCATGTCGAGGCGGGCCCCTTCCACGGCAATCTTCGTCGCGGCGATGGCGTACTGGATGAAGAGGTCCATGCGCCTCACTTCCCTTGGGCTTATGTAGTCCTCAGGGTTGAAGGCCTTGACCTCACCCGCGATCCTCGTTTCGTGGGCCGATGCATCGAACCTCGTGATGGCCGTAATACCCGATGTGCCGTCGACTATCTTCTGCCACACGTTGTCCACACCGACCCCGAGGGGCGTTGTGAGCCCTAAACCCGTTATGACGACTCGCCTTTTCAACCGTCACCTCGTGTCCCTATTTCTTGTGCTCCTCGATGTAGCGGATCGCATCTCCCACTGTTTCGATCTTCTCCGCGTCCTCATCGGGTATTTCTATGCCGTACTCGTCTTCGAGGGCCATGACGAGCTCCACTATGTCGAGAGAATCGGCGCCCAGATCGTCAATGAATTTTGCTTCCGGCTGTACCTCGGACTCATTGACCCCCAGTTGCTCGACGATCATCTTCTTCACTTTTTCCGCAATTGTCATGTACCAACCTCCTCTTTTTTGATAAGGGAGAACCCCTCAGGTGTATAAGCCTCCGCTTACGTTTATTACCTCACCGGTGACATAGCTCGAGTAGTCGGAAAGCAGGAAATAGACGACGCGGGCGACCTCGATGGGCTCACCCGGCCGCTGCAAAGGCACTGTCTGCCTCCATGTCTCCCTTGTCTTCTCGTCAACGGCCTCGGTCATCCCGGTCTTGATAAAGCCCGGCGCCACCGCATTGGCCCTGATGCCCTTCCTGCCGTACTCTCGCGCGACCGTCTTCGTGAAGCCGACGATGCCTGCCTTGCTCGCCGCGTAGTTTGCCTGGCCGGGGTTTCCCGTAAGCCCTGCCAGGGAGGCGATGCTGACGATGCTTCCGCCCCTCTTCAGCATCTGACGCACGGCGCTCTTCGTGCAATTGAAAACACCCTTCAGGTTGACCCGGATCACCCGGTCCCAATCATCTTCGCTCATGAGCACGAGAGGCTTGTCCTTCGTGATCCCTGCGTTGTTCACGAGGCTGTCTATACCCCCCATCTCGGCCACCACAGTCTGAACGGCCTTGTCGACCTGGCCGTAGTCGGTGACATCCACGTTGAAGAAGAGGCCTTTCACCCCTTTGGCCTCGACCGCGCCGATGGTGTCATGACCGTCGAGGACGTCGAAGATCGCGACATCAGACCCTTTTTCCGCCAGAAACTCGGCGATCGCCCTTCCAATGCCCTGAGAGCCGCCCGTGACTATGGAGACCTTGCCCTTCACGAAAGCACGCCCCTCACGGCCTGTATCTCTTCCATCGTCTCCACATGGTAGCACGGAATGTCGGGGATGATCCTCTTCAAAAGCTTGGTGAGCACCCTGCCGGGGCCCACTTCGAGGAAAACTTCGACGCCCTGGGACGCCATGGTCCGGACGCTTTCTTCCCATCGGACGGGTGAGAACATCTGGCGATACAGGAGGTCCTGCTCCTTCTCGCTGTCAATGTTCGGCACTGCATCCACGTTCGACACCACGGGAACCTTCATGGGCGAGAAGACGCACCCGTCAAGCTCGCTTTTAAGCTTCTCGGCAGCCGGCCTCATGAGGGGGCTGTGAAAAGGACCGGAAACGTTGAGAAAAACAGCCTTTTTGTAGCCGTCTCCTTTCAGCCGGTCGACAACTTCCTTGAGGGCGTTGATATCCCCGGATAGGACGAGTTGGTCCGGAGAATTGAGGTTGGCGGGGCTTGCTACGTAGTCACCCTTCGATATGGCGCGGCAGGCATCTTCCACTTTCTGCCGGTCGGGACCCATGAGGGCCGCCATGCCGCCCAACCCTTCCGGACATGCCTCTTCCATGACGAGGCCCCTCTGTCTGGTGAGCCTCAAGGCTTCTTTCAGGGAGAAGAGGCCGGCCGCGAGGAGGGCCGTATACTCGCCCAGGCTGTGGCCGGCGGGGAGATAGGGCTTCACCTTCATCTCCTTGTTGAGCACCGCCCACGCCGCGTAGCTGACGAGCAGCACCGCGGGTTGGGTATTGAACGTTTTTCGAAGCTCCTCCTCCGGTCCGTTGAAGCAGAGGCGGGCCAGACCGAAATCGAGGGCCTTGTCCGCCAATTCGAAGAACTCGCGCACGTACTCGAAGCGGTCATAGAGCTCCTGGCCCATGCCGACGTACTGCGATCCTTGTCCCGGAAAAACGACGCCGATCTTCTTCATGACTGTCTCTTCTTCGACGAAGCCGCCTCCTTGATCAGCTCAAGGGCGATCACGTTTCTCTGGATCTGGTTCGTGCCCTCATAGATCTGGAGGATCTTTGCGTCCCTCATCATCTTCTCTATGGGATACTCCCGCATGTATCCGTAGCCGCCGAATATCTGCAGGGCATCGACAGTGACCTTCATTGCGGTATCGCTCGGGAAGACCTTGCTTATGGCGGATGCCTTCGAGAAATCCCGTGGATTGCTGTCGATGAACCGGGCCACCGCATACACGAGGGCCCTCGCCGCCTCTATCTGGATCGCCATGTCGGCCAGCATGTGCTGGACCGCCTGGAAGGAGATGATCTTCTTGTCGAACTGCTCCCGTTCCTTGGCATAGGCGACCGCGGCCTCGAGGGCTCCCTGCGCGACTCCCACTCCCTGGGCACCGATACCCGGGCGGGTCCGGTCAAAGGTCCTCATGGCAAGGATGAAGCCCATGCCCTCCCTACCTATAACATTTTCCTTCGGTATTTTGCAATCCTGGAAGACCAGCTCCCGTGTGGCCGAAGCCCTGATGCCGAGCTTCTTCTCCTTCTTCCCGAAGGAGAAGCCCTCCATGCCTTTCTCCAGGACGAAGGCGGTCGCACCCCTGCCGCCTTTTCCGCGGTCGGTCATGGCGATGACCGAATAGATTTCAGCCTCCCCGCCGTTGGTGATCCACTGCTTGGTGCCGTTCAGCACGTAGTCGTCCCCTACCTTGCGCGCTTCCGTCCTGATGCCCGCAGCATCACTCCCCGCGTTGGCCTCGGTCAGGCCGAAAGCCGCGAGCCGCTTGCCCTTCGCCACGTCCGGCAGGAACTTCTTTTTCAGCTCCTCGCTCCCGCCCAGCAGGATAGGATACGAGCCGAGGAGGCTCGCCGCGTAGCTCACGGACACGCCGAGGCATGCCCTGCTCAGCTCTTCGACGACGATGCAGTTCTCAAAAGAGCCGCCGCCGAGGCCGCCGTAAACTTCCGGTATGCTCACGCCGAAAAGGCCCGTTTCCGCGCACGCCTTCATGATCTCCCACGGGAACTCCTCTTTCTCGTCGAGCTCGGCCCGGACAGGGACGACCCTCTCTTCCGCGATCCTGCGAGCGATCTTCTTGATCTCCTTCTGGTCTTCCGTCAGGAAGTAGTCCATGCTATAGCTCCTTCTTCCGTGGCTTGGACGCGTATGCCTCCATCGCGTCTTTGATGTGTCCGTTGAGGTTCTTTCCGACGAAGCTCTTCGCCTGGATTACGGCGTTCTTGAGGGCCCGCTCGTTCGACTTGCCGTGGCAGATGATGCAGACCCCGTCCACGCCCACCAGCGGCATGCCCCCGTACTCGGAATAGTCGCAGGTTTTGGCCAGGGCGCTGAACACGTCCGAAAGGAGGAGGTAGCCCATTTTCGACTTCGTGCTTTTGCCTATCCGTTCTTTGAGAAAGGCGACCATCAGCTCCGCGATCCCTTCGCTCACTTTGAGGGCCACGTTGCCGACGAACCCGTCGGTGACAACCACGTCGGTCTTCCCGTTGTAAAGGTCGTTCCCTTCCACATAGCCGCTGTAGTTGAGATGGAGGGTCTTGAGCAGGGCATGGGTCTCACGGGTGAGCTCGTTCCCCTTGGTCTCCTCCTCTCCGTTGCTCAAAAGGCCGATCCTCGGCGTTTCGATGGCGAGGATGCGCTTCGCGAAGACGTCGCCCATGAGGGCGAACTGGACGAGATGGGACGGCCTGCAGTCCACGTTGCCGCCTGCGTCGAGAAGGGCTGACAAGGAGCCGAGCACGTTGGGATGGACGGTGAGGATGGCCGGTCTCTCCACCCCTGGGATGCGGCCCAGGGTGAAGATGGCAAAGGCCATGGCAGCGCCCGAATTGCCCGCGGAGACGACCCCATCCACCGTGCCCTCTTTCAGGAGGGTGAAGGCCTTGTTCATCGACGAATCTCGTTTTCGGCGCAGGGCGATCGACGGAGAATCGTCCATGGTCACGACCATGGGCGTGTGCACGATTTCGATGTTGGACCGGCTCTTAAGCAGCGGGCTGATGACACCCTCGTCACCCACCAGCACGACGTCCGCGACATGCTCGGCAACTGCTGCCTCAACCCCCCTCACCACGGCAAGAGGGGCATGATCGCCGCCCATAGCATCGACTGCTATTCTCGCCATACGGCTAGAGTTCTTCGACCGCCAGGTACTTTCTGCCCCTATACATCCCGCACTTAGGGCAGACCCGGTGGGGCTGGGTGGGTTCCTTGCAGTTTGGGCAGAGGATGACTCCGGGGGATGAGAGCTTGTAGTGGGTTCGCCGCTTGTCTCTCCGGGATTTCGAGGTTTTTCTTTTTGGAACCGGCATTGTCTTCTCCTTAGCGCTCTTTGAGAAATGGCTTGAGCTTCTCGGCAAGGGTATTGCCCGCGCTTGTCTCGCAGTGGCAGTGCTCGATGTTGAGGTTATGACCGCAGCTCGGGCACATGCCCTTGCAGGCGTCCGAGCAGAGAGCTTTTATGGGTAGATTGAGCATGACCTCCTCGAAGACGTAAGGGTCGAGGTCTATCTCTTCTCCTTCGAAGTAATATAGGTTCATCTCGTCCGTTTGCAACTCCACTTCAGGGGTCTTTAGCGCGACCGCCTTGGGAAGGAGCTCTATGTCCAATTCCGATTCGACGGTATAGGCGAACTCTTCGAGGCAGCGGTCGCACGTGAGGGAGAGCTTCGCCCGCACCGGGCCCTGTACCCAGACGTTGTCGCCGGACTTGCTTATCCTCAGATCGTACTCGACGGGAGACGGAAAAGAGAGGTCGCTGTCCTCCGGCCTTTTGAACCGGTTTCCGTCCAGTCTCCCCTTGGCCGATATGCCCTGCTCTATATCGTAAAGTTTGATAATCATTGGCAGTTTCCAGTTTTGAGTCTAACAATATAAAGGGAAAGGCGCCGATTGTCAAGCAAATTAGCCGCGCCGCGCCTTGGCTTTGGGCACACTTCGAGCCGGAGATCTGGTCGCAAGAAGGAACAGAAGAAAAGGCGAGAAAGGGGCGGAAAAGGCAGCGGCCAAGGCGGCGATGGCAGGAGAGGGCCGACGAGGCGGGACGGCAAAGGCGGAAAGGCGCATATCTGGGTTCGAGGCCCGGCCGGTCCGCCTGAAGGAATCGCGATATTTGGCGCCCTCTTCGCCGGACAGCCTCGGATATACGGCAAGTATTATCCTCGGCAAGTCCGCCTCAGATTGCATCCAAATCTCACGATCCCTCCAGGCGGACCGTCCACAGCCAGCCGGGTCTATCAGCCGACTGACCCGGCGATGAAAAAGCAACGGCCAAAATACGCACAAAGACTTTTGCACGAGGCCTCTCTATCTGGTGGAGGAACCGTCCGCCCCATTTCTCCGTCATCCCGGCATCCGCCGGGATTCATTTTTCATACCCAAACGATCTTGGCGAGATGCTCGACCTTTTTGAATTCAGAGTCTCCGGTTACGAGGGCCGCCTTGTTTTCTAGGGCGGTGAGAAGGGCAAAACAATCCGCATAGGAAATACTGAACTCGGCCTTTAACTCGGTTGCCTTGAAAATCAGTTCATTCGGGACGGAACGGATTTCGATACCCAACCGCTCGATCGCCGCGAGACATTCGATTTTCTTCTGGTCGCCGAAAGCCCTCTTAATGATGTAGATGATTTCTCCATAGTTTATGGCGTTCATAAGGGCACGCCCACCGGACGCCGACGCATCCCGAAGAAGCCCCACGACCTTTTGGTATCCTTCTTCCTTCTGAAAGACCTTGAGGAGGGCATAACTGTCAAAAACATATGTCTTTGTCGTCACCGGGCGTCCTTCTTCCGTTCCTTAAGCAACTCTCGGGAGAGAGAGGGTCTTTCGGGGAGAATGCCTGTTGTCGCCTCTATCGGATCGTCGGCTGGAGGTATGAGGTACATGACGTCGCCATACTCCATAAGGTGCAATTCCTTGCCCGGCTCTATGTGGTATTTCTTTCGCAGATCCGCCGGAATAACTATTTGGCCTTTCGCCAATGTCTTGACCCTAGCCATGACCCCCTCCATGAGTTTAACGTTTAGTCAATAATGTACAACCTACTGTATATTTTGTCAAACTCTCTATCGGCAGGGATGTAGGTGACCCCGACGGCTCCGCTGTGCAAAATCTGCCCCACGTCCAAGAAACCTGGCTTTGCTGCAGCGTCATGTCAAGCCCGCAACGTCGTATAGGTTTCGTTGCGGCACACAGGAGTCTGAACCGTACAAAGACCCAAGCAACGTATGAGAGTCCTTTTCCCCGTTCGGGCGGCGGACCCGTCGTTATGGACATACCCTATCAATCCCACACTGCCGCGAAGCCGAAAAAAAGACAACCCTGCCTTTTCAAAATATAGAGGCGGCCCTCCCGCCTGGTATACCGGCCGGACCTGCATGTCGACCCGAAGCCTTTTCTTGCCCGCTCGACTGTGCTACACTAATGACCTGAAACCGCCATTATCGGGCCGTTTGATGAAGATTCGTACCGGCGGAAACTCGCTCGACAATCACGTTTCTAGAGGATGGAACATTCATTCCGGAGGTGTAGCTTCATGAAAACGAGAGTAGTGGGACCAAAGGGAAAGGAGGTCTTCTTCGGCGATGGATTGCCGACGGTTCTCATCGGCGAGCGGATCAACCCCTTTGGGAAGAGCGGCATCAAGGAGGCGCTCCTGGCAGGAGACACGGGGCCGGCAAAGAGAGAGGCCCTCTCGCAGGTCGCGGCCGGTGCCGACATGATCCTCATCAACGTGGGTGCCTTCGGCATCGATGAGACAACGGTGCTTCCCAAGCTGGTGGCTGAGCTTATCGAGATCGTCGACGTACCGTTCGCCATCGAAAGCAGGAACCCCCTTGCCCTCGACGCTGCCCTTGCCCTCAACGTCGGAACGCCGCTCGTCAACTCGATCACGGGCGAAGAGAACGTGATCAACGATGTCCTGCCCATGGTGCTGAAGTACAACACGCCTGTGGTGGCCCTCGCCACGGACAGCGCAGGCATACCGAGTACGCCCGAGGCGAGGCTGGAGGTGCTCAAGAAGATCGTGGCGCGGGCTGAGAGCATGGGCATCAGCCGCGACCGCATCGTCGCCGACTGTCTTGCGGAGTCCGTGGGCATCAACCCGAAGGCCGCAGAGACGACGATCAGGACCATGCGCCTCGTCAAGGAAGAGCTGGGGCTCAACCTCTGCATGGGGGCGAGCAATATCTCCTTCGGTTTGCCTGTCAGAAGCTATATCAACACGGTCTTTATGGCGCTGGTGGTCAATGCGGGGCTGGATTCAGCGATCGTCAATGTGCAGACGGTGAAGCCGTACGTGCTGGCGGCGGATTTGGTGAGTGGGAGGGATGCACGGGCGCGCCGGTACACCGCGTACTGCAGGAATTTGAAAAAGAACTAGCTAGACAAGTGCCTGGACGGCGGCAGTGTTCGGGATCGCGATCTGCGGCGATCTGCTGCGTCTTGCGCCTTCGGATATACGTGAAGTATTATCCTCGGCCAGCAAGCCTCGCATCTCATCCACACCTCACGATCCCTCCATGCCGCCGTCCATTCACGCGGACCTGTATCTTCTTGGCCCGCAGGTCCGGCTTCCATAGGTTGCTCGCGCACACGGCATACTGCGGCCCTAGAGGCCGGAAGAATGCGAATAGATTCTCAGGCTCGCCCGTTCTGCGTGGCGCTTTCGCGTGCAAGTAAAGCGTTCCGACCTTTCAGAGTTTTTGCGGGATGCCATGAGTAGTGCTGCGGCCACGCTCAGGGGCTTTGGTGCAATACAGTTCTTCGCGTGGGCAGATTCATCCACGGCACACGCATCAGCCTCGCATAGACTGCCTAGTACCATGTAACATCTACAGCTTCGGATAAAGCTTCTTGAGCTTGATCCGAGCATCCGTGGTTGAGAATTGCCATGAGATTTTGGATTGTCGATTGTTACGGTCGTTCTCCCAGGCGGC
>Ga0187862_10007083_pt1 | contig 10079 bp, 9 predicted proteins | sample June2016WEW_10_1_FD_133003 | JGI IMG/M metagenome (GOLD analysis project Ga0187862, IMG submission 133003) | Peatland microbial communities from SPRUCE experiment site at the Marcell Experimental Forest, Minnesota, USA - June2016WEW_10_150 | ecosystem: Environmental > Terrestrial > Soil >... | reverse complement strand
TCCCAGTGCAATCTCCGATGACGATCACCCGATATCCCTTATCATAGGCTGACCTTGCACTTGGTTCCACACACCAGTTGGTATGGAAGCCGGTAAAAGCAACATGCTCAATCTCATTGGCCCGCAAGAGATAATCCAGGGCCGTTGAATGGAAGGCGTCGAGTGTCTTTTTTCCTTCCACAACGACATCTCCCTTTTGAGGTGTGAGTTCATCGATAATCTCAGGTCCAGGGGTCCCCTTTAGCCAGGCGCCAGTTCCCCAGTCAGCTTTCATGTCCATCTCGATGCCTCTCAATCCGGTGCAGCCCGGGCCCCCTTTTTTCAGTTCCGGGAAGCCATCCTCAAAACCATGAAACGGGACATAAAATATTTTCACGCCTTTTTCCCTGGCCCCTTTTAAGAGCCTCTGGAGATTTCCGATCACATCCCTTTCCGCCAACTGATCCTTTATGTATTGGTACATCGTACCCCCTGGTTTGAGGAAATCATTCTGTGGTTCAATGAGTACAATTGCTGTTTTAGAAGCATCAAATGTCATTTATTCACTCCTTCAATAATGTGCCAAAATTCTTATGGATTAATAAAATACTCCAACCTAAACAATGCGCGAAGCTTGCTGTGGACCGGGAATTTCCTGAGTCTTGCGACACTCTGAAAAACCTTGTCCCGAACAAGCTCCATCATATGACCGGGCCTGAATATATCCCGAACATCAGCGCATAAAGCACGCCCACACACATCTCAGTCAGGCTGTAGCCCGCTTTCGAAGAAGGTTATCGAACCCGAGTTCAGCGAGTTTCCTTTGCAGGGTACCCTTATTGTCCCATCCACGTACTTTGTAGTAATCGTCGATCGCCTTTTCATATCCTTCTGGAATAATGCCTGCGCATACACCATCAGGCTTCGGCTCCATCAGTCCCTGAGGAAAAACCAGATCATCGGCATTCATCTTCCCATAGTGAAGATTGAGAAGTTTATTGAGATCAAAAATTCGTTCACCTGCTTTCCGAAATCGATCCATAGACCAATTCAAACCGATAGTGGCATTCCACGTGCCAAGAAGGTCTTTAAGGGTAAAACCGTCAAAGACCATGAACCTACAGTAAACCAAGGAATTGACAATCTCGGCATAACCCTGGAAAGCTGGGGTCAGCCCACTATTTCTTTGGTCATCCCCCGGAGACGGGATGAATGATGCGCACGTCGTCTCCGGCCTCCAGTCGGATCTCGTCAAACCGTTCCGGACGTATGACCGTTCCATTCACAATGAAAACCAGAAGGCTCTTCCCTATCTTCTTCTTGATCGACATGATCATGGGCTCGCGAGCCAGTTTTTCTTCGTATACCTTGACCAGATCCGACAGCAATGCGCCGGGAGGGATTTCACAATCTGCTGATCCGATGAGGGCTCTCATCTTTTCTTCCTCACTTGTGCGGATTCCATGCCGCAACTACACCGCCACCTGCACGAACCTTCTTTGGAGCTCTCGTTTCACCCATAATCAGCCTGATAAACGATACCTGCAAAAGCTCCGTTGAATTGTCTCTCCTCAAACCACATACGTCAACCATATAGTGATTACATATATGCCTCCATCCCCAGGCGGGCAATTAGCTCAGGCTTAGGTTTCCCCTCGCCGTCCCACTGGCGGTATTCATAGTAGTCCAGGATCGCCTGATCGAGGCCTTCAGGAATCCTGCCGGCAGCCACTCCTTCGTTCACAGGCTCCATGAAACGTTTGGGATATCGGAAATCATCATCCTTCTTCCATCCGTAGCGGATATTAAGGACCTTCTGAAGCGTAGTGATGCGTTCTCCGCATTGTCGGAGATCTTCCTGGGTCCACTCGAGCCCTGTGGATGCGTTGATCGTGCTCAGGAGGTCTGTAAGGTTGTAGGAGGCGAAATTATGGAACTTGCACATCACAGCCGAATTGATCACATTGTTGTAGTCGTGAAACACCGAGTTGCGTTCGGCGGCCTTCTCCCAGGACCAGCGTTCCTCGTTCTCCACGTGGTCAATCCCCCACTCCGGCAGCGTGATGTGCCCCACCCAGATGTGTTGACTGTTGCCCCGTTCGTGGTTGGGGCCGGCGGCCACGCCGGTGCAGTAATTCAGGGCACTGATATACTGTGCCCGCCAATTGTGGGCCGCGATCTCCTGTCCCTTCATAGCCACGGCCCATGCCTCGGAGCCTTTGCCATAGTGGGCCGCTGCAGCCTGGCACCCCTCGCCAAGCCACCAGCCCAGACCCTCGGCCCGCTCGCCGATTTTTTTGACCATCTCAACCGTACCGCTTGCATTACCCCATGTCAGATCGATACCGTAGGTGTCGTCCCTGGTAAGCACTCCCTTCTCGTAGGATTCCATGGCCCAGGCAAGGACCCCTCCCAGGCTGATCGTATCCAGTGAATAGATGTTGGCAAGTTCGCACGCATAAGCCACGGCCTCCATGTCGAAAATGAGGAGGTTAAACCCCATCATGGCATAGGATTCGTACTCAGGTCCTTTGCCTTTATAAGCATAAGGTCCCTCCTTCACTTCGCACCTGTTGTGGCACTGGATGACGCAGTCCCGGCACGGCCAGGGTTTGGCGTTGAGCTTTTCCACGTAGGCCATCCCTCCCATGTTGGCGACTCCCTCGGGAAACCTCGTCTCCGCCAAGCTGTAATTCTTCACCGGCAGGTTCCCCTGAGGCTCAAACAGGGCAGTGGCCATGGCTGTTCCCAGCACTTTGAGCTTGAAGTCCTGCGTCTTGAGGGCCTGCTGGTCGAGCATGCGTTTGTGGATGGCCTTGTTTAACTCCTTGAGCCGTGCCGAGTCGTGGAATTCACATTTCCGGGTGCCGTGAACAGCTACAGCCTTCAAGTTCTTCGATCCCATCACCGCTCCAAGGCCGCAGCGGCCCAGGAAGGATTTCCTGGCAGTTTGGACATTTGCGAAGCGGGCCAGACGTTCTCCGGCAATACCCGTGCTGGCTACCTCGAACCGGTCGCCTTCAGCCGCCTTGATCGCATCATGGGCCTCATAAGCGTCCTTTCCCCACAGGTGGGCGGCATCCTTTATCTCGGCCCCATTGTCGGACACCTTGATGTAGACCGGGCCTTTCGCACGACCCGAGATCACCAGAGCATCCACCCCGCAGGCCTTCATCTCTATGCCCCAAGCCCCGGACGCTGCAGATTCAACGTTCAGTCCGATTGGGCCGACAGCTCCGGCAGACCATTTGGCAGACCCACTCTGGCGCGTGCCCCCGAGTGGCCCTCCGGCCATGATCAGCCTATTTTCCGGATCCATAGGTCCGGTACCCGCCGGGCACTCTTTCCAGAGCCAATAAGCGATCATGCCGCTACCTCCCATGAATTCCCGGTAGACATGATCGGGCACATCCTCTATAAGGCATTTACCGCTCGACAAGTCTATCTTGTAAACCTTGTGCCAAACACCTTTAACCACATTTCCGCTCATAACAATACCTCCTATATTTGTGTAAGTTCTCCCACTTCCAACCTTGTCCCCTTTTTATCTCATGCTACTCTTCGTCTAAAAATCAGAACTAGAGCCATAATTACAAAGACAATTGTGTCAGCAGCTTGCGACCAAAATCGGCCCGTGATAGCCATTGTTATGCCCAAGACGAAGGCAGAGACGAAAGTCCCGTTGAGGTTGCCCATGCCTCCAAGAATCACCACAGCGAATGCAATAAGAAGGATATTCAGCCACATGTAAGGGTCGGCTGCACTAATGGGAGCATACAATATACCCCCTAAAACCGCTAGAAGAGTTCCGAATATAAAAACGATAGAGAAGTGTTTACTTACATTCACACCTAAACACCTGACGCCTTCTGCATCTTCTAAAGCTGCTATGACAATTTTCCCGATAATCGTCGTCCTGAGTAATATATTCAAGCCAACAAATAGAATAACGGCTACGGCAATTATAATGAGCCGATAAACAGGGATTATGAAATTAAAAATGGAAATGGATAAACCGACAGGATCGCTAACTTGTTGCGGCACGTTGCCCCAAACAAACTTGATAAAATCAGTTCCAATCAAAAGCACTGCGTACGTAGCTATGATGGCGTAATCGAGAGATTCACCGTAAAGTCTCCTGATGATGAGCCGCTCCACTATATAAGCGACTGGAATCATACATAACACAGCCAGGAAAGTTGATATACAGAACGCCCCTGGGAATAGACGAAGGAATGTGATAAAAAAATAGACACCGAGGGTATATGCCATCGCATGAGCAAAATTAATGATTTTCATGGTGCCAAAAGTCAAGGAAAGGCCTATAGAAAAAAGGTAGAGTATGGCACCCAGAGTGAATCCATAAACGATTGACTCGACCATTAGCCTTGAGCTCCATTTTGATCGTAAATGACAGCCTTTTTTCTTTGATAGTTTCTGATAGCCATTACAAAACCAGTAAACCCGTGTCTAAACCAGAAGCTGATGATGAGAAGAATAATTCCCAACACCCATTGCCATACAGCAAAATGAGACGATAACCAATCTTTCATTATCATAAATAAGAGTCCCCCGGCAATAGCGCCGTAAAGGTTTCCAGCGCCACCGATAAGAACAGCGAGGATAGGGTCAATATTATCTAGTGGATTAAGAACAGTTGGACTAACATATTGGACATATAATGTATAAATTCCTCCCGCAAAAGACGCGATTGTGCCGGCTATGAAGAAGGTAATCCACTTGTACAAAAAAGTATTGTACCCCAAAAACGTGACCCGCGTTTCATTCTCTTTAATGGACCTGATCAATACACCGAAAGGAGAACTTGTTAATTTCCTGAGTAAATAGAATACAAGCAGCATAGAAATAAGAATGAAAGAAAATGTGATATATTCGTTAGAAAAATTCAGAAAGCCCCATGCATCAACGCGGCTCGAAATGCCGTCAGTACCATGAGTTAACTTTTGGAAAGTTGAACTCACCAAAAAATATCCAATCTGACTAAATGCTAAATTGACCAGGGCGAAAGATGCCCCGTCCAGTTTCACTACAATTAAGCCAAGGATAGCTGCTATTATTCCCCCGCCAAGCGTTCCAGCCAGCAAGGACAACAAAGGGTTGCTATTAATATAAATGGAAAAGAGGACCGAGATGTAGACACCCACCCCAAGATAAAGCACGTGTCCGAAAGAGAGCAGCCCCAGGTATCCGTAAAGCAGGTCAAAGGACATAACATAAATGCAGAAAATCATGAAATCAGTAATTCGATACATGTGAATTATCAGTGTCAAAACCAGAAAAAAGATGGTCAAAACACAGATTTCTTTGTACACCGGTAGTGCATTTCTTCCGCTAGCCCTAAATCCCAATGCTGTCAGGATATCCATTACAAATATTTCTCCAATTCGTGGCCGTTCTTGATTTTTATTGAATTATCTAACTCTTTTATAATGTACCCTTCTAGCATGACATATATGCGGTCAGCCAATTGATTTACGATAGACAAATTTTGCTCCACAATAATTGCAGATAACTTTTGCATCTTCATATGCATTAGGATACGTGAAATATCTCTAATCACAATAGCAGCAAGTCCCTCGGTTGGTTCATCAATAAGTAGCAACTTTGGATGTCCAACAAGAGCACGGCCAATGAGCAAAAGTTCTCTCTGACCCCCGCTCAATCCCCCAGCCTTATTTTCCATTAAATCATTTAGCTTGGGATAAATGCTCGTTACATTTGTTATAGCCTCAGGCATCGAAACAGCATTACTATATGCTGCAAGTGCTATATTATCCTTTACGCTCAGGCCGCTGAAAACTTTCTTGTCTTGAGCAACGTAGCGCAGGCCCTTTTGCGCCAATTTCACCGGGCCTATTCCCAAAGTTTTCTCACCCTCATAAAGGATCGACCCTTTCCAGGGTTTCAGAAGTCCCATAACAGTTTTCAGCAAGGTGGTTTTCCCTGCTCCGTTGCGGCCCACAACAAAAACTATCTCCCCCTGGTTCAAATGCATCGTGATGTCATGGAGGACCATGGCGCGGCCATAGGAGACATTGATTTCATCTACCTGGAGTAATCTCATTCTTCCTTTCCCCAATAGCATTCCCTGACCTTAGGGTCTCCCAAACAATTTTCAGTACTACCTTCGGATATGATTTTGCCCTCATTCATCACGATAAGTTTTTGCACCAGACCGACAATCTTAGATATTTTATGTTCAATGACAACCAAACTAAAACTCTCTTTCACACGATTGATCATTTCCAGTACGCTACCTATCTCGTGGTCACTGAGGCCGGCCAGAGGTTCATCCAAAAGGAGAATCCTCGGATTGAGGGATATACCAATTGCGATTTCAAGCATTCTCTTATCACCATATGATAGTTCATACGTGAGTGTTTCAGCTTTACTCGCAAGTCCCACGAGATCAAGAGCATCTTGACAGCTTTGTAAAGTTGCCTTTTTGCGCGCGGCTGAAAAAAAGAAACCTAGCGGTGACTCCTTAACCCTTTTCGTTCTGAGATTCGAAAGAACCAGATTTTCCCAAACTTTCAAACTATCAAAAACTGACACCAACTGAAAAGTTCGAGCCATTCCCATTTTCACACGCTGGTAGGCAGGGATTTCGGTGATGTTCTTCCCGGCAAAGAAGATGGCGCCTTCACTTGGAGGGAAATACCCCGAAAGCAGATTGAACAGCGTAGTCTTTCCAGACCCATTGGGACCAATAATACCAAGGACTTCGCCTTCTTCCAATCGGAGATTAACCTGGTTCACCGCAACCAGACCGTCAAATCGCTTTGTCAGTTCCTCAGCATGGATCAAGGTAGTCATGAATTGGCCTTTTGAACCTTCCTGTTGAAATTAAATGACATGCAAGAAGCATTAGAGAGGGAAGTGGAGTCATACCCCTTTTCCCACTTCCCTCCTGGCCATTATTTTACCAGCCCAATTCACTTGGAGGCTTCATAAAAGACCCACCTTTGTAAGCATCAATGATCTTCAGGTAATCCCACTTATTTGCCCTTTGGTTCGCGGGAAGACCTATCCCGATGAAAGAATCATATTTATATGCGACCTGGCCGTCGATGCGCCACTTGGCCGGGCCCTTTGGGCTATTCCAATCGGGATGCGCCATCAAAGCGGCGTAGGTTTTCTGAGGATCCGTCGATTGTGCCAGCTCGATTGCACGAGCCACCTCCTTAACACCACAATAAGCACTCATTGCATAGGGATCCAAAGCCCCCCCAGTTGCAGCCAAATACTCCCCATTGATCTTTTTGGATGCCTCCACAACCTGCGGGTCTGGAAAACCTGACATATCATGATACCAGAACATCTGAACAGTAACACCGTCTATGGCCTCCGGCGGAATACCTACAGCAAACGCATCCGTCATATAGTTAAAAAAGAGTTTGGTCTTTTTTCGGAGCTCCATATCATATGCCTGTTTCAGAATATTGATTGCATCATTTCCCCATTGGCCCATCATGATGACGTCCGGATTAGCGTCACGAGCTCTGATCAAATATTGGGTCATATCAGCGGTTCCCACAGGGGTCCAGATGACCTGATATTTAACATCGGGATGTTTCTTGAACACTTCTTCCAAACCTTCATAGGCGGCATGGCCATAAGCATAATCAGGCATTAACGCCACGATATTTTTCATCTTCATGTTCTCGGTCACATAGCCGGCAGCACCTCGACCGGCACATTGATTGTTCGCCATGGGCGTGCAGCTATAAGGGCCTTTGTTTTCCTTCATAAAGACTTTTTCAGGCACGCCATTGGTCCAGCAAAGGAGGACCGGGGTCCTTTTTGCCTGGTCATTTAGGGCCATGGAGACATCCGCGAATGTTCCCCCTACTAGGGCAACGATCTTGTCACTCAGGATCATCTCTTTCATCTTACGGATGGCGGCGTCGGGGTTGGTCTCATCGTCCGCGGAGATGGCCTCGATTTTTACTTTTTTCCCGTGAAAATTAATGCCGCCATTGTCATTAATTTCTTTGACAGCGAACTTTGCAGCAGCCATCTGCATTGTTCCCAGCGATGACCCCTTGCCGGATAGAGCATACATGAGCCCAATTTTTATGATATCATCTGCTGCTGTAGCTGGAATGCTCGTCGAAAAGCAAAATGCCAACCCCAAAACTACGCTTAATAAAGCAAAATTTTTAATAAATCGTTTCATCTTTGCTCTCCTTTTAAAGGGACCCAACCACACTCGTTTCACGATAGAGACCTCCCCAGTTACAATCCTTCTCTCAGCTCCTTTCACTCCTCGTAAATTTATTAATGGACGTAGCGCAAGGCTCAATTTTGGCCTTGAGTAAACTCTTGCCGGTGGCTTTCAAAAACCGGGACAACGCCTCCTGACAATGTCATCCGTCGTTGTCTTTCCAGAGGTGCGATTGCTCAATTCTGACTTTATCATCTTGCTGCTGTCGCACTTATTGCTTGATAATGTCGCTATCTACTCCGACAGTACTTACGAAAAAGCAGGGTCGCTGGAGAACAAAGATTCCCTGGAGAGTGGATGCTTGCTTGGATTCAAAGAGCTTGCGCCGCAGTTGCCGATCACACCGGGAGACTGGACCCATTTTTGTTCCAGAAAAGAAGGAAACAGTCGCTCAGTGGAGGCTTTCATACTCGATGCCAATAATTTAGCACGGCTTTGCTGGAAAATCTCCTAGAAATCCATCACGTTTGGAGCAGGATTACTCTCGAAAGACTCCTCGAGTTCGCCGATCCATTCGCCTAATGCCTTGTGCGCCGTGGCGCGGAATGCCCTGGCGATATCTGAACGAGGAAACGTAATACGTGCTGCACCGATAATGAGGCCCTCCTTTCCCAGTTTCCTTTATCTGAGAAAAGGGATTTTGCCCGACGTCAAATGAGCTTACAAGCCGTCGGAGGCCGTGTCAGTCCTGGAAGAATAGGGAATGCACCCGTTCTATTGCCTGACATACTTTGATCACACTCCTGATAAAACCTCGGATCCGCCAATATGAAGCCACGGATGAGGATACGTGGCTATGGCAGCAACATGTGTCTGAGTCACATATCACCTCGTCCGCGGCGGCTGTCCAGATTATGAACATGTACGTATTGGCCGGGTTGAATATCCGCTGTGGCTATGCCGATCACCTCACCGTATTTGATTATCTTCTCACCTTTTTTGATATCGGCAACCGCGAACTTATGGCCGAACGGTATCTTTTCCTTAATGTTAATGCAGATGCTAACGTTTTTTTCATTGATATCTGCAACCACGTCCGTACCTGGTTCAATGTTGTCCACCACTGTTGCCACGTTATCTGTAGCTTTCATCACAATCGCATGAATTCTTGACATTCTCCCATCCCTCCGTTCTTTCCAGGCGTCCTCCTCATTCGGTTAAATCGTCGGCCCGATCCGGTTGATCGCAAAGTCGTTAAACCCAAGAGCTTCAGCCTTTGCCAGCTTGCCTGATGCTACTAGCAACATCTCATTAAAAATGCGCCATCCAACCTGTTCTACTGTCTCTTCACCTGTTATTATTGTACCTGCGTTTAAGTCCATATTGTCATTCATTATGTCGAAAATAGCGGAATTGGTCGCAACTTTAATTGTCGGCGCAATCGGCGAGCCGCAGCATGTCCCCCGGCCGGTGGTGAATACAACCAGATGACAGCCGCCCGCCACCATGCCGGTAATTTGTTCGATATCCTGCCCGGGCGTGTCCATCCATACTAATCCCTTTTTCGTAACCGGCATGGCATAGTCAATCACATCCTGCAGGGGTTTCGAGCCTGCTTTGTAAACGCAGCCGAGGGATTTCTCCTCGATTGAAGACAAGCCACCTTCGATATTGCCAGGAGTCGGCTGACTGCCCCGCATATCCACCCCCATCGATTTTGCCAGAGTCTCGCAACGTTCGATCACTGCGAAACACCGTTGCGCCACTTGCTCGTTGACTGCACGGGCGGCCATGATATGTTCGGCTCCGACAAGTTCAGTTGTTTCAGCAAGAACAACGCTGCCGCCCGCATCGATCAGTAAGTCGCTCGCTACCCCCAACGCCGGGTTGGCGGATATACCGGAGCAGGAAT
>Ga0187862_10007080_pt1 | contig 10081 bp, 8 predicted proteins | sample June2016WEW_10_1_FD_133003 | JGI IMG/M metagenome (GOLD analysis project Ga0187862, IMG submission 133003) | Peatland microbial communities from SPRUCE experiment site at the Marcell Experimental Forest, Minnesota, USA - June2016WEW_10_150 | ecosystem: Environmental > Terrestrial > Soil >... | reverse complement strand
GTGCAGGGGCGGGTGATGCCGATAATATCGACCTCCTGAAAAGCGTCATCCCCGATGAGCGGCGTCGGCACCTGACCCGTGAATACAACTATCGGGACAGAATCCATGTTAGCGGTGGCTATACCCGTTACAGTGTTTGTCGCACCGGGACCGGAAGTCACCAGACACACCCCCACCCGGCCTGATGCCCTTGCGTATCCGTCAGCCATGTGTGTGGCGCCCTGCTCGTGGCGAACCAGAATGTGCCTTATGTTGTGTCTGGGCATCTCGTGATAGAGGTCCAGAACGGCGCCGCCAGGAAACCCGAATATGACCTCTACACCCTCTTTTTTCAAACACTCGAAAAATATTTGCGCACCTTTGAGTTTCATAAGAAAACCCTTAGTTGGCCTGCTTTGGCGTTAAAGCCGATATAATAGCTGCGGCAGGCCGGAATCCGGACCAAAATCAGCCGATTTTTCATGTCTGGTCCCTATAATGAATTTGAAATTCTAACAGTAAGCAAACAAAGCTGTCAATCGGATTACTGAAGTGGGTAGTGGGTCATTTTGGAAAGGTTGGGGTACCATTTGTCAGGCCGCCCCTGAAATCGCCAAGCAACGTCCCCGCCGTTAATGTCCTTTGTAGCACAAATTCAGTAGAGGGGAATGAAAACTCAGAGGTATGGACAAATCCCAGAACGGCAATACCTTATCTTAAGTAGATAGCAAGGAGTTGTAATTAAATTGGATCAAAGGAGGTAAAAACATGAAGGCTAAATCAACTTTGATTATAATGTGTTTGGCTCTTGCTTTCCTCATGATCGTTGGGACAACGAGGGCCGAGGCCCAATGCTGCTGGGGCGACGCGATTGCCGCGCCTTTCGTGGCAGCGGGAGCGATAGTTGAGGGAGCGGTGGTGGTATCGGCCGCTGTCGTGACGGCCCCTTTCACTGCTCTCAGTTGCGGCTCTTGCGGGATTTCCCTTTGTAGTCCGTGCAGCAATCCGGTTACATTCGTCCCCAGTTGCGATCACTGCTGAGGATACTCGGTCTTTATTTGATTTCGACTTAAACTCTAAACTTGGGTGGCCCAGGCAATTTTCGCCTGGGCCATTACGGCAAAAGGAAGGGTGAACATCGCTGGAATAAGGGTTGTTCCGGACGGAGTAGTAAGTCTCTGGTCCCCGGCCGCCTCCTTTGCAGAAGGTGTATATCTTTCTCTTCGACAGGCTCCTAGCAACGATCAGACCCACACATCCGAACAATTTGCTTCCTTAACATCGTCGACAGGTCGTCAAATGAGCCATTCGCCAATATTGAGTCGAACTGGTCGCGATAGTTGACCACCAGACTTGTTCCCTCGACCCCGACATCGTACACTTTCCACTTCCCGTCCTTAAAGTGGAGGTAATAATCAAGAGAGACCGGGCCACCCTGGGCTGTTATACGTGCCTCGACGACGACATAACCTTGGTATATTGACCTGTTATTGTAAGTGATCTTTTGTGTAGCGTATTTTTCGATGTCTCCCACGTATGTGTTAAAGAGCAGCTTGCTGAACTCCAGCGTAAACTGCTGCTGCTTTTCGGGGGACAGACTGTTCCATCGTGGTCCCACGGCGAGCCTGGCTACCGATTCAAAGTCAAAGTATCCATCGACGACCGCTCGAATCTTTTCCCTGCGGGCCTTGGTATCTTGAGGGTACTGCTTGAGTATTTCGAGGACCTGATCCGTGCCGGTTTGGACCACTGCCTGTGGATTCTCGGCCGCTATAGCCCGTGAGCCCCACAAACAAAGACAAACCACCAGGAGGAGCGTTTCGGAAATGAAACGTTTCCTCATCAATCCAATTTGTGAACGAGCTACAAACATTGTTGATCCTTTATCCCATCTTCAGAGACAACCGGCAATTCTTGAAGGAAAGAACCACCCTGCAATCATCCGGTTTCTCATCGGCCACCAAGGAAATTTGACTCTCGCGAGCGAACAGGTTGTTCAAGCATCGCAAGGGATACAAATCGACTGCGGCTGACAAAATCCTGAAGCGCATTGCTTTAAGGGTATCCGCTTTATCTAATGTAATCAAACATCTATCTAACGTTAATAATCATTCTTATTGGTGTCAACCGGGGAAGGCTTTCACTGCAGGAACTCTGGGAACAGCAATTAATGACCCGGACTGCCTCAACTTCCGGCCTTTCTCACAGCCAACAGCCGGGAGGCCGTGAGAACATTTCCTTCGAAAGCAAGAGGCATAAAATGGATGTAAACAAGGAGAGGGAGAAATTCTCCTGCGTTCATCCGGTGTTTCCGGGTAGATACGAGCTAACGAGAGATATTATTTTATTTTCGCCGATAATCGGGCCTAGAGCGAGAATCCGCTTTTTTTCCCTGAAATCCATCGGAATACGCTCATTTTCATGTTTGACGGGGGGTCCTTTTTTTCGTTATGTACGGTATCGACAGGGGCTAAATTTTCCTTCCGAAGCATTCCAAAAACACTAAAAAAAGGATAAAATTATGGAGAGTCTGGAGACTTACCCAGTGTCCTCCTATGTTGACGAAAACTATTGCGCGGGATCCCAAAAATCCGCGACGGCGGGGCAGATGGCTATAAAGCTTTCGCAGAATGCACAAATTGTCCTGAAAAAGCGCTATTTGATCAAGGACGACACAGGCCAGCCGACCGAAGATCCGGAGGAGCTTTTCAAAAGGGTGGCTCTGGCTATAGCGCAGCCCGACGCTCTATACGAGGGACCGGATAAAGTCCCGGAAACGGCGCGCAAGTTTTTAAAGCTCATGACCTCACTGGATTTCATGCCCAATTCTCCAACTTTGATGAACGCAGGCCGCCAACTGGGACAGCTATCCGCTTGCTTCGTGCTTCCAGTCGCTGATTCAATCGACAGCATTTTCGAGGCAATAAAACATGCGGCGATGATCCATAAAAGCGGAGGCGGGACCGGGTTTTCGTTTTCAAGAATCCGCCCCGAAAACGATAAAGTGCTCTCCACCCAGGGTGTTGCGAGCGGGCCGGTTTCCTTCATGTCTGTTTTCGACGTGGCGACCGAGACCATAAAACAGGGCGGTACCCGCCGGGGCGCAAACATGGGGATTCTGCGGGTAGACCATCCCGATATCCAGCAATTCATAACCTGTAAAACCGACAACCTCCGGATGACCAATTTTAACATATCGGTTGCCGTTACAGATGATTTCATGCGTGCGGTCGAAACCGGGTCGGATTACTCTCTGCTAAACCCCCGCACCCGCGAGGAAGTCGAAAGGGTGTCCGCACGCGATGTTTTCGACAAAATAGTCCAATCCGCCTGGAAAAACGGCGAACCGGGCATCATTTTCATAGACGCCATGAACCGGGACAATCCTACGCCTCAGGTCGGCGAGATCGAGAGCACCAATCCGTGCGGCGAACAGCCTCTTCTTCCTTATGAGTCCTGCAATCTTGGCTCGATAAACCTGGCCAACATGTACGCCGACGGACATATTGACTACGAGCACCTCAAGGCCGTGGTGTGGGGCGTGGTCCATTTTCTGGATAACGTCATCGAAGCCAACAAGTACCCACTTGCAAAAATCGCGGAACTCACCAGGGCAAACCGCAAGATAGGGCTGGGCGTCATGGGGTTTGCCGACCTGCTTATTGCCTTGGGCATACCTTACAATTGCGAGCAGGCTGTTGAGACTGCCGAAGAGCTGATGGGCTTTATCCAGAAGGAATCCAAGGCGGCATCCGCATACCTGGGTAAGATGCGGGGCAATTTTCCGAACTACACCGGCTCCGTTTACGACTCACCCGACACCGCCTTCATGAGGCACGCCACGACGACGACGATCGCCCCCACAGGGACCATCAGTATCATCGCAGGGTGCTCGAGCGGAATCGAACCCATTTTTGCGATCAGTTTCCTGCGCAAGGTGTTGGATGGCGAAGAGCTGGTGGAAACGCATCCGCTATTCCAGAAAATCGCTCAGGAGCGCGGCTTCTATTCCGAAGAGCTTATGAAGCGGATAGCCCAAAAGGGCAGCATCAAGGATTTTGTCGATATTCCGGAGGATGTGCGGCGTGTGTTCGTGGTGTCCCACGACGTGGAACCTTCCTGGCATATCCGCATCCAGGCTGCATTCCAGAAACATACCGACAACGCTGTCAGCAAAACCATCAACTTTCCGATTTCAGCCTCCACCGAAGACGTCTACCAGGCCTATATTTCAGCATTCGAGCTGGGCTGCAAGGGACTGACAATTTACCGCGACGGCAGCCGCGAGGCGCAGGTGCTCAATATTCAGCGCAAGACCCAATACCCGCAGGTTGAGCCGCGCCCGCGCCCGGATATGACCCGGGGCATTACGGAGCGCGTAAATACGGGCTGCGGTAAGCTCTACGTGACCATCAACTCGGACGAATACGGATTTTGCGAGGTTTTCGCCCAGATGGGCAAGGCAGGGGGCTGCGCCTACTCCCAGATCGAGGCGACCAGCAGGCTTATATCTCTTGCCTTGCGCTCGGGCGTCAAGGTGGAGTCGGTAATAAAGCAGCTTGTAGGTATCCGGTGCCCCTCGCCGACCTGGAGAAACGGCGAGCAGGTCGTTTCCTGCTCGGACGGTATAGCCAAAGTGATCAAACAGCACGCCAATGCCAACATAAGCACCGGGTTCGCCGACGAGATGGGCGCTTGCCCGGACTGCGGCGGCGCGGTGGAACATGAGGGTGGATGCATCGTCTGCCGCTCGTGCGGATTTTCGAGGTGCAGCTAAAAGTAGTTGGGAGCGAGAAGCGGGGAGCGGGAAGCTTGAAGAACATAGGAAACCAAAAACATAAAGCGCCTTTCCGCTTCTCGTTTTTTATCTGAAAGCGCCTCCGAGCGGTTACGGTTTTCTCGAGCGGCGGAGTACTTTCCAGGCACTCCGCGAGGCGCGAGCGCAGGTTTGGGTTTGGAACCGCATAGCTGGGCACTCTCCGTCAAAGAAGCTGTAGCGCTCCAGCAAACGCTGGCCGCGCAGGTACGGATAGAGCCTCTTCCCACCAGATTAAAAATCATCGGGGCCGCAGACATATCCTATTCCAGGCAAACCGACCTGCTGATTTCTGTCATTGTTGCATTGAGGTGGCCCAGCCTCGATTTGCTCGACTCCGTTCATTATGTCTGCAGGGCGACTTTCCCTTATATGCCTGGTCTGCTCTCATTTCGGGAAGTTCCGCCCCTTATCGAGGCATATCGGAAAATCAGGGAAAAGCTGGATGTCCTCCTCTGTGACGGGCAGGGAATAGCGCACCCCCGAAAGGTGGGGTTTGCCTCGCATCTCGGACTTTGCCTGGGAATACCCACTGTAGGGTGCGCCAAGAGCAGGCTCTGCGGGGATCACGAGAGCCTGAGCCTGAGGAAAGGCTCAAGCAAACCGCTCCTCTTAAGCGGGGAGCAGCTCGGAGTCGTCTTTTGCTCCAGGGACGGCGTAAAGCCGATCTATATCTCTCCAGGCCACCTCTCGGATATTGCGTCTTCAGAGAGGCTCGTCTCGCGCTGCCTCCGAGGCTACCGGATACCCGAACCACTGAGGCTCGCCCACCTCGAAGCAAACAGACGGAGGGCAGAAGTCGAAAATTGGATATCTGAAGCCGGATGCTGGAAATTTCGTGATGGATGAGGGCGGATGGCGGGCGAAGATCTGAAATATGATCATTCGATTGTTTTCCGGTGAGATTGCTGACATAATCACGAATTCTGATGTCCGCGTGTCATTTTTTTATGGAGGGTAAAATGGCAGATTCGGCCGATAACATTCAAACTTACAGGCAAATGCTGAAACTGGATCGCAGATCCCGGGTGTTCGCTCCGCTGGCGGAACAATTGTGCGTAGCTGGCGAATGGAAGGAAGCAGCGGAAGTCTGCAAAAAAGGTCTCCTTTTTCATCCCGATCACCTGAGATCGAGGGTGCTGCTCGGATGGGCGCTCATGGAAATGGGCGAGACCAGTCAATCCGAACGGATTCTGCTCAATGTTGTAGAGGATATTCGGAAAAGTGCCATAAGCTTCAAACTGCTTTCGGAGTTTGCGACAATTTCAGGCAATACCCAAATCGCCGGCGAATATGCGAGGATTTACGAGGCGTTTCAGCCCCCTGGTCCCGACCAGGGCGAGGTCGCCTCACCCCCGGAGCTCGACCAGTCTGAGCCTGCCTGTCCACCAGAAAAAGAAGTTTCGGAATGGGATAATTTCAAAGCAGAGGCAATAGAAGAGCTGCAGGATACGGTGAGCCAGGAAATTTCTTCTCTTCTCACCCCGGTCATAGGGCCCGCCTCGAAGGTCGGGCTTGAAGACATACTGATGCACCTGGTCCAAAGAATCGATGGACGTCTGATCCATAAGGCGGTGCCTGCTGCCATTTTGTCTGAAGATGACAAGAATATGTTAAAAGAAAAGATCGTTGCCGTTCTGGGTGCTTGATGCCTCGTGAGAAAAAGGTTCCACATGAAGTTCCTCGAAGGACTGGCAGAAGACATCAAAAAGAATCTTCTGGAGCAACTAAGGGTCCTATGGACGCACGCATCTACGGCCATTGAGGGAAACACCCTTACCTTGGGCGAAACGGCCTTTGTTTTAAGCGAGGGCCTGACAATCAGCGGGAAACCGCTCAGCGACCACCGCGACGTTGAGGGCCACGCTCGGGCAGTCGATCTGATGAACGGTCTGATCCAAAAGCAGAGAATCACAGAGGCGGATTTATTCGACCTTCATAAACTCGTGATCGACGAGCAAATTCTGGACGCCTATAAACCGGTTGGCGACTGGAAGAAAGAGAACAATTCAACGACCGTCGCAATCCATAATCAGTTGAAGACAATCGAATTTTCGGATTTCTGGGAAGTTCCCAAACTCATGGAACGCTGGCTGGAATTGCTGAATTCGGAAATCCAGACCTGCAGGGGGCCTAAGGAAGTCCTAAAATCTTACGCCGGGTTGCACATCTCTTTTGCATGCATACATCCGTTTTGGGACGGTAACGGAAGGATTGCGCGGCTCATTGCCAACCTTACTTGCCTGAAGGCGGGCTATCCCCCGATCATCATCGAAAAGGAAAAACGCTATGATTATATCATGGCGCTGACCGACTACACGCTAACCCATGGCGTTCCTTCCCTCAATACGCCAATCCTTTACGAGGATGCCTGCTTTGAGAGGTTCTATTCTTTCTGTGAACAGTGCTGGCAAAGCAGCCTGTCTCTTGTTGAAGAATCCCATGCCTTGCAACAAAAGAGGGATCAAAGGCTATCGAAAGGTAATGATTTTACCCCTTAACCGGATTTGTTTTCCTATTGCCCTGGTTTCCAGAAGGTTTTTTCTTTCCCCCCCGTCCCAATCAGCGGGAGGGAAAGACTGGGGCGGAGTTTCGCTTTTAGTTAGGCTTATCCGCTCTCATGAAGACTTTACGGTTATTTTTCTCGGCTTCGCAGCCTCAGCCTTTGGCATCACCAGCTTAAGCACGCCATCTTTCATCGATGCCTGAATCTTCTCACGGTCGATGTCGCTGGAGAGAGTAAACTGTCTGTAGTAATCTCCGAACGTATACTCCTTGAAGATCACCTTGCCTTTCTCATCATGCTGAGGCACCGTTCCCCGGACTGTGAGCTGGTCGGAATCCAGGTCTATGTCGAGGTTCTCGGTCGGGACGCCCGGCATGTCGGCAACCAGAGTCAGGGCGTTTTCTGATTCATATATGTCTACGGCCGGGATAAAAACCGGGACGTTGCGTGTACTTTCTCCGGTTGCCTGAGCCTCCTTTTTTTCCTCAATCTGCAAATCCGTGTCAGCCATAATAAACCTCCTCTTCCAACTGTTCGCTATTCACCTTTGATTGTTATCTTACGGGGTTTAGCATGCTCGGCCTTAGGCAGAACGAGCTTCAGCATGCCATTTTTGCATTCGGCCTGGATTGCTTCGGGATTAACGTCATCAGTCAGAGTGAGCGCCTTTCGGAAACTCCCCCACTTGCGTTCCCTGCGGTGGTAGTTGACGCCCTGTGTCTCTTCGGGCTTGCGCTCGCCACTCAGGGTAAGGGTTCTGCCAACGACCGAGATGTCCAGGTCTTCAGCTTTGATTCCAGGAATTTCAGCTTCAACGTAAATTGTGCCCTCGTCCTCGGTTACGATAAGCGGCGGAAAGACGCCCGAAGATGCTGGACTGGAAACTCCCCCGGTAAAAACAGAGAGAAGCCGGTCCATCTGTCTGCGAGCTCTCTCAACGTCTTCCAGAGCGCTGGAGACGTCCGGCCAGCGCCAGTTTGGATACCTGAAAATGGCCATAGTCAACCTCCTTTTGATTATTGAGCGATACTGGTTAGCAGCCACAAGCTAAGACTGCTAATTAATCGTGTCAACATTCCCTCGAAAAACGCTCGCATCATCTTTGCCTGGTTATGGATTAATCAGCTACCGGCGCGTAGCCAAAATGGAGTATTTTTCGTATAAATACCGTATATTATCTTACTGCTGATTGTTCCATCCAAGGAGTAGTTTATGAGCGCTGATCAATCACGCAAGGCTCTGCGAATCGCTCTGATATTTCCACCGGCCATGCCTCCGACAAGCCCGCCTCTGGGGATCGCTGCTCTAAAACCCTATCTTGAAACATTGTCAACAGTTGAGGTGCGCAATTTCGATCTGAATCTCGCCTATTTCGAGCAGGCGTTCCACTGGCTCGGCGATGGGCGGCTGCGAATGCGCATGCAGAAAATGGACTTCGAAACGACTGCGCGAAAGGCGACGGCGGCAAGGAGGGTGTTCACGGGTTTTTCGATCTGGCCTTATACAACGAACAGGCAAAGATTTATGCCGGTTTTAGTTCTGTTCTCAATGCTCTTTTCGATGATTTTGCAAGGAAGATTCTTCTCGAACTGCCGACGCCCCCCCTGGTAAACAAGTTCTTCGAGGAACTAATCGAACCGCTAAAAGTTTTCAGACCTGACCTCATAGGGTTTTCAATCCTTTTCAGCCAGCAGCTTTTTTTCGCTCTGGCGCTCGCAAAGCTGTGCAGCGGCGAGTCGCCGCAGCCGGACTGCGCGCTTGTAAAATCGCCACACGCCATTGGCCCCAAGATCGTCTTAGGAGGGGCGACCTTTTCCGTGATGCCCGATCCGGGGCGGTTGCTCTCAGGACCTCTTCCTGTATATCAAGGCGGTGAGCTAAAGGAAGTGGATACCGCCCGGATTGTCGACTATCTCATTGTGGGGGAGGGGGAGAGGGGGCTGGAATCATTGGCGAAATCTCTGAACGCGGGCAGCGGAAAGGCTGAGTCCGGATCGGCCTTCTGCCCGCTTTACCAAGTACCCGGCCTTCTTCATATGGAAAACGGGAAAACGGCGAGAAACCCGGCGGAGGCTGCGTTCGACCTGAATGCCCTGCCTCTTCCGGATTTTTCCGATTTTCCTCTGGACCAATACCATTCGCCGATTCCTGTCCTCCCCTATCTGGCTTCACGCGGCTGCCCCTGGAGGCGCTGCGCGTTTTGTACTCATCAAAAGACCTATCTTAACTACCGTGAGGAAGATGCGGCCAACACGTCGCACAGACTTTCCGCACTCCAGGAAAAGTATGGTGTCAGGCATTTCTGTCTGGTTGACGAGATGGTCCACCCGCGCCGTATGGACCTGATTGCTGCGGATCTCATCCGAAATGACGCCCAAGTCTATTTCTCAGCTTACGCCAGGCCGTCGGGCTTTTCGGACGGGACGCTGGAAAAAGCGTACCGGGCTGGCCTTCGCCTGCTGATGTGGGGCCTCGAGTCGGCAAGCCAGCGCCTGCTCGACCTCATGCGCAAAGGGACAATTGCGCAAAAGATTCCAGCCATTCTCAACTCCGCCAGGGAAGCCGGCATATGGAATCTGCTGTTCTTAATATTCGGCTTCCCGACCGAAACCAAAGCTGAATGGCAGAGCACTCTCGATCTTGTCGAGTCATGCCGCGAGTCGGTTCATGCCCTTTCCCGTTCCCGGTTCATTTTGCTTGAAGGCTCGGACGTCTTTGTCAACCCTGATCGCTACGGGGTAAGGCGTATAATTGACCGGGCTCGAAGAGATCCGGTTTCC
>Ga0187862_10007078_pt1 | contig 10082 bp, 8 predicted proteins | sample June2016WEW_10_1_FD_133003 | JGI IMG/M metagenome (GOLD analysis project Ga0187862, IMG submission 133003) | Peatland microbial communities from SPRUCE experiment site at the Marcell Experimental Forest, Minnesota, USA - June2016WEW_10_150 | ecosystem: Environmental > Terrestrial > Soil >... | reverse complement strand
TAGGCCTTCAGCCGGTGCCCCGGATTAACTCCAGGGGAACCAGGAGGACACGCCGACCGCGTGCGCCGGCGTCAGCCCGATGTCCCCGGCAAAGCTCACCTCGAACTGGCCGCTGTTCAGCTCGACCTCCAGCGTCTCGGCGGCCGTCAGCACGCAGTAGGCGTGCCCGCGGGCGTTGGTGAGGACGCCAGTGCACAGCGGAGTCGAGCCGGCGCTGAAGTCCACCGGCTCGCCGGCCACCGGGTGGCCGTGTGAGCCGGCCGTCAGGGTGGCGTGCAGCGTGTCGGTCTGCCCGGCGTTGAAGCTCAGCGACGGGCTCAGCGCCGTCCTCACGTTGCTGAAGCTGATCGTGACCTGACCGCTGCCGGAGTTCGTGCTGGTGTCGAGCTCCGGCCTCACCTGGAAGCCGTCGATGGTGGTAGCCGCGGCCGGGTAGGCCGAGCCGCCGCCACCGCCGCCGGCCCCGGTGCTGCCGTTTCCGGCCCCGCCGCCGCCGTAGTAGCCGCCGCCGCCGCCGCCCCCGGCGAAGGCGCAGCTGCCGGTCTTGGCACTGGCGCCGCCCTGCTGGGCCGTCCCGGCCGTCGCCGGAGTGGTGCAGGACGCGTTCGAGCCCGCCGCTCCGCCTGCGCTCACCGTGCCGCCGCCGCCCGCGGCTGCACCGCCGACGCCGTTGCCGCCGCTGGCGGCACTACTGCCGCCGCCGTTGCCGCCGGCCGCCGAGGGCTGGCTCGGCGTGGTCTGCGTCTCGGCGCCGGCCCCGCCGCCGCCTCCGGCCTCGACCAGGATGCTCGAGCTGGCGTCCCTGACCAAGGTACCGCCGCCGCCTCCGCCGCTGGTGTTGGTGGCGGTGTCGGTCGTGCCGGCGCCGCCTCCGTTGGTGCCGCCAGTGCTGGCGCTCCCTGCTCCGCCGGTCAGCACGGTCAGTAGCTCACCGCTGACCGGAAGGCCACTGATGCGCGCGCGGTACTCGCCGCCGAGGCCGCCCGATCCGCCATTTGCCGTGCCGCCGCTAGCCGCGGCACCGGACGCGCCGTCAGCCACGACGGTGATGGTGGTGATGCCATAGGGCAGCTGCCAGTTCACCGCGGTGGCCGAGTAGCTGAATGTGCACGTTGTGGAGTGGGCCGTCTCGGTGCAGGCAGGACCGGCTGCGCTGGCCGGCGCGGCCATCAGGCCGAGCACCGGCAGGGCGGCCGCCGAGGCGAGGACGAGCAGCCGCGGCGCGGTTGCCCCGGCCTTCCCGCCGGTCCGGCGAGTAAGAGTATGCACGTGATATCCCATCCCTTTCCTGACCGCCGCGAGCGGCCCGGTGGCTGGTTCCGCCAGAGAACTAGTGACGCAGGGTAGTAAGTTGACTACTAAGGGTCGTTACCGGGGTGGTGCCCGGCCAAACCGGGGATGACCGGCAAAGATCCGCGCCCCGGGGGGCAGCGGCGCGGGAAGTGCCGATTTCGTGCCTGGCTAGAATGCCTGCAACCCATTGCGCAGCTCAGGGCGGGGATCGGTGCCAGATTCCGAGGCAGTTCGGGCGGCGGGCGGGCCATTCCGTGGCCGGCCGGCCCTGTCGTCGACCAGCCGGACCCGGCACCGGCGGCTGCGCGAGCAGGGCCGGACGGACCCGGCCGAGCTCACGGCGGTACTCCGGGCCGGCCTGATCGCGCACCTGGGCGTGCTGGCGGACGACGTGCCGATGGTCGTGCCGACCGTCTACGGGTTCGACGAGCAGTTCCTGTACGTGCATGGCTCGGTGGCCAGCCGCAGCCTCGCCGCCGATGGCTCCTGGGCGTGCGCGACGATCACCATCGTGGACGGGCTGGTGCTGGCCCGGTCCGTCTTCGAGCACGCGGTCAACTACCGCAGCGCGATGATCTACGCGGTGCCGCGGGTGGTCACCGATCCGGCCGAGAAGCTGGCCGGGCTCCGGCTGGTGTCCGAGCACCTGGCGCCGGGCCAGTGGGACTACGCGCGGCAGCCCAGCCGCAAGGAGCTGGCGGCCACCCGGCTGCTCGCGATGCCGCTGGACGAGGCGTCGGTGAAGATCCGCACCGGGCCGCCGGATGACTCCGACAGCCCGGACGCCGCGCTCGGCCTGTGGGCCGGGGAACTGCCGCTGGCCGCCAGCTGGCAGCCGCCGGTGCCCGACCCTGCCCTGCCGGCCGGCCAGCCGGTGCCCGGGCACATCATGGCCAGGGCCGGGACCGCCGCGTACCCGTGGCCGGCCGCCAGCGCGCCTTAGCCCGGCTCACCGGACCCGTCATCACAAGGCGCTGCCGTAGCACTACAGCGGGATGTTGCCGTGCTGGCCGCGGCGGGCCGGAACCGCGGCGATGGCCGCGGCCAGCGCCCGGCGGGTCTGGGCCGGCTCGATCACCTCGTCGATCACGCCCAGCTCCATGGCCCGGGGCAGGCCGCCCGACTCCCGCTCATGCTCGGCGGCCAGCTCGGCCTCGACCTCGTGCCGCCGCTCGGCCGGCGCCGCAGCGAGCGTGCGGCGCTGCAGGATCCGCACCGCCGCGACCGCGCCCATCACCGCGATCTCGACACCGGGCCAGGCGAAGACCCTGGTCGCGCCCAGCGCCCGCGAGTTCATGGCGATGTAGGCGCCGCCGTAGGCCTTGCGGGTCACCAGGGTCACCCGCGGCACCGTCGCCTCGGCGAACGCGTGCAGCAGCTTGGCGCCACGGCGGACCACGCCGTCCCACTCCTGGCCGACGCCCGGCAGGTAACCCGGAACATCCACCAGCACGACCAGCGGCACGCCGAAGGCATCGCACATCCGCACGAAACGGGCCGCCTTCTCGGCCGACGTCGAGTCCAGGCAGCCGCCCAGGCGCAGCGGGTTGTTCGCGATCACGCCGACCGTCCGCCCGGCCAGCCGGCCGAGCGTGGTCACGATGTTGGGCGCCCAGCGCGGGTGCAGCTCGACCCCGGGGCCGTCCAGCACGCCCCCCACCAGCGGGTGCACGTCATAGGCTCGGCGCGGCGACTCGGGCAGCAGCGAGGCCAGGTCCGTCTCGGCCGGCTCCTCCGGGGTGGCCTCCGCCGGTCCCGGCTGGCCGAGCAGCAGCGCGAGCCGCCGGGCCTGGCTCAGCGCATCGGCATCGCTGGCCGTCACCACGTGCACCAGGCCGGAACGGCGGCTGTGCGGCTCCGGGCCGCCGAGCCGCTCGGAGTCCACGTCCTCCCCGGTGACGCTGCGGACCACGTCCGGGCCCGTCACGAAGATCCGGCCCTGCTCGGAGAGGATCACCAGGTCGGTCAGGGCCGGCCCGTAGGCGGCCCCGCCGGCCGCCGGGCCGAGCACCACCGAGATCTGCGGTACCTTGCCCGATGCCCTGGTCATCACCGCGAACACGGTGCCGACGGCGTGCAGGCTCTCCGCCCCCTCGCGCAGCCGGGCGCCGCCGCAGTGCCAGAGCCCGATGATCGGGGCTCCGGTGGCCAGCGCGTGCTCGTAGGCGCTGACGATCGCGGCGCAGCCGTCGCTGCCCATCGCGCCGCCCTGAATGCGCGGGTCGCTGGCGAACGCGACGGCGGTCATGCCGTCGATGGCGCCGGCGCCGGCCAGCGTGCCGCTGTCATCGGCCGGCCGCAGCAGCCGCAGGGTGCCCTCGTCGAACAGCGCCTCGAGCCGGCCCAGCGGATCCCGGCCGAGTGCGCCTGACTGCGCCGGGGCCCGGCGCCGGGTAACTGGCGGAGCCGCCGGGCGCGCCTCGGACACGAGCGGTTCTGGCTCTGGGACGACGGTAATCCGGCTTTCCAGGACAGTCACGTCAGTCTCCTCGGGTATGCCGCGCAGGCCCGGCGAGGCGGGCCCGCCGGGGTAGTGGGCGGGGGCCGGCAGCGGATGCCGGCTGAACGCTGGCAGGGCCAGGTCAGGCGGTGGTGAAGGCGAGAGCGACATTGGCCCCGCCGAATCCGAATGAGTTGTTCAGCACGGCCATCGGGCTGCTGCTGCGCGCGGCCAGCTCCCTGGGCTGGTCCGAGATTTCCAGCCCGGCGTCGTCTTCGGGGTCTTCCAGGTTGATGGTGGGGGGCGCCACCCGCTCGCGCAGCGCCAAGATGGCGGCCACGGACTCCACCGCGCCGGCGCCTCCGAGCAGGTGCCCGGTCATCGACTTGGTGGCCGAGACCACCACGCCGGGGGCCGCGGGCCCGAGCGCCGCGGCGATCGCGCGCGCCTCGACCGCGTCACCGGCCGGGGTGGAGGTGGCATGCGCGTTCACGTGCACCACCTGCTCGGGGTCCAGGCCGCCGTCGGCGAGCGCGCGGCCGATGGCGAGCACGGCGCCGGTCCCGTCCGGATCCGGCTGGGCGATGTGGTGGGCGTCAGCGGAGTAGCCGACGCCGGCCACCACGGCGTGCACCGCGGCTCCGCGGCGCGCGGCGTGCTCCGCTGACTCGAGCACGACCATGCCCGCGCCCTCGCCCAGGACGAAGCCGTCCCGGCCCTTGTCGAAGGGCCGGGATGCACGCTCGGGCTCCTCGTTTCGGGTGGAAAGCGCGCGCATGGCGGCAAAGGCGGCAATGTTCAGCTGGATGATGGCCGCCTCAGTGCCCCCGGCCAGCACCACATCGGCCCGGCCGGACCTGATCATGTCAGCCGCGTAGCCGATGGCCTCGGCGCCGGACGCGCACGCGCTGACGGTGGTGTGCACGCCGGCCTTGGCGCCGAGCTCGATTGCGATCCAGCCGGCCGCGCCGTTGGGCATCAGCATCGGCACGGTGAACGGCGATAGCCGCTGCCAGCCCTTCTCCCGCAGCGTGTCGTAGGCGTTCAGGGTCGATGCCACGCCGCCGATGCCGCTGGAGACCACGACGCCCAGCCGCTCCGGCGCCACCTCCGGCGCGCCGGCCTGCGACCACGCCTCACGGGCGGCGACGATCGCGAACTGCTCGCACCGGTCCAGCCGCCGGGACTGCACCCGGTCCAGCAGGGTCGCCGGGTCGGCGGCAGCCCACGCGGCAATCCTGGCCGGCAGCTCCTTCGCCCAGTCGTCGGTCAGCGCGCGCACGCCGCTGCGCCCGGCCAGCAGCGACTCCCAGGTGGTCGCGACGTCCGCGCCCACCGGGGTGATCGCGCCGAGTCCGGTCACGACAACGCGAGTGGAGTCTGTGCCCACAGTCCTTGTGCTCCTCTGGTCGGGGAAACGCGGCGCCGTGCCTGGCGCGCCACGGCCGCCGCGTCTGCCGGCTCCCGTCAGGCCGATACGGCGGCGCGCCGGACGTAGTCGATGACGTCCTGCACCGTCTTGAGGTCCTTCAGCTGGTCGTCGGGGATCTCCACGCCGAACTTGTCCTGCGCGGCGACCGCGATCTCCACCATCGACAGCGAGTCGATGTCCAGGTCGTCGACGAACGTCTTCTCCGGCGATACCTGGTCGGCGGGGACGCCGGCCACCTCGTCGATGATCTCGGCGAGGCCTGCCAGGATTTCCTGCTCCGTCATGGCCATGGTTCTCCTGCTCTCTTTCTCTCTGGTGTTCGTGCTGTTCCTGCTGGCGGACTGCCCCGGGCCGGGCGGCCCGGGGGAGGGGCGCGGTCAGGGTACCGTGATCACCTGGGCGGCATAGCAGATGCCCGCGCCGAAGCCCATCACCAGCACCGGGGCGCCGGATGCCAGCTCCCCGCGCTCGATCATCCGGGACAGCGCCAGCGGGATGGACGCGGACGAGGTATTGCCCGCGGTCACGATGTCGTCAGCGACGATGGCCTGCGGCGCGCCGATCTTACGCGCGATCGACTCGATGATCCGCAGGTTCGCCTGGTGCGGGACGAACGCGGCCAGCTCGGAGGGGTCCACGCCGGCCCGCTCGCAGGCCCGGCGGGCGACCGGCGCCAGCGCCGTCGTCGCCCAGCGGAACACGGCCTGGCCCTCCTGGAAGATGAACGAGTCCCGGTCCTTGATGTAGATCTTGTCGGCCATGTCGCCTGCGCTGCCCCAGGCGACCGGCCCGATCCCGGCGGCGTCCTGCGGGTCCGCCAGCGGGCCGACCACCGCGGCGCCCGCCCCGTCGGCGAAGATGATGCAGGTCGAGCGGTCCGTCCAGTCCACCCACTGGGACAGCTTCTCCGCGCCGATGACCAGGACGTTGCCGGCCGTGCCGGTGCGCACCGCGTCGGACGCGCTGGCGAGCGCGTAGCAGAACCCGGCGCAGGCGGCGTTCAGGTCGTAGGCGCCCGGCGCGACGATGCCCAGCCGCCGGGCGACCTGGGCAGCCGTGTTCGGGATCTGCACCTCCGGCGTGCAGGTCGCGACGATCACCAGGTCGATCTCGGCGGGGGACAGGCCACTGCCGGCCAGCGCCTTGCCGCCGGCGGCCACGGCCATGTCGGCGACCGTCTCGTCCGGGCCGGCGAGGCGCCGGCTGGCGATGCCGACCCGGCTGCGGATCCACTCGTCCGTGGTGTCCACCGTCTGCGAGAGCTCGTCGTTGGTGACCACGCGCGCAGGCTGGTACCCGCCGAACGCGAGGATCCGGGCTCCCGCGGAGCCTTCGGTGAGTCGCATGGGCAGCTGCTGCCTTTCCTGTGGCTTGCTGTGGCCTGTGGCTTGCTGTGGGCTGTGGCTTGCTGTGGGCTGTGGCTTGCTGTGGGCTGGACCGGTCGCAATCTTGGGGCCTGTGCCTACCCGGCACGGGCCGGGCTACTCGGCGGCAGCGGGCTGCAGCCGCACCAGCGGCTGCCCGGCTGATACCGGGTCACCGTCCTCGACCAGCCATTCGATGATGGTCGCCGGGAAGCCGGGGGCGACCAGGTGGCTGCCGCCGCGCATCTCGACGTGACCGAGCTGCGCGCCGGATCCGACCGCGGCGCCGGGCGCGGCCTGCGCGTCGTGATCGGGCAGCGCACGGAAGGTGCCGCCCTGCGGCGCCACCAGGAGCCGCCACTCGGGGCCGTCGCTGTCCGGGTCGCTGTCCTCCAGCTCGGCCATGATCTTCCAGGCGGCGTCGAGGTCGGCCGGGGTCTTCAGGCTGACCAGCTGCACGCCAGGCAGGGCGCGCCGGGCCAGCCCGGTCAGCGTCCCGGCGGGAGGCAGCTCCACCAGTGCGGTGACGTGCAGGCCGAGGGCCGTCTGCATGCACAGGTCCCACCGCACCGGCGCGCTGACCTGCGCGACGATCCGCTCCAGCCAGTCAGCGCCGCTGCGCACCACGGCGCCGTCCCGGTTGGACAGCAGGACGAGCCGGGGATCGCTGACGGTGACCTTAGCGGCGGCGGCGGCCAGGGCATCGACGGCCGGGGCCATGTGCCGGGTATGGAAGGCCCCGGCCACCGCCAGCGGGCGCAGCCGCGCCCCGGCAGGCGGGTCCGCGGCCAGCGCGGCCAGCTGCGGCATGGTCCCGGCGGCCACGATCTGGCCGGCCCCGTTGACGTTCGCCGGGGTCAGCCCGTGCGCCTCGATGGCGGCCAGCACGGTATCGGCGTCGCCGCCCAGCACGGCGGTCATCCCGGTCTGCTCGGCCGCGGCGGCCTGCGCCATGGCCTGGCCGCGGACCCGGACGAGCCGGAGCGCGTCGGCGGCCGGGATCACCCCGGCGATGGCGCCCGCGGCCAGCTCGCCCACGCTGTGCCCGGCCACGGCGCCGGACAGGCCGGTCACGGCCGGGCCGCCGGCCAGCACCTCGGCGACGGCGAGCGCGGCGGCGACCAGCAGCGGCTGGGCGACCGCGGTATCGCGGATCTCGTCGGCACTGGCGGTCGTCCCGCAGCGGACCAGGTCGATGCCTGCCAGGTCGGACCAGGCGGCCAGCCGGTCGCTGAAGCCGGGGAACTCAAGCCACGGGGCGAGGAACCCGGCGGCCTGCGCGCCCTGGCCGGGTGCGGCGATCAGGAGCATCTACTCAGCATGCACTGTAGGAGTCCGCCATACCAATGGCGGACCATACGAAGTTTCCTCGCAGGATCTTGTAGGGAACCTACAGGCTCGTTCCCTTGTGCGCGAGCCGGCCGAGTACCACGGCCACCCAGATGCTGAAGCCGTCACGGCCGTCAGCTGGGGCCATGCCGGTGAGCTCACTGGCGCGGCGCAGCCGGTAGCGGACCGTGTTCGGGTGCACGAAGAGCAGCCGGGCCGTGGCCTCCAGCGAGTTGCCGTGCTCCAGGTAGGTCATCACGGTGTCCAGCAGCGCGCTGCCGCCGCCGATCAGCGGCTCATAGACCTCGGCGATCAGCTGCTCCCTGGCGGCCGGGTCACCGTCCAGGGCCCGCTCGGGCAGCAAGTCGCTCGCCGGAACCGGCCGCGGCGCGTCCGGCCACGCGCTGGCCGCGCGCAGCCCGGCCAGCGCCGCGCTGGCCGACCGGGCGGCGGACTGCAGGTCGGCCACGGCCGGGCCCACCACGACGGGCCCCGGCCCGAACCGGCCGGCGAAGTGCTGCGCCGACTCCAGCGGGTCGGCGCTGCCGCCGAGCACCACCACCAGCCGGTGCCCGTGCACCCCGGCGAGCAGGTCGAGCCGGGCCCGCCGGGCGATCACCCGGAATTCGTCGATCAGCACCTCGGGCTCGCTGCCGTCGGCGTTGCCGGCGATCACCGAGACCGGCACTGATGACCAGTTCAGGGCCGATGCCCAGGACTGCAGGGACTCGTCGACCTCGCCGCGGACCAGCGAGTCCACCACCAGTGCCTGGAGCCGGGCATCCCAGGCTCCGCGTGCCTCCGCGGTCCGTGCGTAGACCTGCGCGGCGCCGAATGCGATCTCCCGGGTGTAGCGCAGCACGGCCTCCCGCAGCTCGGCCTCGCCGCCGGGCGCGGCCAGCTCGTCGACCTGGGCCTCGACCACGTCGATGATCACCCGGACCATCTCGACCGTCTGCTGCAGGCTGACCGCCCTGGCCAGCTCGCGGGGCGCGGTGCCGAACACCTCGCCCGCCACCGCCGGCCGGGACCGCTCGGGATGCTTCACCCAGTCCACGAACGCCGCCACCCCGGCCTGGGCCACGAGCCCGAGCCAGGACCGGTTCTCGGCCGACATCTCCCGGAACCACGGCATCCGCCGGTCCATCGAGGCCATCGCGGCCGAGCCCAGCGCGCCCATCGACTGCTCAAGCCGCCGGATGGTGTCATCACGGACCCGGCCGTCACGCCGCCGGGCGGCGCTGTCCTGCCTGCCTGCCGTCACCCTTCCAGCCTGCCATGGCGCGCGGCCTGGCGCTGCCTGGCGCTGCCTGGCACTGGCCGGGGACAGGGCCGGCGGGGGACAGGGCCGGCTGGGACAGGCCCGGCCGGGGCGGCGGCTGCCCGGCGCGGCGTCGCACGCTGCATTTACCGCGATAGCGCCCTGGGCGGATGGCGGCAGTTCTACGTTTAAGCCGTTATCGGCGGCGCCGCCCGAGCTCACCGGCGGCGCGATCGCGGCGGACGCGCCGGGGTAAAAGCCGCTCCGTGCCGCTGCGGCCGGGCCGGCCCTGCCATGATCGGAAGGGATGCAGCTCATGAGGGTGTCAGGCACGGCAGGCAGGCGGCTCGCTGTGGCCGGCGGTGCGGTGCTGGTCGCCTCGGCGGCCCTGGCGGCGGCCGGCGGCAGCTGGGCCGCGTCGCGGGCTGCTGGCAGCGGCGGCGGCACGCAGACCTGCATCACGGTCGATCAGCTCTCGGCGACCAGCGGGCAGCAGGCGGCGACGGCGCGGTACTGGACGCTGGCCCGGATGCGGGCCACGGCCGGGTGGAGCCCGGCGGATGCGGCGCCTGCGCGGCTGACCCCGGCGCAGGCGCGCGCCGGGCAGCAGGCAGCCCCCCGCGCCAGCCTGACGCGGCAGTGCTCTGCCACCCGGTCGCTGCTCGCTGCCGTCCCGGCGATCCCGGCGGCCCGCGCGGCCCCGTCCAGCGCCGGGGCCGCACCGCAGAGCACGCATGTCATCAGCGGCTACCGCACCGTGGGCAAGCTGTTCTACGTCACCAGCACCGGCCGGCGGGCCAGCTGCACCGGGACCTCGATCAGCAACGGGCACGGCGCTGACCTGGTGCTGACCGCCGCGCACTGCGTGGCCGGCTCCATCAGCGCGCCGACCCACGGCTGGGCCTTCGCGCCCGGCTGGCACAACGGCACGGACCCCTACGGCCTCTGGACCGGGGTATCCGT
>Ga0187862_10007077_pt1 | contig 10082 bp, 10 predicted proteins | sample June2016WEW_10_1_FD_133003 | JGI IMG/M metagenome (GOLD analysis project Ga0187862, IMG submission 133003) | Peatland microbial communities from SPRUCE experiment site at the Marcell Experimental Forest, Minnesota, USA - June2016WEW_10_150 | ecosystem: Environmental > Terrestrial > Soil >... | reverse complement strand
GGAATGCCGCGGCACGCGGAGCGCCCGCGCTCCTCGGCGCTTTGCGTTGCCTGCAGATAGGCGCCGGGGTGCCGCGCATATTCGATAATCCGCTTGTTTTCCTGCAGCCGCTCCTGCTCGAAGCGGCGGAGCGCGTCTTCAACTTCGCCTACGTCCAGCGCCTGAGCGAGCGCCGCCGAGGGCAAGCATTGCTGCCGCACGGTCGAGCGCAGCCCGTCGGCGCCGATGAGCACGTCGCCGGCCATGGTACGACCATCGCTGAAATGGGCAACAACGCCGCGACCGTTCTGGTCGAATGCCATAACACCGCGCCCGCGATGATAACGGTCCGCTAGGCACGCATCGCGCAATACCCGGTAGGCGCGCTCCCAGGCGGTCAACACCTGCGGGCACGCGCTTGCGGCGGTCACGCGGCCCTCGCGATCGAGCATCTGACGCCGCGCGATCGCGACGCCAAGATCGCGCGTATCAAGCCCCAGCTTGTCGAGCCGTGCTATCAATTCCGGTTGCGCCACGATCCCGGCGCCGCGGCCGGCAAGCTCCCCGGAGACACGTTCGAAATCGTCGACCTCCCAGCCGCGCCGATCGAGCATGACGGCCGCCAAAAGGCCGCTCATCGAGCCGCCGATCACCAGCGCGCGACGCTGCGACATGCCAACACCCTTGCTATTCCACCAAAAGCGAAGCTCCTGTAGTGTATTGTGACAACAATTCGCGGAGGAGCGCCATGGCCCTGACAATGCTGGATAAGACGAGCGATACAGCCGACAAGTCAGCGTGGCCGCCGGCGATTGCCGCGGAATTCGAGCGCGAGCGGCAGAATCCCAACGGCTGCGTCGGTAACATGCTTCTTTCGGAAAGTGAGCGCGTGCGGGTCTGGATGATTCGGCTCGCTCCCGGCCAGCGGTTCGGCTTCCATCGCCATGTGCTCGATTATTTCTGGACCAATATGACTGGCGGGCGCGGACGCCAGCACGTCCACGATGGCACGACCGTTGAATATACCTATAAGCCGGGCGAGACCCGGCATGAGACCTATGGGCCCGGCCAGTACAAGGTACATGATCTGGAAAATATCGACGACAAGGAGATGGTCTTCATGACCATCGAATTTCTCAACAGCGCCAACAAGCCGCTCGCGATCCCCGATCAAATGCGGGCCGCGGCGTAGAGCACGTGCGGCTCTACAGCGACCGCACGCGTCAGCACAACATCCGGGGACAAATGCCGGCACGTCGTGCGGGCGCGCAGAGCTGAGGGATGATCTTTTCGTTCGATCTTCTGATCAACGCCATCGTGTCGGGGATACTGATCGGCGCTTTCTACGCGGCGGTGACGGCCGGCGTGTCAATTTCGTTCGGAATCCTTGACATCGTCAACATCGCCCATCCGGCTTTCATCATTCTCGGCTCCTACATCGCCTATATCATCAACGTCACATTCGGACTCGACCCGATCCTCACCAGCATCATCGTGACGCCGGCATTTTACGCGCTCGGAGCAGGCATTTATCAGATCTACTACGTCTCATTCGAGAAACGCGGCCAGGAATCGCTTCGCGGCCTCGCATTCTTTTTCGGTCTGTTGTTCATCACCGAAGTGACGCTCGTCCTCTATTTCGGCGTCGACTACCGCTACGTCGAAGCGCCCTATATTGGCCCGACCTTGCACTTCGCCTTCCTCGACATTCCGCTGCGCATCCTGGTGCCGAGCCTGGTGTCGCTATTGCTGATCGCGGTACTGCAGCTGATGCTCACGCGCACCTTCGTCGGCCGCGCGATCATGGCGGTCGCGCAGGACCAATTCGCGCTGAAGCTGATGGCGATCGACCCGATTCGCATCAAGCGCATCGCCTTCGGCATCTCGATCGCGACCGCCTCGCTGGCCGGCGCGTTTCTGATCATTATCCAGCCGGTCGAGCCGTCGGTCGGCCGCGAATATATCGGTCGCGTATTCGCGATATGCGTACTCGGCGGCATGGGCAGCCTGCCGGGAACCGTGATCGCCGCCATGCTGGTCGGCGTCGTCGAAAGCCTGACCTCGACATTCTACGGGCCTTCCTGGGCGCCTGCCGTGTCGTTCGGATTTTTGCTGTTCACGCTGGCGGTGCGGCCAGCCGGGCTGTTGGGACGCTAGACGTGCGCACGGACTTGTTCTTTCTCATCTGCCTCGTCGTCGGCGGCATCGTATTCGCCGCCGCGATCGCGCTCGGCAACGACTATTATTTCTTCGCCGGCTACGTCGTGCTGCAATACGTCGTTCTCTCAACGGCGTGGAACATCCTTGGCGGCTATTGCGGCTACGTGAATTTCGGCTCCGCTGCGTTCTTTGCGCTCGGCGCCTATTCGACCGTCGCCATGCACAAGCTCGCACCGGTGCCGATTCCCGTTTTGGTCGTCATTGGCGGCGTGGTCTCTGGAGTCGTCGGCTTCGGCATGGGCTACCTGACGCTGCGTCTGCGCGGTGCGTTTTTCGCCATTGCGACGCTCGCACTCGCCGTCGTTTTGCAAACGCTGATCGTCAACTGGGACTTTGTTGGCGGCTCGCGCGGCGCCTATATCGTGCGGCCGGAGTCGATCGCCCCGTTCGGCAGTTATATCAAATATCTCTTCCTGATCATGATGCTGCTCGCCGTCGGCGCGATTACGGTGGCGCGGTTGATCGAGCGCTCGCGGCTCGGCTATGGCTTCGCCACCATTCGCGACGACGAATTGGCGGCGGAGGCCTGCGGCGTGCCGACACTGACGCTCAAACTGGTCGCGACAACGATCTCCGGCGCGCTCATGGGAATGGCTGGCGCGCCGTTCCCCTACTACATCGGCTTTCTCCAGCCGTCCTCGGCGTTCGGGCTCGACTATGCCGTCAATTCCATCGCCATGCCGCTGATCGGCGGCACCACGAGCTGGGTGGGCCCGCTGATCGGCGCCATCCTGCTCGGTTCGCTGCAGCAGATCGCGACAGTGACGATCTCGTCCGCAGTCAATCTCCTGCTCGTCGGCTTCCTGCTCGTCGGCTTCGTGATCGTCGCGCCGAACGGCATCGTCGGGCTAGTGCACAAATACATCCAGCACCGGCCGGTCGGTCAGGTCGGCCGGCGGCGCGTCGAGGCCGATGCGCCAGGATCTGCGCCAGGACCCACGCCATGACTCAACTGCTCGCCGTCGACAACCTCAGCAAGCGCTTCGGCGGCTTTGTCGCGCTTGACGGCATCTCGATCTCGGTCAACCCGGGCGAGCGCATCGGCCTTATCGGGCCCAACGGCTCCGGCAAGAGCACGCTGGTCAATTGCATTTGCGGCACGCTGCAGAACGAGGCGGGCTCGGTGCGCTTCGACGGTCATTTGATCGACGGTACGACCGCGCATCAGCGCACGCGCCGTGGGCTTGCTCGCACCTTTCAACTGCCGCGCCCGTTCGCCAGCCTCAGCCTTGCCGACAATATGCGCATTCCGTTACTCTACACCGTTGCGGCGCGCGGCTCCGGCCACTCGGCGCACGACATCGAGGCGCGCTGCATCGACCTGTTGCGTGAGGTGGGTCTCGACAGCAAAGCCAAACGGCTACCGCGCGAACTCACTCAGGTTGAGATGCGCAAGCTCGAACTCGCCCGCGCCATGGCGGCGGAGCCGAAGCTTTTGATCGCCGACGAATCGATGGCCGGACTTACCCATTCGGAGGTCGAGGAAATCCTGACGCTCCTCAAGCGCTTGAACGGACAAGGCGTTACCATCATCCTCATCGAGCACATCATGCGCGCGGTGATGAGCTTCTCGCAGCGACTCGTCGTACTGGTCTCCGGGCGCAAGATCGCCGATGGCGACCCGAACGACGTGGTGCGCGATCCGGAAGTAGAGAGGGCTTACCTTGGCCAGTAGCCTCACCATCGCCGGCATCCACGCCGCCTATGGGGCGGTGCGCGTGATCGAGGACGTCTCGGTCAAGATCGGCGCCGGCGAGACCGTGGTGCTGCTTGGCACCAACGGCAACGGCAAATCGACGCTCATGAAATGCATCATGGGCATGGTGCGTCCGAGCGAAGGATCGATCATCGCCGAGATCGACGGCGTCCATCACGATCTTGTCGGCCGTACCACCGAGGAGATCGTCGATCTTGGCATCGCGCTGGTGCCGGAGGGCCGGCGGCTGTTCCCGAAGCTGACGGTGGAGGAAAACCTGTTGCTCGGCGCCTTCCGCCGCACCGCGCGCCGCGAACTCGCCCGCAACCTCGCCGTTTGTTTCGAAACCTTTCCGCGCCTCGCTGAGCGTCGGACGCAGCTCGCGGGCAGCATGAGCGGCGGTGAACAGCAGATGCTCGCACTCGGCCGCGCCCTGATGCTGGCGCCGAAAATCCTGCTGGTCGATGAACCCTCCGTCGGGCTCGCGCCCATTCTGGTGAGCCGTACTATCGACGCGATCGCTGAGATGAAAGCGCGCTACAATCTGACCGTGCTGATGGCGGAACAGAACTTCACCCAGGCGATCCGCATCGCCGACCGCGGCTACGTCATCGTGCATGGCAAGATCGCCTTCGAAGGCGGCTCGACCGACGCGCTCAACAACAACGATCTAATCAAGAAATTTTATTTGGGATTGTGAAACGCGATCTCTCGGAACTTGGCCTTTTGCCGCTGCAGGTCTGCTGCTTCTCAACGTGCCAAACTAGTGTACGGGCCGCGCGGGGGATTTGATCGAAATGCAGGCGCGGGCGCTGACGATCCGGCTGGTGCGGCTTGCGATGGCTGCATCTCTGATCGTTTCCTGTCTGCTTTTCGCTTTTGCCTCATGGAACAGCTACCGCAACCTCAAAGCGCTGACCGATGAACGGCTCACGCGTTCGCTCGACGTGCAGCGAGAGGAGGCCTAAAAAACCTTTGAGCTCGTGGGCTTAGCGGCTCGCTGGCGACCATCCTTTGGCTCAGGGCGCTGCGCCGCAAAGGCCATTCGGTCATTTTCGGCACGTTTCTAAAGATCGGCATTGTGGTGATGCCACCCGCGCTGCTGCTCGCCATCGGCGACGCATTGCTATTCGGATGACGACCAATTGGAGGACTAGCAAGTGCAAGGCTTGAGTGCGGCTGGGCTCTATACCATCATCAGAATTAGTGGAGCTTTGCAGGTAGGCGGCATCACTCTGATCGCTAAGTTTTGAAATTGCCAACACTGTGAAATTGCGAGAGGAAGGGTCATGACGAGCCAAGGCCGAAGCAACTTTTCGTTGAACTACGGCACGACCAAAGAACTTGTCGACGCACTTGCGGCGCGAAAGATTTCCGCGCTCGAGCTCACCGATCACATCATCGCGCGCATCGAAGCGCTTGACGCGAAAATCAACGCCGTCATCGTGCGCGACTTCGATCGCGGCCGCGAAGCTGCTCGGCGCGCCGATGCCGCGCTTGGCCGCGGCGAGCGACGGCCGCTTCTTGGGATTCCGATGGTGGTCAAGGAATCCTTCGACGTCGCCGGCTTGCCGACGACCTGGGGCGTACCGGCGTTCAAGAATTTCGTGCCCCCGGAGGACGCGGTCATGGTTGCCCGCGTCAAGGCGGCTGGCGCCGTGATCCTGGGCAAAACCAACGTGCCGCTCCTCTTGGGCGATTGGCAGAGCTACAATGAAATTTACGGGACAACCAATAATCCCTGGGATCTTGACCGCACGCCCGGCGGTTCTTCGGGCGGATCCTCCGCGGCGCTCGCCGCCGGTTTCGGGCCGCTCTCGCTCGGCTCGGACATCGGCGGCTCGCTCCGCGTTCCGGCGCACTATTGCGGCATTTACGCGCATAAGCCGACGTTAAATCTCGTGGCCCCTCGTGGTCACAGGGTGCCCACCACCGTGCAGCGAGAAAGTGACCTTGCCGTCGTCGGCCCGATGGCGCGAAGCGCCGACGATCTCGATCTTGCGCTCGCAGTGACCGCCGGTCCGGACCAAGCTGGCGCCGGTATCGCGTATCGGCTCGCTTTGCCGGCCCCGCGACACGAAAAGCTCTCGGACTATCGCGTCCTCGTCATTGACGATCACCCGTTGTTGCCGACAGAAGCCGCTATTCGCGCGGCGCTCGATCGCTTGTCGCAGCGGCTCGTCAAAGCGGGCGTCAAGGTTGCGCGTGCGAGCCCGCTTCTGCCCAATCTCAGGCAATCGGCAAGGATTTACATGCGGCTGCTACTGGCAGCTTTGTCCGAACGATGGCCCCAGGAGATATACGAACAGGAGCAGGCCAATGCCGCCGCGCTTAAGCCCGAAGACAACAGCCTCAAAGCCGAACGCCACCGCGGCGCGGCTTTGAGCCATCGCGATTGGGCTGCGGCCGACATGGAGCGGATTACGCTCCGGCAGCAATGGGCCAAAGTATTCCGCGAATGGGACGTCGTGCTCTGCCCGCCAATGCCGACGGTCGCGTTTCCCCACGATCATTCAACGATGGCGGAGCGTCAGATCGAAATCGACGGAAAGCATTTCTCATTTTTCGATCAGTTGGTCTGGCCAGAGCTTGCGACGACCCCGGGCCTTCCAGCGACCGCGGCACCGATCGGTCTTTCGGATGGCGGCCTTCCGATCGGCGTTCAGATCGTCGGCCCTTATCTCGAAGATCGCACGCCAATTGCCTTTGCCGCACTGATGGAGCGGGAGTTTGGCGGCTTCGTTGCGCCTCCCGGCTACGCCGATTGAGGCTTCGGATAAGATTCTAGCTCTATCCACCGCCGCGAGGCTCCACGCGAGATTGCACCGATGTCTGAACAGACGTTCCATGTTCGCGATCCGAATTACGCCGAGCGCACCAGGGCAATCTTCGCCCGACAGGGCTTCTTGCGATATATCGGCGCTCGGATCAAAGAGGTTGAGCCGGGACGGTGCGTCATTGCGGCGGATTTCCGCGACGAACTCGCCCAGCAGAACGGATTCTTTCACGGCGGATTGATCGGCGCGCTAGCCGATTCCGCCGGCGCTTGTGCAACAGGCACTTTGATCGAAGCGACGCAGTCGTTGTTGACCGTGGAATACAAGATCAATCTTCTTGCTCCCGCCAAAGCGCCTAAACTCAAGGCCGTCGGCGAAGTCATACGCGCCGGGCGCACGCTGACCGTGTCCCAGGTGAACCTTTTGGCCATCGATGGCGCTGGAAATGCTCAATTATGCGCCCTGGCGACCGTCACCATGATGACGCTGATCTCGCGCGGCGAAGGCAAATAAGAACGGCCACGTAGTTCGTTACTTCGTTGCTCACCGTACCGGAAAATCGAAATACCTATCGGGAAACGGCTCGTGCGACAGCGTGAAGTGCCACCATTCTTTCTCGTAAGGACGAAAACCGTGGCGCCGCATGGCGGCGGCAAACAACGCGCGGTTGGCCTTGGCTTCGTCGCTGATGCTTGCCGCCGCAGCCCATGATCGCGGATTGAAAAAGTCGAACGGCGTGCCCATGTCGAGTTCATGGCCGTCAGCCCGTGCCAGCGTCAGATCGACGGTCGAGCCGCGCGAATGGCCGGAACGCGAGGAGATATAACCGTCGCGGAACAGGGTGTGCTTGTCGACGTCGGGATAGAACTCGGCTTTGGCCGCGGTATCGGTGAGGTCTCGCGCCCAGCGTTCAAAATTCGTCACGGCGCGCGTCGGGCGGTAGCAATCGAACACCTTGAGTACGAGGCCGCGCGGGGCGAGATCATGCGCCACTTGAGCAAGTGCAACAGCGGCGGCTTGCGTCATCAGACAGCGCGGCGCCTCGTAGCCGTCGATCGGGCGGCCGACGAAGTTGTGCGACCCGGCATAGCGCATGTCGACGATAAGCCCGGGCACGATTTTCGCGGCATCAACGAACGCGGCCGGACGTTCCTGAGCCAGCGCATGAACGTCTAGGGTGGCAAGGAGCACGGCGATGAGCGAATAGCGAATGACGAACTGCATCAATGCGCGCACTTATTCAGTTCGACCGTCACATGCGAAAGCCCGGGGAAAGACGCGACCGTGCGTCCACGGAGCGACGGAATGGGAATGCATGTTGCACCTCGCTCGAACAGCTACCTTCTTCTAACGCGTCATGCCCAGGCCTATCGCGGGCATCTACGTCTTAAAATCACAACAGAGACACAAGTCGTCGATGGCCGGGACAAGCCCGGCTTACACCGGTCACCGGCATTCCGAAATCCACTGGCCTTCGAGCATGTCCTGGGAATCGATCATCGTCTTCCCGGAAACCGCCGCCCGGGTCCGCATCGTCGCCGTATAGTGGCGCGGACTGTCGAAATTGAATTCGCCGGTCTCTTCCATGGCAAGCTGGCCCCTGCACGTCACCCGCCAGGTGAGCTTTTGGCCGTTCAAGCTATGCTCGATCGGCGTGCAACTGGAATTTTCAGCACCGGCCGGCGGCGCGAACGTCGCCGCCACATCCTGCGCCTCCTCCGTGGTGAGGCAGCGTGAGCTTTCGTGCGGCGGGCCGATGACGCCCCCGGTCTGGGTACGGCTGACGATGCGCCACAGGCCCGGCGCGATACCTTCGGCGAATGCGACCGAAACGGCCAGTCCAGCAACGGCGGCGAGCCCAAGCACAAGAACCAAAGCAGTGCGAAAAGGTGCAGACATATTTTCCCGTAATAGCCGGCCCGGAATTCACAGCGCGATTCGGCCGATATTAACCACCCGGTAACCATATACCCGGCACATTTTGCCGGGGAGGTAATAGCGTTACCACAGCACCCTTGGGGGCAGCCTTTTGGACGCGAGCGCCGCTCCTCTCTTCCGTGCCGGCGGCACACCAGCCGCGGCACATACTTTCGAAACACGTGACCGCAACCGACGGGCCCGATCAACCGGCATGACCGACGCAACTTCGGCGCAGGGCGGCGAGGGATCATCGGCGCTCTCGCGCCTTGCCGATCTCGGCACCATGCTCAGGCGCAGCGACATCGGGCTTGCGGTCGGCATGATGGCCATTCTCGTGGTCCTCATCCTGCCGCTGCCGCCGCTCCTGCTCGATTTCGCGCTTGCCATCTCCATCACGTTCTCGGTGCTGATCCTGATGACATCACTGTTCATCCAGGCACCGCTCGAATTCTCCGCGTTTCCGACCGTGTTATTGATCGCCACCATGCTTCGGCTTGCACTCAATCTCGCCTCCGCACGGCTGATCTTGGCGCACGGCCACGAAGGAGCGGCCGCCGCCGGTCATGTCATCGAGGCTTTCGGCCGCTTCGTCATGGGCGGCAATTTCGTCATCGGCATCATCGTCTTCACCATCCTGGTGATCGTGAATTTCGTGGTCATCACCAAGGGCTCGGGCCGCATCGCGGAAGTGGCCGCGCGCTTCCACCTCGACGCAATGCCGGGCAAGCAGATGGCGATCGACGCCGACCTCTCCGCCGGCCTCATCGACGAGAAGGATGCGCGGCGGCGGCGCAAAAACCTGGAAGACGAATCCGGCTTCTTCGGCGCCATGGACGGCGCCTCAAAATTCGTGCGCGGCGACGCCATCGCCGGCTTGCTCGTGGTATTCATCAACGTCATCGGCGGCATGGTCATCGGCATCATGCAGCAGGGGCTGAGCTTTGCCGAAGCTGCCCAAGACTACACCTTGCTCACCGTCGGCGATGGCTTGGTCACGCAGGTTCCGGCGCTCATCGTATCGATCGCCGCCGGCCTTCTTGTGTCGAAGGCGGGCGTCTCCGGCGCCGCCGACAAGGCGCTGCTCAGCCAGTTTTCCGGCTATCCCAAGGCGCTCGGCATGTCGGGCGCCGTGATGCTGGTTATGGCTCTCCTGCCGGGCATCCCCATGGTGCCGTTCCTGGCGCTCGGCGGTGGCGCCGCGAGCCTCGCTTATCTGATCGACCGCCGCAACAAACAGGCGATCACGGCCGAGGCGAAAAAGACTGACGCCGCCAAGCCGGAGCCAGCGGAAGAGCCGATGTCGGCGACGCTCAAAATGGACGATCTCAAGATCGAACTCGGCTATGCGCTGTTACCGCTGGTCAACGGCCCCGACGGCGGCGACCGTCTCACCGAGCAGATCAAGGCGCTGCGGCGCTCGCTCGCCACCGAAATGGGGTTCGTCATGCCGGCGGTGCGCATCCTCGATAACGTCCAGCTCGACGCCAATG
>Ga0187862_10007074_pt1 | contig 10085 bp, 8 predicted proteins | sample June2016WEW_10_1_FD_133003 | JGI IMG/M metagenome (GOLD analysis project Ga0187862, IMG submission 133003) | Peatland microbial communities from SPRUCE experiment site at the Marcell Experimental Forest, Minnesota, USA - June2016WEW_10_150 | ecosystem: Environmental > Terrestrial > Soil >... | reverse complement strand
GATCTCGCCACCAAGCGCATCTATTTCGTGGTCGGCAATCCGTCGCCCGACCTCGACGGCGCGATACGCCCCGGCGACAATCTCTATACCGACTCGCTGGTTTCGGTCGATCTCGATACAGGCAAGCTCGCTTGCTACTTCCAGTACGTCGCGCACGACATTTGGGACCTCGACGCCGTCAGCCCGACGGTCCTGGTCAACGTCGCCGATAAGAGCGGCAAGACGATCCCCGGCGTGCTTCATGCCGGCAAGACCGGTTACGTGTACGTGCACGATCGCAAGGATTGCAGCCTGATCCGCTTCTCCGAGCCGATGGTGTCGCAGAAGGACAGGTGGGTGCTGCCGACGCCCACCCAACCGCTCGATCCGAAGGCGGCGCGCATGTTCCCAGGCGCCAATGGCGGCGTCGAGTGGTCGCCGATCGCGACCAATCCCGGTCTCGGCATGGCCTACGCGATCAACCTCGAGCAGGAGATGACTTATACCGTCGACAGCTCGCCCTATCCGCAGGGCAAGCTGTGGCTCGGCGGCGCTTTCACCAACGTCCCGGGCGGCATCCAGGCCGGCAACGTCACCGCGGTCGACTACAATACCGGCAAGATCAAGTGGCAGGTGAAGACGCCAGAGCCGATGATCGGCGGCATTCTCGCCACCGGCGGCGGAGTTGTGTTTACCGGTGAAGCTAATGGCTGGTTCAAAGCCTATGACGCCAAGACCGGCAGCGTGCTCTGGAAATTCCAGGCCGGCGCCGGCGTGAATGCGCCGCCTTCGTCCTACATGGTCGGCGGCAAGCAATACATTGTGGTGGGCGCCGGCGGGAACGCGCAAATCGATTCCCGGCGCGGCAACAGCATCATCGCCTTTACGCTGGAGTAACGGAACCCGATCCACTCAGGGCCATTGCAAGGACGGGACCGGAAACGGCCCCGTCCGATTTTTGTGGAGAGGCGTTTAGTAAATCGAATGAAAAGATTATCGATCCCGTTCGCTCTCGCACTCACGGTTCTCCCTTTCGCAGCGCACGGCCAAAGCATCGAAGAGAAGGCGCAAATCTGCGCCGCTTGCCACGGCGAGAACGGCGTACCGCAACAGCAGGCCTTCCCAGTGCCCGTGATCTGGGGCCAAAACCTCGGCTACCTGTTTTTTCAACTCCGCGATTTCAAGTCAGGCGCCCGCAAGAACGACCAGATGACGCCGATCGCGGAGGGGCTCGAGCAGAGCGGCCTGATGGCGCTGGCGCAGTATTTCTCCAAAAAGCCCTGGCCCAACCTGCGACAGGCGAATCCGCCGGCGAGCGTCGCCGCGCTGGCGCAACGCGCCAACAAGTCCGTCGTCTGCACCAGCTGCCATCAGGAAGGATTTGTCGGCGAGGGCACCCAACCGCGCCTCGCCGGACAGGTTCGCTCCTATCTGGAAAAGACGATGACCGATTTCCAGAGCGGCGCCCGCGGCAACAATCCCGGCATGACCGACCTGATGAAGTCGATCACGGAGCGGGACGTGACTGCGCTGGCGGCATATTTGGCCGGGATGTGATAGCAATTTCTGTCCCCGCGCAGCGGGGGAGCCAAAAATCACTTCGCCAGTTTCGCCCGCACATCGGCGTTCGCCGCCAGATCAAGCGCGGTCTTGCCGTCCTTATCCTTCAACGCGCGATCGGCGCCTCGCCGCATGAGGATGTCGACGGTCGAGGCATCGCCGAGCGCGGAGGCGATCATCAGCGCGGTGCGGCCGCGATTGTCGGCGGCGTCGAGCGCCGCGCCGTGCGCCAGCAAAAGATCGACGACGCGCTCGACCGCCGAAGCGCCTACCCCCTCATCGTGCCCGGCGACCCACATCAGCGCGGTGAGGTCGTTGGCGTAACGGTTCCGCGGGTCGACTCCGGCGTCGAGCAACCGCTGGACGATGTGGTCGAAGCCGCGCGAGGCGGCATAGACGATGGCCGCCTTGCCGGTCGCGTCGATCATCTTCGCATCTGCGCCATGCGCAAGGAGTGTCTCGACGATACGGTCGTTGCCCTTGAACGCAGCGGCAATGAGCGGCGTGAGGCCGGAGCGCCCGGTCAGATTCGGATGAGCGCCCTTGGCCAGCAACAATGCGACCGTCGAATGCTTCTCGGCTTCCGCGGCGGCCAACAACGCGGTTCCGCCGTCGACATTGAGGGCATCGATCGGCGCGCCTTTGGCGAGGAAGAGTTCGACCAACTTGGGCTGGCCGGCGCGCGCGGCGTGTGCCAGTGGCATGGCGCCGCGGCGGTCGCGCGCCAACAACGAAGCGCCGGCATCGAGCAGCTTGTTCGTCAACGCCTCGCAGCCGCGATCGGCCGCCGCGAACAGCGCCATATTGGTCTGCACCGAGACGGCGTCGGCCTTGACGAGCTCGTAGTTGCTCTCGATCTCGCCGCAATTCTCTTCGCGGTGCGGCTGCGGGGCTTGCGCGCGCGCCGGCGAGGTTACTGCGAGCAGCGCGAGCAGAGACGCGCAGATGATGATAGCGAGCGGAAGTCGGATCATTGTGTGATCGCTGAGGCTCCATCCGGGCTACTGATCGCCGCGCTGACGAGCTTTACGCCATCCGGGCTCGCCCATTCCGCCGGCCCCGCCATCTCGCCGATCTCACAGCCGGAACGATCGACGATAAGCGTCGTCGGCATGCCGAAGGCTTTGCCGGCAAGTTTTAGCTCTTGGAATACCTTCGCGCTCTGATCGGAATAGTAGGTGAGGTGCGTCACGCCGATATTCTTGAGAAAGGCGAGCGGCTTTTCCGGATCGCGGGTGTCGATATTGATGGCGACGACCTCGAATTTCGGCCCGCCCAGCTCGCGTTGGAGCGCATCGAGCGCCGGCATTTCCTTGCGGCAGGGCACGCACCAGGTGGCCCACAGGTTCAGAAGGACGGTGTGGCCGCGCCAATCCTTCAGCGTTCGCGCATGGCCTTCAGCGTCCTTGAAGGCGAGGACGGGAACGAGGAACGGCGTGTGCGCAAGGGCGAGAGCCGCGACCTCGCCATGCGCCAGCGGCGCGACCCGGCCGGCGGTAGCGACCGCGGGCTCACAGGCCGCAGCGGCCGGATTGCTTCGCAGGCGTCCAATCCCGTATACCCCCCCGAGAACGGCCAACGCCAAGATTCCGCACAAGGCCAGCATGGCGATCACGCGGCGGCGGCGCACTTTGTAGTACGGCTCGGCAGGCGGCACGGTCATTAACTGCAAAACCTCGGCGACGGACGCATATGAGCAACAAAATGTGGGGCGGACGTTTCGGGTCGGGACCCGATCCGATCATGGAGGGGATCAACGCCTCGATCGATTTCGACCGCCACCTCTACCGGCAGGACATTGCCGCAAGCAAGGCCCATGCGGCGATGCTCGCCAAAACCGGCATCATTACGGCGCAGGATGCAAAGCGCATCGCTCACGGTCTAGACACGATCCTGTCAGAGATCGAAACGGGCAAGTTCAAGTTCGAGCGCGCGCTCGAGGACATCCATATGAACGTCGAGAGCCGGCTCGGCGAACTGATCGGGCCGGCGGCCGGTCGGCTGCATACGGCGCGCTCGCGTAACGATCAGGTCGCGACCGACTTTCGGCTGTGGGTCCGCGACGCGACCGACGGGATCGACGCTGCGTTGGGTGCCTATCAGCGCGCGCTGGCCGAGAAGGCGCTCCAACATGCAGCGACGGTGATGCCGGGATTTACGCATCTGCAAACCGCGCAGCCGGTAACTTTCGGCCATCATCTGCTCGCTTACGTCGAGATGGTGGCGCGCGACCGCGGCCGCTTCGCCGACGCGCGCGAGCGGCTCAACGAAAGCCCGCTCGGCGCCGGCGCGCTAGCCGGCACGTCGTTTCCGCTCGATCGCGCGATGACGGCGAAAGCGCTCGGCTTTGCGCGCCCGGCGGCCAACTCGCTCGACGCGGTCGCCGACCGTGACTTCGTGCTGGAAGCGCTATCGGCGTGCTCGATCACTGCCGTGCATCTGTCGCGGTTCGCCGAAGAGATCGTGCTCTGGTCGTCGCCGCTCGCCGGTCTCATTAAGCTTTCCGACCGGTTTACCACCGGGTCGTCGATGATGCCGCAGAAGCGCAATCCCGACGCTGCCGAGCTTGTTCGCGCCCGCACCGGCCGCGTCGTCGGCGCGCTCACGGCGCTGCTCATGGTGATGAAAGGACTGCCGCTCGCCTATCAGAAGGATATGCAGGAGGACAAAGAAGGCGCGATCGATGCGCTCGGCACGCTCCTGCTATCGATCAACGCCATGACCGGCATGGTGCGCGACATGGAGCCCGATGCCGCGCGCATGAGGCAAGCCGCGGGCGAAGGCTTTTCGACCGCTACCGATCTCGCCGACTGGCTGGTGCGCACGTTGAAGCTGCCGTTCCGCGAGGCCCATCACGTGACCGGCCGGATCGTCGCCAAGGCGGCGGAGACTGGCGTCTCGCTTGACAAGCTGCCGCTAGCGGCCATGCAGGCGATTGACCCGCGCATCACCAAGGCGGTCTTCGGGGTGCTCTCGGTCGAGGCATCCGTGAAAAGCCGCACTGTTTATGGCGGCACCGCACCGAAAAACGTCAGGGCGCAGGCTAAACGCTGGCTCAAGCGGCTCAAGGTTTGACCCGGCGATCGTGCGGGTAAACGCGCTGGCAAGGTATTGCCGCCAAAATCTCGCCGCTCCGGTGCGATCTGCTATGCTCTGCCTGTCGCGGCGGGGATCTTTTGCGACCCTTTTTGCCGAAGCCTTGGGGAGCTTTCTTTGGCCCTTGACCGTTTGAGTGCCGCTTTTGCCCTGGTTTTGCTCAGCGCGGCCGCCTTCGGGCTCGCGGCTTGCGGGCGCAATGGCCCGCTCGAACCGCCGCCGGGGCCGGCCGTGGGCGTGGCGCCTAGTGCGGCCGCGGCGCCGCCCTCGGGGCCGGGCTCGATCATAAGCGGGCCCGTTGCGAGCGGGCCGACGGCGCAGGAAACCGCCCAGAAGAACGGCTTCGACACACTCGGCAATCCGGTCGCTCCGCCCGGTCAGAAAAAATCATTTTTGCTCGACTTCCTGCTTCAATAATCGTCCGCCGACGCCGGCCGGCGCCGTGGCGGTGGCGATAAGCGCCAACTCACGCTAAACCGAACCCGATGCATCATTTCGCCTATCGCAACGGCGTGCTGCACGCCGAGGCCGTCGATCTGGTTGCGCTGGCGGACGCCGTCGGCACGCCGTTCTATTGCTATGCGAGCGCGACGCTCGATCGGCACTATCGGGTGTTTGCCGACGCCTTCGCCGACGTCGACGCGCTGATTTGCTACGCGATGAAAGCCAATTCCAACCAGGCGGTGATCGCAACGCTCGCCCGGCTGGGTGCGGGCGCCGACGTTGTCTCCGAGGGCGAGTTGTTGCGCGCACGCGCGGCCGGTATTCCGCCGCAGAAGATCATGTTCTCCGGCGTCGGCAAGACCGCGCGCGAGCTCGCGCTTGCGGTCGAGCAAGGCATTCTCTGCGTCAACGTCGAATCCGAAGCCGAGCTTGAACTGCTCGCCGCGGTCGCCGCTGAAAAGGGCCGCTCCGCCGATATTTCGATCCGCGTCAATCCCGACGTTGATCCCAAGACCCACGCCAAGATCGCCACCGGCAAAGCGGAGAACAAATTCGGCATTCCGATCAGCCGCGCGCGTGAAGTTTACGCCCGCGCTGCGAAGCTCAAGGGCGCGCGCGTCGTCGGCGTCGACATGCATATCGGCAGTCAGATTACCGAACTCGATCCGTTCAGCGATGCATTTACGCTGCTCGGCGATTTCGTGCGCGTGTTGCGGGCCGATGGCCGCACCATCCGCCACGTCGATCTCGGCGGCGGGCTGGGCATTCCTTACCGCGAGGACAATGAGCCGCCGCCCGATCCCAATGCGTATGCGGTCGTGGTCAAGCGCGCGACGCGCGATCTAAACTGCCAACTGATCTTCGAGCCCGGCCGCCTGATCGTCGGCAATGCCGGTATCCTGGTCACGCGCGTGCTCTATCTGAAGCGCGGCGAAGCAAAGACCTTCGTCATCGTCGACGCCGGGATGAACGATCTCGTTCGTCCGACGCTTTATGACGCGCATCATGATATCCGCCCGATCCTGGAGCCCGCGATCGGCGCGCGGCGGGTCGTCGCCGACGTGGTCGGGCCGGTTTGCGAATCAGGCGATTTCCTCGCGCTGGACCGCTCCATCGTCGAACCGAAGCCGGGCGATCTTCTCGCCATCATGACCGCCGGCGCCTATGGCGCGGTCGAGGCCGGCACCTATAATACCCGCGCGCTCGTGCCGGAAGTCCTTGTCCGCAAAGACGAATGGGCGCTGGTGCGGCCGCGCGTCACGGCCGAGCAACTGATCGCCCTCGACCGCATGCCGGCGTGGCTGTGATCCTGGCTCTGATTTTGCTTGTCATATTTTGCATGGCACGGCTTCCTGTTGGTGGGGTGCCTTGAACCCGCCGCCTTGTTAACGTGTTGTCAGGCGGAGTTTTCTCCGCGGAGACCTCGGTGACGGATACCTCTTCGAGCAATCCTTCCCCTTCGCATCGGAGCGCGGACACGGTCGCCCGATCGCAGCTAGGCACGGCGTTGCGCCGCGCCCGCTGGACGATTTTCTGGGAACAACTTTGGCCGACGCTGGCAAGGCTTGCCACCGTCGTCGGTCTTTTCATCACCGTATCGTGGCTCGGTGTGTGGCTGTTGCTGCCGCCGCTCGCTCGCGCGGCCGGATTGGCGGCGTTTGCGGTCCTCGCGCTTGCGGCAATCGTACCGTTCGTCTTCTTGCGCCTGCCTGCGGCGGCCGACGCATTGCGACGGCTCGATCGCGGCAGCGGCGTTCGCCATCGTCCGGCGACAACGATCGCCGATGACCTCGCGGTCACGCCGAAAGATCCTTATTCGCTCGCGCTGTGGCAGGCGCATGTCGCGCGCACGCTCGCCGCGGCGCGCGCGTTCAAAGCAGGCTGGCCGTCGCCGCGCCTGGCGATGCGCGATCCCTATGCGTTGCGCGGCCTTATTCTCATCGCCGTCATCGCCACTTTCGTCGCCGCCGGCGGCGAACATTGGAAGCGTGTCGCGGCGGCGTTCGACTGGCAAGGCGTGGTGTTGCCGTCAAACTTCCGCGTCGACGCTTGGGTCACCCCGCCCGTCTATACCGGCAAGCCACCGATCATTTTGGCCGGCATGCATCCCGGCGAGATGGCGCGGCAGGATACCGAGGCCAACGAGCTGGTTTCCGTTCCGGCCGGCTCTACGCTGGTCGTGCGCGCGACCGGCAAGCTCGATCTCGACGTCTCCGGCAAGGGCGGCGTTACCGCCGCGAAGGAGAAGGTGCAGGCGCCGGCCGGCACGCAAGAGTATCGGTTCAAGATCGCGACGACCGGCGCCGCGACCTTGCACGGCGCCGGCGACGACCTAACCTGGGCGTTCAATGTTATTCCCGACAAGCCGCCCACCATCACGCTCGCCAAGGATCCCGAGCAACAAGCGCGCGGCTCGTTGCTTTTGTCGTATCGGCTGGAGGACGATTACGGGGTCACCGAGGCGCAGGCGACCTTCGCGCGCAAGGACGAGCCGGGGACAAAAAGCGACGCCGCGCATCCGCTTTTCGGGCCGCCCGACTTCAAGCTGGTGCTGCCACAAGCCCGCACCAAGAGCGGCGTCGGCCAGACCATCAAGGATTTGACCGATCATCCCTGGGCCGGCGCCGAGGTGGTGATGACGCTTGTCGCGCGCGACGAGGCCGGCAACGAGGGCAGGAGCGAGCCGGCCACCTTCCGGCTTCCCGAGCGCGCCTTCTCCAAGCCATTGGCGCGGGCGCTGGTCGAACAGCGGCGCAATCTCGCGCTCGATGCCGGCGCCCGGCCACTCGTCACCACCGCGCTCGATGCCTTGGCCCTGGCGCCGGCCAAATTTACGCCCGACGCCGGAATCTATCTCGGGCTGCGCTCGATCTTCTGGTCTTTGCTGCGGGCCAAGACCGACGACGATCTGCGCGAGGTGACGGCGCGGCTGTGGCAGATGGCGGTCGGCATCGAGGACGGCAACATTGCCGACGCCCAGGCCGGCTTGCGCAACGCCGAGGAGGCGCTGCGGCAGGCGCTCGAACGCGGCGCCAGCGATCAGGAAATCAAGCAACTCATGGATCAGTTGCGTGCGGCGATGGACCGCTTCATGCAATCGATGCAGGAGCAATTGAAGAACAATCAGCAGCTCGCCCGTCCGCTTGATCGCAATTCGCGGACTTTAAGCCAGCGGGACCTCAAGAGCATGCTCGACCGGCTCGAGAATCTGGCGCGCAACGGCGCAAAAGACGCTGCACGGCAGCTTTTGCAGCAGCTCCAGCAGATGATGGAGAATCTGCAGATGGCGTCGCCGGACCAGAACGGCGACGACATGGACGACATGATGTCGCAACTCGACGAGCTCGGCGACATGATCGGCAAGCAACAGGACCTGCGCGATCGCACATTCCGCCAAGGCCAGGATCAGCGCCGGCAAAATGGACAGCGCGGCCAACAGGGAAAGCAGGGCCAGCAGCAGCAAGGCGACTCGATGGGCGATCTGCAGCAGAATCAGCAAGCGCTGCGCGACCGGCTCAAAAAGCTGCTGGAAGAGCTGAAGAATCGTGGTCTCGGCCAGAACGGACAGGGTCAACAGGGTCAGGGCCAGAACGGCATGGACCAGCTCGGCCAAGCCGGCGAAGCCATGGGCGAAGCCGAGGGCCAACTCGGCGAAGGCAATCCCGACAGTGCCGTCGACTCGCAGGGGCGCGCGCTCGATGCGCTACGCAAGGGCGCGCAAGGCCTCGCACAATCGATGCAGCAGCAGCTCGGACAAGGTCCCGGTCCTGGCCCGAATGGCCGGCTCGGACAGCCGCGCGCGCAGCGCGACACCGATCCGCTCGGCCGCCCGCTACGCGGCCGCGACTATGGCGACGACGTCACTGTGAAAGTCCCGGGCGAGATCGACGTGCAGCGCGCCCGCCGCATCATCGAGGAACTGCGCCGCCGCTTCGGCGACGTCCTGCGCCCGCAGGAAGAGCTCGACTATATCGAGCGGCTGCTCAAGGATTATTGAGCGGGCAAATAGCGAGCAGCGGCATGGTGAAATAGGTTCGCTAATCCCTATTCGCCATTCATGATTGCGTTGCTATAATTTTCCGACGAACCTTTCATTGCCAATGCAATAGCTGGATGCCGATCCGGCGCAAATAACGTTGGAAATTATCTCGAACGCGTAATCCGCCGGAGGCGGAGCCGCGATGCAGCAATTGGCGGACTGGCTCAAAAATCTCGGCATGTCCGAGTACGCCCAGCGCTTTTCTCATCGCCGCCTGTGCGGCGACGATCGAGCAGCCGAGGATCGAGCCGGACGAGCGCTTGGCGAAGCTGGCTCAGCATCTGACCTTCGTCGAGCAGATCGAAGAGGACATCGCACGCCTCAAGGTTCGGCTCGAACATGTCGGCGATCCACGGCTGCGGCGCATGGTCGTGACCGACATCGCTCGCCTGAAAGCGCGGCGCTCAGCCGAGTTGCTCCGCATCGTCGAAGGATTGCGCGTTCACAACGATCTCGCCCGCCGCCTCGATCTGGTGCTCAGCGTACCCGGCATCGGAGAACGCACCGCGCTTTCGCTCATCATCCGCATGCCGGAGCTCGGACAAGTCAGCCGCGAAGAGGCGGCAGCGCTGGCCGGTCTTGCTCCGTTCGATGACGATAGCGGAAAACACAAGGGCCAGCGCCACATCGCCGGCGGGCGTGGGCGCCTGCGCCGCTCGCTCTACGCCGCAGCGCTACCGGCAGTGTTCCGCTGGAACAAGGCATTGGTCATGCTCTATGCCCGCCTCACCGCGCGCGGCAAAGCCCACAATGCAGCCCTTATTGCCTGCGCCAGAAAGCTCCTCGTCTATGCGTGTATTATGGAGACCGCGAGAACGCTCGGGCGATTGTTCTTCGACATCGTGATGCTGGTTGCTTTCGGCGCGACTTGGACACGATTGCTTTTTTCTCGCTAAGGACCAACTCTCTTAGCTCGTTGCCGACGGAGTCCTTTACGATGATCTCTTCAACCCTCGTCGTGACCTTG